>ENA-OQEL01000786-OQEL01000786.1-human-gut-metagenome-genome-assembly--contig:-NODE-786-length-9939-cov-1.888198_pt1 | contig 9939 bp, 15 predicted proteins | sample MGYA00242796_ERZ504637 | MGnify/ENA primary metagenome ERZ504637 (study PRJEB26092, sample SAMD00036306) | human gut metagenome | host: Homo sapiens | study: EMG produced TPA metagenomics assembly of the... | reverse complement strand
TTTTTTGACGAGATGAGGTCTCTTTTTTCTTTTCTCTTGAGTCACCTAACCGCACTACCCTGCATCGGTGGCGCACACAAGGCCGGTGACATCGGGGCGCTCCATCAAAGAACGCAGGGTGTCAAACTGCTTTTTTCTTATCGTCGGGAATGATGTACTGCCATTGCTGCGGCAGAATCTGGCAGGTCGTCATATGCGCCATTTTTTGAAACGCTCGTCATAAGTCCCGGCGTCGGCAAGGGAAACAAGGTGGCCGATACACCAGCTCACCATATAGCCGTTCCCCTCCATATAGCCGTCCTGTTTCTTGTCCGCGCCGATCACGCCGCAATGCTGCGGGCTACGCTTGGTTTCTCTGCAATTACTAACTGATAGCTCATACTTCGTCCTCCTTATTTCCATCTTCACTTGTCATATCCTCGTCCGGCTCCGGGGCTTCGTCCTCGTCGTCCTCGTCCTCTCCAAAGTCATACTCGGCCAGATCGTCATTGCCTGTGGTGTCAGCTTTTTCCTTTTTGAATTTCAGGAAATAGAGGGCTGCGCCGCCGCCCAGCAGCACCACCACAAAGAACACCACAAGGCCGCCCATGCCGCTTGGCTTTTCCTCCTGCGGCTTTTCTTCCTCCGGCTGGGGCTTCGGCTCCGGCCCGTTGCAGGCGGTCAGGTTGTTTTTACAGACCGGGCAGGCCGTATTGACGGCCCCGGCTTGACACTTGGCCGTACAGGTGCAGACCTCCGGCTCTTTTTTTCCCGTCCTCCAACAAGGCTTGCAGGTCGGCGTCATCCACTTGGTTGAGGAAATGCACCGCCGTTTCCTTGTCCTCGTTGGCGCGGTCAATCAGGATGTAAAAATAATTCCCGGCCTTGGTGGTCACAGTGATAAGCTGCTTGTCGCCGTAAAAAATCATCCACCAGCGCGGCGTTGCCCTGCGGGGTGACGGGTACGCCCTCCGGCTCCATGCCGCCGGTGGTAGGTTCTTCGGTTTCCTCCGGCACTTCTGCGGGGGCCTCGGTGGTTTCCGGCAGCGGCACAGGGTCAGGGTCAGCGCCTCCGGCGTAGGCGGTAACGGTCGTGGTCGCCATGCAGAGCGCAGCGGCCACAGCCAGCGTCAAAGTGCGGAACAGTTTAGATTTCTTCATGGGCGCTGTCCTCCTGTTCAAAGTCCGGGATCGGGGCCGGGGCCGCCTGCAACGCGCCGCCGCGCACAAAGGCGGCGAACTCCTGCGGGGTCATGTTGAGGCCGCGCACAAGCTGGACGATCTGCAAGTTTTCCTGTTCGGTCTTGGCCGCTTCCAACTCCCGAAGCTGCTTTTGCAGCTCCGCGATCTTGCCCTTGGTTTTCTCAATATCCTTTTCAATGCGCTCCAATTTGTTCATTGCCATAGTGATTTACTCCTTTCTGGCGTTTAAGGCAAACGCCCGTAACAATAAAAATGCTGCTGCCAGTAGCTTGTATTGATGTTTGCATAGAAATCGGGTCTCCACAGTTGGATCATTCCCATTTCCCAATAGATCCCTACATGGGCCTTTGCCGCGCTGGTGTTTGTAAGGTCCCCCTGGAAACGAAGATCAGGTCGCCCGGTTTTGCATCCGCACTTGATACCGGCGTACATACACCTAAAAGACCATCCGCGGTCAGCCTTCCGAAATTCCAGCCAACGCCGCAGTTGTTGATCACCCAGGACACATAGCCGGAACAGTCAAAGGAAGTGGAAGGGCTTGCGCCTCCCATACATACGGATAGCCAAGATATTTTTCCGCCTCGGCCATCATTGCGGCAAACTGTTCATCCGCAAGGGCTTCCGGTGGAATGTCATAATCGAAGTAGTTTCCTGTGCCGCCTGAACCAACTTCCGGCAGGTGCCGTTCGCTGGTATCGCCGGTATCAGCAAAATACAGGGGATTCAAATACTGACCGTCAACCAGGACTTCTAAATGCAGGTGGGGACCGGTGGAATTTCCGGTATTCCCGACCTTTGCGATCACATCCCCGGCTTTGACCTCCTGCCCGGCAGAAACAAGGATCTGGGAACAGTGCCCGTATTTGGTCGTCAGGGTATGTCCTTCGTATGCCTCGCCTTCAATGGCAACACATAAGCCATAACCGCTGGCATTTCCCGCAAGGGTGACTGTTCCGTCATGCCCGGCAAGGATCTCTGTGCCCTCCGGCATCCCGATGTCCACACCGGTGTGATAGTTCTTTTCCCCACTGATGGGATGTACCCGGTAGCCGTAATAACTGGTCACATAAGGGAGCCAGTTGGTGCCAAAGACATTTTTGACATACTGGCGGTTTCCTTTTGTCTGCAGCAGGATCTCGCAGATCTCTTTCTGGTCTGCGTTCATCCGGGAAACGACCAGGTTTTCCAGAGGTATAACCGTGAGCTTGACATTTAAGATGCGCCATTCATAAGGCACTTCCTCCTGGGTTTCTTCCCCGGTTTCCGGATCAACGGAAGTTTCGGTGCGGTAACGGATCTCGGTTTCTTCTGAAAAGGACAGGGTATATTGTTCCTGGAAAAGCTGCCGCAGCACGCTTTCCACTTCATCGTAAGTAAATCCCTGATAAGCAGAAGTCAGATACCCCATCAGCACATACGGGTCATGCTCGATTGCGCCCAGGTTATACTGGTATTCGTCATAGCCGGGGCGGTCTGATTCCACCCGGTCTATTTCCATTTGCAGATCCGTTTCCCATTCGGTATAGGTAAGCTCCGCCTGGTTGATGTCCTGATCATCTGCAAGATAGGTAGAAGCAGCCAGACTTCCCAAACCGCCGGTCCCGATATTGGAGAACGTGGAAAACAGGGATGTGATCAGGAAAATTACCAAAAGGAGAAGCAGGAGGACAAGGCAGATTACAGGGTGCCGTTTGACCGCATGGACAATACCGACGCTGACCCTCTCTGTTGTGACTGCGGCATTTTTTGCCTGTTTCCCGGCTTCACGGGCAGCCTTGGCATACTGCCTTTTCAGTTTTTGTTTCTGCCATATCCGGGCAATCGCATGTTTCTTCAGCTCCGGGTGGTCGCTAAGAGCCTGCCGGTAAGCAAGTCTTGCGTTGGCCTTTGCTGATTTTTGCTGTAATTTCGCTGCCTTTCGGTAGGGGGCAGTTTTATGCCGGTGATATGCCGTGCGAAGCCCTGCCTCGCCCACAAGTTCAGAGCGGTGGGCTGCCTTGATGCCCACATTTTCATCCTCTGTCTCATAAATCTTTTTATGAGCGTAACCAATGGCAGTATTGGCGCCCGCCTTTGACCGGACGCAGGGGTACAGGTCCTTTTACATGGACCTTTTGGGATTTGACCTCCTTTTCAAATTTTAAGTGTTTTTTGGCTTTTCCGGTCTCCGGGTCGGAAACCGTCTCCATGCGCAGTTTCTTCCGGGCAGGTAGACGATTTTGCGCCTGCTCTGCTTTTTGTGCAGTCCGTTCCGCCTTCCGTCTTGCATGGGTGAGCTTTTTATCCTTTGTCTCCGGCGGCAGTTCATCCGCAGTAAATTCCAGCTTGGATGTTTTCGGCGGTTCGCTATCCACACCCTTTTCCTTTTGTGCTGCCTGTTCCTCCGCCTGTGCCGCTTCCTGAAAACGCTGCTGATATTTGTTCCCATGCTGATGTGTCCGATAACGATGTCCCTGACCGGATCTGTCTGTGCCGCTCGGTGGGGCTGATCCTTCGGAAGAAGGTGCATATTGTCCGGTATCATGGTCTGTCACATCCTCTGTTACAAAAGAACGCCTGGAAACCTCCTGCCGGAAATTGCTTCGTCCGTTGTCCTGTGTCGGGGACTCTGTTCCGGTAGCATCCGGTATCTCAAAGCGATCCGAAAAAACATCCAAAGCGGCCGCATAAGCATCGCCCTGTTCCAGCAAGGACACCGGTGTTTCCGGTGATAGCTGGGAAAATTCCGTCTGTACAGGGATGTCCTGCCTGTGTGTCTTGCCGTTGACAGAAGAAGGGGTGTCCCGTGCCCTGCGCAGGTCGAAAATCCTGTTCGGTCTGCCTGGCTGCCGGTTGATCTTCCCCGTGGGAATCACGCACCGGCATCCGGGTATCTTTGCGCTTTCTTTGAAACTCCCTGTCGTGTGCCATTGTTCTCACCTCCGATCCATTTTAAATTTTTGTCTCACGCTTTGGTCCCCGCTATTTCATCCGGTCTTGTGGTAAGCACACTGTACAACAGTGTGTCCTTCGGGAAGTGGTCCACAAAGGGGATGATCACATTTCCAAAGAACAAAAGCCCCTCGCCGGGACCGGAATGGGTCACATAGGAAAGCTGGTGCGGGGAGATTCCCAGCTGCTTTGCCAAAATCTGACGGTCTCCCTGGGCCTGGTTGAGCATATAGATAAAGTCCGAGTTCTCAAAAATGTTCTCGATCTCACGGGAAGCCAGAAGGTCCTTGACGTTCTGCGTTAAACCTGATGGGATTCCGCCCCATTTACGAAAGCGTTTCCAGATCTCCACGCTGAAACTTCCTGTCTGCCCTTTCAAAAGAAGGTGGAATTCGTCGATATAGAACCAGGTTGTTTTATGTTTGGAACGGTTGGCCGTAACACGGTTCCACACCGCATCCTGCATGATCAAAAGCCCGATTTCCTTTAAGGCTTTTCCCAGTGATTTAAGCTGGAAACACAGTACCCGGTGTTGATCCATTTGGATATTGGAACGGTGGTTGAACACGTTAAGGGAACCATTGACATAGATTTCCAGCGCAGTTGCGATATTCTGTGCCTCCGGTTCAGACTGTTTCAAAAGCAGCTCGTAAAGATCGCCTAAGATCGGCATATTTTCCGGGCATGGGTCCTGCAGGTATTCCCGGTACACCAGTCTGGTACAACGGTCGATGATCGTCCTTTCAATAGGGGAAAGCCCTTCTTTGCCGCCGATGATAAGGTCACACAGCGACAGAATAAAATCACTTTTCAAAGTGATCGGGTTTTCATCATCGGAATAGTCCAGATTGATGTCCATCGGGTTGATGTAGTTCGTGGAAGTAGGGGAAATATCAATGACCTGCCCCTGGGAACCGAACTGCTGTACCAGCGGCCCATACTCATTTTCCGGGTCAGCGATAATGATGTCGTCCTCCGTCAGAAGAAACACATTGACGATCTCACGCTTGGCAGAGAAAGATTTACCGCTTCCTGGGGTACCGAGAAACAGCCCATTGGGATTTTTCAGCGTTTTTCTGTTCGCCATGATCAAGTTATTGGAAAGGGCGTTCAGACCGTAATACAACGCCTCGCCCTCCTGGAACAATTCACAGGTGGTAAACGGTACAAAGATCGCTGTGCTGCTGGTCGTAAGCCCGCGCTCAATTTCAATCTGGTTCGTGCCAAGAGCAAGCGAGGACATAAGCCCCTGTTCCTGTTGGTAATCCAGCCGTTTTAAGGCACAGTTGTATTTCTGTGCCACACCCGAAGCGGCAAAAATATCATTAAATCAGCTTCTGACGTTTGGCAGCGATATTTTCCACCAGTACCGTCACAAAGGAACATGCGCTCATTGCGGCTCTGTAAATCCTGCAAAAGATTTTTCGGCTTCCTCTCCATAGGTGGCAAGGTCGGTGGGAATGATGTCCATGTCATACCGGTATCGGACCGCTTTCTTTTGTTCCCTCAATGGTCATTTTCTGCAGGTCCGACATTTTACGCTTGATGTTTCGGATCGCCTGCGCCTGGTCGATAGACTGGATATGCAGGTTGACGGTCACAGGCGTCGTTTAAGTCAAGAAGATCCGCTAAAAGCCGGTCGGTAAGCTCCGGCGCCAAAATCTGCAAAAAGGAGACGGCACCGGAATGGTCGCCTACCCGGAATGTCTTTCCATCCTTTGAAAAAGACAGCCCGGATGGGGAAATGAAGTCTTTGGTAGAAAGACCGGTCTTAGGCAGATCCGACCACTGGAAATGAAACTTTTCCTGACCGTCCGGGTGAAGCTGGCTGTGAAGAAGTTCCAGACGTTCCAGTCCGTTTAAGGATCTCGCCTGAACTCCCAGGGTCTTGAAATTTGCCAGCACATCCGTTTCAATGCGTTCCAGACGCATTTTCGCAGTACGCAGGTCATCTGCCTCGATTCCAAAGGTAATGTATTTGCGTTTGGTGAGACCGTTATTTCCTTTCTGCAACTGGTTCTTTAACATATCCCCGTATTCCCTGCGGATTCCGTCATACTCGTCGCCGCGGGGAGGGATGTCAATGCTTTTGGTAAAATCCTGCATATTGGCTCGCTGGTTGATAAAGGTAAGCTGCACATGGATCGAGGCGTCGAAGTAATTTAAGAAATCGCAGTAACCCTCGAAGATCTGTGCTTTATCATCTGCCTGTGCAAGCTGATAGTTAATATCAAAAAACTGCACCGTTTTGGTGTAAAGGGTATCGGTCAGCCGGCAGATCCCATCCCGGTACATTTCACGGTAGGGAATGCTCTGCTGGACCGTCTGCGGGGCATCTGCTTTCAGCCCGGCAAAAAAGCCGCCTTTTTTAGACGGCTTGGAACGGGCAGACTTAGTTTTGCCCTGCTTTGCATCGGATCTGGTCTTTTTGGCCTGCCTGATATTTTTTTGCAGACGCTTTTCCTGAGCTTCCTGCTGCTTGTTTTTTGGCAATCTTTGTAACCTCCTTCTTTGACATAGATTTATACAGGTTATCCGTCCTGTATGGACGGTCCTTCGGCCAGAGCTTATAACGGAGCCGGTTCTTCAAGATCTTTTCTGCCGGCTGCCCGTCACGCTCATACATGGCGAAGAAGAAAAAGGGCATCATCAGCCCGATCATCAAAAGTACAGCCGCCGAATTGCCGATCGCCCCGCGGGTAAAGAAATACACCGGAAGGCCGACAAGTCCGGCAAGGCTGAAACAAATAAGCTGGCGCTTCGTCAGATTGAAGGCCAGCTTAGTCTTAACTTTGGTTAAATCCTTTGGTACAGGTACATAAGGCATCTATACACCTCCCATCGTAATATAATTTCCGGCCCATTACCGTGCACCGAAATCGCGTACCGGTTTCTCCACAGCCGGACATTCCCGCACTTCCTGAGCCGCATTTTGCAGCCGTGCCAGGACAGAAACAGCCGGCTCTCTCTGACACAGGTATTCCTGGCTGTCTCGGATTCCGGCAATATTTTCCCGAATATCCATATCCACGTCGAGCACATCTGAAACCGGCATAAGCCAACGGTCTGCAAAGTATTTCAAAGGATTCTCAAGCGCCAGCACATCATCCAGCATTTCATCCCTGAACTCAAACTTTGTTGTCAGATAGGAATACGCCTCCTGCATGGCTGTAATTTCAGCAGCTTTTTCAATTAAGGATTCCTTATCTCTTGACATAAGGCTTTCCCTGTAAGCAAAGTAATTCTGTCCCAGCCGTTTCATCAGGAGCGTATATTTGTCCTGTGCGGAAGGTTCGCTTGTGAAATGTTCAAATTTTTGCGCTGCATCAATTTCTTTGAGAAGATCGCAGATCGGGAAACTGTGTTCATGGTTATTTTCTTCCCAACACCATCGGGCTACATCCAACGGGTCCTGAAAAGAAGAAGCGCCTCTACTTCCGCCGGAGTAAATACATGCTCAACCTTCAGATAATAGTGGAGTTCCGAAAGTCCCTGTAACTCGTAAATACTGCCGATGTTCTGTGCATCCAGCATATCCGCATGAACCTTCAAACACTCGTCCAGCCGTTCCATAAGCAGCCGCTTTGCATCTTGTTCTATCAAAATCACCCCTTTCGCTCCGGCATAGTCAGCGTACAGTTCACTTCATTGCCCCCAATACATCCCAGCCGGGTGTCTTTTGTCTTGCAAACAGTTCCACTCTGGGCTGATCGCCCATGAGTTTTACGATCTTATCCCGCACCTCGTCCGGTTTCTTGCTGTGCTGCTCAATATGGGAGATCACAAACTGATGGATTCCCGCACATTGGCGTTTCGGACGGCCTCTGGTTGCCAGCAGGCAGACCTCCGCGTTTGAGCGGGTCCAAAAGCCCATGCCATAAAACCAGCTATCCGCTTTCCGGTTCTGTTTGAGCCATAGAAAAGCCAGCGTTTTATATTTGAATCCCCAGGCATCGATCACCCGGAAGGCTTCATTGAGCTGCGGGAAGGTCGCCCACAGAAAAAGGGCACTGTCTTTTGCGGCAAGTTCCGATACCGGCAGGGCACAGATTTCTTCAATGCTCATTGTGGGGTAATGGTTTTCCGCAACGCCGCTTCCATGTTTCCTGTCATAATGCCAGGGCGGATCGGCATAGATAATGCCGTACTGTTTCGTTTCCGGCATTAGCGAGCCTGCTCATTCTTAGATGTGGCCGGTTTGGCCGGCTGTTCTTTGACCTTACCGGCATTTTCTTTCAATGCACCGGTCAGGGAAGGCTTTTCCGCTGCTCCCTTTGTCGCTTCAAGAGTTGCCTGCAAATTTTTCAATAGCCTGCCCGTACCCATCGATTAAGGCATCGTTGAGCTGCTTGCGGAACTCTGCCGTAACCGGCCAGCAGACATCTTTCCAGTTGCCTCCCTTATCCTGGGTTGCGGGGCATATTCGATCATACAGCCCCCTTTTCACTGGAACAGATACGGAAGCCGTCAATCTTAAAGCATCCGCCAATCGTAACATTGGCAAACGCCAGCAGGTTTCCCATTGGGGCGATCGGACGCACGCGGACATCCAGCTTCATGCCGTTTGCCATTTCCGGCGTCTGTGTCTCCGGCGCCATTTTTTCTGTATTGGTTTTACTCATATATAAAATCCTCCTTTTTAGAATTGGTTTTGTTCATGCTATCTTGCATTAAATATGGATTTGGATAACGAACCTGTCTTAAACAGGGCAAAGGCCAGCAGTACCGTATAACCCGCCGTTCCCCAGATCGCGCCGTGCACGTCGCCGGACGATGGGATAGACTGGACCAGCACTGCATAAATGGCAACACAGATCAGAATCAAAAACCCTGAAAACCCAGGGCAAAAAGGGAACGCAGATACCCGGTTCCCATTTGTCCCCATTCCGGTTTGCCATTGTGGCAAAACGGGATCGGTGCAAGGCTCACGGTTAAATAAATCTCGATCATACGGCCATATACAATGACAAAGATCACGATGGACAGTACCCACATACACAGATTGATGATGTTGGTTTCCAGCCACAGTCCAATCAGTTCCCACATTCCCATTGCTTCAAGCTGGGTTTCCAGATCAGACAACGCCGCCTGCACATCCAGGTTCCCGTTTATGACACCGGCACTTTGCGACACCACATTTTGGGCCACATCAAAGACCGCCATCACAATCGTAAAACAGTTGGTGAGCAGGTAAGTGGCAACAAAAGTCTTGAAAATCCACTTGAAGATGTTGAATGTATCGAATTCGTGCATGTTGTTCTTTTCGAGAATCATCTGGATCAGTTCATACACCAGAACAAAGGTCAGGATCATGCCCGCAATGGGAATGACGACGGTTTCTGAAAGATTCTGCAATCATGGAAAAACACGCCGCCATTCCAGCCCTGCGGGGTCTGTCCTACCTGATTTGCCACATCCGCAACCTGATTGTTGACGGAGTTGAAAATACTGGTGTACTGTCCGGTGATCGCATCGATCAGGCCCTCTTTAATCCAGTCTGTTATCCATTCAAACAGACTGCCCATAAGTCAGCCCTTAACCGAACAGGCCGGAAAGCAGCGGGATCAGCGTTGCACCAACCAGAGCGATACCTCCGCCTGCCATAAGCTGCTTGATCCCCTGGGATTTTGCACCTGGATTATCATTTCCGTAACCTTCGAGAAGGTTTACAACACCCATGCGCCCAGACCTGCGCCCAGGGCGATCACAAGGATCTTCAAAGTATCAATCGCGCTTGCAAAAAATGCCATAATGTTCCTCCTTTAATTTCAGAAATTTTAATTTGTGATATGGCCGTATCAGGCCGGAAACAAAAAAAGCCGCCGC
>ENA-OQEL01000785-OQEL01000785.1-human-gut-metagenome-genome-assembly--contig:-NODE-785-length-9948-cov-3.638530_pt1 | contig 9948 bp, 8 predicted proteins | sample MGYA00242796_ERZ504637 | MGnify/ENA primary metagenome ERZ504637 (study PRJEB26092, sample SAMD00036306) | human gut metagenome | host: Homo sapiens | study: EMG produced TPA metagenomics assembly of the... | reverse complement strand
GATTTCAGGTATTTTTTGCTTTCGATGGTAGAATATTTAAGCAATCTGGAGTAAAATAAACAGCAGAAAAAAGAAAGTGAGAACAAAAAATGGCAGACAGACACACAACAGAAAAAATTACTGGAGGGCGAGCGTCTTTCCGGAAAGGTGACATTATTTGCGAAAGTAACAATTTTACCGGGCGACGAGCTTCCGTATCATGAGCATCACGGAGAGACAGAAACGTACCACATCTTATCCGGCGGGGGAATGTATCAGGATAATGACAAGACCTATCCGGTACAGGCTGGCATGACGACGTTCTGCGAGGACAGCAGCGGACATGCGATTTCCTGCCTTGGGGAAGAGCCGCTGGTCTTTCTGGCGATGATTCAGAAAAAAGCAGAGTAACCGGAGCGGACGGCCATGAGCAGAAAGAAAAAGCCCAGGATGGAATACCGCTACTACGAAGCGCCGGAGAAATGTCCGGTGCTGGCGCTTCTGGGCGAAAAATGGGTACAGAACTACGGTTACCAGATTGATTACCTGCATTTTCATAATATGATGGAGATCGGCGTCTGCTATTACGGTGAGGGGACAATTGTCCTGGAAGATAAAGAAATTCCGTACGACGGGGGGGCATTTACGGTAGTACCAAAGAACTTTCCACATACGACAAACTCAAAGGAAAACAGTCTGTGCTCCTGGGCATGGCTGTTTATTGATGTGGAAGGCTTTATCACAAAACTGTATAAGGATAATTCGCGTATGGCACAGAAGCTGATTTCCCGCATCAACCAGAGGGCTCATTACTCGAAAAATGAGGACAGACCTGAGGTGGCGGAGCTGATCAAACTGATTATTAAATGCATGGATGAAAAAGAGGAATTTTATCTGGAAGAAGTAAAGGGGCTGACGCGGGCGCTTCTGATGCAGATTGCGAGATGGAATGAAAAAGATGAGACGCAGGAAAAGAATGCCATTCTGGATGATGCCAGCATTGCCCTGATTCTTCCTGCGCTCAATTATATCGGGGAAAATTTCCACGAGAGCATCCGGATTGAAGAACTTGCGGATGTGTGCCACATCAGTGAGACACATCTGCGCCGTATTTTTCAGGAATCCATGCGGATGCCGCCGGTGGAATATATCAACTGGGTTCGGATCCGGGCAGCGTGCAAAGAGCTGAGAAAGACAAATGCCTCCGTAAGTGACATTGCACTGCACTGCGGATTCACAACAATATCCACTTTTAATCGTAATTTTCGAAAGATTCTCGGCGTTTCGCCCCAGCAATGGCGGAGGGCACCGGAACATTACGAGCAGAATTTGTTGAAATTTGACATAAAAACACAGGAAGGATGGTGAAACAAAGTGAAAATATCTATAGATAGTTGAAAATGCATAGGATAGAGTCGAATATGCGCACAACAGACGAAAGAATGTTGTTATAATTTGTACATGTTGAGGGGATAAAAACCTAAAAAATGTACAAAACAACCAAAAGACTTTTAAGCGATATATGTGAAAAAGTCAGGTTGTAAAATAACATCTTAAGGAGGATGTGCAATATGAGAAGAAAAATTGTATCAATCGTAATGGCATCAGCAATGGTACTTGGACTGGCTGCATGCGGATCCAGCGGAGGAACTACAACAAGCTCCAGCAACGGCGGAAACGATGCATCAGCAGCAGATGACACCACTGCAAAATCAGAGAGCAGCGACGTAGTAGAAGGTGGTTCAGATGATGACAACACCTTAACCGTATGGACCTGGGACCCGAACTTCAACGTTTATGCGATCCAGAAAGCAGCTGAGATTTACGCACAGGATCACGAAGGCTTTAAAGTAGAAGTCAGCGAAGTACAGTCCGATGACATTGAAACCCGCCTGACCACAGCAGTTTCTGCAGGAGACTTAAGTACTCTGCCGGATATCTTCCTGATGCAGGACAACTCCTTCCAGAAATATGCAACCAACTACCCGGACATTTTCACAGATCTGACCGATTCCGGTATCGACTTTGGTGAATTCTCATCCGCAAAAGTTGCTTACTCTACACTGGATGGAAAGAACTACGGAATTCCGTTTGACAATGGCGCTGTGATCGAGTGCCTGCGTACCGATATGCTGGAAGAGGCAGGCTTTACCGTAGATGATTTCACAGACATTACCTGGAATGACTTTATGGAAAAAGCAAAAGTTGTCAAAGAGAAAACAGGCCAGCCAATCCTGACATCTCAGGCCGGATCTCCGGACCTTGTTATGGAAATGCTGCAGTCCTGCGGTGAGTCCCTGTTCAACGAGGACGGATCCGTAAATATTGTAGACAACAAAGCATTAAAACCAATCCTTGAGATCTACAGCCAGATGGTAAAAGATGGTACTCTGGTAGAAGTTACCGACTGGGATCAGTATATTGCATCGATCAACAACGGGACCACAGCAGGCGTTATCAACGGATGCTGGATCATGGCTTCCATCACAGCAAATGACGATCAGTCCGGTAAATGGGCGCTCACCAATATGCCAAAACTGGACGGCATCGACGGAGCAACCAACTACTCCAACAACGGTGGTTCTTCCTGGGCAATTTCTTCCAACTGCAAGAAAACCGATCTTGCCATTGACTTTATGAAATCTACCTTCGCAGGCAGCACAGCTCTTTACGATGACATCATCGCAAAAGGCGCTCTGGCAACCTGGGCACCGGCAAGGAGATTCCGAAGCATATGCACAGCCAGTTGCATTCTTCAGCGATGATCCGGTTTATGCAAAAATCGTTGATTTTCGCAACCAAGACTCCATCCAACATCACTGGAGCATTCTACTACGATGCACGCGATGCTGTCGGAACCGCACTTTCCAATATCATCCAGACAGGAGCAGATATGGACAGCGAACTCCAGACTGCACAGGAAACCGTAGAGTTCAACATGGGTAACTAAGATTTCTCATATTGTAAAAAAAGTAGGACGATAAGAAACGGGTCTGCTTCTAGACAGACAGAAGCAGGCCCGTTCTGTATCTGCCCCGGGGTGGGCTTGAAAAATGATTTCTGCAGGAGAACATGCGATGTTGTCTGCAAAAAGACTTTTTTCAAGCGTACCTCGCAGCGAAAAAAGAAAGGAGTTCCATGAGCAGCCAGAAGAAAAAAGGAATGAACTTGGAAAGAAAACAGAATTTTACCGGATGGGTTTTTCTGCTTCCGGCAACGATTCTGATCGCATGGATGAGCTTTTATCCGATGATTCAGGCATTTATCCTGTCTTTGCAGACCGGTATGGGCATTAACCTGAAATTCAACGGATTTGCAAACTATGCGCGTATTTTAAAAGACCCGACTTTTAAACAGACTTTAAGTAACACCTTCCTCTACCTGATTATTCAGGTGCCGATCATGCTGATCCTTGGTCTGATGTTTGCATCGATGCTGAACAACAAAGATCTGCGTTTCAAGGGACTGTTCCGTACCTGTATTTTCCTGCCGTGCGCAACATCGCTGGTATCTTACGCAATGATTTTCCGTTCCCTGTTTGCAAACGATGGATTTATCAACACCGTTCTGCGTGGACTTGGCATGCATCCGATCATGTGGTTCTCCAATGCCTGGACAGCCCGTGCCGTTATCATCATCGCATTGGTCTGGAGATGGACGGGATACAATATGGTATTCTACCTCTCCGGTATGCAGAACATTGAATATTCGATCTACGAAGCAGCAAAAATTGACGGCGCAAGCCCGCTGCAGACCTTCTTCAAGATCACCGTTCCGCTGTTAAAGCCGATGATCCTGCTGACCACGATTACCTCTACCAATGGTACGCTGCAGCTGTTCGATGAGTCCCTGAACCTGACAAACGGAGGTCCTGGAAAATCAACCATGACCATGTCTCATTACATTTACAACATGTCCTTTGTACAGAGTCCAAACTTCGGCTATGCGGCAGCAATGTCGATCCTGATCCTGATTATGGTTGCCATTCTGGCACTGCTTCAGATGAAAGTAGGTGACGAGCGATAATGGGAAAAACAAAGAAATTCTTCATGTATCTGGTTTTAACGGTAGCATCCCTCCTTTCTGTATTTCCGCTGTACTATATGTTCTGCGCGTCTACGAACAGAAGTATTGATGTTATTGCCGGAAAACTGATTCCGGGTACTTATCTGATGGAAAACTTCAAGTCACTGATTGCGCAGCAGAACCTGCGTCTTGCACTGTGGAACTCGTTCCGGAATGCAACGGTACTGACGATCCTTTGTCTTCTGGTCTGCTCAATCGCAGGTTATGGATTTGAAATTTATCATGACAAAGCGAAAGATGCGGTATTTACCGTGCTTCTGACTGCGATGATGATCCCGTTCGCAGCAATCATGATCCCGATGTTCCGTATGTTTTCACAGTTAAAAATGGTCAACACGATGGCAGCATTTATGCTTCCTTCGATTTCCACTCCGTTTATGATTATGATGTTCCGTCAGGCTTCCCGTTCTTTCCCGCACGATATCATCGAAGCGGCAAGACTGGATGGTTTAAGCGAGACAGGAATTTTCTTCCGCATGTATATGCCGACCATGAAATCGACCTATGCGGCAGCAACGATCATCACCTTCATGAATGCATGGAACAACTATCTGTGGCCAAAGGTTATCTTACAGAACAATGATTCCATTACCATGCCGATGCTGGTAGCGAACCTGCTCGGCGGCTACACTGTAGATTATGGCGTGCTGATGCTCGGCGTATTCATCTGTACGATCCCGACAGCAATCATTTTCTTCTGCTTCCAGAAGAGCTTCACAGAAGGTATCACAGGTGCTGTAAAATAAGAAAAAGAATCGAACAGAAAAGGTGGATATTTGGATGAATATCCACCTTTTTTCAAAAGATCAAAGAAAATAAAATTCCAGAAGGAGGAAAATAAAAATGGGTGTATTTCAGTATGAAAAAGTGAAGGACCCGACGTATTATGGAGAGAACCGGGTACCGGCGCATTCCGATCACAGGTATTATGGATCGGTGGAAGAAATGGAGCAGCATGTGGAAAACTTCCGTCACAGTCTGAATGGACTGTGGAAATTCCACTATGCAAAGAACTACGAGAGCACGATTCCGGGATTTGAGACACCGGAGTATGACTGCACAAAATGGGATGATATCCGCGTGCCGGCGCATATCCAGATGGAGGGATACGACGCACCGCAGTATGCCAATGTGCAGTATCCGTGGGAAGGAAGAGAAGAAATCCAGCCGGGCGAGATTCCGGAGCGGTTCAATCCGACGGCTTCCTATGTGAAATATTTTGAAGTGCCGGATCAGATGAAAGGAAAACGGCTTTTTGTTTCCTTCCAGGGAGCAGAGAGCGGTATTGCCGTATGGCTGAACGGAACGTTCCTTGGCTACAGCGAGGATACGTTTACTCCGTCCGAGTTTGAACTGACCCCGTATCTGAAAGAGGGCGAAAATAAACTGGCTGCGCAGGTTTTCAAATGGACGAGCGGAAGCTGGTGCGAGGATCAGGATTTCTTCCGTTTCTCCGGTATTTACCGTGATGTGTATCTGTACACGATTCCGGAGGTTCACGTTTCGGATCTGAAAGTACAGACGCTGCTGGATGATACGTTTACGAAGGCAGATCTGGTCATTGATACGAAAACGATCGGAAAAGGAAAAGTGAAAATTACCCTGTCAAAAGACGGAACGGCACTGCAGAGCACCGAAGGTGTGCTGGATGGGGAAACACAGTTTGTTCTGAAAGTCGATCACCCGGAACTGTGGTCCGCAGAGACACCGGTGCTGTATGATCTTCTGCTGGAAGTCACCGCAGAGGATGGAACGGTGCAGGAACTGATTCCGCAGAGAGTCGGATTCCGCCGCTTTGAGATGAAAGACCACATCATGATGCTGAATGGAAAACGCATTGTCTTTAAAGGCGTCAACCGCCACGAGTTCAGCTCCGTATCCGGCCGTGTTGTTTCGAGAGAAGAGCTGATCAAAGACCTGACAACGATGAAACAGAACAACATCAATGCAATCCGTACCTGCCATTACCCGGATGCGGTCGGCATTTATGATCTGTGCGATGAATACGGTATTTACATGATTGCAGAGTGCAACATGGAGTCCCATGGAACGAGAGATACGGATGCCGTACGGAACGGGGATTTCTCCGGTGTCGTACCGTGCGACCGTCCGGAGTGGATGGACTGCATGCTGGACCGTGTCAACTCGATGTATCAGAGAGACAAAAACCATCCGGCGATTCTGATCTGGTCCTGCGGAAATGAATCGTTCGGCGGAAAGGTTATTTTTGAAATGTCTCAGTTATACCGGAAGATGGATCCGACCCGCCTTGTCCATTATGAGGGAGTGAACGATGACCGCAGATACAACGACACCAGCGATATGGAAAGCCGGATGTACACCACGGTCAACGAGATCCGGGAATTTTTAGCGAAAGACCGCAGAAAACCGTACGTCTGCTGTGAGTATGCCCATGCCATGGGAAATTCCTGCGGCGCGATGAAGAAATATATGGATCTGACCGAGGAAGAGCCAATGTTCCAGGGCGGCTTTATCTGGGACTATATCGATCAGTCGATTTATAAAAAAGGACCGCTACGGAAAGAGTTCCAGGCGTACGGCGGTGATTTTGACGACCATCCGTGTGATTATAACTTCAGTGGAAATGGTATCGTATACGGCGGCGAGCGCGACGCGTCTCCGAAGATGCAGGAAGTAAAATTCTGCTATCAGAATATTTCCATTGACGTGCAGAAAGACAAGGCGGTTGTAAAAAATAAAAACCTGTTTGTGAATACCGATACATTTGCATGCGTAGTACTTCTCGAAAAAGAAGGAAAGAAACTGAAAGAAGTGCCGATGGAAGTTTCGGTGGAGCCGCTTTCGGAAAAAACGGTGGAGGTGCCGATCGCGGTACAGACACTTCCGGGAGAGTATGCGGTGACCGTTTCCTTCCGCCTGAAAGAAGATACCGTATGGGGCAAGCGCGGCCATGAAGTTGCATTTGGACAGGGCGTTTATGAAGTGGAAGCACCGGCGAAAGCAGAAAAACCGGCGAAATTTGAAGTGATCCGTTCCAACCATGATTTTGGTGTGCGCGGCGAGAATTTCGATGTGATGTTCTCCGATCTGAACGGCGGACTCGTATCGTACCGTTACGGCGGCGTTGAGATGATCAAAATGATTCCGAAACCGAACTTCTGGCGTGCGCCGATCGACAATGACTGCGGAAGCCTGATGCCGATGCGTTACAGCCAGTGGAAGATTGCTTCGATGTATCTGTCCCACAAATATCCGAACGGCAGCCATTATCCGGGACTGTATGCACCGGAAATCGAAGTACACGAGGACTGCGCAGAAGTCAGCTACCGCTATGTAATGCCGACCACACCGGCGAGTGAGTGCCGTCTGACCTACCGTGTCTTCGGCGATGGAAGCATTCAGACGACGCTGACGTATGATCCGGTGAAAGAGCTCGGCGATATGCCGGAATTCGGCGTGATGTTCAAGCTGGATGCCGATTACGACCACGTTACCTGGTATGGCATGGGACCGGAGGAGACGTATGTGGACCGCTGCGCCGGAGCAAAGCTTGGCGTTTATAAGAATAAAGTCGAAGACAATATGGCGAAATATCTCGTTCCGCAGGAGTGCGGCAACAAGGTTGGTGTACGCTGGGCAACCGTGACGAACCGCAAGGGCCGTGGTATGATGTTTAGCGGCGACAAGATGGAATTTTCCGCACTGCCGTACACACCGCACGAGCTGGAAAATGCGATGCATCCGTATGAACTGCCGCAGGTACATTACACCGTTGTGCGCGTGGCAAAACAGCAGATGGGTGTCGGAGGAGACGACAGCTGGGGTGCACAGACCCATCCGGAATACCTGATTTCGGTTGACCAGAAACTGGAATTTACCTTTACATTCCGAGGCATTTGAGAATAAAAGGAGATTTTCATGAGACAGAATATAAATTTTGGAAAACTTCTGCATGGCGGAGATTACAATCCGGAACAATGGCTGGAATATCCGGAAATTCTGGAACAGGATCTTGCGTATTTCAAAAAAGCGAAAATAAATGAAGTTTCCCTCGGCATCTTTTCCTGGGCATTCCTGGAGCCGGAAGAAGGCGTGTTTGATCTGGAATGGCTCAAAAAAATGGTAGACCGCCTGTATGAAAATGGAATTTCTGTCATGATGGCTACACCGACAGCGGCAAGACCGCGCTGGATGGCACAGAAATATCCGGAAGTACTCCGCATGGATGCGATGCGGCAGAGAAATCTGTACGGAGAGCGTCATAACCATTGCTATACCTCGCCGGTGTACCGGGAAAAAACGAGAAAGATCAATACAAAACTGGCAGAAGCGTTCAGGGATCATCCAGGTGTCATTGCATGGCATATTTCGAATGAACTAGGCGGAGAGTGCCATTGTCCGCTCTGCCAGGAGGCATTTCGGAACTGGGTAAAACAAAAATATGGCAGTTTACAGGCCTTAAACCATGCATGGAACACGGCGTTCTGGAGTCATACATACCAGAGTTTTGATCAGGTGGAGAGTCCGTCGCCAAAAGGAGACGCATCGCTGCACGGACTGAATCTGGACTGGAAACGATTTGTAACAGATCAGACAGCCGATTTTGTGAAATGGGAGATCAGCGCGCTGCGGGATGCCGGTGCCAAACAGCCTACGACCATCAATATGATGTATGATTTCAAGGGACTGGATTATCACAAGTTTGCCGACATTGTTGATTTTGTTTCCTGGGACAATTATCCGACCTGGCACAAAGAAGCGGAAGCAGTTACGGCAGCAGATACGGCGATGCAGCATGATATCATGCGCAGTATCCAGAAAAAGCCGTTTTATCTGATGGAGAGCTGTCCGTCCGCAACAAACTGGCAGCCGGTCAGCAAACTGAAAAAGCCGGGCATGCTGCACGCCGCATCCATGCAGGCCGTGGCGCACGGATCGGACAGTGTCCTGTATTTCCAGATGCGCCAGAGCCGTGGGGCTTCCGAAAAGTTTCATGGAGCGGTGATAGACCATTATGGAGGAGATGACACCCGTGTATTCCGGGAAGTGACAAAGGTAGGAGAAACCCTGGCGCAGATGCAGGAACTTTCCGGTGCCATCTGCAGTCCGAAAGTGGCTGTGATTTATGACACCGAAAACCGGTGGGCACTGGAAGATGCGGCAGGGCCACGGAATCAGGGCCTGTTTTACAAAGAAACCGTGGAAAAATCATACCGCGCCTTCCGCAGACTCGGCCTGGATGTTGATGTCATCGATGAAACGCAGGGCCTTTCGGACTATCAGATCGTGGCAGCGCCTGTGGTTTATCTGCAGCGGGAAGGATGGGCGGAAAAAGTACGGCAGTTTGTGGCCGGAGGCGGCACTTTCCTGGCAACGTACTGGTCCGGAATTGTAGATGAGACGGATCTTTGTTTCCTTGGCGGAACGCCGCACGGACTGCTGGATGTAATGGGACTTCGGAGCATGGAGATTGACGGCCTGTACGATGGGGAATGGAACGAAGGAGTTCCGGTCCCGCAAAACCGTCTGCATCTGACCCGGACGTACCGGTGCAGCAATCTCTGTGAACTGGTGAAACCATCGGCAGCAGAAGTGCTGATGACTTATGGAAAAGATTTTTATGCAGGAATGCCTGCACTGACAGAAAACCAGTATGGCGCAGGAAAAGCATATCAGATCTGTGCCGATTTTGAACAGGGTCTGTACGATGAGCTCTGCGGAAAACTGGCAGAAGAAGCAGGTGTCATATCGGTGGTGAAAGAGATTCCGGATGGCGTGGAGGTTACAACGCGCGAAAAGAATGGAATCCGGTATGTGTTCGTAACAGAACTTTAATCGGAATGCCGTGGAAATCAAAACTTCCGGTCGAACAGTATCCGGTGTGGAACGGACAGTATGATG
>ENA-OQEL01000784-OQEL01000784.1-human-gut-metagenome-genome-assembly--contig:-NODE-784-length-9957-cov-3.302645_pt1 | contig 9957 bp, 12 predicted proteins | sample MGYA00242796_ERZ504637 | MGnify/ENA primary metagenome ERZ504637 (study PRJEB26092, sample SAMD00036306) | human gut metagenome | host: Homo sapiens | study: EMG produced TPA metagenomics assembly of the... | reverse complement strand
AGAAAAAGACCTGGCCCGAGCTGGAATATGAGCTGGGCCTTGTCGAGCCTTCCCTCATCGTCAACGACGGCATCGACTATGGCTGCCGCCCCGACATCGAGGCCGCCTACGGCGATAAACTCCGCCCGATGGACGCCTTCAAGGACAGCGCGCCTGCAGAGCTTGTTGACTGCGTGGGCCATGATGATTTGATCGTGCTGATGTTCACTTCCGGCACCACCGGCCGCAGCAAGGCCGTCATGCTCTCGGAGCGCAACTTTTTTACCACGGTGGAGTGCCAGGTCAAATTCGGCGACGCCATGCTGGACTATAAGCACGAGCATATGCCCGAGGACAAAACGACGTCCTGAGCAACTTCGCCATCCTGCCCCTGTTCCATCTGGGTACGTTCATCTGCCTCTTCGTTTGGGCCTGCAAGGGCTGGGCGCTGAACCTCTCCGCCGATATCCGCGACTTCTACCGCGACCTGGGCCTGATGCACAGCGATGCCCATCGCTGTGGCTCCCATGCTGATGGAGGCCATCTACAAAGACGTCAAGCGGGGCCGCGCGCCCGCCTGAACGGCATCTGGAACCCCTGCGGCTCCTCTGCCATGTTTGACGGCGCCATGCTGGCCGAGCTGGCACAGCAGGGCATGATGATCACTCAGGTGTACGGCATGACCGAGACCTGCGGCGACGGTGCATGGAACTCCTCACAGGAGGCAAAGTACCTGACCAGCGTGGGCCATGTGGACCTCAGCTGTGAATACAAGCTGGACGACGGCGAGCTGTGCATGCGGGGCGACCCCATCATGCTGGGCTACTACAAGGACCCGGAAGGCACTGCAGAAGTCATCGATGCAGACGGCTGGTTCCATACCGGCGACATTGCCCGGGTGGAAGAGGACGGCTACATGTACCTGACCGGCCGCAAGAAGAACGTGATCATTCTGGACAGCGGCGAGAACGTGAGCCCCGAGGAGCTGGAAAAGCTGCTGGTGCCCTGTGCGGACATTCAGGAGTGCATCGTGAAGGAAAAGGACAAAAAGATCTGTGCCCTCATCTACTGTGACTCTGCAAAGCAGGATGCGGTGAAGGAGTTCGTCACTGGGGTCAACCGCGGCCTGCCGCTGTACAAGTGCATGGTGACGGAGTTCAGCGCACAGCCGCTGCCCCGCAACGCCATGGGAAAACTGCTGCGCTGAACACGGGAGGAAACAGAACAATGCGTAAGATCAGAGTGCTGGATAATGTCTACGACCTTATCACCATCAACATGGAAGACCGCTTCAAGGATAATGTGGCCTTCCGCTTCTACGACACCGCAAACGATGCCGTGACCACCATCCTCTATAAGGATTATGTGCAGGATATCCGCAAGGCGGTGAATTACTTCCAGTCCACCATCCCGGAGATCAAGGGCAAAAAGATCTGCCTGCTCACCAAGAACAGCTACGAGTATGCCGTGAACACCTTTGGCGTGGTGGCGGCCGGTGCGGTGCTGGTGCTGCTGAACCAGCGCAAGAGCTGGGACGAGCTGAGCTACGAGCTGGGCCTTGTGGAGCCGGATGCCATCCTGACCGACGGCGACGACTACGGCTTCAACGACCAGCTCAAGGCTGCCTACGGCGATATCCTCCGCCCCATGGATGGCTTCCGGAGCTATGAGCCTGCGCAGCTGACCCGCTGCATCGACCACGAAGCCCTGATGGTCCTGATGTTCACCTCCGGTACCACGGGCCGCAGCAAGGGCGTGATGCTGAGCGAGAAGAATTTCTTCTCGGTGATGCGTGCCCACACCCAGATCGGTGAGCACATGATGGCGTATAAGCACGAACCGAACCTCGTCATGAGCCAGTACACCGTGCTGCCCATGTTCCATCTGGGCGCGTTCATCTGCCTGTTCTCCTGGGCCCACGCAGGCTGGGCGCTGAACGTCAGCAGCGACATCCGCAACTTCTATAAAGAGGTAAAGCGGATGCCCAGTCAGGCCATGGCGGTGGTGCCGGTCATTATGAACTCGCTCCACCACGATGTGATGCGCGGCCGCAAGGACCGTCTGGGGGAGCTGTGGGTGCCCATCTGCTCCTCTGCCATGTTCGACCCGCAGGTGATGCTGGATATGGCGGAACACGGCATGTTCGTGGTGCAGACCTACGGCAGCACCGAGACCTGCGGCGACGGCATCATCAACTACGCACAGGACGCAAAGCACATCGGCGCTGTGGGTCAGGGCAACGATTATCTGGACTACAAGATCGCCGAGGACGGCGAGCTGTGCATGCACGGCGACAGCATCATGCTGGGCTACTACAAGGACCCGGAGGCCACCGCCGAGGTCATTGACGCGGACGGCTGGTTCCACACTGGCGATCTGGCCCGCAAGGACGAGGACGGCTACTATTTCCTGACCGGCCGCAAGAAGAACCTCATCATTCTGGACAGCGGCGAGAACATCAGCCCCGAAGAGCTGGAAGGCATCGTGGGCAAGTGCGAGCCGTGAAGGAATGTGTTGTAAAAGAAATGGGCAAGAAGATCGGCGTGGTGGTCTATTGCGACGAGGACAAACAGCAGCAGGTGCGGGACTTTATCACCGAGGCAAACCGCACCCTGCCGCTGTACAAGCGTATGAGTGCAGTGGAGTTCAGCACCGAGCCGCTGCCGCGCAACGGTGCAGGCAAGCTGCTGCGCCAGTGATACAGATGCGATCGAATGCCCGGATGCATAAATGGGCCGGCAGACCGGCAGACTGAAAACAGGAGTTCCGACAAAAAACAAAGCTTTGTTGCCGGAACCCTTGCGCACAGGAGAGAATCAGGGTATTATTATGGAAAGGCATAGGAGATTGTGCCTATTATCCGTCACGGAAAGGAAGAAAATTTCTATGGAACGAGCAGAGATCATTTCCCAGATCCTGGCCATCCTGGAGGATGTTGCCGAGGTTTCTCCCGAAGATGTGAATGAGAACAGCGTCCTGATGGACGATCTGGATCTGTCCTCAATGGAGATCCTGACCATTGTGGCAGACCTCGAGGAGACCTTCGGCCTGCGCATCCCTGAAAAGGAGCTGCGCAACTTTGTGACCATAGGGGATCTGGTGGATTATCTGGCGGCAAACGCGGGGTAACAGTTCATGAATGAGTCGCAGCGCTCGACGGAGTACATCTTTCAGGGAACGATGTACTTCTTCCGTCGGGAGAAAATCCTGTGTCGGTACCAGTTTGCGCTGCAGGATGCGGTGGAACCCGCTCTTTTGCAGCGCGCACTGGAGGCGGCGCTTTCGGCCGCACCGTACTATCGGGTACAGCTGGTGCAGGAAAAGCGGAGCTTTTTTCTGGAGCCGAACCCGAACCCCTGCCTTGTGTATCAGGGCAGTGCACAGCGCGATATCCCGGAGGAAACGAACGGCTATCTTTTCAGCGTGAGCTGTGAGGGCGACACCGTCTATTTTGACTGGTATCATTTCCTCATGGACGGCCACGGGGTGTCGCCCTTCCTCACCCGCATTCTGGAACAGTACTGCAACCTGCGCTATGGCACGGCGTTTGCAAACACGCCCATCGTGTGCAGCCCGGCCTATGACATCGAGGCCATGATGGAAAAATATCCACCCCTCACAGCCACCGAGAGCACGATGCAGAGGGATGTGGTGCAGACATGGGAGGGCAGGATGCGCCGCACCCGGGTGCGGCTGACCAAGCAGAGCCTTGTGGACCGGGCAGTGGAGAACGGCGTCAAGCCCTTTACAGCGCTGGCAGGTCTGCTGAGCCTTGCGCTGCGCAGCTATCTGGGCAAGGACGAGATCCAGTATTCCTACTCGGCAGATACCCGCAGGGAAGCGGGCGTGCCGGATGCCCTTTACAACTGCGTGTGCTCCTTCCAGAGCAGCGTGAAGCTGAACGATGACACCCGCCTTGCGGACATCGTGCCGGAAATGGATGCCGAGGTGCTCCGCACCCTGCAGCCGGAGGCAAAGCTGCGCCAGATGGTCCAGCAAATGAGCTGGGTGTACAAGGTAGACCAGCAGAAAGCACCCCTGCGCATCAAGCAGAGGGTGTTCCAGATGGGTGAGTACATCAGCGGTGTCCTGGCGGATTTCTGGCTCAGCTATCTGGGCAATCCGCTGCTGCCGGCTACGCCGGAGCTTGAGCAGTACACCAAAGACTTCAACGTCTGGGTCCCGCCGGATGGCGGCTCCATGGGTGTGGAAGCCTCCAGCCTGAATGGCATCATCACCCTGTGCATCGAGAACAAGGCCGAAATGCCCGGCCTTTCCGCAGTCATCCGCACCGCTTTTGAAAAAGAGGACATCACGGTGCTGGAAGCCGTGGATCTGGATACATAAGTGCAGAACATAAAAAGCACTCTTCCCGGGCAGGAAAGGGTGCTTTTTTTGCGTCTTATTCGGTCCGTGCAGGCCGTGTGGTCACTTCGCCGCAGCGCAGAGCCTCCTGCCGACCGTTCTCCCGCTGGATGACCAGCCGCCCTTCCTCGTCGATGGCAAGGGCCTTTGCGGCGTAGGTCTCGGTCTCGGCACACACCGTCACCCAGTGACCGGGCACAAAGCACCGGGCGCGGTACTCATCCAGACAGTCAAACGCCGGGCAGAGGGCCAGCAGCTCCCGGGCAATGGCCCCGGCCAGTGCGGCCCGGCTCACCGGGGCAGGCCCGCCGGGGTACAGGCTCCCGGCTTTGCGGGCCAGCTCCTCCGGCCAGTCGGCAGCGGTGGAGGTAAGGTTCAGCCCGATGCCGACCACCAGCCATTCCAGCTGTCCGCTCTCGAGGTCGGTCCCCGCTTCGGTCAGGATGCCGCAGACCTTTCTGCCCTGATAGTACAGGTCGTTGACCCACTTGACGGCAAGCTCCAGCCCGCAGAGCTTTTTCACGGCACGGCAGACCGCCACAGCTGCGCTGATGGTAGCGGTCTGGGCATTGGCGGCGGGCATTTCCGGGCGCAGCAGCACCGAGCAGTAAACGCCCTTGCCTGCCGGGCTTTCAAATTTTCGGCCCAGCCTGCCGCGTCCGGCGCTCTGGTGGGCGGTGAGCACCAGCGTGCCATGGGGTGCACCATCCAGCGCCAGCAGCTTTGCCGTGCGGTTGGAGCTTTCCAGCGTATCATATAAATAGATGGGTGCAGGGTAGTCCCCGATGGCTTCGGTGCAGAACGGGTCGCCGCCTGCCAGCCGGTAGCCCCGGCGGGGCGCAGCTTCCAGCGCGTACCCTTGGGCCGTGAGGGCCGCAGCGGCCTTGTGCACGGCAGCGCGGCTCACGCCGAGGGTCTCGGCCAGCTGCTGGCCGGAAACATAGCTGCCTCCGGCAGCGGAAAGTGCCTGCAAAAGTGCCTGACGGGTACTGACAGCCATGGCCGAATGCCTCCTTTTGTGCTATACTACTTCTATTGTATCATAAAAATAAAAGTTTTTGCAGGATTTTGAACGGCTGTTTCGTATGAATGTGCAGAAGGGCAGCGCAGAGGCTGCACTTCGTCGGACCGGGACGAAACTGAAAGGAGGTGGGCAGGCCGTTGACGACCTTGGAATTCAGCGCGATGGTGCAGAAATACCAGTCGCTCGTGTATACGGTCTGCCACCAGCTGGTGCCGGATGCCGGCGATGCGCAGGACCTGACGCAGGAGACCTTTCTGGCGGCATGGCGGGCCATTGACCGCTGCCCGTCCGGGTTTGAAAAACAGTGGCTGGCACGCATCGCTGCCAACAAGGCAAAGGACTATCTGCGCAGCGCATGGGTGCGCAGGGTGAACATTCCCGGCGACGATGTGCTGGCGCTGGAAGGTGCGCCGCCCGGCACCCAGCCGGAACAGCAGGTGCTGGATGCTCTGGGCGAGGAAGAGCTCACCGCCATGATTCTGGACCTGCGGGAGCCCTACAGAACGCCCTGCCGTCTGGTGCTGCTGGAACAGCACACCATGGCCGAGGCGGCACAGCTGTGCGGCCGTCCGCCCAAGACGGTGGAAGCACAGATCTACCGGGCAAAAAAGATGCTGGCACAGCAGATACTACAGCGTGAAAACGATGGAAAGGAGTGCGTACATGGAACTGTTTGACAAAAACGGCTGCCTGACCGACGAAGGCCTACAGGCCCTGCAGGCAGGCGGGCTGGATGAGCTGGGCCGGCTGGAAACCGCCGAGCATTTATCCTACTGCGATAAATGCATGGACCGCTACACCGCTCTGCTGACGGCAGATGCGCTGGAAACGCCGCTCCACTCCGCGCACAAGGCGGTGATGGCCGCCATCTGGGTGCGGCTGATGCAGAACACATGGGGCCGTGCCGCAGTGGCCGGTGTGGCGGCGGTGCTGGCCTTTACCATGTGGCGCTCCGGCACCATAGACCAGCTGCTGAATTTCCGGCAGGAGCTGCACACATGGACACCGGAGACCAGCCAGAGTCAGACTGAAGAAGCCTTGCAGCTGGGCAAGCCGGTGGAAGATGACCGCCCGTCCGCCCAGCCGGAAATACTGGGAAAGCCAATGGACGATGACGAGCCGAAGCAGCAGGCTTCGCTGGCAAAAGCACTCAATGACCCGCTGTTCGGAGCCGGCGGCCCTGCAGCAGAAAAATTACAAAAATTCGCCACTTGCAGATCAAACAAAAGTAAGGAGATCGATTATGATGAAAAATCGGAATCCTGACCTTCCTCTTCGCCTTTTGCCCGGGCGCAGGCCAGATGTATCAGGGATACATGAAGCGCGGCCTTTCGCTTATTACGATGTTCTGCGTGGCCTTTGGTGCGGGTCACTCTGCTGGAAGTTTTTGTATGTACCCATGCCCATTGTGTGGATGTACAGCTTCTTTGACACCTTCAATCTCCGGGCGCAGATCGGCGCAGGCACCGCCCCGCAGGACGATTATCTGGTGCACATCAACTGGCACGACCAGCGCATGGAACAGTTCATGCTGGACAGCCACAAGCTGCTGGGCTGGGGCTTGATCGCGCTGGGCGCACTGGTGGCCTACCAGAACATCCTTATGAACACGCTGGGGGATATCGTGTGGCGCTGGGGCCAGAGCAGCCCTTTCTTCCGCGCACTTTACCTGATGATGGATCAGCTGCCGGAGGTGGTGGTCTGCGTGGCCCTGATCATCTGCGGTGCGTGGCTGGTGCGCGGCCCCAAGGGCAGAAAGCAGAAGCCGCAGAACGATGCCGAAGATGAAGAGTTTACCGAGTATACTGCACAGGATGCGCAGGCAGAGCCGGAAGCAAGGGGCTTTGCCATGCCCAAACTCTCGGCTCTGCTGGGCAAGCCCGTGACCCCGGACGATGAGACGGAGGATGCCGACGATGGACGAGACGAGAAATGATGCGCCGCTGACCGGTGAAGCACCGCAGCCTGCAAAACCGCAGCCGCTGCGCCGGGTGGGCAGCTTTACGCTGGGCGTATGCCTGATCGCAGCGGGCATCTTCTTTCTGCTTGCCTATTTTGTGCCGGGCGTTGACTGGAAGCTGATGCTCAAGATCGCCCCGGCGGCAGGGTTGATCCTGCTGGGCGGCGAGGTGCTGTTCTTTGCCGCCCGCCCGGGCCGCTGGAAATACGATTTCTGGTCGGTGCTGATCTGCCTTGTGCTCATGGGCGGATGCTTCTGTCTGTCGCTGCTGCCGGTCGTGTGGGATGAACTCGGCCCGGAGCGGAATCAGGCAAGCATGAAGCTGGGGCAGGAATATACGACAGAAGCCTATGACAAGATCAAACAAACAGCCCCGGATATCCGTGTGAAGAATATCAGCGGAAACGCCTACCTGTACAGCAGTGAGGCGAAAACGCTGCGGGATGTGAATGCCGGAAACGGCTATCTGAGCCTGACTGTGGAGCTGTTTGGCGGCTATGACAGCGTACAGGCCTTTGCGCAGGACTGCCGCAGCGTGACCGATGCCGTGCAGCAGTGCAGTGCACAGCCGGATGAGCTGCGCATTACATGGTCGCCGGAGAACGACCCGGGCCAGAGTCTTGCCTCCGGCAGCCTGCAGAATGTGGAGCAGTACACGCTGGAACTGGAAGGCATCGCACAGCTGGACTGGACAGCAGAGCAGATGGCAAAGCAGACCGAGGTGCAGTACCTGCTGGATGAAGAAAACGAAGAAACGGCAGAGTCCGAAGCTTTTTCCGAGGAAAGCGCGGAGCTGAGTGAGTGAAACAAAAAATGCTTCCGTGCGCCGCACGGAAGCATTTTTTTGTACGTTTATACGATCGATCTTACAGCTTTTTGCCGGTGAGCAGCTCGTAGGCCTCCAGATACTTGGCAATGGTCTTGTCAATCACGTCCTGCGGCAGGTCGTAGTTGCTGTCGGGGTTGGCCTTGAGCCAGTCGCGAACGAACTGCTTATCAAAAGAAGGCTGGCTGTGGCCCGGCTCGTAGCCCTCCAGCGGCCAGAAGCGGGAGGAATCCGGGGTGAGCATTTCGTCGCCCAGCACCACGTTGCCGTTCTCATCCAGACCAAACTCAAACTTGGTGTCGGCAATGATGATGCCGCGGGAGAGCGCATATTCAGCACACTTCTTATACAGGGCAATGGTGTAGTCGCGCAGCTTGGTGGCGTACTCCTCGCCGTGGCCGGGGAACTGCTTTTCCAGCACCTCGATGCTCTTTTCGTAGGAGATGTTCTCGTCGTGGTCGCCGATCTCGGCCTTGGTGGAGGGAGTGTAGATAGGCTCGGGCAGCTTGTCGGACTCCTTCAGGCCCTCGGGCAGCTGGATGCCGCACACCTTGCCGGTCTTCTGGTAGCTGGCCCAGCCGCTGCCGGTGATGTAGCCGCGCACGATGCACTCGATGGGCAGCATGGTCAGCTTACGGCACATCATGCTGTTGCCGTCGAACTGGGGCTGCTGGAAGAACTCCGGCATATCCTTCACGTCCACGCTCAGCATATGGTTGGGCAGCAGATCGCGGGTGTAATCGAACCAGAACTTGCTCATCTGGGTCAGAACGGTGCCCTTTTTGGTGACCTTGTTTTTCAGGATGACATCAAACGCGGAAATGCGGTCGGTAGCAACCATGATGAGGCTGTCACCGTTATCATAGATCTCACGAACCTTGCCTTCTTTAATGGGCTTGAACTCAGTCATAATCAAACACTCCATTTTCCAATGCCGAAAAAGCGGCGGTGTATCTTACCTGATTATTGTACCATGTCTGCGGACAGTTTGAAAGAAACAGAATGAAAGGAAAATCAGGCCGTTTTTGCATTTTTCTCGTGAAAAATGTACGAAAAATAGAATCAAAATTCGGCGATTTGACGATAAAAGTCGTACTTTCACAACAATGAAGCACCTTTTTGTAAAATGTAGGCATGGACATTCCGGCGATTGTGCGGTATCTTATAATCAACAAATTAAAATAGGGAGGGTTTACATATGGGCAGTTTTCCCAAAGATTTTCTGTGGGGCGGTGCCACCGCTGCCAACCAGTGCGAGGGCGCATGGCAGGCAGGCGGCAAGGGCCTTGCCACCGTGGATGTGACCCCGTTTGGCCCGGACCGCTTCCCGGTGGCGCTGGGTCGGCTGGAAATGCTGGAGTGCGACGACAAGCACTATTATCCCAGCCATGAAGCCATTGACCTGTATCACCATTATAAAGAGGACATCGCCCTCTTTGCCGAGATGGGTTTCAAGTGCTTCCGGCTGTCCATCGCATGGACCCGCATCCTGCCGAACGGCGACGATGCCCAGCCCAATGAAGAGGGCTTGAAGTTCTATGAGGATGTGTTTGATGAGTGCCACAAATACGGCATTGAACCGCTTGTGACCATCTGCCACTTCGATACCCCCATTGCCCTCATAAAAAGTATGGCGGCTGGAAAGACCGCCGCATGGTGGATGCCTATGTGCACTACTGTGAAGTGCTGTTTGACCGCTACAAGGGGAAGCATGCGGAGGGCTCCGCGCGCACAGCGAAATAGGGGGTATCCCCGAAGGCCGCCCGGCTCGCCGGGACGGGGGCTATGTCTATTCCGGCCCCT
>ENA-OQEL01000783-OQEL01000783.1-human-gut-metagenome-genome-assembly--contig:-NODE-783-length-9966-cov-3.634922_pt1 | contig 9966 bp, 10 predicted proteins | sample MGYA00242796_ERZ504637 | MGnify/ENA primary metagenome ERZ504637 (study PRJEB26092, sample SAMD00036306) | human gut metagenome | host: Homo sapiens | study: EMG produced TPA metagenomics assembly of the... | reverse complement strand
AGGGCATTTTTGCTGTACCGCACGACGCATACGGATCAAGATTGATAAAAATGAATGAAAATTTACATATAGAATGATGATCGATTTAGGCATGAATGAGCAAAGAATCGAAAGAGATCCCATAAATCATATTGACATAATGGGTAATAGGGGTGTAAACTACGTGCATCGGGTCGAGCAAATCCGAAAATTGAGATCATTCAGGGAGGAAACGGCTATGATGTGTTGTTGCGCAATGTGTTGTTGTACCGCAAACGCTTCCCGGACCGGCCGCCCTGCAGTATGGTATGCCGTGTGAGCATATCTGCATATTCTGTGTGGGAACACGCAGAAGGATCTGTCGCTGACCGCCTGGGAGCTTACTTGAAGAGGGAGCTTCCGGGCGTTTTGTTTTGACCCGCAAATCAGGATACAAGGGAGGAATCCGGCAATGGACTGGAATGCGATCCAGCAATATTTGCCGCTCTACCAGAAGGCCGCTGTACTTACCGTGCGGCTGGGCGTTGCAGGCATCATTTTTGCCATCATCATTGGCCTTGCCTGTGCAGTGATCCAGTATGACAAGGTGCCCGTTCTGCGGCAGATCGTGGGTGTTTACATCCAGCTGTCCCGCAACACACCGCTGCTGGTGCAGCTGTTCTTCATTTATTATGGCCTGCCCAAGGTGGGCATCCGCACCAATGCCGAGATCTGCGGCATTGCCGGTCTGGCGTTTCTGGGCGGCAGCTACATGGCCGAAGCGTTCCGCAGCGGTCTGGAAGCCATTGAGCCCATCCAGACCGAGAGTGCCTACAGCCTTGGCATGAACCGCTGGCAGACCATGCGCTACATCATTCTGCCGCAGGCCATGTCCACCAGTATGCCGGCTTTCATGGCAAATGTGATCTTCCTGCTCAAGGAGACCAGCGTGTTCAGCGCCATCAGCCTGTGGACCTGATGTTCACGGCAAAGGATCTCATCGGCCATGTATTCCAAGACCATCGAATGTCTGTTCCTGCTGGTGGTGTTCTACCTTATCATTCTGCTGCCGGTGTCCATGTGGCAGCCTGATCGAAGGATGGCTGCGCTATGCTGGGATTTGGTCTTGATGTCCTGTTCAAGGGCAAAAACATGGCCCGCCTGCTGGGCGGCCTTGGCGTTGCACTCAAGATCAGCGCCGTCTCGGTGATCATCAGCCTGCCGCTGGGCATCCTGCTGGGCGTGCTCATGACCTCCCGCAACCCCATTATCAAGGCGATCCTGCGGCTGTATCTGGAGTTCGTCCGCATCATGCCGCAGATGGTGCTGCTGTTCCTCGTTTACTTCGGCACCACCCGTGCCTTTGGGTGGAACCTTTCCGGCGAGACGGCATCCATCATCGTGTTTGTGCTGTGGGGCACCGCAGAAATGAGCGACCTTGTGCGCGGTGCGCTGATCGCCATTCCGAAGCACCAGTATGAGAGCGCCGAGGCCCTTGGCATGAGCCGTGCGCAGACCTACTGGTACATCATCATTCCGCAGACGGTGCGCCGCCTGATCCCGCTGTCCATCAACCTGATTACCCGCATGATCAAGACCACCAGCCTTGTGCTGATGATCGGTGTGGTGGAAGTGATCAAGGTGGCACAGCAGATCATCGAGGCCAACCGCACCGCCAGCCCCAACGCAGCGTTTGGCATTTATCTCACGGTTTTCGTGTTATATTTCTTCGTATGCTGGCCCATCAGTCTGCTGGCATCCTATCTCGAAAAGAAATGGAAGTGACCGTACATGGCAGAACCTATTTTGACTGTTGAACATCTGATCAAGGCCTATGGCGAGACCCCCGTGCTGGATGATATCAGCTTTGCTGTCAAGCCCGGCGAGGTCATCGTGGTGGTCGGCCCTTCGGGCTGCGGCAAAAGCACCCTGCTGCGCTGTCTGAATGGTCTGGAGCCCACCCAGAGCGGCCGGGTGCGGCTGGGCAATGAGACCGTTGCCTACGGCGGTAAAAATCTGACTCAGCTGCGCCAGCGCATCGGCATGGTGTTCCAGAGCTACGAGCTGTTCCCGCACATGACGGTGCTGGACAATGTGCTTCTGGCACCCACCAAGGTGCAGAAGCGCCCCAAAGCGGAAGTGCAGCAGGAGGCTGAAGCTCTGCTGGACCGTGTGGGCCTGCTTGCCAAGAAAAACAGCTACCCGCGGGAGCTTTCCGGCGGACAGAAGCAGCGCGTTGCCATCGTGCGCGCACTGTGTATGCACCCGGAGATCCTTCTGTTTGACGAAGTGACCGCTGCCCTTGATCCGGAAATGGTGCGCGAGGTGCTGGACGTTATGCTGGACCTTGCCAAGCAGGGCAAGACCATGATCATTGTCACCCACGAAATGCAGTTTGCCCGCGCCATTGCCAACCGCGTCATCTTTCTGGATGGCGGCAAGATCGTGGAAGAAGCTGCACCGGCCGAGTTCTTTGACCAGCCCAAGACCGAGCGCGCGCAACGCTTCCTGCGCACCTTCACGTTTGATGCTGTGAAATGAGTCACAGATCAAGATAAAGGCTGCGGGTGTTCCGCAGCCAAATTGGGAAAGATTTTGTAAAGGAGTAATCATTATGAAACAGTCTAAGATCTCTCGTCATTCCTTCCTGCTGGGTCTGGGTGCAGTTTCCGCTGCCGCTGTTCTGACCGCATGCGGCGGCTCTTCTTCTGCTTCTACTGCAACTGCAGCATCCGGCAGCAGCGTGGTCTACCGCACTCTGGATCAGATCAAGGAGTCCGGCACCATCAACATCGGCGTGTTCTCCGATAAGAACCCGTTCGGCTATGTGGACGAGAACGGCGAATATCAGGGCTATGATGTCTACTTTGCACGCCGTCTGGGCGAGGATCTGGGCGTAGAGATCAACTTTGTTTCTACCGAGGCTGCAAACCGCATCGAGTACCTGCAGACCGGCAAGGCGGATGTGATCCTGGCAAACTTCACCGTGACCCCGGAGCGCGCAGAGGAAGTGGACTTTGCTCTGCCGTACATGAACGTGGCTCTGGGTGTCATTTCTCCGGACAGCAACGTTATCACCACTCTGGACAACTGGAACGCTGACGACCAGATGATCGTCATTTCCGGCACCACGGCCGAGACCTACCTGACCAAGGAGTACCCCGACATTCCGCTGCAGAAGTACGATTCCTATGCAACGGCCAAGAATGCACTGGAGAACGGCAACGGCGTGGCATGGGCCAACGATAACACCGAGGTCATTGCATTTGCAAAGCAGAACACCGGCTACACGGTCGGCATTCCCTCTCTGGGCAGTCAGGACACCATTGCTCCCGCTGTGAGCCAGGGCAACACCACCGTTCTGGATTGGCTGAACGAGGAGATCAAGGCTCTGGGCGAGGAGAACTTCTTCCACAAGGACTATGAGGAGACTCTGGTGGATACCTACGGCCTTGACTATGAGGATGAGCTGGTCGTTGAGGGCGGCGTGACCGGCGGCGCAGATGCCGCATCCAGCGAAGCTGCTTCTTCGGAAGCCGCATCTTCTGAGGCTGCTGCTTCCGAAGTAGCTTCCAGCGCAGCCGCACAGTAAATAAAAACACCGAGCGGGCAGGAGAGGGCTGAACCTTTCCTGCCCGTTTTTGCATTGCACCATCTGCCGGAACGTGCTATACTGAAATAAAACAACTCCTGTCCGAAAAAACCTGAAAAAAGAGAGGTGTTCCCGATGAAACGTGCCTATACGAACGGGCTCCTGCTGGATGGCACCGAGCAGATGCAGCCGGTAGAGCACAAAATCCTGCTGACCGAGGATGATAAAATCACTGCCATTGTCGATGAGGGCGTGGATCTGGACGGTTATGAGGTGATCGATCTGCACGGAGGCTATCTGTGCCCGGGCCTGATCAACCTGCATGTGCATCTGGCAGGCAACGGCAAGCCCAGCGCAAAGCCGCGGGACAATGCCGCGCTGGTGCGCAAAATTCTGAGCAATGGCCTGACCCGTGCGGTGGCCTACAGGCTGGTATGCAGCTACGCGAAGCTGGAACTGCTGGGTGGCGTGACTACCATCCGCACCGTGGGCGGCATTGCAGATTTTGACACCCGCTGCCGGGACGATGCCGCTGCAGGCAGACTGCTGGCACCGCGCATCCTTGCTGCCAACGAGGGCATTTCGGTGCCCGGGGGACACATGGCGGGCTCGGTGGCAGTTGCGGCCCATAACAATGCCGAAGCACTTGCTCAGCTCAAAAAGGCCAGCGGACAGAAGGTGGATCTTGTCAAGCTGATGGTCACCGGCGGTGTGCTGGATGACTGCGGAAAAGGGAACGCCCGGAGAGCTGAAAATGAAGCCGGAAATGGTCAAAGCCCGTCTGCGACGAGGCCCACAAGCTGGGCTATACCGTGGCGGCACACACCGAGTCGCCAGAAGGCGTAAAGGTGGCGCTGGAAAACGGCGTGGATTCCATTGAGCACGGAGCAAAGATGGACGATGAGACCATCCGGCTTTACAAGGAGCGGGGAGCCTTTGTGTGCACCACCATCTCCCCGGCGCTGCCCTACGCACTGTTTGATACGGCGGTTTCCGGTGCATCGGAAAAGGACCAGTATAACGGCAAGATCGTGTTTGACGGTGTGGTGGAAAGCGCAAAGACCGCCCTTGCCAACGGCATCCCGGTGGCCTTGGGCAACGATGTAGGCTGCCCGTACATCACCCAGTACGATTTCTGGCGGGAGCTGTGCTACTTCCACAAATACTGCGGTGTAAGCAACCAGTTCGCCCTGTACACGGCCACCCTGCGCAATGCTCAGCTGGCCGGAGTAGGAGACGTGACCGGTTCCATTGAGCCGGGCAAGAGCGCAGATTTTATTGTGACAAAGCACAACCCACTGGAAGACCTGCGTGCGCTGCAGCATCTGGAACTGGTGGTCTGCCGCGGCCATGTGATCAAAAAGCCGAACCCCAAGCGGAACAAAACGGTGGATGGCCCTGCTGGACCCGTACCTCGAATAATACTGAAAAAGCAAGGAGAGACGATCGGTCTTTCCTTGCTTTTTCGTTCACATGCCTGCCATCACGGGCCATGATGCTTTGCCAGCTCTTGTTGCGGGCAGCGGGCACAGTGGTGCGGCGGCGTGCGGGTGCAGAGCCGGAAGAGACCGTATTCATGGCGGTCATCGGCACCGACGGATGGAAGAACACGGCTGTATCACCGGCCAGCCACTGGGCGGCAAGGCGGGCTGCCTGCGGGTCGGCCTGCAGGGTGCGGCGCTCGGCACCGGCCAGATGATCCGCCAGCCAGTAGAGGATGGCACCCAGCGGCAGGCTGGGCAGAACATCCTGACTCCAGTAGGTCCAGCGGGCACCGGCCCCTACAAAGCTCTCCACGGTAATAACGGCACCGGTGCGGGCGTTCTGCGGGATGCTGCCCTGATAATTGATACCGGCGCACTGGCGAAGCTCGGCGGTGATGCGCTGGGTGCGGGCCAGATCCAGCCTGTCCTCACGGCAGTAGGCGCGGAAATCGGTCTCGTCGATCAGGCCGTCGGCGCTGGAAGGGAAGCGGCCCACCAGTTGGCCATCGGCGTTGTGGCACAGCTGCCAGCCCTTGCGGAACAGCTGGAAGTTCAGGCAGCGGCGACCCATGGTGGAGTAGCACAGAATGGAGGTGCTCTCACCGGGCAGCTGCTTCAGCTCCAGGCAGGCATCGTTGCCGCAGGTGTCCTGCAGCTTTACCGTTAACAGCAGCTGCGCACCGGGGTGCTGAGCTGACATAGCGTTGTGCATGGCATCAAAATAACGGTTGGCATCCATGATCGGTTCCCTCCTGAAACTATAACACAGCAGTTCGTTGTATAACGGATGGGCACTGCGCCAAACGACCCGGTGCACAGCAGGCGGCTTATGCAGAAATGTTTTATTGACTGAACATAGTATAGCATACTTCACAACGAAAAACAACTATAAGTTTGCAGAAAAACAAAACATTTCCGCGCATCCTGCAACAGTGACCCGAAACATGGTTGTTGCAAGAGCGAATCAGTTGTGTTCTGTATCAAAAACAGCCCACAGACGGCAAGGCCAAAGCCTCCCATCTGTGGGCTGTTCTGGTAAAATATGGTTCAATCGCCCAGTTCACGGATCTCGTTCTGGATCAGCCGCCCGGCCGCGCGGGCCAGTTGGTCCATGCCGCGGATACGGGCCATGTTTTTGCCGTAGATCTGTGCAGCGGCACCGGCAGAGCTGTCCTCACCCATGAACACAGCCGACACCCGGATGCCCATGCGCTGCAGCGCACGCACTTGCGCGGCAGTGTCAGCCACACCGGCAGCGTCCTCGTAACCGCAGCCCAGCGGGTTTTCTGCACTGGGCGGGATGCGGCGGCTGTCGTTGGGCGAAGCGTCCGTCAGCACGATGAGCAGATGACGCGGCGCAGGACCGGGCGCAAACCGCAAAAGGTCGCCTGCTGCCCGCAGGGCAAGGCCGTCACGGTTCCAGCCGGAAGCAAAATATCGGTTGATGTTTTGCAGGTTTTTGTCTGCAAAGCCTTTGAGCACCCGTAGTACGGTGTAGCCCCGCAGGCTGCTGAAGCTGGACACCCGCACCGGGATACCGCAGGCCGCAAGGCTCTGGGCCAAAATGGATCCTTGAGCCGCGATCACTTCCTGACAGTGCAGGCGGGAAGCGGATGCGTCCAATAAAAGGTCTACCGTAAAAGAGGGCTGGTTCTCTTCCTCGGCACACAAAAACACCCGGTCATCGTTCAAAAGTGGTGCGCGCCAGATGCGCCCAGCGTTCAGGTTGCCGCTGCGGGCAACACGGGCGTTGGGCTGCTGGTGCACAAGGATGCAGTTGCGGATCTGCTCGGTAAGCCGCAGCACCACACTGCGGTGCAGTTCCCGATTTTTGGCGTAATAAGCGCGGTTGCGGTCGGCCTGCAGTTCGGCCTGTTCAGCCAGATGCTTTGCTTCCGGTGTGGGAGCCTGCTCCGGGCTGGGCACACCGGCACTGAACCACAAATGGCACCCCAGATGGTCGCCCACACAAAGCTCCTGCTCAGCCTTGCGCAGCCGTTCCGGCGGGTAGAGAGAGCGGCCGAAGCAGCTTTCGATGTAGGCTCTGTCCTGCGCGGCATTCTGCTTCAGGGTGATGTGGGCCCGGCGCTTGTCCACCGCCAGCCCGCCGCCCACAGCATCCACGGAGCTTGAGTGTTCCACGGTCACGCGGTCCGTTTTGATCATCTGGGTGGGCATGGCTTTGGTGGCAAGCTTTGCCAGCAGGCCGTCCAGATGCAGATGCAAAGCTGCTCTCTGGTGCACAGTGCCGTCGAACAGGTTGAATTTTGCGTAGATCGATAAAATTTCGGCTTTCAGCTGTTCCGCTGCCGGCGCTTTTTCCGGGGAAAGAGCCGCAGCAAGGCCGGACTCGTAAGGGGTCATCACCGGGTCGGCACGGCCCAGCACACGCCGCCAGCGTGCAGCCTGCATGGTGTACACCAGCTGATTTTTTGCCATCCACTCCTGACGGGAGAGCTTGTATTGAATCGCAAAAAAGTAATCTGCATGGGCATGGCGCAGCGCTTCCAGCACCGGGCGGCGGGGCAGCTCCAGCCGATAGGCTGCATTTTCCAGATACAGCCATGTCATGTCGTCCAGCATGGTCTGCCGCAGATCACCGTCCCATGCGTCAAAGATGCTGCGAATCAGCGCGTCACCGTAATATTTGTGGATGAGGCCCACGACCGTGTTCATGTAAAAATCGGTGGTGCCGTCGGTATAGCGGGCCAGAAACAGCGGCTCAAAGCCATAGGCTCCTGCAGCAGCCCAGACCTGATTGGCCGCACGCCGCTCCTGCGCGGTGTAGCTCTGGGCGTCCATCAGCCAAAGAGCTTGGCGGCATCCAGCTTGGCCGGAATGCGCGCCGCGATCACATCACGGATCAGGCTCTGCTCGTAGGAGTCAAAGGCCTTGTTGGTGATGCCCATATCCAGTGCCGCGCCTGCCGGGATGCCGCGCCGGATCAGCCGCAGGGCATCCAGCATACCGCGCAGATCCAGCGCCTTGGTGGAAATTTCTGCACTGTCGCACTTTTTCTGCAGGTCAAGGAACAGCAGTGCAAACTGGCGCACATACTTGGAAGCAAGATCGGGGAACTGCGTCCGCAGCAGCTTTTCCAGATCGTCCTGCGTAATGGTGGGCATCTGGATGACCACGAAACGGGAGGTGAGGGCCTCGTTCAGCTCACGAGTGCCGGCATAACCGTAGTTCATGGTGGCAATAAAGCGGGTCTCCTCCGCCAGCGGGATGCGGTCGTAGCCGGGCACATCGATGGCGCGGCGGAAGTCCAGCACCGCGTGCAGCACGGCCAGCGCTTCGTTTTTGGCCATGTTGATCTCATCCAGCACACCAAAGCCGCCGCACTGGGCGCAGCGGTATACCGGGCCGGGCCGGAACACCACCTGACCGTCCGCAAAAGTGTCCATGCCAATGAGGGATGCTGCGTCCATGTTCACATGGAAGGAGATGTCCCATGCGGGACGGCCAAAGGCGGCGGCAAGGTTCTCGGCCAGCACGTTTTTGCCGGTGGCTTTTCCGCCTGCCAGCAGCAGGTTTTCGCCGCAGAGCAGCGCCGCCAGCGCCTGCTCCCACACCTGTTTGCCATAGTAGGTAAAGGCAGGGGAAGGGATGCGCGGGCGCAGTGCGTCCGGCAGGGCATGGGCAGTGCGGTACTGTTGGACTGCTTCCAGCAGAGCGGGGTCTACCCCTTCCTGCTGCAGAGTTTCAAGGAGATCAGACATTTGTACAAACACCTCGATTTTGCCGGTTGTCTGGCACAAACCGGCTGTTCAGCTTTATCATAGCACAATCGTGGGGATTTGTGTAGGGGGCACGTGGCGAAAAAATAGCAAAGAGAGGCGGCCCCAAACAGGGACCGCCTCTCTTCATGAAGAAAGAAGAAATGGAAAAACGCTTAAGTTGTGCCGGAAAACCGCGCTGGATCAGGCGTTATCCAGACCCGCCATCTGCTTGACGGCCTTCATGGCGAAGGTCAGGGTGCGGCCCATGGCCACACCAGCCATCAGGCAGGGGTAGTTGTTGGCAAAGAAGCTGCCGGACATATCACCGGTGATATACAGGCCCTCCATGGGCTGGTTGTTGTTGTCCAGCGCCTGACCCTTTTCGTTGATGGCAATGCCCTGCTCGGTGGTCAGCAGAGAGGCACCCAGCCAGCAGCCATAGAAGGGCGCAGTGCGGATGGCACTCAGGCGGTAAGCGGGCTTGCCGAAATCCTCATCGTTCTGCTTGTCGTACAGCTCATTGTAGCGCTCCACGGTAGCAAGGAAGGTGTCCTTGGCAGCACCGGTAAAGCCCATCTTGTCAGCCAGCTCGTCCAGCGTATCGCACTTGAACAATGCACCGGCCTCAATAGCCTCGTCCATCTTACCCTGAATGTACTTCTCGCCGCCGTTGCGGGTCTGGGCAGAGCAGCCGATGGTGTGGAAACGCTTTGCGTCCTCCAGAATGTTGGCATCGCAGATCTGTGCGTAGACGCGGCCCGGCTGGTGGGCGGCAGCGTAGACGATATCGTTGTAGGGGCAGCTCTCGTTGGCAAAGCGCTCGCCGTTGCGGTTCACCTTCAGGAAGGGCTGGGTACCGGGGTTGTACTGGCGGATCTTGCCGGGGGAAGGGCCTTGCCGCCCAAAGGGCAGTGTCGCTGTCCACATAGCCGCCATCCACGCCGGGGGCAACAACGCCGCGGTCAAACAGCATGGGAGCGGCTTCCTTGTCCAGATTGGCACCGGCCCACACAGCAGCGCGGATGCCGTAGCCCTTGTCGGCGGGGGAGTAGGAGCAGGCGGTGGTCACGCTGGTGCCCAGCGGGTCCAGCTGCTCCATCATGTAGGGGTTGCCGGGGAAACCGCCGCAGGCCAGCAGCACGCCCTTGTTGGCGTTGTAACGGATAAAGTGGTCATCCTCGGCGCTCTGGGCGATGATGCCGGTAATGCG
>ENA-OQEL01000782-OQEL01000782.1-human-gut-metagenome-genome-assembly--contig:-NODE-782-length-9975-cov-2.263708_pt1 | contig 9975 bp, 15 predicted proteins | sample MGYA00242796_ERZ504637 | MGnify/ENA primary metagenome ERZ504637 (study PRJEB26092, sample SAMD00036306) | human gut metagenome | host: Homo sapiens | study: EMG produced TPA metagenomics assembly of the... | reverse complement strand
GTCATCAAGACTCGTTCCACCAAGCCCGAGATCCACGTCGAAGTTTGCTCCAAGTGCCATCCTTTCTACACTGGCAAGCAGAAGCTGGTTGACTCCGGCGGACGTGTTGAGCGCTTCAACAAGCGTTTCGGCCGTAAGTAATTGCAACAATTACAAGGCTTCCAAGAGCGCCGTTCCCTTTGCAGGGAGCGGCGCTCTTTTTGCGTCCGGCCGCGAAAACTGCTGCATCAGCGCAAAAGAAACAATATTTGGAAACGCACACAGGTTTATCTTATTTCTGACACATTTTCGGGCTAAAATGATGCAGATATTCCCGGGGACACCCGCAGAGAAGGAGCGTTTTTTTGTGATAGAAGTATCCCACCTCACCAAGAAATACGGCAGCCGCCTTGCAGTGGACGACATCTCTTTCACGGTGGAGGACGGCGTCATCTACGGCCTGCTGGGGCCGAACGGTGCCGGTAAGTCCACCATCATGAACATCCTCACCGGTTATCTTGCCGCCACGGAGGGGCAGGTGACGGTGGCGGGCCATCCGCTGCCCGAGGAAGCCGACGCCGCCAAGGCCTGCGTGGGTTATCTGCCGGAACAGCCGCCCTTTACCCGGAGATGACGGTGGCCGAGTACCTCGACTTTGCCGCCGAACTGAAAGGTGTCAAGAAAGCCGACCGCCCGGCACAGGTGCAGTCTGCCGCCCGCCGTACCGGTCTGGAAGATGTCCTGCCCCGGCTCATCCGCAGCCTCTCGAAGGGCTACCGCCAGCGGGTGGGCGTGGCGCAGGCGCTGCCTGGGCAGTCCGCAGCTCATCATTCTGGACGAACCCACCGTGGGTCTCGACCCGGCGCAGGTCATCGAGCTGCGCCGCCTCATCCGGGAGCTGGGCCGCACCCACACGGTCATCCTGTCCAGCCACATCCTCAGTGAGGTGAAGGCCGTCTGCGACAAGGCACTCATCCTGTCGCAGGGGCATCTGGCCGCCGTCGTGGACCTTGCCGCCGAAGAGCGCGATTTGGAAGAACTCTTCCTTGAGCTGACGGCTCCGGAAGAGACTTCGGATAAAAAGGAGGACTGATTCGATGCTTGCCATCTACAAGCGGGAGCTGCGCAGCTTTTTTCACGGCATGATGGGCTATGTGCTCACGGCCTTTCTGCTGGGCGGCTCCGGCATCTATTTTCTGGCCCTTGGAACCTCGGTTACGGCCTGACGGACTTTTGGCTACTATACGCTCTACCGCACGATCTTCGTGCTGCTGCTCTATTTCCCGGTGCTGGCCATGCGCTCGCTGGCCGAAGAGCGCCGCGCCCGCACCGACCAGCTGCTTCTCACCAGCCCGGTGTCCGTGTCGGGGCATCGTGGTGGGCAAGTATCTGGCCCTCTGCACCGTGTTCGCGCTGCCCTGTCTGGCCGACGGCATCATGATCGTCGTGCTCTGGCTGCTGGGCGGCACGGCCTCGGCCTTCGGGGCAAATTTCGCCGCGCTGCTGTGCTATTTCCTGCTGGGCTGTGCGGCCATTGCCGTCTGCGAGTTCTGCTCCGGCCTCACGGAGAACCAGATCATCGCGGCAGTCATGGGCTTTTCGGCCCTGCTGCTGGCCTATATGATGCCCAGCCTCCGCAGTATGTTCAACGCCGGGAGCGCCGTGGCACTGGTGGTCTTTACGGCTCTGTCGGCGGGAGCCTCCCTTGCGGTGGGCCTGCGCACCCGGAGCTTCACGCTGGGCTGCTTCTGCTTTGCGGCCCTCTGTGCCGGGCTGAGCGCCCTGTTCCTGCTGCGCAGCGCATGGCTCACCGAGGCGTTTAGCGCTGTCTTGAGCGCCCTCTGCCTGTTTGCGCCCTTTGAGGAGTTCGTCAACAACAGCTTTTCCATCCCGACGCTGGTGTACTACCTGACCGTGACCATGCTGTTTTTGTTCTTCACGGCGCAGGGGCTGGAAAAGCGCCGCTGGAACTGAGGGGAGGGGAACAACATGAAAAATTTCAAATTTTCTTCCTCCGCAAACGGCAAGGTGTTCCGCAATGGGCTGTACTCCACGGCCATTCTGGCAGCAGCCATCGTGTTGGCCGTGCTGATCAATCTGCTGGTGGGGGCCATCCCGAAAAAATACACCGAGCTCGACCTCTCTGCCGCCAAAATGTACACGCTGGGCGACAGCTCCAGGCAGCTGATGCAGAGCCTGGATCAGGACGTGACCGTTTATTATCTCTGTGAGACCGGCAGCGAGGATGCCATTATCACCAAGCTGCTGGATCACTACGCCGACGAGAGCGGTCACTTCCACTGGGAGCAGAAGGACCCGGCGCTTTACCCGACCTTTGCAGCGCAGTACGGCGCAGAGAATGCATCCACCGGCAGTCTGATCGTGGTCAGCGGTGAGAACAGCGAAGTGCTGAACGCCGCCGAACTTTACGAGTACGATTACTCCGATTACTACACCACCGGCGCTGCCAACGTGACCTTTGGCGGCGAAAAGCAGATCAGCTCTGCCATCTACAAGCTGACTGCCGCAGCAGAAAGTCATGCCTACTACACCACCAACCACGGCGAGCAGGCGCTTACCTCCTCGCTGACCGAGGCGCTCAAGGCGCAGAATATCGATGCCCAGCCGCTGGATCTGCTCACCGGCACCATCCCGGAGGACTGTGATCTGCTCATCATCAGCGACCCCGCTTCGGATTTTGCAGCTGACGGCCTTGTGGATGAGATCGCGCAGCTGCAGGCCTATCTGGAAAACGGCGGCAAGGTGCTGCTGACCACCAGCGGCTATACCGAAACGCCCGATCTGGATGCAGTGATGGCACAGTTCGGCCTTGCGCGTGAGCTGGGCCTTGTGGTGGAGGGCGATGCGGGCCACGCGCTGTACGGCTACCCGTACTCGCTGTTCCCGGACTACGCGGCCGCCGACGAAAGCACCGCGCTGGACGGCGTGAATCAGAGCACCCATGTGATGCTCTCGGTGGCACAGGGCATCACCATTACCGAGACAGACGATGTGACGGCGGAGCCGCTGCTGTATACCACCGAGGATGCCTACAGCAAGCAGGACTTTGATGCCAGCTCTTCTTCCGCAAAGGAAGCCGGCGATACCGACGGCCCGTTCTCGCTGGCCGTATGGGCGCGCAATGAATCAACCGGTGCCGAGGTGATCTGGATCGGCTGCCCCAACATGGACAACGAGCAGGTGTACCAGTCCATCCCGGGCAACCTGACCTTCCTGCAGGGCTGTGCCGCTTCGCTGGTAGGGCAGAGCCTGCTCATCGACACCAAAGCACTGGAAGCTGCACCCATCACGGTCCCGGCTTCCGCATCCATGACGCTGGGCATGGTGTTCGTATTCGTGCTGCCCGCAGCAGTGCTCATTGCAGGTGCTGTGGAGGTGCTGCTGCGCCGCCGCAGGTAAGGGGCACTGCCATGAAAACAAAACAGCGCACCCTTGCGGTGCTTCTGGTGCTGGTGCTTGTGCTGGGCGGGCTGCTGTGGTTTGTCAGCCGCAGCAATGCCGCAGAAGAAGCTGCTTCCAGCGCCGCCGCAGAGGGCAGCATCCTGCTTTCTTCTTTTGCGGCAGGCGATGTGACCAGCATCCGGTATGCCTATGGCGGCGAAACGCTTACCCTAAATTACGATTCCGGCAGCTGGACGCTGGCGGATGACCCGGACTATCATCTGGATGCATCTGCCTGCAATACCATGGTCACGGCGCTGGCATCCCTGAACGCCAAACGTCAGCTCACGGCTCAGCCCGGCGAGGACTACGGCCTTGCCGATCCGGCTGTTACGGTCACGGTGACGGCGGCAGGCGAGATGAACACCTTTGCCTTTGGCACCGAGAACCCGGTCACAGGAGATCTGTATGTGCAGAAGGCAGGGGACGATGCCGTGTACACCGTTTCTGGCAACAAGGCGGCCTGCTTTGAGCTGACCAAAGCGGACCTTTTTGGCGCGTTCAACCCGGCGGGACTGACAGCCTCCGCGCTGGAAAGTGTTTCCATTACGACGGGCAGCGGCACCCTTGCACTGAATGCAGTCTCTGAGCCTGCGGAAGCGGAGAGCGATTCTTCGGAAAGTGCGGCCGATTCCACCACCTATCAGACCGTGTGGCGGCTGGCCGATGAACCCTCTGCCGATCTGGACGACAGCAAGGTGCAGAGCATCCTCTCTGCTCTGGCAGGCTATGTGACCGCACAAATCGCGGATGCCGACCCTTCGGCCTATGGCTTTGATGCACCGCTTGCAACGGTGCGGGCTGCCTCTGCCGATGGGACCGTGACCCTCCTCTACGCCGAAAATGCAGACGGCTGCTGGATGATGGTGGAGGGGGACAGTTCCGTCTATGCGGTTGACCTTGACACTGTGCAGGCCCTTCTGATAACGGCCGCTGCCTTAAAAGCTGAATAAAAACCTTTGTGCGCCGTATGCGGAAAGCCCGCTGCGGCGCATGTTTTTTTATTGCGGCGTGTAAAGCTTCGGCAAACATTGGCAGAGTGATTGACATTTCAGCAAAGATTGATTAAGATAGACGAGACAGGGCAGAATAACTGCGCAATATAAGAGCCTGCTTTTGCAGGTTCTCCGGTCGTCATGGATGTTGTGCGGGGCTGGGTCGCCCTGGTACGAGGGATGGGGCATGGCCCTGTCTTTTTTCGTATCTGAGTTACAAGGAGGATAAAGTGAAAAAAATGGACAACTCGGTGATCGTTTCACTGCGGGATATCGTAGTGGAATTTGACGGTCAGCGCATTCTGGATGGGCTGAACCTCGACATCCATGACAAAGAGTTCGTAACGCTGCTGGGCCCTTCCGGCTGCGGCAAAACCACCACCCTGCGTCTGATCGCAGGTTTTCTGGAACCCAATTCCGGCAAAGTGCTGCTGAAAGGTGAGGACATTACCGGCGTGCCGCCCTATAAGCGCCCGGTGAACACCGTTTTCAGAAATACGCACTGTTCCCGCACCTGAACGTGTTCGAGAACGTGGCCTCGGTCTGCGGCTCAAAATGATGGAACGAAGAGACCATCCGCCGCAAGGTGCGCAACATGCTGGAAGTTGTTGGCCTGAAAGGCTTCGAGCGCCGCAGCATCAGCCAGATGTCCGGCGGCCAGCAGCAGCGCGTGGCCATCGCACGCAGTCTGGTGAACGAGCCGGAGATCCTTCTGCTGGACGAACCCCTTGGCGCACTGGACCTCAAGCTGCGCAAGGAGATGCAGCTGGAGCTGAAGCGCCTGCAGCGCGAAATGAACATTACCTTTATTTATGTTACCCACGATCAGGAGGAAGCCCTGACCATGTCCGATACCGTCGTGGTCATGAACGGCGGCAAGGTGCAGCAGATCGGAACGCCGGAGGATATTTTACAATGAGCCGAAGAATGCCTTTGTTGCAGACTTCATTGGCGATTCCAACATCGTGGACGGCGTGATGCACCGGGATTTTCTGGTGTCCTTCTCCGGCGTGGACTTCCCCTGTGTGGACCGCGGCTTTGCCCGCGAGCAGAGCGTGCAGGTAGTGGTGCGCCCCGAGGATATCGAGGTGGTCTCTCCTGTGGAAGGCCAGCTTGTCGGCGTTGTGAACGATGTCATCTTCAAGGGAGTCCACTTTGAGATGCATGTGGAGTGCGAGGGCCGCGAATGGCTGATCCATTCCACCCGCGCCTGCACCCCCGGTGAGACCATTGGTATGCGCATCGGCCCCAACGAGATCCACATTATGGCGCGTTCAGAGGGGTGAGCCGCAATGATGAAGATTTACGATAAAAAGCTGGCCTATCCGTACTTTGTATGGATGACGCTGTTCACAGTGGTGCCTTTGATCATCGTGGTGTACTATGCATTTACGGATGCAAACGGAGCTTTCACGCTGGATAACCTCACCTCCATCAGCGGCTACGGCTCTGTGTTTGCCCGCAGCCTGCTGCTGGCCCTCATTGCCACGGTCATTTGTCTGGTCATTGCGTTCCCGGTGGGCTATTTTCTTTCCCGACTGCGGGTGAACAAGCAGCACATCATGCTCATGCTGGTCATGCTGCCCATGTGGATGAACTTTCTGCTGCGCACCTATGCATGGATGGGCCTGCTCAGCATCAACGGCCCGGTGAACGCTGTTCTGGGCGTGTTCGGCCTTGGCCCCTTCAATATACTCAACACCTCCGGTGCGGTGGTGCTGGGCATGGTGTATAACTATGTGCCCTATATGATCCTGCCGCTGTACACCAGCATGACCAAGATCGACCAGAGCCTAGTGGAAGCTGCGCAGGATCTGGGCGCTTCCACCACCAAGACCCTTCTCCGGGTGCTCATTCCCATGAGCGTGCCCGGCATCAGCACCGGCATCACCATGGTGTTCGTCCCGGCGGTGTCCACCTTTGTTATCAGCCGTATGCTGGGCGGCGGCTCCAACCTGCTCATTGGCGATCTGATCGAGATGCAGTTCCTTGGCAACAGCTACAATCTGAACGTGGGTTCTGCCATGAGCCTTGTGCTGATGATCATTGTGCTGCTGTGCATGAGCTTCACCTCCAGCTTTGATGAAGATGAAATGGAGGGCGTGTCCTGATGAAAACGAAACATCTGCGCCTGATGCAGCGCGTCTATATCGTGCTGTTTTTCTGCTTCATGTACCTGCCCATTGCATACATGATCGTATTCAGCTTCAACCAGTCCAAGGGCTATTCGCTCTTCACCGGCTTTACCCTCAAGTGGTACTCCAGCCTGCTGCACAACTCCTCCATCCTGCATGCACTGCTGGTCTCGCTGAGTGGCTCTGATCTCTGCGGTCATTGCCACTGTGCTGGGTACAGCGGCAAGTCTGGGCCATTGCGTCCATGGGTCGCGGGAGCCGCCTTGTCGTCACCAACATCACCTATATCCCGGTGGTCAACCCGGAGATCATCACCGGCATCTCACTCATGCTGCTGTTCGTGGCCTACCAGCGCTTTGCCGGGGGTGTCTCCTGGCTGCCGGATACCATCATGGGCTTCCCGACGCTGCTCATTGCGCATATCGCGTTCAATGTGCCGTATGTCATCTTCAACGTCACGCCCAAGCTCAAGCAATTGGATATCAAGCTGTATGAGGCGGCGCTCGACCTTGGCTGCGACCCCAAGCAGGCCTTCTTCAAGGTCATCCTGCCGGAGATCAGCCCGGCCATCCTGTCGGGCTTCCTCATCAGCCTGACCTACTCCATCGACGACTTCATGATCTCCTACTTCAACTGCGGTACGGTGGAGACACTGCCCATCGCCATCTACTCCATGACCCGCAAGAAGGTCAGCCGGAGATCTACGCGCTGTCCACCATCATGTTCGTGGTCAATTCTGAGGCATCATCCTCATCTCCAACGCCATGGAGAGCCGCGGCTATCGCCGCGACCAGCGCGCACTGAGAGGGGGAGATGTCAAATGAAGCGTTTCGTCATTCTTTGCTGACGGCTGCGCTGGCGCTGACCATGCCGCTGTCGGCTCTGGCCGCGGGACAGATCGAGGTCACAGAGGACATTTCTGTTTCGGATGACTACGACTGGACCCGCTTCAAGGGCCAGAACGTCACCCTGAATGTCTACAACTGGGGCGAGTATATCTCCAACGGTTCCGACGACAGCGTGGACGTGGTGGCGGCCTTTGAAAAGCTCACCGGCATCAAGGTGAACTACACCACCTTCGACTCCAACGAGTCCATGTACGCAAAGCTCAAGTCCGGCGCAGCCAACTACGATGTGGTCATTCCGTCGGATTACATGGTGGCAAAAATGATCGCCGAGGGAATGCTCAAGCCTCTGAACTACGACAATATCCCGAACTTCAAAAAGATCAATCAGGAATACGTGGATCCGGATTACGATCCGCAGAATGCCTACACCGTGCCCTATATGCTCTGCACCACCGGCATCATTTATAACACCACCATGGTGGACAAAGCGCCCACCAGCTGGGCCGACCTGTGGGACGAGCAGTACGCAGGCAATATCCTGATGTTCAACAACAGCCGCGATGCCTACGCCATTGCTGCTTTTAAGAGCGGCCACGATATCAACCCGCAGTCCACTGAAGAGGTGGATGAGGTGGTGGAAGAGCTGAAGGCTCAGAAACCGCTGGTGCAGGCATACGTCATGGACGAGATCTTTGATAAGATGATCGGCGGCGAGGCAGCCGTCGGTGTGTACTACTCCGGCGATGCCATCACCATGATCGACGATAATCCCAACCTTGCATGGGTGTTCCCGGAGGAAGGCAGCGTGCTTTCCGTGGACTGCATGACCATTCCTGCTGCCAGTGAACATCAGGAAGCTGCGGAAATGTTCATCAACTTCATGTGTGAGACGGACATCGGCAAGGCAAACGCCGAGTACATCGGCTACACCACCCCCATGCAGGATGTGTGGGAGGTGCTGGACGAGGATCTGAAGGAGAGCGAGATCGCTTATCCGTCCGAAGAGAAAGCCGCCAAGGAAAAGGTGTTCACTTCCCTGAGCGACGATGTGAACAGCGAGCTGGACGTGAAGTGGAGCGAAATGAAGAGCTACGACGAGGGTGGCAGCAGTCTGCTGTTCCTTGCGCTGCTGGCAGCCATGGTAGCGCTGGCCTGCTTCAACATCTGGCGCAAGGTCCGCAGGCGCAACCGCAATCAGTATTAAACGCAAAGGAGGCTGCTGCACAGAACAACGTGCAGTGGTCTCTTTTTATAGAAAGGAAAAACCATGGAACAGTTCTTTTACACCGAGACCATGACAGTCATGAACGCAGATGCCGACTTCCGCAGCCTGCTCAAGCCCAGCGCCCTGCTGCGCTATGTGGAGCAGATTTCGACAGACCACGCCCGCGCCTTTGGTATGGATGACCAGTTCTTCAAAGATCGCGGTGTGACCTTTCTGGTGGGCAAGCAGGCCCTGAAATTTGACCGTGTGCCCCAGCGTGCCGAAACGCTGACCCTTACCTCCCGGGCGCAGGTCAGCAAACACGGTTCGGTCAAACGCATCACCACCCTGACCGATGCCGAGGGTAAAGAGGTGGCTATGGTGGACTGCCGCTGGATCGTGGCAAGCCTTGCCGAGGGCCGTATCCTGCGGGAGCCGGGCTGGACGGTGGAGAATTTCTGGAACGATACGGTGGAGGATGAGCTGCCTTTGCAGCTGCACAAGTGCAAGGATGGTCTGACCAGCGCAGGGGAGTGGACGGCGCATTATTCCCAGTGCGATCTGAACGGCCATTTGAACAACGCATTCTATCTGGACCTTGTCTGTGATGCGCTGCCGCTGGAAGTGATGCGCAAAGGCCCCGTGACCTTTGCTTCTATCAACTACCACCGCGAGATCCCGATGGGAGAAACGGCAGAGGTGTTTTATGCCCCTTCGGCGGATGGCTGGTATGTGGTCGGAAAGCACAACGGCCAGACCAGCTTTGAGTGCTATCTGGAGGTGGGAAAGACAAACGTGTAAATCGTTGATTTCTCAAGAGAACCGCTGCGCCGCTTTTAGCTGAAAATAAGCGAGCAATGCAAAAAAATGCGTCACCCGTGCAGAAAAAAATCGGCGCATTTTGAGAATTGCATCCTCTGAGGAACAGGGAGTACTCTTTTATTAGAAGGATCTTCTGATTGTCCAAAGGAGGATAAAACAAATGAAAAAAGCATCTCCGAGTCCTTGCGGCCGTTCTGGTACTGTGCTTCAGTCTGCTGTGCCCGGCGGCATCTGCCGCCAGTGTACAGACTGCGGCCTGCAAGCCGTCCACTGCAGCCGTTCAGACCATTTCTGCCGGCAAAAAGACGGAGCAGATGGTCTGGGTCCCAACGCACGGCGGTAAAAAATATCACAGCAAGTCTACCTGCAGCAATATGAAAGACCCGGAAAAGGTTACATTATCGAAAGCAAAAGCGGAAGGCTTCACTGCTTGCAAAAAGTGCTATTAAGAAAAAGTAAAGAATGATCTGCAAGGCCCTTGCCGGAAATTTTCTGGCAGGGGTTTTATATGTGTCTACAAAAAGGTTAAC
>ENA-OQEL01000781-OQEL01000781.1-human-gut-metagenome-genome-assembly--contig:-NODE-781-length-9978-cov-1.871282_pt1 | contig 9978 bp, 13 predicted proteins | sample MGYA00242796_ERZ504637 | MGnify/ENA primary metagenome ERZ504637 (study PRJEB26092, sample SAMD00036306) | human gut metagenome | host: Homo sapiens | study: EMG produced TPA metagenomics assembly of the... | reverse complement strand
ACGAGAGGAAACAAGCTCGTACCGGCTCCTTGCCGGAACTGTTCCACGCCTTTGCCGGGATTGATTTTTCGTTATTGATTCCGCACTGCTGCTGTGGAATCATAGGACCGTTTGTACGTAGTTCATCGCCCCATGGGGGGGTCATTGCCGGGTGGTGGCCGGCATCCGCTTATGTATTACCCAAACGACACTCTTCGTGATTACCAGCAGGAGATGAAGCTCCGCCTCTTTGAGGAGTGGGAGTTTCATCGGAATGTGATGGTGCAGATGCCCACCGGTACGGGAAAGACGCATCTGCTGGCCGCCATAGTGAGGGAATTCCTGCGTGGTTCCGGCAGCCGGGTATGGATTGTGGCGCACCGCCGGGAGCTGGTGGATCAGATAGAGGAAACCGTGTCCCGGCACGGGATGAGCAAAGAGGACGGAAGGGTGAGGGTGATGTCCATCCAGTGGTTGTCACGAAACCGGAAGGATATGTACGAAGAACCGGAGTTGATCGTTATCGACGAGGCGCATCACGCCCTGGCGGAAACCTACCGGATACTTTGGGAGAACTATCCGGAGGCAAGGAAACTGGGCATGACTGCCACTCCCTGCCGGCTGAACGGCAAGGGATTCATGGACTTGTTCGACAGCCTGATCACCTCGTGGACTGTCGCGGAATTCATCGGACAAGGGTGGTTGTCATCCTTTGACTATGTGTCCATCCGTGCGAACAGCAGGGAACAGCGGTTGATAGACTCGCTGAAGAAACGGGGTGCGGACGGGGACTACCAGGTAAAGGAGATGAACGAGGTACTGAACCGGGAGACAAGTATCGGCCGGCTGTATGAGAGCGTGGAACGATATGCCCACGGAAAGAAAGGAATCGTATATGCTGTCAGCATCGCCCATGCCCGCCGGATAGCGGCTTGCTATAGCGCACATGGGCTGGAGTCTGTTGCTATCGACAGCAGGACTCCGGCTTCGGAACGCAAGGAACTGGTGGATGATTTCAGACGGGGAAAGGTTAAAGTGCTGGTCAATGTGGATATCTTCTCCGAAGGTTTCGACTGTCCCGATGTGGAGTTCGTGCAGCTGGCACGTCCCACGCTTTCCCTGGCGAAATACCTGCAACAGGTAGGACGTGGGTTGAGGAGATCGGCAAACAAGGCGTCCTGTATGCTGATAGACAATGTGGGTCTGTACCGCATCTTCGGTCTGCCTGCCCGGAACCATGACTGGGCGGCGATGTTCGAGGGACGGATGATTGGCAACGCGCTGTCCCGGGCACGGACGGAAGGCGGATTGTACCTGCCTGCTTTGTCATTGACGGACAGTGGCGGGCAGGAGGAGGAGGTATGGGAGATTGTTATGACTCACGACCGGTTGCTGGAAGCCATCCGGAATCGGGAGGAAGCAGAAGAGGGAAAGGAATCACAAGCCGCCTTGAAATCTTATCCCGACCGGCGGAGTAGCCTGTGGGGGCTGAAGCGTGGAAACAAGATAACAGTGTCTCCCCGTTATCTGCAAGTCTTTGACATTCAGGGAAACCGTGTGGCAGTCCGTTTGAAAGATGGACAGGCAGGAGTGGTGAGTGCCTCCGGGGAGCCGGAAGTGATACTCGGGTATTGTCGGAGATTGAAGTTCCTGAAAGAGGAACTGCTGGCTGTTACGGATACTGCCGGCACGGTTTCCTACATGGACATGAAAACAGGCCGCACTTACCGGGAGAAGCCGGTGGTGTTTTCCTACGGCGGTGTGAAATTGCTGAGGGTAGGGGAGACTTTCCATAGCCGTACAAAAAAATGCATACGCCTCCATGAACGGGTTGCATAAAGACAGCATCTGCTTTTATGAATATTACTTGAAGATACCGGATTATCGCGTACCGAAGTCCTGCAAGCTGGTGGATTCCGTGTGGTCCACGGTGTTTGATGTGTTCGCCTGCTTGTTGGCAGGGGATGACGAGGAAGTTTATTGGTGCTGCGGCCGTCTGGCCGACCGGAGCATCGTGGTGATGGACGGGGCTGGAAGGTATTACCATGTGGAAAAAGGAAAGAGGAAGCGGTACATTGCCACTAACCTTCCCAGACCCGGTGAGCAGGACTTCGACACGGCTGTAAAGAAGCTGAAAGAGGAAGCCGGACAGCGGGCGGAGGAAACGGACCGGCAGAAGAGAAGGAACGAGGAAGCGAAAAGGCGGAAGAGGCTGGAGGAGATAAGAGATGCCCTTCCGTACCGTATGGGCATGAAATGGGGCTTGAAACTGGGGGAAACGTATCATCGTTCCTCCCAAATACAGAAAGATTCTTCCTCCTGTGGGCGTTTATTGTGCTTTTGAAGAGAGCGCCTGCCGGTGGGGGGTGATGGCACTGGACGGGAAAGTGATGGTGGAAGCCTGCTACCAGAAGGTGGATATAGAAAACAACGGCACGGTACACCTGACCATCATTCCCGGCAAAGTGAAGACCGTCAAACTGTAAGTGTTTCCGGAATGAAACACAAATGACGAGAATGACATAAATTAAAAATCAAGATAAATTTATGCCATTCCCGTCATTTGTGTTCTAAAAAAAAGTGAGTATCTGCCTGAGTTTGCACATACATTCAGAAAGGTTTCTATTATTACAGAATTTTTTCCATAATAAGCGCCAATTCTTTCTTTTTTCACATTTTTTTTCTGTACTTTTGCGCTCAAATTTAAAAACCATTTTTTATAACCCAATATGGCAAATGTGATTAAATTACACAAAGGCTTGAACATCAACCTGAAAGGAAAACCCGTTCAGGAGTTCTTTGACGTGAAGCAGCCGGACATCTATGCGATAGTGCCCGATGATTTTCATGGCGTGACTCCGAAAGTCGTGGTCAAGGAACAGGAATATGTGATGGCCGGGGGAACATTGTTTGTTGACAAGAACCACCCCGAAGTGAAGTTCGTATCTCCGGTAAGCGGTGTCGTTACCAGCGTGGAGAGAGGCGAGCGTCGTAAAGTCCTAAGCATCTCCATTGCAGCAGCAAAGGAGCAGGACTATGAAGAGTTTGGAAAGAAAGATGTTTCGACTCTGACAGGAGAACAGGTAAAAGCTGCTCTGCTGGAAGCCGGACTCTTTTCATTCATCATTCAGCGCCCATACATCGTGGTGGCTGATCCGAATGCCCAACCAAAAGGCATCTTCGTTTCTGCATTTGATACTAACCCATTGGCTGCTGATTTCGAATTTGTTCTGAAAGGCCAGGAAAAAGATTTCCAGACAGGTCTGGACGCACTGGCAAAGATGGCAAAGACGTATCTGAATATCAGCGTAGAGCAGAAGAGTCCTGCACTGACCAACGCCAAAAATGTAACTGTAACTGCCTTCGACGGTCCTAACCCCGCCGGAAACGTAGGCGTTCAGATTAACCACATCAGTCCTATTAACAAAGGCGAAACTGTTTGGACGCTCCGTGCGGAAGAAGTGATCTTCATCGGACGCCTGTTCAATACGGGTCGCGTAGACCTTACCCGTACTATCGCCCTGACCGGTTCGGAAGTAAAGAAACCGGCTTATTGCAAGCTGAAAGTAGGAGCCCTGCTGACAGATCTTTTTGCAGGACGTGTGAACGGAGGTAAAAACTTACGCTACATTAACGGTAACGTGCTGACCGGAACTTTGGTGAAGCCAAACGGATTCCTGGGCGCACACGCTACAAGCCTCACTGTAATTCCCGAAGGAGATGACCAGCACGAATTCTTGGGCTTTATCATGCCGCGTACCGATCAGTACAGTGCCAACCGCAGTTATTTCAGTTGGTTGTGCGGTAACAAGGAATATACACTGGATGCCCGTATCAAAGGTGGCGAACGTCACATGATCATGTCCGGTGAATATGACAAGGTATTCCCGATGAGCATTTTCCCCCGAATATTTAATTAAAGCTATCATTGCTGGCGATATTGACCGCATGGAAGCACTTGGTATTTACGAAGTGGCTCCCGAAGACTTCGCTGTATGCGAATTTGTTGACTCTTCCAAATTGGAATTGCAACGCATCGTACGTCAAGGTCTGGACATGCTTCGCAAGGAAATGTGCTAAATAATTAAAAAGCTAAGAATTAAAAGTTATGAAAGCGTTAAGAAATTATCTCGACAAGATAAAGCCAAACTTTGAAGAGGGCGGCAAACTCCACGCATTTCGTTCGGTGTTCGACGGTTTCGAAACATTCTTGTTCGTACCCAACAGCACTTCGAAAACAGGAGTTCACATTCATGATGCGATTGACAGCAAGCGTATCATGTCAATGGTGGTTATTGCGTTGATACCGGCCCTGTTGTTCGGTATGTACAACGTAGGTTACCAGCACTTTCTGGCAGTAGGCCAGGAGGCAGGTTTCTTTGAAAAGTTTATTTATGGTTTCCTGGCAGTTCTGCCTAAGATTATCGTATCATACGTAGTAGGTCTGGGAATCGAATTTGTGGTGGCACAATGGAAGAACGAAGAAATTCAAGAAGGCTTCCTGGTATCCGGTCTGTTGATCCCGATGATCGTTCCTGTGGAATGTCCGTTGTGGATTCTGGCTGTTGCTACTGCATTCTCTGTTATCTTCGCTAAGGAAGTATTCGGCGGTACAGGTATGAATATCTTCAACCCTGCCTTGATTACCCGTGCTTTCTTGTTCTTCGCCTATCCTACCAAGATGTCCGGTGATGCCGTTTGGGTAAGCACTGACAGCATTTTCGGCATTGGCGGCGGACAGGTAGTGGACGGTTTTACCGGTGCTACGATGTTGGGACAGGCTGCTACAGCCGCTCCGGGTGCAAGCGAACTGATTAATGTGAACGGTACTCCCGCTACCATGTGGGATATGGTTGTAGGTTTGATTCCGGGTTCTATCGGTGAAACCAGCGTTATCGCTATCGCACTGGGCGCTATCATCCTGCTGTGGACAGGTGTGGCAAGTTGGAAGACGATGTTCTCAGTCTTTGCCGGTGGTATCGTGATGGGACTGATTTTCAATGTATTCGGTTCTACTGATAACATGATGGCTCAGTTGCCTTGGTACGAACACATCGTATTGGGCGGTTTCTGCTTCGGTGCTGTGTTCATGGCTACCGACCCTGTAACTTCCGCACGTACGGAAAAAGGTAAGTTCATCTACGGTTTCCTGATCGGTGTGATGGCCATTGTAATCCGTGTGTTGAATCCGGGTTATCCTGAAGGTATGATGCTTGCCATCCTGCTGATGAACATCTTCGCTCCGCTGATTGACTACTGTATCGTACAGAAGAACATCACAGCCCGCGAAAACAGATTAAAATCAACTAACAACTAAAATATCGGACATTATGAATACCAATAGTAATAGTTATACTATCATCTATGCTTCGATAATGGTTGTTGTCGTAGCATTCCTGCTGGCATTCGTTTCTTCTTCTTTGAAAGAAACACAGTATAAGAACGTGGAAATGGACACCAAGAAACAAATTCTGGCTGCTCTGAACGTTTATGATGTAAAGGATGTCGATGCAGAATTTACAAAATATGAGATTAAGGACATGCTGGTTCAGCCGGACGGAACATTGGCTCCTAACGACGGAGCGTTCCAGACTTCTTATAAGGGTGAAATAGCAAACAACCGTCTGCACGTTTTCGAATGTAATGTAGATGGTCAGACCAAATACATCCTTCCTGTTTACGGTGCCGGACTTTGGGGTCCTGTATGGGGATACATTGCATTAGACCAAGATAAAGACACCGTATATGGCGTTTATTTCTCACACGCCGGTGAGACTCCGGGTCTGGGTGCGGAAATCACGACAGTTAAGTTTCAAGACCAATTCCTTGGCAAACATGTGTTGGAAAACGGTATTGTAGCTTTAGGCGTTGAGAAACATGGCAAGGTGGCAAAACCTGACTATCAGGTAGACGGTATCTCAGGAGGTACTATCACTTCTAAGGGTGTAGATGCGATGATTAAGGATTGCCTGAGCATGTACAATTCATTTTTAACTAATAAATAAGAGGAGGGTAAAATAGAATATGAGCGCATTATTTTCTAAAAAGAATAGAGAAGTTCTTTTAACCCCGCTGGGTTTGAATAACCTGTCACCGTACAGGTGCTCGGTATCTGTTCTGCACTGGCTGTAACGGCTCAGTTGGAACCGGCTATCGTAATGGGGCTTTCTGTAACCATTATTACAGCCTTCTCAAACTTCGTTATCTCCTTGTTGCGTAACACCATTCCCAACCGTATCCGTATCATCGTTCAGTTGGTGGTTGTTGCTGCATTGGTGACTATCGTTAGTGAAATTTTGAAAGCATTCGCATACGATGTAAGCGTACAGCTTTCTGTATATGTAGGTTTGATTATTACAAACTGTATCCTGATGGGACGTCTGGAAGCGTTTGCTATGATGAACGGTCCTTGGGAATCATTCCTGGATGGTATCGGTAACGGATTGGGTTATGCCAAAATCCTGATTATCGTGGCATTCTTCCGTGAACTGCTGGGTGCAGGTACACTGTTCGGCTTCCAAGTTATCCCGCAGGCTGTTTATGACTTGGGCTACTTGAACAACGGCTTGATGTTGATGCCTCCTATGGCGTTGATTATCTGCGCTTGTATCATCTGGTACCAACGTGCAAAACACAAAGAATTGCAGGAAAGTAATAATTAATCCCCGCTATAAACGAAAAGAATATGGAATATTTAAGTTTGTTTGTAAAGTCCATCTTTGTGGACAATATGATTTTCGCATACTTCCTGGGGATGTGTTCTTACCTGGCAGTATCGAAGAACGTAAAGACAGCCGTAGGTCTGGGTGCAGCCGTTACTTTCGTGTTGATTGTAACTTTGCCGGTGAACTATATGCTGGAAAATTACGTACTGGCACCTAATGCGCTGGTAGAAGGAGTAGACCTCAGTTTCTTGAGCTTTATCTTGTTTATTGCCGTTATCGCCGGTATCGTTCAGTTGGTGGAAATGGCGGTTGAACGTTTCAGCCCGTCACTCTATGCTTCATTGGGTATCTTCCTTCCGCTGATTGCTGTAAACTGTGCTATCATGGGTGCTTCACTGTTTATGCAGCAACGTCATTTCATCAACATTGGCGAGGCAACAACTTACGCTTTGGGCTCAGGTATCGGTTGGGCACTGGCTATTATCGGTCTGGCTGCTATCCGTGAAAAAATGGCTTACTCTGATGTTCCCGCTCCTTTGAAAGGTCTGGGTATCACTTTCATCACTGTAGGTTTGATGGCAATGGCATTTATGTGTTTCTCTGGTTTGAAAATCTAAAAGGAAAGGAATAAGACAATGGATATGAATTTAATATTAGCTAGTATTGGAGTATTCCTTGGAATTATCCTTCTGCTCGTTGTTATTTTGCTGGTAGCTAAGCAGTATCTTACTCCGAGCGGCAAAGTAAAGATAACTATCAATGGAGAGAAAGAACTGGAAGTAGAACAAGGTTCAACTTTGCTGAACACCCTGTCTGTTAATGGTATATACCTGTCATCGGCTTGTGGTGGTAAAGGTTCTTGCGGTCAATGTAAATGCCAGGTTGTAGAAGGTGGTGGTGAGATTCTTCCTTCTGAAAAAAGGACATTTCAGCCGTAAACAACAACAGGATCATTGGCGTCTGGGTTGCCAGGTGAAAGTAAAAGGAGACCTGGGCATCAAGATTGATGAATCTGTAATGGGTGTTAAGGAATGGGAATGCGAAGTAATCAGCAACAAGAACGTTGCCACTTTCATCAAAGAGTTTATTGTGGCTTTGCCGAAAGGTGAACACATGGACTTTGTTCCGGGTTCATACGCCCAGATTAAGATTCCTAAATTTGAAATGGACTACAACAAGGATATTGACAAAGACCTTATCGGTCCGGAGTATCTGCCCGCATGGGAAAAATTCGGCCTGTTCGGCTTGAAATGCAAGAATACGGAAGAAACAATCCGTGCTTACTCTATGGCCAACTATCCTGCCGAGGGCGACCGTATCATGCTGACAGTACGTATCGCTACTCCTCCGTTCAAACCGAAAGATCAGGGTCCCGGCTTTATGGATGTGAATCCGGGTATCGGCTTCATCTTACATTTTCACGCTGAAACCGGGTGACAAGGTAACGATGAGTGGTCCTTACGGAGACTTCCACCCGATCTTCGATTCTAAGAAGGAAATGATTTGGGTAGGTGGTGGTGCCGGTATGGCTCCATTGCGTGCGCAGATTATGCACATGACCAAGACACTGCACACTACCGACCGTGAACTTCACTATTTCTATGGTGCGCGTGCATTGAATGAAGTATTCTATCTGCAAGATTTCCAGCAATTGGAAAAAGACTTCCCGAACTTCCACTTCCATCTGGCTTTGGACCGTCCGGATCCCGCAGCGATGCAGCAGGCGTGAAGTATACCGCAGGTTTCGTTCACAATGTGATGTATGAAACTTATCTGAAGGATCACGAAGCTCCCGAAGATATTGAATACTACATGTGTGGTCCCGGTCCGATGTCTAATGCAGTCGTTAAGATGCTGGATAGTCTGGGTGTTGAACCTTCTTCTATCATGTACGATAACTTCGGAGGATAATATCAGGATCTCCTTTTATTAATAATGAAAATAAGCCCGGTAAAAGTGAACTTTTATCGGGCTTTTTCTTTACTTTTGTATAAAACGAAAATAAATATGATAGAGAACATACTAGCCAATTTGAAAATTGAGCGACTGAACCCAGATGCAAGAGGCGTCCATTGATGCTTGGAAAGAGGGAAAAGACTTAATATTATTGTCTCCTACGGGATCCGGCAAGACGTTAGCTTATCTGTTGCCTTTGGTGCAGAGTTTGAAGCCTGGTATAACAGGCGTACAGGCTATAGTGCTGGTTCCTTCCCGGGAGCTGGCTTTACAAATAGATCAGGTATTCAAATCCATGAATACGCCATTCAAGGCTGTAAGTTGCTATGGCGGACGACCTGCCATGGAAAGAGCACCGTACCATCAAAGGGGGTGCAGCCATCAGTTATCATCGGTACACCGGGCCGTATGAATGACCATCTTTCCAAACAGAATTTTGATGCAGACACGGTTTCCATTTGATAATAGATGAATTTGATAAATGTCTGGAATTCGGTTTTCAGGAAGAGATGGCGACTGTCATAGGACAGTTACCCGGTATGCAACGCCGTTTCTGTTGTCGGCCACCGATGCGGAAGAGATTCCGCAGTTTACGGGGCTGAACAAGACCATTAAATTGAATTTTTTAAATCCGGAAGAGCAGCTTACCCAGCGACTGCATTTATATAAGGTACTATCTCCGGAAAAAATGACAAACTTGAAACCTTATATAAACTACTTTGTACCTTGGGAAGCCAATCGACATTGGTTTTCTGTAATCACCGTGAAAGTGTGGAAAGGGTAGGAAAGTATCTTCAATCCAAGAAGTTTCAATGTGGCATTTTTCATGGCGGCATGGAACAGGATGACCGTGAACGCTCCCTATATAAATTCCGCAACGGAAGTTGCCATGTGCTTATTTCTACCGATCTGGCCGCTCGCGGACTGGATATCCCCGAAATAGAGAACGTGGTACATTATCATCTACCTGCCAATGAGGACGGTTATATCCATCGTAACGGACGTACCGCCCGTTGGGAAGCCGAAGGAAATTCATACGTTATTCTTCATGCTGAAGAAACACTGCCCGGATATATAGCCGATGAGCCGGAAGAATTCATATTGCCCCAAGTGCCTCCCAAGCCGTCCTTGCCCGAATACGTAACATTATATATAGGGAAAGGCAAAAAAGATAAAATCAATAAGATAGATATTGTGGGCTTTCTCTTTAAAAAAGGTAACTTGAATAAAGACGAAATAGGACGGATTGATGTAAAGGACCACTATTCTTTTGCAGCCGTATCTCGCAAAAAGATAAAACAAACTTTGAATTTAATACGAAACGAGAAGATAAAGGGCATAAAAACACTTATTGAAGAAGCCAAATAATGACAATTTG
>ENA-OQEL01000778-OQEL01000778.1-human-gut-metagenome-genome-assembly--contig:-NODE-778-length-10016-cov-3.108302_pt1 | contig 10016 bp, 8 predicted proteins | sample MGYA00242796_ERZ504637 | MGnify/ENA primary metagenome ERZ504637 (study PRJEB26092, sample SAMD00036306) | human gut metagenome | host: Homo sapiens | study: EMG produced TPA metagenomics assembly of... | reverse complement strand
GCGATGGGGCCCAGGCCCATGACTTCGGGCTCAACGCCTGCCAGAGCACCGGCGACCCAGGTAGCCAGAGGCTTCACGCCCAGCTCCTTGGCCTTTTCCTCGCTCATGATGACCAGAGCAGCAGCGCCGTCATTGATGGCGGAAGAGTTGCCGGCAGTCACGATGCCGTCCTTGGTGAAAGCGGGCTTCAGCTTTGCCAGCACTTCGGGAGCGCTCAGACGAGGGCCTTCATCGGTATCGAACACGGTGTCGCCCTTCTTGCCCTTGATCACAACGGGAACGATCTCGTCCTTGAAAGCGCCGTCCTTGATAGCCTTGTCAGCCTTCAGCTGGCTGTTGTATGAGAACTCGTCCAGCATCTCACGGGTGAGTGGGCTGTAGCCGTACTTCTTCTGATAGGTCTCGTTGGTGCAGACATTCTCAGCGGTCATGCCCATGTGCTTGTTGAAGCCGCAGGCATCCCACAGAGCATCGTTGACCATGGTATCCACGATCTCGCTCTTGCCCATGGGTGCGCCCATGCGGTAGCCGTAACGAGCCTTCTGCAGTGCGAAGGGAGCCATGTCCATGTTCTCCATGCCGCCTGCGACCACGATGTCAGCATCGCCAGCCTCGATCATCTGAGCAGCCATGTTGACGCAGTTCAGACCGGAGCCGCACACCACGTTGACGGTGACAGCCGGGGTCTCGATGGGCAGGCCAGCCTTCAGAGCAGCCTGACGAGCAACGTTCTGGCCCAGACCGGCCTGAATGACGCAGCCCATGTAGACATGATCGACCTGCTCGGGAGCGACGTTTGCACGGTTCAGAGCTTCCTTGATGACGATGGAGCCCAGCTCAACTGCGGGAACGTTTGCCAGAGTGCCGCCGAACTTGCCAATAGCGGTACGGCATGCAGATGCGATAACGATCTTTTTCATGTGAATAGCCTCCTGAATTGTGTATGTGTTACTTTTCGTAAGCCATTTTTATCAAAACGCCCGTAAGCGCTTTTACAAATTAGGTCTCGGGGTCTTTTTTCTGCCGGATCAGCGCATACTTTTCGTTGACCGCCTTTTCCACATTGGGTGTGACGAACTTACCGATGTCGCTGCCGTAGTAAGCTGCCTCTTTTACAATGGTGGAAGAAAGGTAGCTCCACTTGATGCTCGTTGCCAGAAACATGGTCTCGATGCCGGGCATCAGTGCATGATTGGTCTGCGCAAGCTGGATCTCGTTTTCAAAATCCGTCACCGCCCGCAGGCCCCGCACCATCACCGAAGCGTGCCGTTTCTTGGCGAACTCCACGGTCAGGCCGTCGAAGCTCTCCACCGAAACATTCTGGATGCCTTTGCAGCATTCCTTTAGAAGCTCCACGCGTTCCTCCACGGTGAACAGCGGATTCTTTGCGCTGTTGTTGAGCACCGCCACGATCAGATGATCGTTGATCTTTGCTGCGCGCTTGATGATATCGAGATGCCCTTTTGTGACCGGATCGAACGAACCGGGATAAACTGCTGTTGCCATCGTCTGGTGTCCTCCTTGAGCGCTGTGAAAAGCGCGTTTTGGTTCTGCCATGATAGCACTTTCCAGTCTTGGGTGCAAGATTTTTGTGCAAGCTGTACGTTTTATCGTTAAAATTTAAACAATCAATGTCGTGCTGCATCGCAGCTGCTTGCTACGCTATAAGTAAACCATATCGTCAAAATTTTATCAAGTCCTTTTGCAAAGATTTTGGTTTTTCAGTACCAAACAATCGTCCAAAAACCCCTCGAATTTTGTCCATATTGCCAGTCGGTCAAAATTTTCTCGATAAACTATTGATTCTACACATTGTTAATGTTATAACTAAGTTGTGCAGATCTGCTGCCCTGTCCGACAGCTGCCTTCTGCTGGTTATCAGGATATCATCCACCTGTGCCAGAGTTGTGTTCAAATTGCCAACAGGTGGTAAACATCCTGCAAAGATTTGTCCGTGCAGGAAGAGTAAATGATAAATTTACAATTCCTTTATGTTATTATAGGAGAGGATGGTTTATAATGGATTTTACGGAACTGTATGCTCAGAAGAAAATGACCGCCGCTCAGGCTGCCGCACTGGTCAAAAGCGGTGACTGGGTGGATTACGGCTGGGCTGTGAACACCCCTGTGGCGGTGGATGCCGAGATCGCAAAGCGTCTGCCTGAGCTGGAAGGTGTCAACTTCCGCGGCGGCATCCTGATGTGGGTGCCCGCGATCTTCCAGATCGACGATCCCGCTGCACACATGACATGGAACAGCTGGCATATGGGCGGCATTGAGCGCAAGGCCATTGCACAGGGCTTCTCCTTCTACTCCCCCATCCGTTATCCGAGCTGCCCCGCTACTACCGCGAAAGCCCGGATCCGCTGGATGTGGCGGTGTTCCAGGTGACCCCCATGGACGAGCATGGCTACTTCAACTTCGGCCCCAGTGCATCTCATCTGGGTGCTGTGTGCGAAAAAGCCAAGAAGATCATCGTTGAGGTCAACAAGAACATGCCCCGCTGCCTTGGCGGCATGGAGAACTGCATCCACATTTCTCAGGTCACCGGCATCGTGGAAGGCGAGAACCCGCCCATCGGCCAGATGGCCGCTTCCGGTGCTGCTACCGAAGTGGATCTGAAGGTTGCCAACCTGATCGTTCCGCAGATCCCCAACGGTGCCTGCCTGCAGCTGGGCATCGGCGGTATGCCCAATGCCATCGGCAGCCTGATCGCACAGAGCGATTTGAAGGATCTGGGCGTGCACACCGAAATGTATGTGGATGCCTTTGTGGATATCGCCAAGGCCGGCAAGATCACCGGTGCACGCAAGCAGCTGGACAAGGGCCGTCAGGTCTACGCCTTCGGTGCCGGCACCCAGAAAATGTACGATTACCTGAACGATAACCCGGAGTGCATGTCTGCACCCGTGGACTACACCAACGATATCCGCAGCATCTCCGCACTGGATAACTTTATTTCCATCAACAACGCTGTGGACATCGACCTGTTCGGTCAGGTGAACGCCGAGACTGCAGGCCTCAAGCAAATCTCCGGTGCCGGCGGTCAGCTGGACTTCGTTCTGGGCGCATACCTTTCCAAGGGCGGCAAGAGCTTTATCTGCCTGTCCTCTACCTTCTTTAATAAGAAGACCGGCCAGCTGGAGAGCCGCATCCGTCCCACTCTGGAAAACGGCAGCATCGTCACCGATACCCGTGCCAACATCCACTACCTGTGCACCGAGTACGGCTGCGTGAACCTGAAGGGCCTGACCACCTGGGAAAAGGCCGAAGCTCTGATCAGCGTAGCACATCCCGACTTCCGTGAAGACCTGATCAAGGAAGCCGAAAAAATGCACATCTGGCGCAGGAGCAACAAAATCTGATAAGTGCCGCGGGGATTCCTGCTGTCCGCGGCTGAAATGGAGTCTATCATGATGGACAAAAAGCCGCACATCAAGCCCTATCTCTACGGGATGTTGGCAGGATTTGGAGCGATCTCCCTGAGCATCATCTTCTTTTTCCTGATCTACCGCTTCGATGGTTTTGGTGATGCCATCTCCACGCTGACCGGCATTCTGATGCCATTCATCTACGGTGCCGTCATCGCCTACCTGCTCAAACCTGTATGCAACACCATCGAGAGCTTTCTGCGCCGGTTCATCCCGGAAAAGATGCATGGTCTGGTCAATGTGCTGTCCGTTACGCTGACCATCCTGTTCGGCCTGCTCCTCATCTACGCTTTGTGCATGATGATCATTCCGCAGCTCATTACCAGCGTGACCACCCTGTACTACACTGCGCAGCGCAACCTTGCAAAGTTCGTGCAGTGGGCGAATCATGTGGAGTTCATTGAGAACAACCAGCAGATCATGGACATGCTCAACTCTGCTTATGCTACCGTCAGCACCAATATCGACGATCTGATCAAGACCCGGCTCCTGCCCTCCATGCAGAACATCGTCAGCGGTGCCGCAGTGGGTGTGCTGAACGTAGTGACCATGGCCAAGAACCTGATCATCGGCATCATCGTGGCCGTGTATATGCTGGCCAGCCGCAAGCGCTTTGTGCAGCAGGCCAAGCTGGTGCTCTACAGCATCTTCAAGCCCCGCTGGGCAGAGCTGATCAAGGAAGAAGTGAAGTACGCCGATAAGATGTTCGGCGGCTTCATCAACGGCAAGATCATGGATTCCGCCATCATCGGCGTGCTGTGCTATATCGGCTGCCTGATCTTTAAGTTCCCCAGTGCCCTTCTGGTTTCCGTGATCATCGGCGTGACCAATGTGATCCCCTTCTTCGGCCCGTTCATCGGTGCCGTGCCCGCCACCCTGCTGATCCTCATTCAGAGCCCCATCAAGGCGCTGTGGTTCGTCCTGTTCGTTCTGGTGCTGCAGCAGCTGGACGGAAACGTGATCGGCCCCAAGATCCTGGGCAACACCACCGGTCTTTCCAGTTTCTGGGTACTGTTCGCCATCCTGCTGTTCGGCGGTCTGTGGGGCTTTGTGGGCATGATCGTAGGTGTGCCGCTGTTTGCAGTCATCTATGATGTGATCAAAAAGCTGGTCATCCACGGCCTGAAGCGCAACAAGGAGATCGACCTGCTGCAGACTTACCACGACAACTTCGGTGACCCGGAGGACGATGTTCCGGTAGAAACGTCTGCATCGGAAGCACCTCCTGCCGAAACAAATAATCTATAAATCACAATGCCCCGGCATTCCATGTGATACGCTACCCCTAGAGTAGACAGAGACAAAAACTCTGAGTACTCTGGGGGTATTTTCATGTCAAGAAAGAACAATCACTCTTCACGATTGACTGCTGCAACAGCCGCCGTTGCCAGCACCGTCTGTTCATCCAGATGCCGATGCAGGCTCATGTCGGTGCCATGAACCGAGCTTGCCTGATACCGATTTTGCACAAAAAATTCGCCGTCTCCTTGTGGAAACGGCGACAAAAACCTTTATATTACTTTTTTTCTACTTGACGAATGCACTTCAGTGATTCAGCGCGGGTCCTGTTTTGTTATTTCTGTTTTGTGCAGGGCTTTTCTGGCTGCGTTTTATGCCGTCACTCCACGGTCACGCTCTTGGCCAGATTACGCGGCTTATCCACGTCACAGCCGCGCAGAACAGCCATATAATAGGCGAACAGCTGTAGCGGTACAATGAGCTGCAGCGGCATCAGGATATCCTCATACTCATCCAGCCGGATCACGGCATCTGCCACGCCTTCCGGCACCACAGCATCCTTTGTGGTAAACAGCAGCACCCTTGCACCGCGGCTGCGGGTCTCCTTGGCATTGGAAATGGTCTTTTCGTACACCTGTTTCTGGGTGGCCAGTGCGATCACCGGCACACCATCGGTGATCAGGCTGATGGTACCATGTTTCAGTTCACCGGCTGCATAGGCATCCGAGTGCACATAGCTGATCTCCTTGAGTTTCAGGCTGCCCTCCAGCGAGAGCGCATAGTCGAACCCGCGCCCAATGAAGAAGCAGCTCTGGGTGTTCACATAGCGGCTGGCAAGGTACTTGATCTGCTCACAATCTGCAAGGCGCGGCTTGATGACCTCCGGTGCGCGCAGCAGCTGGGCCGTATAGCGGCGGGTCTCTGCCTCGTTCAGCCGTCCGCGCGCGTAGGCCAGCCGCAGTGCAAACAGATACAACACGCACATCTGCACCATATACGCCTTGGTGGATGCTACCGCGATCTCCGGCCCGGCGTAGGTGTACATTACATAATCTGCGGCACGTGCAATGGAGCTGCCCACCACATTCACGATGGCCAGCACCGGCACGCCGCGGCTCTTGGCCAGCTTGAGCGCTGCCAACGTGTCGCTGGTCTCGCCGGACTGGCTGATGATGATGACCAGATCGTTCTTTTCCAGAATGGGGTCCCGGTAACGGAACTCGCTGGCAATGTCCACCTCGGCGGGCACACGGGCCAGCGTTTCGATGGCAGATTTGCCCACCATACCGGCATGCATAGCCGTACCGCAGCCCACCAGATGCACCCGGCCAATACCGCGCAGCACTTCATCGGTCAGCTCCGGGATGCGCAGCACCGGCAGTCCGTCCTCAACACGGGGGCTGACCGTGGCCATAATGGCCGCAGGCTGCTCGTTGATCTCCTTGAGCATAAAGTGGGGATAGCCGCCCTTTTCGGCAGCTTCCATATCCCAGTCCGCCGTCAGCTGCTGGCGCTCCACCGGCTCACCAAATTCGTTGTAAAAGCGGATGCCCTCTGTGGTGCAGACGGCCATATCCCCTTCTTCCAGCACGCTGTATTTCCGGGTATACTTGAGCAGTGCCGGAATATCCGAAGCCACAAAGTTTTCGCCCTCGCCCCAGCCGACGATCAGCGGGCTTTCCCGCTTGACTGCAAAAATGGTGTCCGGGTAATCCCGGAACAGCACGGCCAGCGCATAGCTGCCGCGCACCTTGGCAAGCGCCTGCTGCAATGCACGCAGCGGGTCACCGGTATAGCAGCTGTCGATCAACTTTACCAGCACTTCGGTGTCCGTCTCACTCTGGAAGGTATAGCCTTTTGCGGCCAAGCGCTCCTTGAGCAGGCCATAATTTTCAATGATGCCATTGTGCACAATGCTCACACGCGGGGTCGAATGCGGGTGGCTGTTCACATCGCTGGGCTCGCCATGGGTAGCCCAGCGGGTATGGCCGATGCCGCAGAAGCTTTGTGCCAGCTGCTGCGCCGCCAGCTTTTCCCGCAGGGCGGTGAGCCGTCCTTTGCTTTTTACCACGCGGATGCCGCCGTCCAGCGCAAGCGCCACACCGGCGGAGTCGTACCCGCGATACTCCAGCTTTTCCAGACCATCCAGCAGCACGTCCTGCGCACTGCGCTTACCGACATAACCAACAATGCCACACATACAAAATACCTCCATACCGACCGTTCCCGCGCAAAAAGGCGCAGTGATATCCAGTCAGCTTCCTAGTACAGTTTATGTTCTTGTATGGCTTTCTTTGAAGGGATCTGTTGCGGTATTGCTGCCGTTTTTTTGCCCTTCTCTGCGGCTGGTCTAGCCCTCAGCCGGAGAAAACATCCGCCGAATCTTTCGATGATTCCTCTCCTCGTCACCCTCGCGGCTGTCACCCGCGTGGCCCGGCGCTTTGCGTTACCTGTGTGCTGCGCTCTCCCCTTTCTGATGCCCCATTATAGCACAAAGGCTGGCTCAGCGCCAGCCCAAAGTTTTATGAAGTTTCGGCCGCCAGACCAGTCGGTACATCATGAGCATGTTATGCAATGCCCGGTCGTACAGCACAAAGGCAACATTGCCCATGACCAGCGTTGCCAGCGAGACAGCCAGCGCGGTGGTGCGCAGCTCCTGCGAAATGCTGCCCGCCGGCACCAGCAGAAATACCAGCCCGTACATGGCCAGCACTGTGCCGTTGCACAGCAGCAGCTTGCAGACAATGCGCAGAACCGCAGGGCGGATGCGCTCAAACTTCGGCTTTGCCAGCGGGTAATACCCCAGCAAAAACACAAAGATCAGCGCTACTTCCTTATCCGGCACGAACAGCAGTGCCAGCAGGCTGACTGCCGCATAGGCCGTCAAAGCCAGTTGCATCCCGCACTCCACGCACACCGTGGCAACAAGGAAGCCTGCCACTGCAGGCGCAATGAACATGGCAATGGGGATCACAGCTCCCAGCAGCATCAGTGCGACGCACAGCGGCCGCCACAATGCCGCAGTAAGCCATGGCCCAGCTTTTTTGATGGTTTTGCTTCAGGGATCTCCCAGTTTTCGTGCTCAGCACCGGCTTCCAGCGGTTCCACCGCATGGTGCAGGCCAAGCATGCATGATGTTATCCAGCAGGCCGCGGTTCAATTTGATGTCCAGCATACTGTACACGCGGATCAGATCGTTGGCGGCAGCCAATGCCTGACGGCGGGCATTCTCCACGCCGCAGCCTGTCCCCGCAGGTCGTTGACTACGAACACGTTGTAGCGGCCACTGCGCTTGTCCATCTCAAAGCGCTCAGCCTTATCCAGCAGGTAAAAAATGCGGCCGATGCTGCTGCCGATGTAGCGCATGCTCTTGCGCTGGCTGGGGTCGTCGGTGGCAAGGGTGGAATACAGTGCACCGTAAATGTTGCTCATGGGTTCAGCGGCAAGAGAGTAGTTCTTGGCGCTCAGGTTCATCTGCACCACGGCCTGATCCCGCTCCTGCACGAACAGCCGTTCCAGCGCCGGGTTCTCCTGCACGGCACGCTCATAGGCGCGGCGCAGCAGCAGACGGTCCACCGCACGGCGCAGGCGCTTGAGCGGCCGCAGCTCGCTGTATTTGCGGTCCTGCAGGTTGTGCCAGCCCAGCAGCACCTCCACCTGTGCGGCCAGCCGGATGCCCTGGGTCTGGCACATGAGCCTGCGCCAGGCCAGTGTGCCCGGGACCCGCTTGCGCTGGCAAGTGGCCTGCCGCCCGGCCAGACTGTCCGAAAGGATGGCAAACAGCACGCCGTTGCTCCGCAGCAGATGGCAGGAATATAATCCGTACGCCTCGTACAGCTGACGTCGCACCCCGCGCAGATAGCGCAGGTAGATATTGTAATCCCGGATGGTGAGCTCCGGCAGATATGGCCGCATCCTACCCTTCATACGCACCTTTTCCTCCTCGGAAGAACCGCAGAATAATAAGGTAAGTATAATCCATTTTCAGCCCGGGTTCAACCATCCTTTGTAAAAAGAGCATGAATTTGTCTCATCTTTGCCGCACGTGGCGCGGAACACAGCGTAAAACTTCCTGTATTTGCGTCCATTTCCATCTCCTGCCAATTCAGGCCCCGCTTTGCTTTTTTCCGGTAATTACCGGCTGCAATGTAAAAAGCCGCACTGGACAGCTCCGGTGCGGCAGGTAACATTTTTCAATTACTTCTTGTTAAAGCGGTTCGGTGCAGTGCGCTTTCCGTCAAAGCCGGACTTCGGCATCGGCTTTGCAGTGTGCTCAAACTTGGGCGCGCTGTAGTACATATACAGCTGGCAGGGGATCATGCCGTTGTACATCTTGCGGCGCTTGTTGGCACGCTTGCCGTAGTGGGTCTCAAAATCCATATCGGCAGTGATCGCATACACGCCTGCGCAGGGGTGTGCTTCCATCTGCCGGCCCAGCGTACGGGCCAGCTTAGCGGCACCTTCAATGGTGCTCATGCGCTCGCCATACGGGGGATTCGTCAGCACGATGGCCTCCTGCTTTGCGGCAAAGTCGGCCACATCAGCCACTTCAAAGTGGCAGCGCTTTTCCACACCGGCCAGCTTTGCGTTGGCGTTAGCCAGAGCCACAGCGGCAGGGTCGATATCATAGCCAAAGGCTTCAAAGCCCACATCCAGCTTGGCCTCGGCCAGTGCCTTCTGACGCTGCTCGGCCCAGATGGCTGCCGGCACAAAGCCATAGCGCTCGGCGGCAAAGCGGCGCTTCAGGCCGGGGGCAATGTTCATGGCTTTCTGAGCAGCTTCGATCAGCAGCGTACCGCTGCCGCAGAAGGGGTCCTCCACCAGACTGTCGCGGCGCACACGGCCAAGGTCTGCAATGGTAGCCGCCAAAGTCTCGCGGATGGGTGCCTCCATGGCGTTGCGGCGGTAGCCGCGCTTGTGCAGGCCGTCGCCGGTGGTGTCCAGCATGATCTCACACTGATCCTTGCGCAGCATGAAGCGGATCTTGTACTCTGCGCCGGTCTCCGGCAGCACAGAGGTGTGGTGCTTCGCCATCAGGCGCTTGACCACAGCTTTTTTGATGATGCTCTGGCAGGCAGGCACACTGGACAGCTGGCTGTTCAGCGAAGAGCCGGTGACCGGAAAGGCTGCGTCTGCGGGCAGCAGCTCCTCCCACGGGATATCGTACACGCCGTCGAACAGGTCATCAAAGGTGGCGGCCCTGTAGCGGGCCAGCAGCAGCATCACGCGCTCCACCGTGCGCAGATTGAGGTTTGCAGCAGCGATCATCTCTGCGCGCCGGCAAGCATCAGACGGCCATCGTCCACGCGGATATTCTCTGCGCCGATGCGGGTCAGCTCAAATTTT
>ENA-OQEL01000777-OQEL01000777.1-human-gut-metagenome-genome-assembly--contig:-NODE-777-length-10075-cov-2.470346_pt1 | contig 10075 bp, 9 predicted proteins | sample MGYA00242796_ERZ504637 | MGnify/ENA primary metagenome ERZ504637 (study PRJEB26092, sample SAMD00036306) | human gut metagenome | host: Homo sapiens | study: EMG produced TPA metagenomics assembly of... | reverse complement strand
AACGGACTTGCGGATGATATAGACTTGTGTGGACAGGAAACTTCAAACAACTATGTGGTGGACACGGATGCAAGGGAAAAGAACGGTAATGTCGGAGAAACTTATAAAGGTAACTATTTTTATAATAACTTTTTTGCTAGATCGGTAGCTGAATGGGAAAATAAATTCACAAAGATATCTTCTTTGACCGAAGAAGACAATGACGAATCTTGGAACACAGGCAATCGCAACGGATACAAAATTTGGCGTTATGCAACCGAGAATACCATCCCTGCTCCTAACAGTAATCAGAAAAACGGTATCTCTACCGGTGTGATTTTCAAGGGAAAACTACAATTTAACAAGTCAACTTATGGCGTAACCGGTGATCAGCCCATTTTTGTATATAACAATGTGTTGTATGGTACTTGGGAGAAAGTGAAAGATGTGGCTAATGCTGCCAACGCAGATGAGAGCCTGAGAGCCGCTTATGCCCAAATAGGGGAAACACCCGCTGCCGATGCTGAATTTGGCAAAGCAGGATTCACTGTTTTACGCCCGAACGGAAGCGGTGACTATGAAATGTATTATTGCTATTGGAACCGTCATAATGACAATAATGATCCTAACCTGATGGGACCGATGGAGTTCGCTGTGGTGCGCAACAATGTGTACAAACTGATGGTGAACAAAATTAACGGCTATGGTCATCCTACCTCGCCGGGTCCTAAAGATGATCCCGATCCGTTCGATCCGAACAATCCGGATGAACGAAATGACCTCTACATCGAAGTAACCGTAGAAGTGCGTCCTTGGGTGGTCCGCATAAATGACATAGAGTTCTAAATAAGTACTTATTATACCCTATTAAACAATGAATAAGACAACAAGATTCATACATACATTAAGATTGCCGGGCATGGTGCTTTGCACCGTGCTGGCGGTAGCTGCATTGTTGTCCTCCTGCCATGGCATATACAATGATCTGGAACCCTGCTCGCAAGGTGTCCGTTTGCGTTTTGTCTATGACTATAATATGGAGTATGCCAATGCATTCCATTCGCAGGTGGACTGTCTGGTTCTGTTGGTCTATGACGAACAGGGCAACTACCTGGTTACTTATATCGGTACAGGTGACGAACTGAAAGATGAGAATTACCGCATGACCCTCGATTTGGAGAAAGGTAGTTATCATTTCATTGCATACGGCGGGCTGACTTGTCCGAAAACCTCTTTTTCGTTCAAGGCGGTTCCCGGCATCGGTTCAATCATGCAGGATTTGCGTGTAGAGATGCATAATGCCGGACGTGTTTCGGAAACCGATCTGCATCCCTTGTTCCACGGCTCGCTGGACATGAGTGTGGACAATGGCGCTTACGAGGAAGCGACTGTGTACCTGATGAAGAACACCAACAACATCCGTGTGGTGCTTCAGCAGATGAACGGCGGCGAGGTGGACGACAAGAACTTTACTTTCCGTATTACGGATGACAACACCTTGTTTGCTCCCGATAACAGTCTGATAAGCAATGGCGGACAAGTCTATGCTCCATGGGCACAAGGGCAACGTACAGTGGGAGTGACAGAAGAAGGTGATGAAACAGTGACAGTGGCATACGCCGAGTTTTCTACCTCGCGACTGGTTGCCGGCAATCATACGCGCCTGACCATCACCCGTAATAGTGACAATGCGCAGGTACTGAACATTCCGCTGAACGAGTATCTGCTGCTACTGAAGAGTGATCACTTCGACAAAATGGGTGATCAGGAATTCCTGGACCGTGAAAATAACTGGTCATTGATATTTTTCTTGGATAATAATCACAATTGGATACGTACCCATATTGTTGTCAATGACTGGATAGTAAGAATTATGATGCAGAATTATGAGAATAAAGGATTGGGGATATACCGTGGCCGTGCTGGGCGTCTGCTTCCTCCTGATGTGCGGATGTGACAGCAGAAGTGATGAGGGGCTTTCGTTATCTAACGGGCCTGATGCGGTCTATCTGGATATCAATGTCGCCCTGAGAGATGCTTCCGCATCCGGACGTTCTGTTTCCGGACGTGCGGAGGAAGAAATGTATGGTGAGGTGACGGAAGCCGAGAAGATGCATACGCTGCGTGTCATTCTGGTTCGTCCGGATGGCAGGGTGGAACATAATGTCTATCTTGATTTGAAGAATGCTTCTGTGAGCGACCGGTATGGAAAAATCCGCCTGAAGGTGCAGGGCAATGAGGAAAAGACTATTTACCTGCTGGGTAACGAGGGGAGTGCTTCGGTGGAACTTCCCGCTGTGGAGGGTGAGGTGTCTCGGGTATCCAAAGCTTGGGGCGACTTTAAACCCGGAGACAAATTTCTTGCCAAGGAGCAGATGGCAGGGCTTGTGTTGTCGTTTGACAATGTGGGGGCTTTCGATAAAACTCACCCGCTACCTATGAGCGAATGTCATACGGTGATGCTGGATGACGAAGGTCTGGAACCTGACAATGGGGAGCAGGGACAGACCGGTGAAGAGGGTGAGAAAGTGGTACTGAAAAAGAAGGAGATCACATTGAAACTTACCCGTGCTGCCGTAAAATTCACGTATGAGATAACGAACAAGAGTAGCCGGGATTACTGGTTGAGTGTAATCAGAATAGATAAGTCGGCTTCTCATGAATATCTTCTGCCTAATGGTATGACGTACGATGATGCGGAAAATGTGACTGATTTCCAAGTACCGGCAGCTAAATATACACCGTTTAATCAGCTATACAAGGAGAATAAGAAATTGACAGCAAAATCAACGGAGCCGGTCAAACTACCTTCATTCTACCTGTCGGAAGGAAAGTATGAGAATGCCAATGACACATATTCAGATAATACGAATGGCAATAATTATAAGACTTCCTACAAGACCGCTATTACGCTGGATACAAAGGATAATAGTGGTGAGGTGTTAGGCGACAGGGTCGGAAACACTTCCTTCGGGGAGTTCACCTTGGAAAGTTTCTTTCCGAATCTTTCTGCTTTGCCTCGCAATACCCATGTGGTGGTGCGCATCACCATCAATGATGCGAATGACATATCATGGCAGGTGGATTTGCGTCCATACGGCGAAGTGGTACTTGAACCTGAATTTGGAATATAATGAAAATAAGGAGAAGAGAATGATGAAAAATAAAGCGATGCGTTGTGTTTGGTTGGTATGCGGTCTGTTGATGCTTGCCGTTACCTCGTGCAAGGACGATCTGCTGTACACGGACGGGGAACCTATTCCCGAAGGAGAAACCACAATAATAGCACAGGTGGACTTCCGGCCACTGGTGGAGGGGCTTGCGGGCAAATCGCGTACGGCGGGTGATGCTATCAAGTCCATTCAGGATTTGTGTGTGTTGTTGTATGACACGGAAGGAAATTTTGTAGAGGGACATTCGTTGGAATCGATAAGCAATGCAAACCCGACTGATGGACAGTTTTATGTGAATGAGGTAACACGCAAGGATGGGGATGCACCTGATGGTGGCACTATAGCCGAAACGAAAACCCCACAAGCGAATCTCAAATTGACCATTCCTTACGGACGTTATTACATCTATGCGGTAGCCAATATGGGAGAGGACTTTAAGAAGGCGGTTCAGGCGCATGGGAAGGAAAATGGTGCTGCAGAGGAGGTTGCAAAGTATAAGACAGCTATTGCAACGAAAGAAGGATTAAAAAGCATTTCTCTTACTTGGGATGTTGCTGATGTGGCTAAGAACAGTCAGATGTTCGGTCATTTCACCATAGTGGGGCAAGAGAATAACAGTGAATTGATCACTATCAATAAAAAGGGCATGAAGTTGCATTCCTGGATACGCCGTGCAGCTTCCAAGGTAACGATTGCATACGATGGCAGTAAACTGGAAGAGGGTGTTTTCATTTATTTGAAATCGGTGACCATAAAGGACATCCCGCAGAATTGTTGTCTGGGACAGGATAATCCTGCAGTTCCGGAAAACTATCAACCGAAGGATAGGGACGAAGGAGTAAAGCTTGATTTGATAAAAAATGGTGAAACCATAAAATATTATGAAGGTGACACCGAGCCGACTATAAGTGATTTTAAGGAAACATACGAAGCCCGTATTACGAAGGGGAAACCTCTATTCGGCAGTAAAGAACAGGGTGAAAACGCATATCATCCCAAAAAGTTGGCGGATGTGCATACCGAAATTACCAACGCTCTTTATTTTTATGAGAATATGCAGGGTAAGGGTAAAGAAGGTACTCCTAGTGATAAACGTCAGGTGGTTGCAAATACCCTTAATAAGACCGAACCGACCTATCCTAACGGAGGTCAAGAGAACAATGAAGCATGGAAAGATGCCAAGCCATACGGAACCTATATAGAAGTGGATGCTTTTTATGTTTCTATCAATGATAAGAAAGTGGGTAGAGGTCCTATCAAGTACCGCTTTATGTTAGGAAAAGATGTGATAACCGATTATAATGCGGAGCGTAACCATCACTACAAACTGACTTTGAAGTTCAAGGGATATGCCAATGATGCAGACTGGCATATAGAGTATGAAGAACCGGAGCCGGGTATCGAGGTTCCGAATCCTTATTATATCTCTTATCTTTATAACCGTACGATGAATCTTCCGGTAAAGATTAATACGGGAGGAGGTACACTTACGTCTTTAAAAGCTGAGATTCTCACGAATAATTGGGCACCGTATGGAACACTTCCTTTGGCGAAAGGTGGGTTGGATTATGCCAGACAAATATGATTATGCTGAAAATCCAAGTAACTCATCGCTAAATCAACCTGGAATGGATTTCTTTCACTTCGTAAAACTGCTGCCAGAGTTCTAGCTTGTAATCAAGAAGGGAATGCTAAGGATCAGGTACCCTCCGGTCTACCAGAAGGAGCAATGGTAAATATCAGTAGCAATAAGGACTATTATGAGACAACAAATAAAGGAGTTCGTAAATATGTAGTGGGAAATGGAACACATGAGGAAGCAGACGGTAATTACAGTATAACTGAAAATGACGATCATTTACTTGCTTCTATTCCTTTATATACTCGCGCCAAACAGATGCATATTAAAACGGGTTATACAGGAAATAATCCGTATGTGGCTTATCAGCGGCATGCAAAAGTTAAAATTACCGCTACGGTAAAAGTGTCAGACATAGAACATACACTTGAAGAAACTGTCGATATATATCAAGTACGAAGACTTGTGAATCCCAAAGGCATTTATAGAAGCAATAACAAAAATGAGCCTTTTCATGTAACTTTATTGCGATTGCCAAGGGAAAATGCAACAGAGTTTATTCCTTTTTCATCCGAAGGACCTTGGAAAGCGTATGTTGTAAATGCACAAACAGAGGCTGATAGAGGAGATCCCCCTTATACAGATCCTAATCGTGGATTTATCAGTCTTTCTGTTTCAGATACAGAAAATACAAGTCAGGATGAAAAGGGGGTTATACATGGTGTTACTGGTTCGGATATTAAATTTGATATTAATTTTAATGGAACAATAGCAGCGGATGCCCCCAATAGGAATGCGATAGTGCGTGTGGAATATCATAATTACACCTGCGAACATCTTATTTTCGTGCACCAAGGAAACCGGCCGCAGAAGTTGTTATCCGACAAGCCGGCATGGCATGTGTCGAATCTGGTCAGCAAGAATAGGGAAGCTTCTAATCCGTTGGATGAAGGCTCTTTGTTTAAATATAAAAATCTTGATCAGCCTATTGCTGCAAAGAATCAGTATTCCAGTAAGATTCCAATGATAGATGTAACCTCCAAGGATTTCCCTGATCCTGTATCAAATCAGAATAGGTATGAATTGGTAGGTGGTGAAATCAAGAAGTGGATGGAGATAACAAATCAGCCTGCAAATAATAAAGAGGCTTCTTGGGGGCTTGACTTGACGAGTACTCGTATTGCTCAAATAGAGGATTATGAGGCATTGTTTGAAAACGAAATGATTGCGCAAGGTTATGGTGTGCTTTATGGGGATGAATCTACGGAACCCAAAACAAACATTGTGGATGCATACGGATATCAAGAAGATCAAGCATATTACTTCGGTGGAAGTGCTATAAAAGACCGTGGAATACGTGGATGCTTTGTTTATAATAGAAATACGGGTAATCATATCTTTCTTCCGGTGGGGGCTTCCGGATATGGTCATAGAAAAGCTAAAGAAGGAAATGGAGTTCTGCGTTATTCTTGCGGGCAAACTCAGATATTCCCAACGAATCCTAATGGATTCTATACTGATGCATCTACCGCTCCGTTATTTTATGACCTCTATATGCGGCCCGGTGCTATTTATTGGACAGAGGATGTTACTGGAACAGGAACATGGGGAACGACTGTAGGTTGGGATATTAATTATTTTACATTTGACTTTAACAGAATATATGAGGCTAATGTGTTTAATGGAAATAACAGTGACGCCTGCTTCATCCGTTGCGTAGAAGATCCAAATTAGTTTCTTTTTAGGCAAATATAAACAGAACAATCGATCCAAAGTTGCTGGAACTTGGATTCGATTGTCCTGTATGTTGTTCATGTACGTGCGTGAATGTTTGCAAATATTTCTGGTGACGCTCTTCTCTTAAAGTTTCATTTTCTGCTGCCACTGCTACCACCCTATGTGTAGGTGTTCTGAAACTACCGGGATTAACGATGCAGCACATTTACAATTTCCCACCACATACATCTTGTGAAAACCACCGTGCGATTCCCCGTACCATCGGTCTGTAATGCTCTTGTCGATAAAGTTTCTGGGCTTGATCAGGTCGGCATACAATTTCTTGCATTCAAAAGTCAGCCGCGCCTGCTCAAAAATTAATGCTCCCGTTCTCGGTGAACAAGGGAGATAGTCCTGTCGCTTTTACTTTATCCATGTCACGTCCCGATTTGGAACCGCATATTTTATGCACTTCTTTATGCTCTTCACCTAGAAAAGAGAGAGTGAGATAGTCATTCTGCTCTATAAAGTCGAATGTATAACGCTCGGGGCGGATAAAGATAAAGGCTACCGGACGGTTCCATAGAAATCCTGTACCTCCCCAGTTTGCCGTCATAGTGTTGAATTTGTCTTTGGTACCGGCAGTTACCAACATCCATTCCTTGCTGATTGTTTCGAACAGATTGTCAGTCAGTTCGTTTACTTTTATTTCTTTCATTGTTTCCGTATTTTTAGCTAGTACAAAGATATAATTTTTTCTTTTACTGTTTCAGATTAAATTTGCTAATTATTATCTTTGCGAGAAATATTAATTTAAAAAAGAAAGGACGATACAGTGGTAAATGATGTAGTTTTAACCCCGATGATGAAGCAGTTTTTTGAGTTGAAGGCAAAGCATCCCGATGCGATTATGCTATTCAGGTGCGGGGATTTTTATGAAACTTATTCAGAAGACGCTATTGTTGCCTCAGAGATTTTGGGTATTACGCTGACCAAGCGGGCCAATGGACAGGCAAAGAGCGTAGAAATGGCCGGCTTTCCTTTCCATGCATTGGACACGTATTTGCCCAAGCTGGTACGTGCCGGCAAGCGGGTGGCCATTTGTGACCAATTGGAAGATCCCAAGATGACTAAGAAATTGGTGAAGCGCGGTATCACCGAATTGGTGACCCCGGGTGTAGCCATCAATGACAATGTTCTTTCTTACAAAGAAAATAATTTTCTGGCTGCCGTTCATTTTGGGAAAGCTAGTTGTGGTGTGGCCTTCCTTGATATCTCTACCGGTGAATTCCTTACCGCAGAGGGGGCCCTTTTTGACTATATAGACAAGTTATTAAATAATTTCGCCCCCAAAGAGGTGCTTTTCGAACGTGGTAAACGGGGGATGTTTGAAGAAATTTCGGAAGCAAGTTTTTACTTTTGAGTTGGATGACTGGGTGTTTAATGAAGTTCTTCGCGCGAGAAGCTGTTGAAGCACTTTGAGACCAAGAACTTAAAAGGTTTCGGGGTGGAGCATCTTAAGAATGGTATTGTAGCTTCGGGCGCTATTTTGCAATACCTCAATATGACGCAGCATTATCAGATCGGTCATATTACTTCTCTTTCTCGTATAGAGGAAGACCGTTATGTGCGTCTGGATAAGTTCACGGTACGGAGCTTGGAACTCATAGGTAGCATGAATGAGGGCGGAACCAGTCTGCTGGATGTGATCGACCGCACTATCAGTCCTATGGGAGCCCGTCTGCTAAAAACGCTGGGTAGTCTTTCCGTTGAAAGATGAGAAGCCTGTCAATGAGCGTCTGGATGTAGTGGAATACTTCTTCCGCGAGCCGGATTTCAAAGAGTTCATAGAAGAGAAACTACATCTGATAGGAGATTTGGAACGTATTGTTTCGAAAGCTGCCGTAGGACGAATCTCTCCACGCGAGGTGGTGCAACTTAAAGTAGCTTTGCAAGCCATCGAGCCGATTAAGAATGCCTGTTTGAATGCGGATAACGGGAGTCTCCGCCGTATTGGGGAACAACTGAATTTATGTCTGTCTATCCGTGAAAAGATAGCGAAAGAGGTTAAGAATGATCCTCCTTTGCTGGTGAATAAAGGTGGTGTGATAGCAGACGGGGTGAATGCAGAACTGGATGAACTACGGCAGATAGCTTTTTCCGGCAAGGATTATCTGCTTAAAGTACAGCAACGTGAAAGTGAGCTGACCGGCATTCCCAGCTTGAAAATTGCTTATAACAATGTGTTTGGTTACTATATTGAGGTGCGTAACACGCATAAGGACAAGGTACCTGCCGACTGGATCCGTAAACAGACACTGGTGAATGCGGAACGCTATATTACTCAGGAACTGAAAGAATACGAAGAAAAGATCTTGGGTGCCGAAGATAAGATTTTAGTACTTGAAACAAAGCTCTATAACGAATTGGTGGATCGCTTTCGGCAGAGTTTATTCCCGCCATTCAGATTAATGCCAATCAGATTGCCCGTTGGTACTGCCTGCTGGCTTTTGCGAATGTGGCGAGAGAGAACAATTATATCCGTCCTGTTGTGGAGGACAGTGAGGTGATTGACATCAGGCAAGGCCGTCATCCTGTCATCGAGAAGCAGCTTCCGGTAGGGGAGAAGTATATTGCCAATGATGTCTTTCTGGACTCGGAAACCCAGCAAATCATTATCATTACCGGTCCCAATATGGCGGGTAAGTCGGCTTTGCTACGCCAGACTGCGCTGATTACCTTGTTGGCGCAGATGGGTAGTTTTGTTCCTGCCGAAAGTGCGCGGATCGGTATGGTGGATAAAATATTCACCCGTGTGGGAGCCAGCGATAATATTTCTGTGGGCGAATCTACCTTTATGGTTGAAATGAATGAGGCGGCAAATATTTTGAACAACCTTTCTAGCCGCAGTTTGGTGCTGTTTGATGAGTTGGGGCGCGGAACCTCCACTTATGATGGTATTTCCATTGCTTGGGCTATTGTGGAGCATATTCACGAGCATCCTAAAGCCAAGGCACGTACACGTGGTTGCCACTCATATCATGAGTTGACGAGATGGAGAAATCTTCAAGCGCATCAAGAATTATAATGTATCTGTGAAGGAGATAGATAATAAAGTGATTTTTCTGCGCAAACTGGAACGTGGCGGCAGCGAACATTCTTTCGGTATTCATGTGGCAAAGATGGCAGGTATGCCGAAAAGTATTGTGAAGCGTGCCAATGATATTCTGCATCAACTGGAAACGGACAACCGCCAGCAGGGCATTGCCAAGCCTACGGCTGAGATAGCGTCCGGCCGGAGCGGAATGCAGCTCAGCTTCTTCCAGTTGGATGATCCGGTATTGGGTCAGATACGGGATGAGATTCTGAATTTGGATGTCAATAATCTGACCCCTCTTGAAGCATTGAATAAGCTGAATGATATCAAGAAGATAGTAAAAGGCAAATAAATGCCTTCATTTTTCATTAACCATTAATTACTAACCATTAATCATTATCATGAAACACCTACTAACCTTATGGATGTTGGCCTTGTGTCTATGTGTTTCGGCCAAGGAAACATGTCCGAAAGTAATTCCCGCCCTGCAAGAGTGGAAGGGGGGAAGTGGAAAACTCGTATTGCCTGCTG
>ENA-OQEL01000776-OQEL01000776.1-human-gut-metagenome-genome-assembly--contig:-NODE-776-length-10085-cov-2.305985_pt1 | contig 10085 bp, 10 predicted proteins | sample MGYA00242796_ERZ504637 | MGnify/ENA primary metagenome ERZ504637 (study PRJEB26092, sample SAMD00036306) | human gut metagenome | host: Homo sapiens | study: EMG produced TPA metagenomics assembly of... | reverse complement strand
CATGACGAGCGCGTACACGCGCAGACGATTCGAACCGCACGGGACGCGGGTTAACGAGGCCAGGCTCGCGAACCTACTGGACCGCGAGTTCGACGGCTACGCCCCGCACACGCATCTGGCGAGCGATCTTACCTATGTCCGCGTCGCGGAGGCTGGGCGTGACGTGTGCCTGCTGGCCGGCCTGGCGGCAAGCCAGGGTGCGAATCCGCCGGGCCATTCCGCTGCCTGGCCGGGCCGGGACGGCGTGAGCTTGGTGCTGGCCGCGTTCGCCACCCTCGACTTCCCGCTGACGGACGTCCAGGTGTTCCGCACCGACCGGGGCAGCGAGTTCGACAACACGAGGATCGACGAGCTGCTCGACGTGTTCGACATCAAAAGATCGTTGTCACGCAAGGGCAACCCCTACGACAACGCCGTGGTCGAATCGACGAACAGGCTGCTGAAGAAGGAGCTCGTGTACCGGAACCACTACACCACGATCGAGCAGCTGAGGCATGACCCCGACGACTGCGTGTGGTGGTCCGACAACCAGCGGCTCCACTCCACCCTCGGATACCGGAGTCCGAAGGAATTCACCGAATAGGGACTCGTCCTCTAAGAAACCGTCTAACACACCGTTGCCAATCCAGTGCAGCTCCGTTCCCTGACCGAATCGATAGACACGAGCACACCGGGCGGTACGCTCGTGTTCAACATCTTCGGGTCTCTGGCGCAGTTCGAAAGCGACCTGATCCGCGAACGCACCCGCGCCGGACTCGAAGCCGCCAGGGCAAGAGGACGGAAGGGCGGACGGCCCGCCAAGCTCGACGAGAAACAGGTCAGAGAGGTGCGGAGGCTGTACTGGTCCAGGATGATGACGGTGGATCAGATCGCCGCGATGATGCACGTGGGACGGTCCACCGTCTACAGGTGTCTGAATCTTGGCCGACAAATCCGATGATGGCGATTGGCAAAGGGTTTCCGCGGTATGAGCATACGACACGCCGGTTCATAGAAAATAAACGTCGCCACGCTATCCTTAAAGGTGCACTTTTTTCAAGAAAGGAGATACAGCATGACGACCCTAGTCGAAACTATTGCCGAAAACCCCAGCATGGTCTGGCCAATCATCCTCATCATCTTGGCGATGCGAAGTTAACCAGATACTAGCTAGATAGTTCTCTTATTTAGTTTTTCCTAGTCTCCAGAGCTTTGGAATATTCAATATTTCAAAGCTCTTTTCATATTGAATATTACCACACTTGGAGCATCAAAAGACAAAATTTAGTCAAGAATTTGAAAAAGGCAATTTCTGGCGTGTCGTGCACTTATGCAGCACCTTGAATTCTATGTTTTAGATTCTGGTGTCCGCCGCGGAACATTAACCCTTCTTTGGAATCTCGCCGATATCCTATGATCAAACGTGTGGATTTGTTGCCCATGTACTCCGGTATCAATTTGGCTGCGCTCCTGCCGGTCATCGCCGATCACCTAGTAAAGATGCGCGTGTGACTGTCGACCGGTCTCGCAATACGATTTCTCTGTAGGTTACGCCGTAATTGGCAGACTTGATTTCACGTTGGCGCATATGGCCGAATGAAGGCATCCGACGGCGTATTGGGAACCCGGAGCCTAGGGCTTGGCGCGTCCGGCATCGTAGGCCTGTATGTCTCCTCTCTCTGGTTCCATCTGGCAATTTTCATAAAAGTGCAGAAATGCAGTAAAACACACTTTCAAAAAGTGCAGAAATGCGGTCAAATCTGGTTTTGAAAAACGTGGAAATGCGAAAGCCGGAAGTGAGGTGTGGTCCGCCATGCTCAGACGGAAGATGTACGACGTCCTGCTTGATTGGAAATCACGGTCCCAGGACAGGACGGCCCTGCTGGTCGAGGGCGCGCGGCGCGTTGGCAAGTCGACCGTCGACCTAGGAAAGTTCAAACTGTATCTGGCGGATACCGGCCTGTTCGTGGCCCTCGCCTTCAAGGACGCGGACTTCACCGACAACATCGTGTACGGGAAGCTCCTGTCGGACAAGCTGCCCGTGAACCTCGGCATGGTCTACGAGAACGTCGTCGCCCAGGAGCTTACCGCCCACGGAAGGCGCCTGTTCTACCACACCTGCCTAAGCCGGGGACGACCCGCAACTACGAGATCGACTTCATCGTGCCCGACAGCAAGAAGGTCAGTCCCGTCGAGGTCAAGTCGTCGAATTACAGGACACACGCCTCGTTGGACGCATTCTGCGAAAAGTGCTCCTCACGCGTCGGCAGGCGGTACCTCGTCTTGCACCAAGGACCTGGACGGGGACGGCGCCCGTCGACTGCATCCCGACCTACATGTCCGTGTTCCTGTAGGGAGAGGCATGGTGACGGTGGACCAGATCGCCGCGATGATGCACGTGGGACGGTCCACCATCTACCGATGTCTAAACGCGGATTCAATGAAGATGGACTAAATCATTTTGATGCTGAGTCGTCCCTCGATAAGCAGTTTATGCATGAGATTCTTGCCATGGTCCTTGTTATCCAGAGTGGAACCATAGGTTGAAAGCAGCTTGGTGACTTTACGGTTCATATCAGTCCTGGCTTCTGCATCCGAAATTCTTTCTCCATCGTCTTTCTGCCAAGGTCGATAGAAGAATATCAGCCTGGTCTGGCTCTCATACAGGTCAACACCGTCAAAGATTGCTTGGAAATACGCATAGTCAGCCTGAGCGAGTGAGTGATCGTAGAATTTGATTATGGCGGTGGGATTGCCTCCCAAACCATACGGTGATTGGGTCTGTATGAGTTTTGCGATATCGGGATTATCCAAGGAAAGAAGACGATAGGTTATTGCGAGGTATTGTTCGGCGTCCGAAATACAACGTAGGTCAGCAAATTGAATCTTTGAAAACGCATGGCGTCACATTTGATTTATACACGGAAGTAGATGCGCAAGAGTTCCTAACGAGCCGCACGTATTTTTTCAAACTTAAAGCCTTCGAGAACAATTTCGAGCGAGATAACGGGCAGTACCATGGGCTGGATTTCGCATATCTCGTGGATTTATCCACCATCGACTGCCATCTGCGAACGTTGCTAAGCTACCTCTGCCTTAACCTTGAACACGCGTTGAAAGTGCGTTTCAATCAGATCATTATGGAAAATGCCAATGAAGATGAATCTGACTCTGGGCGTGAACAAGCATAATGTTGCCTGGCATGTATGCGATCAAATAAAGGTGCCCAGCGGGGGCGGGCACTACATCGTCGGTCCGTGCCGCACAAGGTCGACCGGCCCATGCGAGTGCTCGGCTACCGCACGCCCGCCGAGCCATTCGCTGACGAGCCGCCAGACCTACAAGCCTGACGAAGGCGTTGCACCTGCAAATGAACAACGGGTGGCATCCATACATCATGATGAACGAGTAAGGTTGACGGGGAGGGGGAACCACATGAACCAAGCATGCGTACACACGACACCATCGGTGTGGGCGTGGTGCAATGGCTATCCATCCATCTGCATATCAAGCCGTTGACCGACTATTTCGCGCACCTCATGTACCGGCAGTACATCAATGAAAGCTCGGTGTGGGGCGGTGGTCGCCCGAAGTTCCTGTTCGCGGAGCCCAGCTATATCGGCATGCATCTGTTCGGCGTATTGCTGCCGCTTATGTGGCTTATGCGTGGGCGCGACCGTATCTATGCCAAGCGGTTGCGCAACCTCATCGTTGTGTATGCGATTGGCGCTGTGCTGATGCAGGCCGGCACCCGGATCGTTCTTCGCGCGAATCTACCAGAGTCTTGACCCGATATGCGGGCTGCTCGCCCATCCGTGGACGGTGCTTACCGGATATGGCGCCGGCAATATCATCAACGCGGTATGGGCCGGCGCGAAGCATGCGGGACGATTGTTGAATGGCCTGGGCATGAATGGAAGTGCTGCGGTGGGATTCGCGGCTGGCATCAGCAATCATTTGGGGAGGTAATGTTCGACTGTTCAGGTTTTGAGCCTTGCAGCTCTGGAGCTGCCATATGCGAATGAAATATGTTTCGTTACTTAGGGGGCAGTGGTCACGGCCTGTTCGGACCGCAGCTCCCCGATACTTATATGCAAGACGGCAGTCGATGGCCGTCTATGCTGGGTGAAGTGATCTGAAGTGATTTACAAGCTGCGGATTTGCGAGCCGAACGGTCATAGCGCTAATTTGGCCATCTTGAACGACTGGATACCGAACGGAATACCGATGATGGTGACGCAGTTCAGCAGGCCGGCAAGTATGTAGCCAATCGCCATCCACACACCAGCCAGTACGAACCAGATGATGTTCAGCAGCACGGATCCCACGCCGCCGCCATACTCCACGGTCTTACCGAACGGGGTCAGCGTGAGTCCCGCCATCTTGAACGCCTGAATACCCAGTGGAATGCCCACAATGGTGATGCACAACACCAAACCGATAATGGCCCAGCTGGCGGCGAGCAACAACCCACCCAGAATCAGCCACAGAATATTGCCAATAAGTCGCATACGCACATGATACTGACATGCCGTGCCGATGCCGACAAGTGGCAACGGATAACAACAAAAGATACAAAAAGCAGCAAAGCCATGTGGGAAGGATGTAATTTTGCTTCGTCATAAGCAGAAAATGGCGAGGCAGATTTATCGAACCTTAATCGAACCAAGTTTTAATACGGTTGCATTGCTTGGCGATGCCTCCGAATATGTTGGTCAAATTTTGACTTTGCTTTCCGAGGTGTTGCTGGCAGCAACGTATTGAATGGATTTTTGCAGTCACTTAATTGATGCGGCTGCAAAAGCGATCGGTATTTTCTGGCTGAATTCCTTAAGTACGGAGCGGCAGAAAACAAGATCTTTGATAAGTGCCATGTAAAACTGCCCAACATCTGTTTGATTGAAAGCCCGCTACAAATCTGCCATACATACCGCAGATAGACCGGTTGAAATGGGAAAGATGCGCAGAGTGTGGGGCGTTCGCCTTGGGAACGGACGCCCCACACTTGTTGTGCGGGAATTTATAGCATTCCGATCAGTCCGTGATCGTGGCCGTCGCGTGCGAAGGCTGGGATCGTGTCTATTCCGGCGTCGACAGTGATTTTTTGCCCCCCTTCATACACTTTGCCAGTGCGTAGATCCGTCCATGTGATGCTAGCGTTTCCGGGAAGCGTCACCTCACGCGATCTGGCTCCGGCCTCAACTACGGGGGCCACTAGGATATCAGGGCCGAACATATATTCATCGGCAATATCGGACACCGATTCGTCTTGAGGGAACTCGTAGAAGAGTCCACGGACCAAAGGCTGGCCATCGGTATGTGCTGATTCGAACAATTCCCGAGTGTAAGGGCGCATTTTCTCGCGAATGGCAATGAACTTTCGGAAGATCTGCTCCGTCTCGGGGCCATAGCTCCAAGGCTCATTGTCGGCGCCACTTGGCGAACGGTGGTCTCCGGCCGAATTGGTGATGGTCTCCTTGCCGGTTGTCGTATGCAGACTACGGTCGCCATGGTTGCGCATGACCGGTAGGAAGCATGAGAACGCGCACCAGCGGGCCAACAACTCCTTGAAATCGTCCGAATCAATTATCCCATTATGGAAACCGCCCATATCGGTGGTGAACCAAGGAATACCGGCCATGCCCATGTGGATGGCGCAGGTAATCTGGGCACGAAGGTCGGCGAAGGTCGAACCAACGTCTCCAGACCAAACAAGAGAACCATAGCGTTGCGAACCAGCCCAAGCGCAACGGGTGAGGTTGACGATGTCACCATCCCTTCCTATGGTTTGTTGCCCCTCGTAGAAGCCTTTGTTGTAGTCTCTTGGGTAGATGTTTGCCACCTGCTGGTTTGGGCCGGCATAATATCGATAGTTGTCGAAATCGTACGTGCCGTATTCAGGTTCCGCTTCATCGAGCCAGAATGCATCAACCCCAAGCTCGGCATAATTTGTTCGGCACTTCTCCCAAACATATTCGCGAGCTTTTGGATTGGTGGCGTCATAGAACTGGCTGGGACCTTCGAACATCATGCCGACGTCTTCACCCTTATCTGCGCGCACGAGAAGGTTCTTTGACTTCATCTCAACATAATTCTCTGAGGCGAGCGCGACCTGGGGCCACACAGATACCATGAGTTTCACTCCCATGCTGTGCAGCTCGTCCGCCATAGCTTTGGGGTCGGGCCAGAATTCATTCTCAAAACGGAAGTCACCCATATGCGGCCAGTGGAAGAAATCTACAACGATGAGATCCAATGGAATATTACGCTGTTTAAACCCATGAGCGACGTCTAGGAGCTGACGTTGATTCCAATATCTAAGCTTGCACTGCCAGAATCCCAGTCCCCATTCAGGCATGTGAGGAGCGTGCCCTGTGGCGTCGGCATAATGCTTCATTATCGAAGAAGGTGTATCGCCTGTGGTAATCCAGTAATCAATCTGCTTGGCTGATTCAGCTTGCCATTCCGTACGGTTCTTGCCGAACGTAACGTTTCCAAGTGCCGGGTTATTCCACAGGAAGCCATATCCGGCGCTGGAAACCACGAAAGGAATAGATGCCTGTGAATTGCGATGCGCGAGTTCGAGGGTACAACCTTTCAGATTGAGGATGTTCTGTTGGTACTCGCCCATACCATATAGTTTCTCATTTTCCGGTGTGGTAAAGGAAGCAACGATGGAATAGTCGCCTCCGGTGATCGGTTTGAACCATCGCGCTCGAAGATTTAGTGATCCGCCAGATGGTATTTCCTGAATGAGCGGTGTGCCGTCTGCCTTATAGAAGCTTAGTAAACAGCGTGGCTCTTCATATCCTGATCCGGAGTACAGGCCGCAGGATGCTTTCGCTTGAACTACAATATCGCCATTGCGTAATTCGGCGGTTCTACTGGGCTTGTCAATGGTGATGCCATAGTTGTGGCTGCCTGAGGCCTGATTGTTTTGTGGCAGCAAAGCTCCGTCTTGTTCTTGTATCTCATGCATTTTCGAGGCGCGGACGCGGACTGAATTCTTTCCCCATGGTTCGATGCGAAGATATTCGCCGTCACCAGTCCACAACAGTGCATCTCCATCGATAGCAAAAGTTAGTTCACTCATAGTTGGTCCTTGTTAATTATGTACTTAAGGGTTGGATCAGTCTTTCACCGCTCCGGCTGTTACGCCGGCGGCAACGTATTTCTGTGCGAAAATTAGTAATAGCGCTGTTGGTACTGAGGCCAATACTGCGGTGGCCATCATTGGCCCCCATTCTTGGTTCTGTGAACCGATAAAGTCATATAGACCCATGGTGATTGGCCTCATCTTGCCGCCACCGGAATCGAGGGTCGAAGCAAACATGAAATCTGACCATGCCCAGAGGAAAGCGAACAGCGAAGTCGTGACAATGGTATTACGGGAGAGTGGAATCACGATTTTGGTAAAAACACCCCACTGCGATGCTCCGTCGATTTGCGCTGCCTCCACCAACGAGCGTGGCATACCGGACATAAATCCCGTCATCAGAATCACCGCGAACGGTACCGACAAAGTGGAGTCGGCAACGATAAGTCCCGGAATACTGTCGAGAAGACCGATGTCATCGTAGATCTGGTAGAAGCCTAGAGACATAACGACCGCGGGAATCATCTGAGCAACAATCAACAGGAAGTTCATGGACTTTGAGCCTTTGAACTCCAAGAAAACAATGGCGTATGACGAAGGTAATGCAATTGCTAGGGTCAGGATCACGCATCCTATGGCAACTAGCAATGACGTTCCTAGGTAGGGGAGCTGTGAACTTAACGCAGAGGCATAATTGTCGAGCGTGAAATCTTTCGGGAACAGATCACCTGAACGGATGGAGCGACGTTGCGTGAATGATATGTTGATCATCCAGTATACGGGGAAGAGCATAATCAGCGTCAAAATGATGCCTATAAGTGTTTTCCACCATGATGAACGATGTTTCATTTTAGTTACCTCTTCTCTTCATTCCGCTGGGCCCACAGGTAAATCAGGGCGAAAATCAGTGCTACGACAATGAGAATCGTGCCCACAACGGATGCTTCCGAATACCGGATGGTTGCTGATGTGCCCTTTCCGAAAGCCATCTCATAAGCCCAAGTTGCCAAGGTTCTCGAAGATCCAGTGCCCTTGGTCATAATCCAGATGATGTCTACTGTTCGTAACGTGTAGACGAAACCTAGCAGGAGCGTAATCATCGATACCGGCTTGAGCAACGGGAAAGTAATCTTCCAGAAGCGCTGCCAAGCATTGCAGCCATCCAACGCGGCGGCTTCATACAAGTCGCCATTGATGTTTTGCAAGCCCGAATACAGAATTACGAGGTTGAAAGGAATACCAAGCCAAATATTGGCAATGATAACCGCCCACAAGGAATGATCGGCTTGCAGCCACCAAACCGGGTCCAAACCAAATAGTTTGAGGAAATTATTAATAACACCGCTGTCGGCGTCCATCATCCATTGCCAGATCGTACCGGAAATCATTGGCGGAAGTAGCCATGGTACAAGGAATGCGCCGCGCAAAGCCGCGGAAAGTTTGAAATTCTGATTGAAGAAAACCGCCAATGCCAAGCCGATAGAGTATTGGAAAACGATAGAAGCGAAGACGAAAATCAAAGTCTGTCCGAGAATAGTCCAGAACTGTTGATTGCTTAATATTTCCTTATAGATATCGAATCCAGACCAAGGGGCATCGCCGGTCACAAAAGTGCGACGTGTGTAGCGGTGCATACTCATGGAAATATTCTGAATCAGAGGCCAAACGTAGAAGATAAGCATGTAAATAATCAGCGGGGCCGCGAAACCAATGGCGGCCAATGTGGTTGGCTTGATTCGCCTTGGTTTATCTGCGGTGATTGTTTGAGACATAGTTCACCTGCCTGTTGATGGAAAAAGATGGAATGGGGCGTCTGAATATCGCAATGAATGGCGGCAGATGCCCCAGAAAAATATGAGACCGCGAATCAGCCCTTATTCAAGGCAGCCTGTAGATCTTCAGAAAGCTGTGCAGAAATGTCTTCGTATTCCAGACCAACGTCAGTGGTACGGCCTTCAGCATTTTCTACGGCGTCAACCCAAGGTGCCCAGGCACTGTTCTCTTCCACCTGCTGCTTGCGGACGTCACTTTTGGCGGCAAGATAAACCATCTCATCATTGGTCTTCTTGAGATTATCTCCGTCAATGAGGCACTGAATGACCTCCGCGGTTGCTTTCATCTTGTCACTGTCTTTGGTTTTCTGGGCTGGAATGGTAATGAACTCGCCACCGCTTGGAACTGGGGCTACTCCGCCATCTTTGGCTGGGATGGAAATCATCTTGTAGCCTTTCTCGACGGCCGACTCCATCTGCCATGAACCATTTTCGGAGAAGCCGTAATCGCCGCCAAGGAACAGATCCCATGCAGCAGATTGGTTGTCCGTTGCGACCGATTTCGGAGCCCAACCTTTTTGGACCCAGCCGGATACCAGATCAAGCGCATCCTGCTCGGCACTGGAACCTGAAGCGTCCTTCAATTGACCGCCGGCTCCCCAGAACCAGGGAAGGAACTGGAATGTTCCTTCTTCGCCGGAAATGCCGGAGAACGTGATGCCCTTATATCCTGCGTTTACTACTTTTTTCGATGGCACTGTTGAGTGAATCCCAATCGGTAATCGATTCCGGGTCGACGCCGGCCTTATTGAGGACATCGGGGTTGTAATACAAGCCCAATGCGTTAGTGCCGTAAGAAACCCCATATTGTACGCCGTCGATGATGCCAGGGCCTTCGATATTCTTGTCGAATCCTGAAACGTCGACTCCCGCTGCCTCGATATCCGTAACAAGTCCTGCGTCGACAGCGGTAGGCATCTTTGGGTTATCGATCAGGGCGATCTGGGGTGCGTTGCCGGCCTTGACAGCTGTTGTGAGATTGTTTAATAGGTCTGACTGCGCATAGCCGATGCGTTTTACGTTATATCCCTCAGGAGCACAATTGGTAACGTATTTCGCCCATGTGCTGCTATCGTTCTTCTGAGGGTATGGGTCCCAGAATTCGATTGTTTTTGGAATCTTGACTCGAGTTGCTACCGCAAGCGGCGAGACTGACTGCCGCGGCACTTGCGGCGATT
>ENA-OQEL01000775-OQEL01000775.1-human-gut-metagenome-genome-assembly--contig:-NODE-775-length-10107-cov-4.635170_pt1 | contig 10107 bp, 10 predicted proteins | sample MGYA00242796_ERZ504637 | MGnify/ENA primary metagenome ERZ504637 (study PRJEB26092, sample SAMD00036306) | human gut metagenome | host: Homo sapiens | study: EMG produced TPA metagenomics assembly of... | reverse complement strand
TGAACTTCCGTTACTTTCATAACGGCACAGACTATATCTTATCCCTCAGCTTTACCTGTTAGAGTCTGTCCACTTCCTCAGTCAATCGCTTACTGAGTACTTCCCTCAAGAGGAATAGTCGTTGAACTTTCTCCTTTTCGGAGCTTCGCTGCTGATTATCCATTTTTCAGCACTTAGGATTTAACCTTATGCTATATATCTGATTTTTTCTGCTTTCGCCACATTCACGTTTAACTTTATTTCATGTTTACGTTGTAGTTCAGATATCTGGTTTTCCAGCAATTCAAACAGTATTGGATAGCTCTTTGTCTATCTCTACGTACATATTTCTATATACGCTGACTATTTTGTTCGCCTAACTCATGATTAAAATCACAAGTATGCGGCTCACAATAATCAAAAAGCATTTTGCCAAATAGTCTATAGATGGTATAATATAGCTATTGTTTTTAACTATTTATAATTTGTATATATAAGAAAGGATGGAAATGAATGGTTGAATCAGCATGGTCGCTATTGCCTCCGATAATTACCATAGTATTGGCTTTGGCGACAAAAGAAGTATACATGTCGTTGATTGTGGGTATCTTTGTAGGGGCTTTAATGTTCACAGGCTTTGATTTATTAGCTGCTATTGATGCATTCTTTGCAATTATGTCCGATAAAGTTGGCGGAAATGTATATATTTTAGTATTTTTGGTCTTATTAGGTATTATTGTAGCAGCTATTGCTCGTTCTGGTGCTTCTCGTGCTTATGGTGAATGGGCAGCAAGTGTAATCAGAGGAAAACGCAGTTCCTTACTTGTTACTTCTATCTTAGGGGTAGTTATCTTTATCGATGACTATTTTAACTGTTTGACTGTAGGTACAGTTATGCGACCTGTTACTGATAAATTTAATGTAACTCGTGCAAAACTCGCTTATATCATTGATGCTACAGCAGCACCAATTTGTATTATCGCTCCAGTATCTAGCTGGGCAGCAGCAGTTAGTTCTTCACTTCCAGAAGACAGTGCTATTGATGGTTTCTCCTTATTCTTGCAGACAATTCCTTTTAATATGTATGCATGGTTTACTATTATCTTTATGTTGTTCTTAATTTGGACTGGTAAAGATTTTGCTGCTATGAAAACTTTAGAGAAAAAAAGCGGTGGCAAATTAGTAATTCCTGAAGAATATAAAGAAGAAAAAATAGAGGCAGTAGGTAATGGTAAAATCTTAGATTTATTATTACCACTTATCGTTTTAATCGGTGGTTGTATCTTCGGTATGCTTTATACTGGTGGTATTTTAGAAGGTGCTAGTGTATCTGATGCTTTTGCAAATTGCGAATCTGCTAGAGGTCTAGTAATTGGTTCTTTTATTGCTTTAGTATTCACATTCTTACTCTATGTACCACGTGGGGTGCTTCGCTTTGGTAAATTCTGCGAATGTTTCAACCAAGGTTTTAGAGCTATGACTCCAGCTATCTTTATTTTATGTCTTGCTTGGAGCTTATCTGGTGTTTGCGGTGAAGATTATTTGAATATCGGTGGTTATGTTGGCGGTATCGTATCCAATAATGCTACTGTAGGTATGTTCATGCCAGCTGTATTCTTCCTTGTAGCTATCGGTCTTGCATTCGCTACTGGTACTTCTTGGGGTACATTCGGTATCTTGATTCCTATCGCACTTGCTGTAGTATCTACTGATCCTCATCTTTTGGTAGTTACAGTAGCAGCAGTATTAGCTGGTGCTGTAGGTGGTGACCATGTATCACCAATATCTGATACAACTATCTTAGCTTCTGCGGGGGCTCAATGTAGTCATATTGATCATGTAAGTACACAGGTTCCATATGTAATCGTAGTAGCTAGTTGTGCATTTGTAGGTTATTTAGTAGCTGGTATTGCTGGTAATGGTTGGATTGGTGTAGTATCTGGCTTTGTTTTATTAGCTATAGCTATGACTTATATTTATAAAGTTTTAATGAAAGATTAATTAAGAAAACTCTAGGATTTATATTCTAGAGTTTTTTTATATCTAAGTTTATATTTGATATTATTAGGAAAATTATATTTTTTTGTAAAATATAAATATAAAATAAGGAAATAATATAGTATTGGATTTTTACATATATATGATATAATATAAAATTAGTTAAGAATGGATTTATAAATTAATAATAAAATTTATGGAGGATTTTATGGGAAGATTTTATAAAAAGCGATAGTTACAGCTTTATTAGTATCAGCATTATCAACTACTGCTTTTGCGGCGCCGGAAGATGTATATACAAATATTGCTGATAGTGCAGTGATTATGGATGCAGCAGATACTTCAGTGTTTAAACCAGCATCAATAAAATCATTGGATGATTATGATGAACATTATCGTTTATATAAATATGATACGATATCAATTAGAATTATAGGCTACAAAGATGCTCAAGGATTGGATAGCATTATGATCGGTACAGATGGTTATGTAAATCTACCTTATGCTGGTAGTGTAAAGCTTTCTGGTTTAACTATTGAAGAAGCAAAACAAGTATTGACAGCAAAATTTGGTAAATATATAAAAATACCAGATATGTCGATAATCGTCACTAATTATGGACCTAGAAAGGTGCAGGTATTAGGAGAAGTGAATGCTCCAGGTACAGTGGAATTAGCTTCTGATGATATGAATGTATTGGCAGCTATTTCTAAAGCTGAGTGGGTGACTACATATGGTCGTATCAAAAAAGTACAAGTCATTCGCATAGATGATGGTGTTATGTATGTGAAAGAAGCCAATATTAAAGATTATATAGAAAAACATGATATCAGTCAGAATTTTGCCTTAGAAGATGGAGATATTATATATATTCCTAAATCCAATAAAATTGATTTCCATAAAGACGTGTTACCACTTATCAATGTATATAGTACGTATAGAGCATTGACTGATTAATTAGGAGTGAAATAATGGATATAAATAATGCAAAAGATAATGATACAATTGATTTAAGAAAATTGTTTTCTTTAATACTCGAAAAGAAAAAGATAGTTATAGCGATAGTAGTAATTTGCACTATTATTGCCACTATAGTGGCTTTTATTTTACCTAAATCTTATCAATCAACTACACTTGTGCGTGTAAAATCTAGTGGAAGTAGCTCAGCTATGGCTGGTTATGCAGCTATGGCTGCTGGTTTTGGTATAGATATAGGAGAATTAGGAAGTAGTTCTTCATCTCCAGAATCATATATAGAGCTTATGAAATCTCGTGAAGTTTTAAATCCAATTATAGAAAAAGTCGATTTAACTGATAAAGAACGACAGGAATTGGAAATAAAGGATTTTATTAAAAAATATTTAGTGATCACAAATACAAAGAAAACAGATTTAATAAATATAGCGGCTTATGGTAAAACACCAGAGGAAGCACAGATGATTTCTCAAGGGGTAGCAGATAATTTTTTAGCTTTGATGACTAAATTAAACAAAGAAGATAATTCTACTACTTTGAAATTCCTTGATGAACGTATAAAAATCGCTAAAGAAGAGATGGAAACAGCAGAAAATAAATTAGCTGCTTATCAGCAAGAACATAAAATCTATGCACCTGATGAACAAGCAAAAGCTATTATTGCTAATTTAAATACTTATGATACAACGATTGCTCAGCTTCAAGCGCAAAGTGAAGGTGATAGCGCTAAACTTGCTGGTGTGACTAGTCAATTACAACAGCAGAATGCTTCTTTGTTAGAATATAATGTATCTGATAATACAAATATCGGCAATATTCGTGAGTCTATAGTCAATAAACGTGTAGAACTTGTAGGACTTCAGCAACAGTTTACTGATGAACATCCAGATGTGATCAAAGCTAAAGAAGAATTAAATAGTCTTGAAAGATCTTTATCTGATGAGATCACAAAGGCTGTAAATTCTCAATCAGTAACTTTAAGTCCAGTACAATCTAATCTTTTAAAAGATAAAATCAGTACAGAAGTGCAGATATCTGTAAATAATGCTTCTCTAGAAGCTTTGAAAGCAAAACAAGCAGAAGCCCAAGAAAGTATAGCTACATTATCTGCTGATAGTGTGGAATATATGCGTTTAGAACGTAATGCTAAAATTACAGGTCAAGTATATACTTCTCTTGTACAAAACTATGAACAAACTAGAATTCAAGAAGCAAAAGATTCCATGGATATCCAGATCATTGATGCAGCAGATTTACCAAAAGAAGATATGCCAGCGAAGCCAAATAAAAAATTAATCGTAGCTATTGGCTTTGTATTGAGTATAATGATCAGTTTTGGCTATATTTTATATAATTATAGTAGAAGATATGGTTTATAATAAAAGATGAAGATAAAAGGATAGGTAGAAATCTAAATGAAATAACTTCTCCTTTTATATTATAAATAAATGAAAATATATGCAATGTAGGTGAATTTATTGGCACAAAATTATAAAACTAAGCTAAAACAGAATATCCGCATAATTTGGTCCGGTATATCACTGATGGCAGATTATCTAGCGGTATTATTGGCTGAATTGATAGCTATATATTTTAGTGAGGAAAATCTTCGCTATATAGATTTATTTATCGTTATACCGTTTATTTATATAGCTTTTATCGCTGCTGCAAGGACTTATCGACGCATTATTCCTTTTTGGCAGAGGGTTGAGTCGCTTTTTTATAGCAGTATCTATAGTATTATTGCTATTTTATTATTCTTTTTTGTGCGCGCAAGCTCTACTGCACATAGTATAGCTTTTTTTAGCCTTATTATGGTTATTTAGCTTTATTTGTCTTATAATTATGCGTTATTTATTAAAACGTATCTTAGATGAACGTAAAATATTTCAAATTCCTTTACTTATTATTGGTGCACAAGAAGAAGCATTAGCTTTTATTAAGAGTATAAATAATGATATAGGCATGAGCTCTTATAAAATAGTAGGTTTAATCAGTGATAAAATTCCTGTAAAAGGATTAGAAAAATATCCGTTATTAGGTGATTTTAAGGATATTGAAAAGATAATTAAAACTACAGGAATAAATAATGTATTAATAGCTATTCCTTATTTAGAACAAGCAAAAATGAAAAATATTATTCATCGTGTACAGCCATTAGTGAAAAATATCTGTATCATTCCAAATCTTACAGCTATTCCTATGGGGGGAATAGATGTAGAAACATTTTTTACGGAAAAAATCATGCTTATTCGTGTGCGTAATAATTTAGAACGCAGATTTAATCGCATTATTAAATATTTATTTGATATGATATTGACTATAGTGGGAACAATTTGTATTTCTCCACTTTTAGTCATCATAGCTATATGGATATATAAAGATTCTCCTGGACCTGTGATATTTAAACATATGCGAGTGGGTAAAGATGGCAAGGAATTCCCTTGCTATAAATTTCGTTCTATGTGTGTAGATGCCAAAGAAAAATTAGAAGAATTATTGCAAAATGATCCCGAGGCAAGAGCTGAATGGGAACGAGATTTTAAATTAAAAAATGATCCTAGAATTACTAAATCTGGAGCTTTTTTGCGTAAGACTAGCCTTGATGAATTGCCACAGATTTTTAATGTATTAAAAGGTGAGATGAGTCTTGTAGGGCCAAGACCAATAATAAAAGATGAAATGGAACGTTATGGTAATTATATCAATGATTACTTGATGGTAAAACCGGGTATTACAGGAATGTGGCAATGTAGTGGTCGTAATGATATAGATTATACAGAGCGTGTGCATATGGACAGTTGGTATGTGCGAAATTGGTCTGTATGGCTTGATATTATGTTATTATGGAGAACTTTTAAAGCAGTATTTGCAAAAAAAGGAGCTTATTGATCAATGAAAATTATTATTTTAGCAGGCGGTGGAGGTACGAGATTATTCCCGCTATCTAGAGATTGTTATCCTAAACAATTTCTGCATGTAATCGGGGATAAATCTTTGCTTGCACAAACTATAGAGAGATTTTTAGGATTAGTAGAAGCAAAAGATATTATTATAGTGACTAATGAACGATATATTTTTCATGTGCAGGCAGAATTAAAAACTATAAATGCACAAGAAGCTCATATTATCACTGAACCTATGGGAAAAAATACAGCTCCTGCTATTGCTTTAGCACAGAGTTATTGTCAGGATGTACTGCAATGTGATAAAGATGAGGTTTTATTTGTAAGTCCATCAGATCATTTAATTAAACCGATAGATGCTTTTCAAGATTTAATCAGAAATGCTCAAGATGTAGCAAAAGATAATATAGTTACTTTAGGTATTAAACCTACAAAACCAGAGATTGGTTATGGTTATATTGAAGCAGAGAAAAATAATAACTTAGCTAAAAAAGTTATTTCGTTTAAAGAAAAGCCAGATTTGGTTACAGCTAAAGAATATATCGCTTCTGGTAATTATTATTGGAATGGTGGTATGTTTATGTTTAGCATAGCTACTATGCAGGCTGAACTCGCTAAATATATGCCAGCAATAATAGATATTACCCAAAATGGTTATCAATATACAGTGGATAATTTTGTAGATATGCCAGATATATCTATTGACTATGCAGTAGCAGAAAAATCACAAAAAATGATGATGATACCAATGGAAAATATTTATTGGAATGATATTGGCAGTTTTGATGCTATTGCAGAAGTACTTTCTGATAAGGATAAAAATGTATTTAAAGGTGATATTTTAGCAGAAAATTGTACAGATACTATGATTATCGGTGATAATCGTCTAATAGCTGGTATTGATCTAGACAATTTGATGATCATTGATACTCCAGATGCACTGCTTGTAGCCAAAAAAGGTGAAAGTCAAAAAGTAAAAAATATAGTGAATAAGCTTAAACAAAGTAAAAGAAAAGAAGCAAAAGAAAATGTTACTATGTATCGCTCATGGGGAAAATATACTTTACTTACTGAAAGTGAAGGTTATAGAGTGCGTAAGATAGAGATGAATCCAGAAGCTTCTCTTACTATGCAGATGCATTATCATCGCAGTGAGCATTGGACTGTTATCTCAGGTACAGGTAAGATTATTATCAATAATAAAGAAAGTATTTTTACGGAGAATCAAAGTACTTATATCCCTATGGGAGTAAAACATAAATTATTTAATCCAGGGAAAATACCTTTGATTATTATAGAGGTACAATCAGGTAAATATATTAATGATGATGATATTGTAGTTTTTGAATAAAGGATTTTATTATCAATGATAAAAATTGCATTTATAATTTTAACGTGGAATTCTGAAAAATATATAAATAATTGTATAAAATCAATTTTGGATTTAAATTTTTCAAAAATATATATATCAATAGTAGATAATGGTTCCACAGATAGTACATTAGAAATATTAGAAAATTTAAGGAGCGATAAAAAAAATGTATATTTAAATTTAATAAAATTAAAAAATAATTTAGGGACAACAATTAGTAGGAATTTAGCAATAAAAGAAGTAAAAGATAAAGTAGATTATATATGTATATTAGATTCAGATACAATAATAAATCAAAATGCTATTGAGCATATGATAATATTATTAAATAAAAGTAAAAAAAATGGAATAGTTGGTCCAATGATGAAAAGTTTAGACGGGACAATACAACCATCAGGAAGAAATATTCCAACTTTAACAGTAAAGGTTTTAAAAGTATTACCTTTTAGTTTTATAAAAAAAATAGGAGAAGATTTAGAGAAAATAGATATTAAGTATGATAATAATATATTAAAGGTAGGATATTTAATGTCTGCATGTTGGTTAATAAAAGTAGAAGTAATAGAAAAAATAGGATTATTAGATGAAAAAATTTTTTATGCACCAGAAGATGTAGAATTTTGTTTGAGAGCTTGGATAAATGGATATAATGTTTTATATGATAAAAATATAGAAATAATACATGAATGGCAAAGAATATCAAGAAAAAAATTAATTAGCAAACATAATTGGGAACATATTAAAGGATTAATATATTTATTTTTCAAGTATAAATATATGTTTAGTACAAAAAAAATTTGAAAAAATAATATTAGAAAATAGATAAGAGAGGTTTAACATGAAAGTATTTTTTATAAATCCACCATTTAAATCAGAATATGGAAAATTTTCTAGGGAAAATCGTAGTCCAGCATTAACTAGAAGTGGGACACTATATTATCCATTATGGTTAATATATGCAGCAGCAGTTGCTCAAAAAGATGGATTTACTGTAGAATTTTTGGATGCACCAGCAACGCCTTTAAATGAAAAAAAATCGTTAGAAATGATAAGAAAACATGGAGAAGGTACGGAATTATTTGTAATAGAAACAAGTACACCATCTTTATTTAGTGATATAAAGTTTTTAGAAGAAGTAAAAAAAATGTATCCAAAAGCTTTTTTCGTGATGGTAGGAACACATCCATCCGCATTACCAGAAGAAACTTTAGGTTTTAGTGAAGCGATAGATGCAATTGCTCGTAGAGAGTATGATTATATAGTAAGGGATATAGCAAGAGCGATAAGAGATAATAAAAATGTATATGATGTAAAAGGTATAACTTATAGATTAAATTGTGAAATAAAAAGTAATCCAGATATGGAATATATTGAAGATATTGATGAAATACCGTTTGCATCAAAATTTATAAAGGAATATCTAAATTATAAGGATTATTTTTTTGCGGCTTCATCTTATCCAGAAATTCAAATATTTACAGGACGTGGATGTATGGCACATTGTAATTTCTGTGTATATCCACAAACTTTACATGGGCATAAATATAGATTAAGAAGTCCAGAAAATGTAGTAGAAGAATTCGAATATATAGCTAAGACATTTCCTGATGTTAAAGAAATAGTAATAGAAGATGACACATTTACAGCTAAAAAGCAAAGAGTTTTGGATATTTGCAAATTATTAATAGATAAAGGTCTTAATAAACGTTTAAGTTGGCTATGTAATGCAAGGGTTAACTTAGATTTAGAAACTATGCAAATGATGAAAAAAAGCTGGTTGTAGATTAATTATTCCTGGCATAGAAAGTGGTAATGAACAAATTTTAAAAAAATATAAAGAAGGGTTCAAATTTAAAACTCATAAGAGAATATATGAAAAATGCTAAAAAAGCAGGATTATTAGTACATGCTTGTTATATGGTTGGTAATGAGGGAGAAACTAAAGAAACGATGGAGCAAACTTTGAAGTTAGCATTAGAATTAAATGCAGATACAGCGCAATTTTATCCATTATTACCATTTCCAGGAACAGAAGCTTATTTTTTGGGCGAAGAATAACGGATATATAACAGGAAAATATGATGAATATTGTAAAGAAGATGGAACAATAAATTGTGTATTAAACTTACCAGGATTATCATCGGAGGAAATGGTAACTTTTTGTGATAATGCTAGAAAAAAATACTATTTAAGACCAAGTTATATTTTGCATAGAATTTGGTTAGGTTTAAGAAATCCAGAGGATTTAAAACGTTCTTTAAAAGCTTTTATAAGAATAAAACAATTTTTATTTAAATAAGAAGGATAAAATAATGCAAAAAATATATATAAATGGACGTTTTTTTACCCAAAAAATAACAGGAGAACAAAGATATGCTATTGAAATGATAAATGCGTTAGATGAACTTTTATATAAAAGTTCATCTAATATATTTACATGGATTATATTAATTCCTAAAAACATGGAATTATTTCAAGAGATAAAAAAATATAAAATTATAAAGATAAAAAAAGTAGGAATACTTAAAGGGCATTTATGGGAACAGATTGAGTTGCCATTTTTTTCAAGAAATGGTATGTTGTTAAATTTTTGTGATATGGCACCTATATTAAAAAAGAATCAACTTGTTACTATTCATGATATGGCGATTATGGCACATCCAGAGTATTATACAAGAAGTTTAGATATTGGCATTTAGTTTGTATATAAATGTGTAGTAAAAAGATAAGAAATATGTACAGTATCAAATTTTCTAAGAGTGAATTAGAAAAATATTTAAGATAGATGGAATAAATAGAAGTAATAAATTGTGCATGTGCAACTCAGTTTAAATAATCAAAAGTATATAATAGAGATTTATAGAAAAAATAAGATTG
>ENA-OQEL01000774-OQEL01000774.1-human-gut-metagenome-genome-assembly--contig:-NODE-774-length-10109-cov-1.505810_pt1 | contig 10109 bp, 14 predicted proteins | sample MGYA00242796_ERZ504637 | MGnify/ENA primary metagenome ERZ504637 (study PRJEB26092, sample SAMD00036306) | human gut metagenome | host: Homo sapiens | study: EMG produced TPA metagenomics assembly of... | reverse complement strand
AGATGCTAAATTATCAGATTCATTAGAGATAAGTGTTGTAGATGCTAATCTTGGTGGTAACGCAATCAAGTTAAAGGATGGCGCAAAATGCAGACCTTCTTGAAGGACATGAATATAAGTTAAGTACTAATGATGGTGGTGTAAGAGCTGCTGTTGGTGACAGCGATACATTTACAGCTACAGGTGAAGCAATAGTTGTTTCTCTTCATGATGTACCAGATGTAACTGTAGAAGGTAAGATCACAGGCACTCCAGAAGGAACAGTTAAAGAACTTTCACTTACAAACATGGTTAACGGACGTTCATATAAGGCTACTGTATCAGGAGATTCTTATACATGTACATTAAAGCCAGGTGAATACAATACAAGTGTTGTAACAACTAATGGTGGTGTAACACATGATAGAGTTTCAGTTAAGACTGAAGGAACAACAGTTAATGAAGTATATGTAGAACTTCCAGCTAAGGAGGCAGAACCAGTAGCTTTTAAGAGCGAGCTTAATGTTCCTGGTGATTATGCTACATTAAATGAAGCTTCAGATGCAATTCTTAGAATGCAGGACAGACCAGAAGGAGAAGCAGGCAGAGTTACTATTAATCTAAAGCAGATATATTCGAGCAGACAGTTATGGCAGCTCCATATGTAACACTTAAAGGTAATAACCATACTATTTCATGGTACTATGGTGTTGGTACATATTATTATTCAGTAGATCCTGTTACAGGTCTTTACAATGAAGTACTTGCAAAGAGATAAGTATTCATATGTAGAAGGTAACGGAAGTCTCTGGGGTGGTGTATTTATCGTAAGAGGTGATAACTTCATTGCAGAAGATACAACATTTAAGAAATACTTATAACTATGAATTAACAGAAGCAGAGAAGACAGATATTGCAGGTACAACATTGTCAAGTAGACAGACTTGCAAAGGATGCTGATGTTACAGCATATGTTTATAAGGAAAGATCAAATGCTTTCTATATTGAAGCAGATAATATTGAGTGTTATAACTGTAAGATTCTTTCTTCACAGGATACACTTGGAAGAAATGGTTCTAAGAACAATAACTATCATACATATTTCAACAATGTGTGATTGGTGGTAATGTAGATTATATTTGTGGCGAATTCTCAGCAGTATTTGATAACTGTGAATTACAGTGGAAGACAATATAAGGATGATGAAAAGGATGCTGCTAAAAACAATGCAAAGCATTGGCTATATCACAGCAGCTAAGACAAGTCCATATGTATTCAGAAACTGTAAAGTGACAACAGATGGTGTAAGCACCGGTGCAGTATCAGGATATTATGGTAGAACATGGGGCGCAGGCTCTAATGCTACATTTATTGGAACACAGACTAATGGTTATGTGTTAGAAGATGGATGGGGTGAGATGAGCACAGGAGATGGAACATCAGCTATCTTCAAGGAATATAATAATGTTTCAGGAGAAAAATGCATTTTGTAACTAAATGGACAGTTCAGCAAGGCTGAAAATCAGTCAGCTGAGGCAGTTGCAGATTATATTGAATCAGCTAATGTTTCAGCAGTTAATACAGTACTTGGATGGATTCCTGCTCATTATGCATATGATGTTAAGCCAGTAGAGATAGTTACTCCAACAGAAAGTGGAATAGCAGCCGTTGAGGTATCAAAGGAAGCTAAAATTCGTAGATGAGTCAGGCAAGGGCGTAGCTACAGGTTCTGTTACAGCAATAGAAAAGGCTGCAAGTGAGGAACGGTAGCGCAGTTAAGGAAGCAGTTGCTAATGCAGAGGATATAAAGCTTACAGACAAGGCACAGATCATTGATATTTCTTTAAGCAATAAAGATGGTAGTGTTGTTAAGCTTTCTAATGGTACACTTAAGATAAGTCTTAAGAAGAATGCAGATATTGATTATACTAAGTATGCAGTAGTTGTTTATCATCTTAAGGATGATAATACACTTGAAAAACTTGATGTAACAGTATCTGATGATGCTATATCATTCGTAACAGGTGGATTAAGCCCATTTGTTATTGATTATGTGGAAGTTGAGTCAGCATCTGGAGCTGATACAACGATTACAGAAGATGCAACAGTTACAGCACCTACAACAGGAGATGCAGCTCCAGTTGCTATCTACTTATTACTTGCAGTTATGGCTATAATGATGGCTTGTACAGTAGCAGGAAAGAAACGCATAAGATAATATAATATGAGATTTCATAAAGTTAAATTTGTTTAAAGTTGTAAAATAAAAAGATTGCAGTCATAATAGTTAGGAACACGCTAACTGTTATGATTGCAGTTTTTTTATATTGCATAAATAGTTAAAAATAATATAAATACTTCCTTTTTTGACGGATATCATTTATATTATGATGGTGGATCAAAGTGTCAGAGGATTGTACGAATTGCATAGCAATGCGGCAATTAAAGTTTAATGATAAGATAAACAGAACAGGGAGAATAAATTTATGTATATAGTAGCAGGCTTAGGAAACCCGGGAACACAGTATGCAGGGACAAGACATAATGCGGGTTTTTCATGCATAGATGAACTTGCAGACAAGTATAATATTAGTGTTGATACAGCAAAGCATAAAGGACTTATAGGAAAAGGTGTTATAGAAGGGGAAAAGGTTCTGCTTGTAAAGCCTATGACATATATGAACAATTCAGGTGAATGTATAAGAGAGGTTATGGATTATTATAAGGCTGATATTGATGACCTGATAGTTATATTTGATGATATAAGCTTAGAGCCTGGAAGGTTAAGATTACGTCCAAAGGGAAGTGCTGGCGGACATAACGGAATAAAGAGCATAATAGCTCATCTTGGCAGTGATAAATTCAAAAGAATAAAGTATGGTGTAGGAGACAAGCCAAAGGGATGGGATCTTGCAGACTGGGTTCTTGGAAAGTTTCCAGCTGAATTATATCCTGCACTCAGAGAAGGAAATAAAAGAGCCTGTGAAGCAGTTGAATGCATAATAAGCGAAGGCATTGAAAGTGGTATGAATAAATTTAACGGATAATCCCACGATATGCGAATATTGGGGAGAATTGTGGGAGTGCGTAGCACGGAACAATTCGTAGGTATCAAAGTCGGGAGCTTTTTGATCACGACATCTTTATATCAGACAGATTTAATTAGGAGGATGGTTTTGAACACATTTTTTAAGCCTGTATGTGATTACAGCAGCAATAGAGCAACTTAATAAAGAATTATCAGTGGATGTGGAAAACAGCACTTATAAGTGGCTGTATTGATACGCAGAAGGTGCATATAGCAAGTGCTATAGGACAGGATTATCGTTTTATGCTTGTTATAACAAGTGATGAAGCCAAGGCAAGAAATATGTGTGATGATGCAGCATTTTTTAATGGCGATGCATTGTATTATCCAGCTAAGGACGCAATATTCTATAGTGCAGATGTTACGGGCAATCAGATAACAGGACAAAGATTAAGCTGTATAAGCAGAATCATAGAACATATAAAAGCGGCAGAACACGTAGAAGTATCGGACAAAGACGGACAGTAAACAGGAAAGCGGATAAACGTAATGGAGAAGCTGGAAGCATCAGAGCTGACTCGGGTAGTCTGCTGACAGTAGTAACTACCATTGATGGAGTATCAGACAGACTGATTCCTCTGAAAAGATATATGGATTCAATAATAACTATTGACAGCACGACCAGTAATTGATACAGAGGAACTTGCAAAGAAAATGGTATCCATGGGTTTTGTAAGAACTGCAATGGTTGAGGGGGAAAGGCCAGTTTTCAATAAGAGGTGGAATCATAGATATATTTTCATATACAGATGAGGCGCCAGTAAGAATAGAACTGTGGGATACAGAAGTTGATTCTATAAGAATGTTTGATGCAGAAAGCCAGAGGTCAATAGAAAAGCTGAAATCATATCATATATTTCCAGCTACAGAGTATCTTTTCACAGCGGAAGAAAAGCAGGCTGGACTTGATAAGATAAGAAAAGAAAGAGATGAGCAGCTTCAGTGCTTTGATTATGATAAACGAAGGCGTACACAGGAGCAGATAGAGGCTGGCAACAATATTAATAAGATTGTTGGGGATGTAGAAAGAACAGGCAGTTATGATAAGTTTCTGGATACAATAATTAAAGACACAGTAGGCTTAACAGAGTATTTTCCTAAGGAAAGTACTCTTGTTGTGCTGGATGAACCGAACAGACTTAAGGAATGTAACGAGCTTACATTATATGAATATGGTGAAAGCATGAAAAACAGGCTTGCAGCAGGCTATGTCCTTCCAAGCCAGACACATAAGATAAAGACTCTTTGTGAGATAACAGGTGATATTAGAGAATATAAAAATGCTTATACTTACAACTCTTGATTATAAACCGGAAGGTTTTGAAATAAACTATAAGATGCATGTTGAGGCAAGAAGTATAAGCTCTTATAACAACAGCTTTGAGTACCTGTCAAAGGATCTTATGAAGTACAAGAAGAGTGGCTATACAACGGTGCTTGTATGCAGTTCGAGGACAAGGCACAAAGAATAGCTGACGATCTTGGGAAACTTGATATACCAGCAATTTTACAGTGAGGATTTTAGTAAGGATTATGGAAAAGGACTTATTATAGTTACATATGGAAGTCTTCATAAGGGTTTCGAGTATCCAGTTCTTTCGTTTGTTGTTATAGCAGAAAATGATATATTTACGTCCAAAAGAATAAAAAATGCTTAAAAAGAAAAACATGATGGCAAAAATATAGCAAGCTTTAACGAACTGAATATAGGTGATTATGTTATACATGAGAATCATGGGCTTGGTGTATATAAGGGAATAGAAAAGATAAAGGTGGATGGAGTAGAGAAGGATTATATAAAGATAACTTATGCGGATGATGGTAATCTTTATGTTCTTGCTACTCAGCTTGACAGACTCCAGAAGTATGCAGACCAGGATGTAGAAAAGAAACCTAAGCTTAATAATCTTGGAGGCAAGGAGTGGAGCAAAACTAAAGCGAAGGTTCATGGGGCGGTTGAAGTTGTAGCTAAGGAACTTGTAAGACTGTATGCGATAAGACAGAAGGCAGAAGGATACAGGTTTTCAAAGGATACGGTATGGCAGCAGGAGTTTGAGGAAATGTTTCCGTATGAAGAAACTGATGACCAGCTTAACGCCATACAGGATACAAAAAAGCGATATGGAAAGTGGCCGTGTTATGGACCGCCTTATATGTGGAGATGTTGGATATGGTAAGACAGAGGTTGCCATAAGGGCAGCTTTTAAGGCGATACAGGATGGAAAGCAGGTGGCTTATCTTGTGCCGACAACAGTACTTGCAAGTCAGCATTATTCAACATTTGCAGAGAGAATGAAAGGATTTCCGGTAAATGTAGGACAGTTGTCAAGCTTCAGGACGTCGGCACAGAATAAAAAGACTATTGAAGAACTTAAAAAGCGGAATGATAGATGTGGTTATAGGAACACATAGAATTCTGTCAAAGGACGTAAGTTTAAGGACCTTGGACTGCTTATCATCGATGAGGAACAAAGATTTGGTGTTACACATAAGGAGAAAATCAAGGAACTGAAGAATAACATAGATGTTCTTACTTTAAGTGCAACGCCTATTCCAAGAACACTGCATATGAGTCTTGTTGGAATAAGAGATATGAGTGTGCTGGAAGAACCACCAGTTGACAGACATCCTATACAGACATTTGTAACAGAGCATAATGACGAGATGATACGTGAGGCAATAACAAGGGAGCTTGCCAGAAATGGACAGGTGTATTATGTATACAACAAAGTGCGTAATATAGAAGAAAGAGCCGAATATATACAGAATCTTGTTCCGGATGCTGTAGTAGAATATGCTCATGGACAGATGGATAAAAGGCAGCTTGAAAAGATTATGTATCAGTTTGTTAATGGTGAGATAGATGTACTTGTATCAACAACCATTATCGAGACAGGTATGGATATTCCAAATTGTAACACCATGGTTATAGAAAATGCAGAATCAGTTCGGACTTTCACAGTTATACCAGCTAAGAGGAAGAGTTGGACGAAGTACAAGAACTTCGTATGCATTTCTTATGTATAAAAGAGACAAAGATGATATCTGAAGTGGCAGAAAAAAGACTTAGTGCCATAAAGGAATTCTCAGATCTTGGTTCTGGTTTTAAGATAGCTATGAAGGATCTTGAGATAAGAGGTGCGGGTAATGTGCTTGGTAAGAGCCAGCATGGTCATATGGCTGCGGTTGGATATGACCTGTACTGTAAAATGCTTAACCAGGCGGTGAATACTCTTAAGGGCGTGAAGAATGAGTATGAGTTTGAAACGACAGTTGATATGGAAGTAGATGCGTATATTCCAGCAACTTATATAAGAAGCGAATATCAGAAACTTGATATATATAAAAGAATCGCTGCACTTGAAACAAGAGAAGAGCTGTCAGATATGAAAGACGAGCTTATGGATAGATATGGAAGTGTGCCATCAAGTGCTTCTAATCTGCTTATGATTGCACTTATCAAGATGAAAGCACATAAGATAGGGATTATGGATATAAAAGGTGCTACACAGCATAATCCATCGGGTGGTGCCTCTAACTGGCGTACGGTTATGACTATATATCCTAAAGCAGATATTAACTCGGATAATATACCAAAGCTTGTAGATTCATTTGGTGGTGCGCTGGAGTTTAAGCTTAAAGGTACACCTGAATTCGTATGGACAGTCACTAAAAGAAAGTTTACAAGTGCAAGTGAGTATCTTGAGGGTATGCTTGATATGATGGATATTATGCAGGATGCGCTTGAAATATAAAAATTTGTGGTAAAGGTATTTACAAATTAAATAATAGTGTTATAATAGACAACAGTTTAGCACTTTAAAGTGTAACGCTTAAAGCGAATTGCATTAATCGTGGATGAATTTAAAGTTATCTGCGAACATTTAAGGAAGAAGAGGTAATCAGGTTATGGAACAGAAGGGTGAGTTAGTATCATACAGACCAGATATCAAAGTTGTAGATTGTACACTTAGGGATGGAGGCCTTGTTAATAATTTTGAGTTTAGTGAGGATTTCGTGCGTGACCTGTATAAGGCCAATGTGGCATCAGGTGTTGACTATATGGAATTCGGTTACAGGGCATCAAAGGAAGTCTTTAACGTGGATGATTATGGCAAGTGGAAGTTCTGCGATGAGAAGGATATCAGGGAAATAGTTGGTGATAACAATACTGACTTAAAGATTTCTGTTATGGCTGATGTTGGTAGAACTGATTTTAAAAAGGATATCATACCTAAGTCTGAAAGTGTTATAGATATGATAAGGGTAGCTACATATATTAATACTATTCCGGCAGCTATTGAGATGATTAATTACTGTTCAGATATGGGCTATGAGGTGACTATCAATATTATGGCTATATCTACAGCAAGTGAGAATGAGTTAGATCTTGCGTTAGAGCTTCTTGCAGCACAGAGCAAGGCAAGTGTAATATATCTTGTTGACAGCTATGGTTCACTTTATCCAGAGCAGATAAGAAGACTTGCAGATAAGTACCTTAAGGTAGCTGAAAAGTATGGAAAGAGCGTAGGTATCCATGCACATAACAACCAGCAGCTTGCATTTGCCAATACAATAGAAGCTTGTACTATTGGTGTAAGCTATCTTGATGTTACAATGAGTGGCATGGGAAGAGGCGCCGGTAACTGCTATTCAGAGCTTCTTATGGGCTTCTTAAGAAATCCTAAGTATAGAATATCACCAGTACTTAAGTTTGTTGAGAAGCATATGGTACCGCTTAAGAAGGCTGGAGTCGTATGGGGATGTGATGTACAGTATATGATAACTGGAAATGCTAACCAGCATCCAAGAACTGCTATTGCATTTACAGCAGATGGAAGAACAGATTATGATAACTTCTATACACAGATTACAAGCTATGAATAATTGCGTTTTTCAGGTATGATGAAACATCCCTGAACACGCACGGAAAAAACAGCTAAAAAGCATCTGTACCGCACAAATATATAAAAAATACATGGATATAATGATTAGATAAACAAAATTTATTGACTTATAGAAAATGTGGGTATAAAATATCCGTAATTTAATTAATCGATGGGATTCATTATAATGAACACAAAAGGGTGTGTTATGCCAAGGGGTTAGTGGACTGGCGTATATGCTGACTGTACTGCATGTGAATTATGCAGGATAGAATTGTCTGCGGCAGTTATTATAGAAAGCTCCTGACAGTAGGTGAGTAAACTGTCGAACACGAAAGGAAGTAGAATTATGGCAAAGAAAGATATTGATTGGTCTAATTTAGGGTTTGGCTATGTAAAGACTGATAAGAGATTCGTAGCTAATTATAAGGATGGAGCATGGGATAACGGTGTTATCACAGATGATGACAAAGTCGTTATCAGCGAATGTGCTGGTGTATTACAGTATTCACAGTCATGTTTTGAAGGTATGAAGGCATACACAACAGAGAATGGTCACACAGTTATTTTCAGACCAGATATGAACGCAAGCAGAATGGCAGATTCTTGTAGAAGACTTGAGATGCCAGTATTCCCAGAAGATAAGTTTGTAGAAGCTATTGCTGAAACAGTAAGAGCTAATGAGGACTGGGTACCACCTTATGGTTCAGGTGCATCACTTTATATCCGCCCATATATGTTCGGAAGCAATCCGGTTATAGGTGTTAAGCCTGCTGATGAATATCAGTTCAGAGTATTTACAACACCTGTAGGTCCGTATTTTAAAGGTGGTGCAAAACCGATTACGATCTGTGTATCTGAGTTTTGACCGGGCAGCTCCTCACGGAACGGGGCATATTAAGGCGGGGCTTAATTATGCAATGAGTCTTCATGCGATTGTTACGGCTCATGCAAACGGATTTGATGGAAAACATGTATCTTGATTCGGCAACGAGAACAAAAAGTGGAAGAAACGGGGAGGCGCAAACTTTATTTTTCGTAACAAAAGATAATAAAATTGTAACACCTCATTCAGATACGATTCTTCCGTCTATTACAAGAAGATCTATTATGTATGTAGCAGAACATTATCTTGGTCTTGAAGTGGAAGAAAGAGACGTTTATTTTGATGAAGTAAAAGATTTTGCAGAGTGTGGTCTGTGCGGAACGGCAGCAGTAATTTCGCCTGTCGGAAAAGTGGTAGATCATGGTAACGAAATCTGTTTCCCAAGCGGAATGGAGAAAATGGGTCCGGTTATCCAGAAACTCTATGACACATTAACAGGTATCCAGATGGGACGTATCCAGGCTCCGGAAGGATGGCTGAAAGTTATTGAATAAATAACAGCTGACTGCAGACAGTTAACGATTTTCAATATCAGAAAGAATTGTTGCTGATTCATATACCACTATACAAAAATATCCCTCAGAATCAGTTTAAATCAACATTCTGAGGGATTATTTTTTTCTTTTACATCACTGATTTTTCCGGCTCTGCTTTGTTCCTTCTATTTCTTTCTCTCATACTTCACAAACTGATACTCCAGATCAAAGTATGTCTGCTCATCGCTCTCTCCCGTAATTTCCCATTCATCATCTTCGTCCAGATTTGGGAAATGGCTGTCTGCTTCATATGCAAAGTCAATCTTTGTCACATGAGCTACATCACAGTACGGAAGCATCTGCGCATAAATGCTGTCACCGCCTATGCAGTAAACATCTTCTGCCGGATATTTCTTTATCTCTTCCAGCGCTTCTTCAATGCTGTGCACTATGATCGCACCCTTTACCTCATATTCTTTATTGGATGTGATCACAATATTGATCCTGTTTTTAAGCGGAAGTCCGTTTGGAAAAACTTTCCAGAGTTTTTCTTCCCATCACTACTACTTTTCCACTTGTTTCCTCACGAAACATCTTCATATCTGCCGGAATACTTACCAGAAGCTGGTTGTTCTTGCCGATTCCCCAGTTTTTATCTGCTGCTACAATAACATTCATTTGAATTTTTCCTCTCTTGATTTTATATTGTCAATTTAAGTCAGGCGAATAAATCATCCGCATTCGCTACTTTGCTCATAACCAGATAATTGCTCTACAGTTTGTTAAACGGCAAT
>ENA-OQEL01000773-OQEL01000773.1-human-gut-metagenome-genome-assembly--contig:-NODE-773-length-10127-cov-1.875100_pt1 | contig 10127 bp, 14 predicted proteins | sample MGYA00242796_ERZ504637 | MGnify/ENA primary metagenome ERZ504637 (study PRJEB26092, sample SAMD00036306) | human gut metagenome | host: Homo sapiens | study: EMG produced TPA metagenomics assembly of... | reverse complement strand
CCATGTGCGTTCGGATAGTCAGGTACATCATTCTCTTCATCCCATGCGAGGAAAGAAACAGGGGTAGTCAACTGAACCTTTTTCCCATCTGCCATAGAAAGAGTATACCAACAACTGTCTGTTTCAGCATACCAATACGCATACTTGCCTTGTGGTGAAAGACGGTATCTGCCATAATCCGCCGATGCCAGTAATTTACGGCTGCCATCTTCCAAAGACACAGTGTAATAATCACTGCGTGTCCGCCCTTCCCACATGGAGGACAATGAATAAGGACGCGAAGTGGAAAGCAATGCCAACAGGGGCATCTCCTTCATCTCCCAACAAAATCTGAGATAACTCCTCATCTGCCAGCTGACAAATACGACCACTATTTATATGATAAACCGCTTGATAGCTTCTTTTCAGATCTTTCTCCTTATTATAATTCTGTACAGTATATTGCACCGGCTCGTCCCAACTCCACACCTGCACATTGGGACGGTTCTCCGCCAATTGCAACGTATCCTTTTGTCTAGGCTCAGGCGATGTGCCAAAAAACAACCGGGAAGCACTCTTCGAAAATTGTAATTTCCCATGCTCACTAATCACCCATCCTTTCGGAAGAGCCTGATTGCCACGTGCCACAACTTCTGTTGCCGGTGCTCCCTGCTGTGACAGCCACAAGCTCATGGCTTTATAACAAGAATTTTTCTGTGCACAATATAAAAAAGCCAAGTTTGCTCCATCTTCATCAAAAGTTACCTGTTTAAACACCCCGTCACCTTCTTTTATCAGCGTCTTCACACCTGTTTCCGTATTCAGAAGATACAATCCCGGCTTTTCCTCTGCTTTATCACCTGCGGTTATATAATAAAGCATTCCGCTTTTCTCCGCAAAGTTGAAAGCTTTCACAGCAGGAGCCTCATACCGAGTACTGAGGTTTGCATTCAACGGTTGAACATACAAAGTCGAGTCTTTCCTTCCCTTCTGAAAAGCAACCCAGTCCACCTTCTCTGCCAGTTTGAATGTTTTCAGTGAATCAATCACTTCCCTGTCGCCCAAAAGCGAATAAATAACCAATGCATCCATCGGCAACTTATCTTTCTTTGTTTTCTTTATTTTCAGAGAATCCACTATCATCTTGCCGGGTTTCTGCGACACAACCAAATAGTCGGAAGAGGCCGAGAAAAGAAAACGGTCTGCCCGCGGGAAAGTGGCAAGTTCCTTCCCTTGTGCATCATACAAATTCACCACAGCATCCCCTTCCCAAGGTTCCATCTTGCATGCCACCCACTTTCCATTATCAGAAATAGATTGCCCGCTGATACGCTGCCAAGCAACTAAATTGTCTACTGTGAGACTTTTCGAGGCTGTCTGCGCCATAACAGGCGACAGATTCCCTATGCATAGGACAAGAGCCAGATACTTTACATGTTTCATATCCATTTGTCGTTACTGATTAGTTCAATTTTTATAAAGGCTTATCTTCTCATATTCCGTTTTATCTTCGGCCGCAACCAAATTTAATTCTCTACCGCTCTCTCCATACGAAACTGCATGACGTACTGCGAAATATTCCAAGAACAAATGGTTCAGCGTAAACAATAACCTATTCAGGTTCTCATTTCTGACAGAAGGTTTTGTATTCCTACTACGAATCCGAGACATGCATTTTACGGCGTTGTTCGGGAGTCAAGACATCTGCCATCTATCCACTTTTTAGATAATGCAAATATATAAAAAACGGATAAAAGTCTGATTCTAAACAATAATTTTGTACTTTTACTGCCATATATAATCCATATACATTCAACACCAAACAATAAAAGCCATGACAGCAAGAAACAAAGTTCTAACCATCATGGGTATTATTATACTCATGGGGGTTATCTCAATAGGATTCTTTGTATTTCCAATCGGAATTTCCATGTGCGCCATTACAGGCTTTATGCTATGGCTGCAAATATAAAGACAAGTTGTTTATCAGATGGTCATCTGTAGGATTGGTAATAGGCATCGGACTTTCCATTTACACTTGGTGTTTAATCTCGTCAATGTAACACAGTATAAGTTCAGTAAAAAAAGGAGGGGTTACGACAACCCCTCTATTTCACCATTCACGATATCAATATGCAATGCTTGCGGTTCCTTCGGCAATCCCGGCATACGCATTATTTCTCCGGCAATGACTACCAGCATCTCAGCTCCGGCATTCATCACAATATCTTGTACATGGAATTCAAAGTTATCTACCGCACCGTAAATTTTGGGGTCGGTAGAGAATGAATACTGCGTCTTGGCAATACAGATAGGGAAATCTCCATATCCCAATTCTACAATATGCTTCAGTTTCTTACGGGCAGCAGCACTATACGTAATAATGCTAGCACCGTATAAATTACAAGCCACCTTCGATATTTTAGTTTCTACACTATCCTCCTCATCATAGGCATATTGCAAAGGCTCGGAAGGTTGTTCCTCAATGGTTTTCACTACCAGTTCCGCCAATTCTACTGCCCCTTCGCCCCCATCAGTAAAGGCATTGTTTACGGCAAATCCCACTCCTTTCTTCTCGCAATGGGTACGGATATAATCCACTTCTTCATCCGAATCATCTCCATAACGGTTGAACGCAACCACAACCGTCTGACCGAAATATTTCAGATTACGCAGATGTTTGTCCATATTGGCCACCCCCTGCTTCAAAGCTTCCAGATTGGGTTCCTTTATCTTATCCTGTGATACGCCGCCATGCATTTTCAATGCACGGGCAGTAACCACCAATACGGTCAGTTTAGGTGTGATACCTGCTTTACGGCACTTGATATCATAAAACTTCTCCGCTCCCAGATCAGCCCCGAATCCGGCTTCGGTAATAGTATAATCACTAAAAGTCATTGCCATCTTGGTTGCCAGAATAGAGTTGCAACCGTGAGCGATATTGGCAAACGGTCCCCCATGAACAAAGGCAGCAGTATGTTCCGTAGTTTGTACCAGATTAGGAGAAAGAGCATCTTTCAAAAGAACTGTAATGGCTCCGGCAACTCCTAAATCTTTTACAGTAAAAGGTTTATTGTCATACGTAAAACCTAATAAAATATTTTCAATGCGACGACGCAGGTCCTTTTCATCCTTGGCCAGACACAGAATAGCCATAATTTCAGATGCAGGAGTAATATCAAACCCTGACTCTTGGGTAATTCCATTGGTCTTCGGTCCTAGTCCTGTAACAATATAACGGAGGGAACGGTCATTCACATCCAACACACGACGCCACAGCACTTCCTTCAATCCGAAACCATTATCACGATTCTGATAAAGGTAATTGTCCAACAAGGCCGAAATCATATTGTGAGCAGAAGTGATGGCATGAAAATCACCTGTAAAATGAAGATTAATCTTATCCATTGGCAAAACTTGGGCATATCCTCCTCCGGCGGCTCCCCCTTTCATTCCGAAACAAGGACCTAGCGACGGCTCACGCAAGGCAACAATTGTTTTCTTTCCTATTTTATTCAGTCCCAAAGCCAATCCGATAGAAACGGTAGTCTTACCGATACCGGCCTTTGTAGGAGTAATGGCAGTAACTAGAATAAGGTTGCTCTGTTGCACCTTTTCTTCATCTATCTGAACTTTCATCCACCTTGGCAATATAGCGCCCGTAGTTACTGATGTGCTCTACAGGAATACCGGTTTCCCGAGCCACCTGTTTAATTTTAACCAGCTCAATGCTGCGTGCTATTTCAATGTCCGTTTTCATCTTTTTACTAAATTTAGGCGGCAAAGGTAATATATTTCCTTAACTTTGTTTTGGTTTCAAACAACAAAATAATATAAGGAGTAAGCAAATGAACAATTTTGTATTTTACAGCCCTACCGAGTTTGTATTTGGCAAGGATACAGAAATCCAAACCGGTACTCTTGCTAAAAAGTATAACGCCCGGAAGGCAATGATTGTTTACGGTGGAGGCTCTATTATTCGCAGCGGATTACTGCAACGCATAGAAGATTCTCTGCAACAGGCAGGAGTGGATTATGTAAAATTAGGAGGCGTACAGCCTAATCCTACTGACCCGAAGGTTTACGAAGGTATTGAACTGGCGCGCAAAGAAGGCGTGGACTTTATGCTTCCCGTAGGGGGAGGCTCTGTCATTGACACAGCAAAAGCCATTGCGGCAGGAGTACCCTACGAAGGTGATTTTTGGGATTTCTATATAGGAAAGCCAAAGTGAAGAGGGCCTTAAAGTGGGTGTAGTACTTACTATTCCCGCTGCCGGTAGCGAAGGTTCGGGCAATACGGTGATTACCAAACTGGAAGGTCTGCAGAAACTAAGTTTGCGTGTACCGGAATTACTACGGCCCGTTTTTGCTGTAATGAATCCGGAATTGACCTATACTCTCCCCCCGTTACCAGACAGCTTGTGGCATTGCCGATATGATGGTACACATTATGGAACGTTATTTTACCAATACTCCCGATGTGGAAATCAGTGACCGGCTGTGTGAAGGGACTTTGATGACTATCATCAAAGAAGCATATAAAGTGAAGCAGGACCCGAACGATTACGAAGCACGCGCCAATATCATGTGGTGTGGAACAATTGCTCATAATGGTACGTGTGGAGTAGGTTGTGAGGAAGACTGGGCTTCACACTTTCTGGAACATGAAATCAGTGCTGTATATAATGTGACGCATGGGGCAGGACTGGCAGTTATCGTACCTGCATGGATGACATTCATGGCAGAACATAATCCGAAGAAGATTGCCCAGTTTGCAAATCGTGTTTTCGGAGTTCCCGAAAATGAGGATTTGGAAGAGATGGCACTTGCCGGTGTATCACGATTGAAACATTTTTTCAGATACATAGGCTTACCGGTCAATTTCAAAGAACTAGGTATAGAACATCCTGACATTGAACTGCTGGTAAAAAAATCTACATGAAAACAAGGGAGAATGGGTAGGCAATTATGTGAAGCTGAACAAAGAATATAGTAAAGAGATATTCGAACTAGCCTGCAAATAACCCACACAACTAAACAGTTCTAAAACATAGGCACCCGGTTTATCAGTCTTTACCGTAAAGTTCCTAAAGTATTCTATTTTCCAGATGCGATGGCACGGATATCTTTATTCTAACTACGTTATTCGTGTCAACCGCATCTGAAAAATATAGCATCATACAAGCGACAGAAACTCCATACAACGACCTCCTTCTTACTAATTTACTCCTCAGCAATTTTTCACCTTTTACTTCACTATTTATATGCGTTTTTAGCATAAAACGCTAGGTTTTTTCCAACCATTTTTGGAGTAACTTCGCCGGACCTTTTTTTGGAAAAAAACAATGTATATATTCCGGTCAATTCACGAAATTATAAATACGATTTTTGTAGCTAAAGGGCTGTTGGTAGAGGTGTTTGAGAAGAGAAAAGTACACAGTTTTCGATACTCGGACGCACTCACCCTATTGAAAGAAGACGAAAACCGTTTAAAAATACTCATCGAAAAGGAAATCATACACCAAAACGGAAACTTTGTGGAACTGGATGCCCGATTCCTTGATTTCTTCGAACTGCTGCTGGAAGCAAACGAGGAAATCAACACTGCTACCGTAGAGGAAAACATAGAGTACCTGCACGAACTGATGGACTACTACCTGAAGGAAAAGATCCAGTCGCGCAAGGAAAGTTATGTACGCAATATCAAGATTACCTTTCAGAAACTGGCACGTGTAACGATACGGAACATTATCAATCTTCAACACAATATTGATAATGCTTTCAAACACGAACCTACGTACCAGATAAAAATAGCCAAACTGCAAAATCTGGACAAAAAGCGAATCAACATCCAGCGGTTGATAGACTCTACCGAACATCTGATTCTGCACGAAGAACGAGATTTCTTCCGCCAGGCCACTGATGAGGAGCTGACTCGCATTCTGCTCGAACTGCGACAGGAACTGCAACTATCAGCCCACAGTCTGATTCGTGCCCAACAGGATATCATCAATTATCTGAACCAGATAAAGAATCAGGTGATACTGGTAGAAAAGATACGCAAAAGTAAAATATCTGCAAGACCAGTTCGAGCTGCGTGCCCGAAGCAACCTGTCCGAAATCATGGAACGGGAGCGTTCCCTCCTGCTGGAAGGCAGTCCGCAAGCATCGTTCAAACTGTCGCCTGCCTATCTGGCCAGTGACGAAGCACGTCCCATCATTCTGAAAGTTATCAGCAATCAGAAGTATCGTGAAATTGTACGGAAAAATGAAGCCGGAGCTTTCAGTGAAGAAGACTTGGAAGCACAGGCCATGTACGAAGGAAGTGATTAATTCTGGACGAAGTGGTAACCGCCTTTGTGCGTCAGGGGGGCAGAAGCCCGCTGGAAAGGATGAGCCGGTCAGCGACCTTTTTTTCCTTTCTGTTACAATATCATTTCCATCGCGAAGTGGATGAAAAGGAACGTACCACGTTCTTCTGTCAGATTGTCTCACTTTACGAAAACCAACTGGAAATCCGGAACGAGTTCGGACTCCACAATCAATATGAATACGCTAAAATATATCCACTCTGATAATTATGGATTTAAATATACAAATACCCGATAATACCGCGTCCATCTTTGAATACCTGCAGAAAGGACTGTTCATCAGTTCCAACAGCACCAGTGAAGAAGTACGCGATATGTATAATGAAATAGATGAGAATTACGAGCCCCTCTATCAGTATTTTTCACAGATAAACTATACGCTGGAACGTGGAAACGAATATTTCTTCTTCTCGCGTATAGAACCTAAAGCCACACTGGAACAAAAAAATCATGCGTGCCTATTACTGGATAGATGTGCTCGACTTTTTCAAAACTTACGATGAAACTTTCGGTCCCGGATTCCGCTTCCAGCCCGAACAGATATTGGTGGAAACCAACATTAACATGCTGCTCCAGAACAAACTGGACGGTATGCGGAAACACTTCTCGGACAAGGACATCCGCAAGGAAGTACTGGAAAACATGATACGCCAGCTCACCAAAGACTCGTTTCTGGAACAAGAAAACGAGAAAACGAATACGTATAAGGTGATGAGCGCCTGGCATTATCTGGAAAGGCTGATTGAAAGTATCAACATTTACGACGAAACCGAAGATGAGAAACCTGAGTAGAATAATCTTTATCAATAGTGCGAATATCCCTTATTCGGACGATATTTATCTGGACGGAAACGTTCACTTCATCGGCACGCAGGGAGTAGGGAAAAGTACCCTTCTGCGTGCTATCCTTTTCTTTTATAATGCCGACACGCAACGACTGGGCATTTCGGTGGAAAAGCAAAATTACACGGATTACTATTTCCCCTACTCCAACTCGTACATTGTTTACGAAGTGGCAACAGAGAACGATACATTCTGTATTCTGAGTTTCAAGTCGATGAACCGTGTGTGCTACCGCTTCATCCACTCTCCTTACCGTAAAGAATTCTTTATAGATGAGAACCGGATGGCCTATAGCGAGAGTGACCGCGTGCGTGCTGTGCTGGACCAACATGGAATAGAATATTCACGCATCATCTATACCTACGACGAGTATCGGAACATTCTGTATGGAAACAGTACAAGTCCTGAGTTCAGCCGGTACTCGCTGATGGAGAGCAAGCAATACCAGAATATTCCCGCGTACCATACAAAACGTGTTGCTGAATTCGAAACTGGATGCTGAATTTATCAAAAAACAATCATTTCTTCTCTGAACGAAGACGAAACAGCCATCGACCTGAACAGTTACAAAGGAGCATCTGAAAAACTTTGAGACTCGTCTGAAGGACATCGAAGAATTTCAGAAACGGGAAACCCGGAAACAAGCTAGGGAAATCACGCTATTATCCCCAACAAACCTCCCAACTGCAAGGCGGACTGGTACAGAACTGCCGCGAACTGGTCACCGCTTTTCGCAAAGCCGAAAGTATCCTTCCCCAATGGAAAGAGAAACAAGACCACGCAGATGCCGGCAAGGGAAAACTGATGCGCCGGAAACAGGAGCTTCAAGATGAATCGCAGCAAGCGCAGCGACAAGTTACAGGAAGCCCTGGCAGTGCTGAACAACGAATTGCAAAAGGCATTAGGCAAAGAAAAGGACTACCAGAAAAAGAACATAGAAGAGATTATAGAGCGCTCTTCCAAGAAAGAAGAATGGAAGAACCGGCAGGTGGGATTGCTGGAAGAGCAACGCATCCTCACCTCACAATATATGGAAATCTCCACCAAAGTATAAATCACTGATTCAGAACCCTGGACGAGCAATGGAACAAGATTCATGAAGCGAAAATCAAGCAACTGGACACGTTAAACAATACGTACAACGAGCGTCTGGAAGAGGCTCGCAAGGAATACCAGCAGTTCACCGATTCCCTTTATCAGGAAATTTGAAACCCTGTCACAGCAGCTCCATCCGCTGAAAACCGAGAAAACTGAGCGAACTGAACGCCATGGATTATCAGATAAAACTATGCAGAAAGGAAATTTTCTTTGAGGAAGAGCAGCAGGAATTGAAAGCGCGCATCCAGAACTATGCCAACTTTCACACGGAACGGAAAAACCGTATCGCCCAAGCGCAGCTCACCATCAAGGAACTGACCATGACTTGGGAAGAGGAACAGCAAAAACAGTTGAAAGAAAAAGACTTGACCTTGCAGAAACTGCAACAGGAAATGCTGCAACTGCGTCCTCGCATAGACGAATTACAAGCTTTTCTGGACAACAGCAAAGACACCTTGCAAGGCTGGCTGAAAGAAAACAAAAAAGGATGGGAAGAGAACATCGGCAAACTGTGTGATGAAAAGTATTTTATGGCAACGGGGACTTTTCCCGCAAAGTACCATTGAAGGGGGGAACTCATTCTATGGCATTTCCATAAATTTAGACAGCATCCATCGTCCCATCAAGTCTATAGACGACTACATAGCCGAGAAAGAAAACGGTGAAAAGCGTCTGGAAGAAATCACTGCCGCCATGCAACGCCTGCAAACTGAAAAGGAAGAAGTGCAGGAGCAGTTGAAACGCAAATACCAACCGCAGATAAAGGAGCAAAAAAATCTCATCAGTCAAATAGAGTATGAACTGGAACAAATTGGAACGCCAATACCAGCAGGATATGCTCGACTTGGAAGAATGGAAGAAGAAAGCCAATGAGGAACGGATGCCAAATAACCAATTGGAAAACGAAAAGCGCAAACGGGCTGCCGAACTGGAAGGAATAAACAACAAACTAAAAAACCTGAACAAGGAGAAAACAGAAAAACTGGATAATCTGAAACAGGCATGGAACCAGCAGCAGCAAACGCTTGCCACCGAAAAAAAGACACAGGCGGAAATTATCGGAAAGGAAGAAAAAGAAGAGCAACGAAGAATCTCCTCCATCAAAGCTGAATATGAAGCAGATATGCAAAAAGAGCTTCACTCGCAGGGGGCGGATACCGAACGTTTGCAAGATATTGCCAACCAACTGGCTCAACTGGATAAAGAACTTTCTTTCATTAAGGAAAACGCGACACTGGTCATCGAATATCAGAAAGATAAACGGGACTTGATAGACCGTATCCCCGGATGGCAACGGGAACACGACGAACAGAAACGTCTGCTCCAGCAGGAACGGGAAACGCTGAGAGCGGAAACATCTTCCCTGCAAGAAAAAATAGACCTTCTGAACAAAGAACTGGAAGAAGCGGAAGAAAATGTAAGGGAATTGCAAAAGAACTTGGAAGCCTACAGTAAGATTTCGGCATACGACTGGTACAAGCCGCATCAGGATATATTCCATTCTGAAACCGCACAGACCATACAAACCACCAAGACTTGTATGGAGCTGATTGACGAACTGACCCGCCAAGCCAACCAATTCACACAGGTACAAAGCAAACTCCGCAAGGAAGTGAACCTTTTCACCGGACATTTTGATGAGGACAACACCTTCAAATTCCGCGTAAAATTCAACGAGGACTGGGAATATGTACGCTTTTGCCGACGAGCTGCACGACTTTGTGGAAGAGAACCGCATAGACGAGTATATCCGTCGCATTAACAATGAACATTGGGATACCTTCAAACGTATCAGTATGGATACCTCCATGCTGACTTCATCAGAAGATGATA
>ENA-OQEL01000770-OQEL01000770.1-human-gut-metagenome-genome-assembly--contig:-NODE-770-length-10140-cov-4.165685_pt1 | contig 10140 bp, 7 predicted proteins | sample MGYA00242796_ERZ504637 | MGnify/ENA primary metagenome ERZ504637 (study PRJEB26092, sample SAMD00036306) | human gut metagenome | host: Homo sapiens | study: EMG produced TPA metagenomics assembly of... | reverse complement strand
ATAAGCATTTTTTGCAGAAAAAAGCTGATGAATTTGATGTGAAAAAAACTTTTTGCGTAATTTTGGCTTTTTCCTGTATAATTAGATCAATGTCGACAGGAAAACAGCATTCTGCCCAAGCCATCGGATATTTGCTGTTGTCCGGAAAGGAACTTTGATACTACATGAGCGATTTTTCACAAAGGCTTGAAAAGGAAATAAAAATACAGGAAAAACTTTATATTATCTGTCTGAGGCCAGTGGTATGCAGCTGGATTACATTTCTAAAATGAGTAAAGGAAAACGTATTCCAAAAGAAGAAGAGCGCCTGACCTGTCTTCTTGATGCGATGGAATGCACCGGAAATACAAGAGCAGATCTCCTGTTCCTTTATCGCCAGGAAAAAATGGGAAAGAGCCAGTGGCAATGTATGGAAGAACTGATCCGTATTATCCAGCAGGATGTGGTTGAATTTCCTCAAGTCTCTGTTTCTCCAAGTGTTTCAGGAATTCCGGATACGGATATGACGCTGGACAATATCTTTGCAATTTATGCGTGTATTCGAAAAGCAATGATAAATGCTTCCGATTCCACGATTTGCTTATGTACTCCGGAAATTTCACTGGAACATTTACGATATCTTGTTCAGATTATTCATGAAGTGCCCTATCGCAGATTAGAGCATCTTTTTCCTTTGCTGCAGAATCAGACAACGGAAAATACACTGGATAACCTTCGGAAAATATGCAGTCTGAAACCGGCGATGAACTATGAAAACTACAAACCATTTTATTATTACGTTTCTTCTGCTTGAGTCCGAGGCGAAAAAAGCAGGCTTACTTCCTAACTGGCTGATCACAGACCATATTGCAATTGGAATCAATTTTCATACGGCGAAAGGAATTATTCTCAGAGATGCGCAACAAATACAATTACTGAAGAATTCCTTTATTCAGGAAAGAAAAATAGCAAAGGAAATGTTGTTTTGCTCTGATTTAAATGCTTATGTAAAAGATGTCAATGTTATGATGAATGAAGGCTATGTAACGCATAACTATTATATTGAATATTCACCATGTCTTCTGCATCTGATTCCGTTAAATGTACTGAAACAGCAGATCATCCTGGATGGAGTGGAAAAAGAACAGCTTTTATCTTCTCTCTTTCAGCGGATCCGGCACATGGAAACGGAAAGTATGGTACATATTTTCTGTATATCTGGCTTACGACAATTAATGGAGCAGGGACGCATTGCAGGCTATCCGGATATGCTTTATAAGCCTCTTGATCCTGCGATGCGCCTGTGGCTGTTGAAAAGTTATTATCAATATATGCTGCACACACCTCATTCCTGCATTTGTGTAAAAGAAAATTTCGTCCAGCTGCCGAAACACATCTCCATTGTATGTAGCTCTAATGTTCATAATGGAATTGCATTTTGGAACAATACAAGTCATGGATTGCAATATTATATTTTAAAAGAATCCGGCTTCTCACAAAAACTATATGAATTTTGCCAGTTTCTGGAGAATGGAAACATGGCATGGTCACAGGAGGAGACGCTGGATATTATTCGAAACATGATTTTGGAATATGGAGGCACCTTATAAACCGCGCTTCCAGGAAAATAAAGGGTTCTTTCGGGACAGCTTTCTCCTGCTATCTCTGGAAGAGCCGGGAGAAAAGCCCCTTCTTTTTTGCCGGGCTGGGATGCAGCAGGTACATTTTGATTGATATATTGCTGAAACATGTTTTTTGAATCCTGAATGAGACCATTTAATTGCGCATTCTGACCAGCAGAAAACAGATCACACAATACAACTCCTTTTTGGGCATAGTACAATGCATTTTCCTTTCGCTCCAGTCTCATATTTGCAATTTGGAGCGTTTGATAGATAGGGATTTGATAGACCGGCATTTCTTCCGGAAGCAAAAGATCGCTGTAATGATACAGAAGTAATGAGATTTCTTCCGCTGCTTCCTGGATCTGCTCGGGATTTATATGTTCTTCCTGTACATTCTGAAGATACATAGATCCACATCCGATACAAATGCGGATGAATGCTTTGGACACAGTTTCTCTGATTTGTGGATTTAGAATTTCTGCATTCCATATATATTCGATACTTTCTGCCAGACGCCAGCTCTTCTCGGCCAATTCGGTGCATTTGTGTCCCTGTATTTTTTCTGCTGTTACGACGGAAATGCATGCCAGCATACATTTCAGTTCATTCATCAATAAAATTTCAGCAGTTTTTTTCTTTTGGGATTTTTAACTGCATTTCCTGTTCCAGCTTTTCTTGCTGGTGTTCTGTAAAATCCTGTAATTCTTTGATGCTCTCCGGATCGCTGAACTGAGATTCCTCCAAAGTTATTTTGCAGATCATTACCCGGAGCAGATTCTGATAGGTTTCTTTCCAGATTCCCGGTTCTTCTGATTGATTACTGATGGCCATGCATCTTCTGAAAAGATCTGTTTTATCAAAGGCCGACAGATATGGATTGTTGGAAAATTGCAGAATCTGAAAGGCTGTACAATGAAAATTTTCTTTTGCAGCTGCCTGCATCAGGAGCTCGGGATATTTTCGGGCATTCATAGACGCAACAGAAAATTCCTCTGCCTGTTTTTGAGCAGAAAGCAGCATTTTCTTTGGGGCTTTCTGTAGCAAAAATCCATTTTCCGGAAAGAGATTTCCAAAGATATTTTTAAAAATAGCTTGTTGTACTGCTGCTTTCAGTGTCATTGCATGAGAATGCATCTGCGGGCAATCCAGATTTCCGGCGACTGCTGTAATTTCATATTTTTCTTTGAGTGAAAGCAGCGCCGGAACAAGCAGATATTCTGTATCTGTCAGAATTTCCAGACGATGATAGACATCATGGTACGGCGCACCCGCGAGATCTCCCTTGGAAAACAGGAGCTTCGGGAAAAAATTCCAGCAGATACCTTCTAAGGTATGGTCTGTTACCTTTGCCTGCGCCAGCTCATAGATAGAATCATATCCTTCCTGATTGCTTTTTACTGTAACATGGGTATCGGATTGCACAGAATATAATTGACGTTCATAATAATTTGGACAGAAAAATTCTGTCGCCCAAGTGATCCCAGGAATACATATAGTCCATATAGGATTCATACACATGATTTCCAAACATACTTGTCGTTGGTCCGACAAACAGAGAGTTCCACGCTTCGTAAGTATCAAGTTTTTGATTAAAAGCATTTACCATTTTTGCCTGTTCTTCTTTTGTATATTTGGAAATTTCCGTTCGTTCATTTGTCTTTTGCACAGAAGTTCCGCCTTTGCGGCGTCCGTGCTCAACCAGGAGAAGAAAGATGATTTCTTCTTTTTCCAGAAATTCTATTTCAAAAGAAATATCCCATGATTTTTCATCACAATAGGTTCTGTAATTACTACCTGAATTTATCGCTTTTTGTAATATTTCGGGATCAAGAGTTTCCCATGGAATCGAAACAGGAAAGTCCATATTTTATTTCCTCCAGGTGTCTGCTGATAAAATGATGTTGGAGGCAAAAAATATTTTGCCTCCCTTGTCATCCGATTGCTTTGCATGATATGCTTTGGCAATTCTTATTTTAATACTTTGATAGATACTTTTCCGCCAATTCCGGCCTGACACTGAACTTTTAAGATATCTCCGTCTTTTAAATCCAGATCCAGGTAACCATCACCAGTTTTAAACATGGCACCGGCTAAGGATTTTCCTATTTCGCCGACGGATATTTGTTCTGCGAGGCCGCTGCCTGCAGAAAATCCAATGATGGACCCATCAGATTGACATTCCCATTTTTTGCTGTCTTTTGCCGGATCTATCATAGAAATACGATGAACGCCAGGAGTTAAGCTGATTTCATATGGAGTCTTAGATGCCTCATATAAAGTTCCTTCTTTTTCGTCATCAATAAAGATGCCTATTTTTGCTTTGGAATTCATCATTTTATTGTACTTGAGTGGATGAAACATTTTGTCCATGACGCTCATGGAAAGATCTTTTGCCATTCGATTGGAATCTTTTACTGTTAATACTAATCTTGCACTCATATTTTCCCTCCTGAAGTCAAGCGTTTCAAGTGATGCGCTTTGTATTTTGGGCATCGGATTGTTGTTTTTGGTATGGAATAGAATGATCCGATTCCGGCTAAAATTTGTGTTTATTATACTATTATTTGAAAAACTATATGAAATAGGCATAAAAATTAGACAAAAATCAGATGAAAACATAAATTAAACTTTTAATGATTCCTATGATCCGATTTTTTTAAAAGAAAATTGATTTTATGGGAAAACAAAACTTATTTTGGAATGGAGAGAAGCGCAGGAGGCTGTGAACGACAGAACAAAAGAAAGAAATGACAGAAAACAGATACCGCGGTGGCAAAGCTGTTCACAAAGCTGGCGGGCGTGACAACGGCGTCTTATCTGTGGGTTGAAACAAAATATCATGAAAAACAGAAAAGAAGCATATCGTATAAAGATAACGGATGAACGCAGGTGAATCCATGAACAGACTCTGGAGCGGTATGCTTCTTCTTGGCATTGCCTACGGTGCTTTTTGCGGAAAACTGCCGGAGGTGACAGACGGTGCGCTGCGCGCTTCAAAAGAGGCAGTTGTGCTGGCAATTTCTCTTCTGGGTGTGACGGGCCTTTGGAGCGGGCTGATGGAGATTGCAAGGAAAGCGGGAATGATCGACAGCCTGGTAAAAAAGATGGGACCGGTCATGCGCTTTTTGTTTCCAAAGGTACCATCGGATCACCCGGCCATCCAATCGGCTGCCACAAATATGATCTGTAATGTATTCGGTCTTGGCGCAGCGGCAACGCCGCCGGGCCTTCTTGCCATGGAACAGTTCGAAGAGCTGGAAGAGGAACGGCGGAAAAACAAAAATCCGGCCGCTGTTCCGAAAGGAACTGCAAACCGGGAAATGTGCACCTTTCTGATTTTAAATATTTCTTCCCTGCAGCTGATACCGGTCAACGTGATTGCATACCGCAGCCAGTATGGCAGCGTGCATCCAACGGCCATTGTCGGACCGGCACTGGCAGCGACGGCAGCAAGCACGGTAGCGGCTGTTTTATTCTGCAAATGTATGGAAAAATGCAAAAGCTGAGAATGCGGTCTGCCCAGGAATATTTTAAAAAAACAGTAAATTCGCCTTCTTAGGACTAGCGGCGACGGCAGCGGCTTGGTACAATAAAAGAAATGAGGGATATTGAATTTTACATAGGAGGAACACAAGAGCATGGCAGGATATGTGAGTCTTCAGGATGTAACCAAGACATACAAAATGGGTGAAGTCACCATCAAGGCCGCGGATGGAATCAGTTTTGATGTGGAAAAAGGTGAGTTTGTGATCGTTGTCGGTCCGAGCGGTGCGGGCAAGACGACCGTTCTGAATATCTTAGGAGGCATGGACACGGCGACTTCCGGAAAGGTGCTGGTGGACGGCGCGGAAATCAGCAAATACCGCGGCAAGAAGCTGATCCAGTACCGGCGGGAGGATATTGGATTTGTTTTTCAGTTTTATAATCTGATGCAGAACCTGACGGCGCTCGAGAATGTGGAGCTGGCGATGCAGATTTGTAAGCATCCGCTGGATGCGTCGGAGGTGCTTGCGGAGGTTGGGCTGGAAGAGAGAATGAATAACTTCCCGGCGCAGCTTTCGGGCGGAGAGCAGCAGCGTGTGGCGATTGCGCGTGCGCTGGCGAAGAATCCGAAACTGCTGCTCTGCGATGAGCCGACCGGCGCGCTCGATTATGTGACGGGAAAAGCGATCTTAAAGCTGCTGCAGGATACCTGCCGGGAGAAGGGGATGACGGTCATTGTCATCACTCACAACTCGGCGCTGACACCGATGGCGGACCGCGTGATTAAAATCCGAAACGGAAAAGTGGCGGGCATGAAAACAAATGAGAACCCGACGCCGGTGGAAGAGATAGAATGGTAGGTGGACGATGAGAGCATTTCGAAAAGACTTTATCCGGGAAATCACAAAGAACAAGGGGCGGTTTCTGTCAGTCTTTTTCATCGTGCTTCTTGGCGCGGCGTTTTTCTCGGGCATTCGGTCGGCGGAAGGAGATATGAAGGTTTCGGCGGACCGGTATTATGATGAAGTAAATTATATGGATTTGAAAGTCCTTGGAACGCTGGGGCTGACAGACGATGATCTGGCGGATATCGCGAAGACGGATGGCGTGAAAGCGGTCTACGGCGGAAAAACGGTGGAAGTGCTGCATGACATCGGCGAGAGCGAGCAGGTTGTGAAGCTGATTGCGCTGACGGACGGTGTGAATGAGCCGCGCGTGGTCGAGGGACGGATGCCGGAGAAAGAGGATGAAATTCTTGTTGATACACAGTTTCTAAAAAGTTCCGGCTGTGAGATCGGAGATCAGGTAACGTTCACTTCCGGAACGGAGGATCCGCTCTCAGATTCGCTGACCGGGGACACGTTTACGATTGTTGGTTCGGCGACACTCCCTTATTATATGGATCTGAACCGGGGAACGGGCTCGATTGGAAACGGAAGCATCAACAGTTTTGCACTGCTGCTTCCGGAGACATTTACCTCGGATCTCTATACAGAGATTTACGTCCAGGCGGACGGCGCACAGGAAGAGGCGAGCTACAGCGATGCGTATGATGAGACGGTGAAGGCTGTACAGACGAAGATTGAAGCGCTCGAGGATGCGGCGTGCGACCGGCGGTATACGGCAGTCAAAACCGAAGGACAGGAAAAGATTGATGATGCAAAACAGCAGGTCGCTGATGCAGAGCAGAAATTAGCGGACGCAAAAACAGAGCTGGATGACGGTGCACAGCAGCTTGCCGACGCGAAAGTGACGATTGCGGACAAAGAGCAGGAACTTCTCGACGGCGAACAGACGTTAAAGGACAAAGAACAGGAGCTTCTTGACGGAAAGCAGACGATTGCTGAGAAAGAACAGGAACTCCTTGACGGAAAACAGACCATTGCAGACAAAGAGCAGGAACTTCTCAGTGCGAAAGCAACCATCGCCGATAAAGAGCAGGAACTGGCATCCGGCAAGGCAACGCTGAAAGATAAAGAGGCGGAACTTGCGAGCGGAAAAGCGACGCTGGAAGCAAAGGCGGCAGAGCTGGAAAGCGGAAAAGCGGAGCTGAATCAGAAAGCCGATGAACTTGCAAGTGGAAAAACCACACTTGAGGCAAAAGCGAAAGAACTTTCCGACGGAAAAGCACAGCTTGCAGAGAAAGAAACAGAACTGGCATCCGGCAAAAAAGAGTTAGAGGAAAAAATGACGCAGCTTTCGGCGGCAAAAACCGAACTGACTCGGAAGCAGACGGAGCTGAATACTGCAAAAGAGCAGCTTTCCGAAAAAGAAACGGAATTGAATATTGCAAAGGAGCAGCTTTCCGCTGCACGCGAGGAACTGGACAACAAGAAAGCAGAAACCGCTGCAGGACGCACACAGTATGAAGCGCAGAAGGCAGCGTATGAAGAACAGAAGAGTCAGTATGAGACAGCCAAGGATCAGTTAGCCCAGATTTCCAGGCAGCTTCCGATGGTGGAGGCTGCGCAGACAGAAGTGACTGGTCAGATCGAGGTGATTGAGGCTCAGCTTGACGGACTGACGGAGGAAGATGAAGCATATGTATCCCTGTTGGAACAGAAAACTGCGCTGGAAGCAAAGCAGACAGAGTTAGCACAGCAGCTTTTCACGATGCAGGAGCAGAAAACATTTCTGGAACAAAACATCGCAGCGTTTGAAGCAGCAAGCGCTGATGCGGAAGCCCGGCTTGCGGCTGCAGAAGCTCAGATTACCGACGCAGAAAGTCAGCTTGCCGCTGCAGATGCACAATTAACAGAAAAAGAGCAGGAATGCGCCGCAGGCGAGGCACAGATTGCTTCTGCAAAAGAAGAACTGGAAAGCGGCGAAGCTCAGATTACAGAGGCTCTTGCCCAGCTTCAGGATGGAGAAGCACAAGCAGAAGCTTATCAGAAACAGATTGAGGATGGCGAAGCCCAGCTTGCATCCGCCAAAGCAGCGATTGCCGACGGAGAAGCTCAGATTGAGACGAATCGCAGTAAATTAAAAGACGGAGAAACTCAGCTTGCGGCTGCCAGAGCCCAGCTTGCTGATGGGGAACAGCAGATTGCATCGTACCGACAGACGATTCAGTCGGGTGAGGCCCAGCTTGCCGCTGCAAAGCAGACAATTTCCAGTGGAGAAAGTCAGCTCGCCGACGCGAAACAGACGATCGCCGATGGCGAAACCCAGTTAGCAGAAGCAAAGCAGACGATCGCCGATGGAGAAAGTCAGCTCGCCGAAGCCAAGCAGACGATTGCCGACGGAGAAACCCAGCTTGCCGACGCGAAACAGGAAATCGCCGACGGAAAAATCTCCCTTGCGGATGCGAAACAGGAAATTGCTGATAAAGAAAAGGAACTTGAGGACGGCAAAGCCGAATATGAAAAAGCAAAAGCCGACGCCGAACCAGAAATCGCGGATGCGAAGCAGGAAATTGCGGACGGTGAGAAAACACTCGCAGACCTGAAAAAACCAACGTGGTACGTCTGGGGACGGAATAAGGTAACGTCAACTGAGAGCTTCGGTCAGGATGCCGGCCGTATCTCGAATATCGGAAAATTCTTCCCGGTTATCTTCTTCCTCGTGGCTGCTCTCGTCAGCCTGACGACGATGACACGAATGATCGAGGAACAGCGTCAGCAGATCGGAACGTTAAAAGCCCTCGGCTATTCCGACGGCGTGATCGCCTTTAAATATTTCGCATACGCGATGCTCTCCACCGTATCCGGCGCTCTCGCGGGCGTGGTGGTTGGAGAAAAAATCCTGCCCTGGGTTATTATGAATGCCTACGGCATGCTGTATACCGGACTCCCGTATTACATGACCCCGCTGAACTGGGAGCAGGGAGGCCTTGCGATTCTGGCGAGTGCAGCCTGCACCGGCGTGGCGACGATCGCGGCATGCTACAAAGAACTCGCCGCAGGTCCGGCAGAGCTGATGCGGCCGGAAGCACCGAAAAACGGCAAACGGATTTTCCTGGAACGCATCGGCGTACTCTGGAAACATCTGAACTTTACGCAGAAATCAACCGTGCGGAATCTGGTGCGGTATAAAAAACGATTCTTCATGACCGTTATCGGAATCGGCGGATGCATGGGTCTGATCCTCGTCGGTTTCGGCCTTCAGGATTCCATCACCGCGATTGCGAAAAACCAGTTCGTCAGCCTCTTCACCTATCAGGCGAATGCTGTGCTGAATTCAGATGTGGATGAATCCGAAAAAGAAGCATTGCAGACCGATCTGGAAAACTACAGCGGCATCGATGAGCTGCTGGAAATGTACTGCCAGAACATCGAACTGCAGACCGACAAAAAGACCGTGGATGCAGTGCTTGAAGTGCCGAAAGAACTGACGAATTTCAATGACTTCTATGCCTTCCGAGACCGGAAAAGCGGAGAAGTTTACGAATTCCCGACCGACGGCGGCGCAGCCATCAGCGAAAAGACAGCAACGATGCTCGGCGTAAAAGCAGGCGACACGGTTCAGCTGAAAAAAGGCGACGATATTGTGGACGTAAAGATTTCGATCATCGTCGAAAACTACGTGCGCCATTACCTGTATCTGGCCCCGGATCTCTACGAGGAGCTGTTCGGCGGAGCGCCGGACTACAACCAGCTTCTGATGAAATATCAGGACACGTCGAGCAATTATGAGACAGCACTCGGAGAAAAAATCATGACGTACGACGGTGTAGCGGCAATCTCGTTCACATCCGACCTGATTGATCAGATTGACAACATGCTTCGTTCCCTCGACATCGTCATCGTGGTGCTGATCGTATCGGCGGGCCTGCTGGCGTTTGTGGTGCTGTACAACCTGAACAACATCAATATCACCGAACGACAGAGAGAGCTGGCAACGCTGAAAGTGCTCGGCTTCTTCGACGGCGAGGTGGCATCGTACGTGTACCGGGAAAACATGGTGCTGACACTGTTCGGCGTTATCGCGGGCATGGGAATTGGAACGTTTTTACATCATTGCGTAATTCAGACCGTCGAGGTCGATATGATGATGTTCGGACGAAACGTGTTCCCGCGGAGCTACGGCTGGAGCGCCCTGATTATCCCTGGCG
>ENA-OQEL01000769-OQEL01000769.1-human-gut-metagenome-genome-assembly--contig:-NODE-769-length-10141-cov-3.269523_pt1 | contig 10141 bp, 13 predicted proteins | sample MGYA00242796_ERZ504637 | MGnify/ENA primary metagenome ERZ504637 (study PRJEB26092, sample SAMD00036306) | human gut metagenome | host: Homo sapiens | study: EMG produced TPA metagenomics assembly of... | reverse complement strand
GCTCATAGTTTCTCCTTTGGTCGGTAACAACAAAAAACACCACACGTTTCCGTGCGGTGCTTTTCCCTCTGGTGGAGAATACCGGGATCGAACCGGTGACCTCTTGCATGCCATGCAAGCGCTCTCCCAGCTGAGCTAATCCCCCAGATGTTTGTGCCGTGCCTGACGACAGGAGTAATTATACCAGCGCTTTGCCGGATTGTCAACAGCTTTTTTGGGATTTTCTGCAAAAAATTCCCGCCGGGGAAATGCCCTTCCCGGCGGGAAAAATGACTGCGAAAAAACTTACGCTCTTGCGTTCTGCGGGTCGAAGATCTGCGGTGCGACACGGATCAGGATCACCACAAGGACCGTGGTCAGAATGGCTTCGGGCAGCATGTAGGTGGCGTTGTACACGGCGCTGTACAGCCAGCACAGACCGTCCACGCTCATGTTGGAGATGCCGGGAAAGCCGATCTCGGTCATCCAGCTGAAAGCGTAGTCGTAGTCCTTCCAGACGATGTAACCGGACAGAAAGCTGCACAAAAAGCGCAGCAGGCACACCACAAAGGCGCTGACACCGACACCCACGGTGCGGCTGCGGAAAGGCTTTGCGATCAGGCAGGCAAAGCCCAGCACCGTGAAGGCCAGAAGGTAGTCCAGCAGCACGCAGCCCACCTGTGCCGTGAGGGTCTGGCAGTATGCCAGGTTGCCAAGGCCCTGCACAAGCTGGATCAGGCTGTTGACGAAAGCGGTCATGATGCCCCACTTTGCGCCGTGGCGGTAGCTCATTACCAGAATGGGCACCATGCTGAACAGGGTGATGGAACCGCCGTGGGGCATGAGCGGGATCTGGATCATGCTCAAAACGGTGGACAGGGCGATCATCAGCGCACCCTCCACCAGAATGCGGGTCTTGGAATAGGTTTTGGTCATAGGGATTCCTCTTCTCAGAACGATAGTACACAAAAACAAAATGCGCCCGCTTTCCAGCAGGCGCACGGGGTTTGTGAAAGAACGGACAGTTCTGCAAACTCCCACGCCGGCATTGTCCGGTCAGGTAAAAGGGTACTCCGCAAAACGCGGATCTCAGCCTTTCGGCACCCCTGTTTTTATGTCCATGCAAAAGTATAGCGCGTCCGGCGCAAAAGTCAAGCCCCGGCGGAACATATCTGCCCCGGCCTGTGCATAGGCTGTACCATAAGTTCACAATGGGAGGAGTCTGGATATGAAGGGAGACCCCGAACAGAGGGCGGTACAGCTGGGCGAATATATCGCGGCCAACCGGGCCACAGTGCGTGCGGCGGCAGCGGTGTTCGGGTGCAGCAAGTCCACCGTGCACAAGGATGTTGCGGTGCGGCTGCGGACGCTGCAGCCGGAGCTGTTCCGGCAGGTGCGTGCGGTTCTGGCCTGCAATAAGGCAGAGCGGCATCTGCGCGGCGGTGCGGCCACCCGGCGCAAATACAGCCGCAGATAAAAGACGGCACACTTCCGAACAAAACGGAAGCTGTGCCGCCTTTTTTAGGTTCAGTCCCGGGTGCGGAACTGGCTCAGTGCGCCTTTTTCCAACCGGCTGACCTGTGCCTGACTGATGCCGATCTCCTGCGCCACCTCCATCTGGGTCTTGCCCTGCAGGTAGCGCAGCTCCATGATCCGCTTTTCCCGCGGGGTCAGCCCGGCCACGGTCTGCCGGAACTGCAGCCCGCTGATCCAGCTGTCCTCGCCGTCCGGGTCCCGCACCTGATCGATCACATACATCGCATCGCCGCCATCGGTGTACACCGGCTCTTCCAGACTGATCGGCTCCACCACCGATTCCAGCGCCGCCGTCACTTCCCGGCGAGTGAGCCCGGCGCTCTGGGCGATCTCGTCCATGGTCGGCTCGCGGCCCAGCTGCTTTTCCAGCGCTTCGCGGCTCTGCATGGCCCGGTAGGCGGTATCCCGCAGGCTGCGGCTCACCCGCAGGGCATTGTTGTCCCGCAGAAAACGCCGGATCTCGCCAATGATCATGGGCACGCCGTAGGTGGAGAAGCGCACCGGCTGGGCGGGGTCAAAATGATCGATGGCCTTGATCAGCCCGATGCACCCCACCTGAAACAGGTCGTCCAGATTTTCGCCGCGCTGGGCGAACCGCTGTACCACGCTGAGCACCAGCCGCAGGTTGCCTTCCACCATTTGTTCCCGGGCTGCTGCATCACCGGCGTGGGCGCGGGCCAGCAGTTCCCGCTTTTCGGCTTCGGTCAGCACAGGCAGCTTTGCAGTGTTCATGCCGCACAGCTCCACTTTGTTGTACATCCAAACGCCCCCGGTCTGTTTTTGTTCTCACCGGGAGTATGGCCCTGCGGGCAAAGCACTATGCACGGGAAAAACTGGGAGCCGTTATTCGTTTTCCAATTGTACTTTTAAGGTATGGATGATTCGTTTTTCCAGCCGGGAAATGTAGCTTTGGCTGATGCCCAGTGCGTCGGCGGCCTCCTTCTGGGTGCGCTCAATGCCGTCCGCCAGACCAAAGCGCAGCTCCATGATCTGCCGTTCCCGCGGGGACAGGCTGTCCACGGCCCGGCGAAGAACGGCGCGCTCCGCATCTTGCTCCAGCCGCTGGCTGATCTGGTTCTCATCACTGCCCAGAATATCAGAAAGCAGCAGCTCGTTGCCGTCGCCATCCACGTTCAGCGGTTCGTCGATGCTGGCTTCCTGACGGCGGTTGGAGCTTTTGCGTAAGTACATCAGAATTTCATTGCCGATGCAGCGGCTGGCGTAGGTGGCCAGCTTGATGCTGCGCTCCGGCGTGAAGGTGTTCACCGCCTTGATCAGCCCGATGGTGCCAATGCTGATCATGTCCTCGGCAGGCACACCGCTGCTTTCGTACTTTTTGGCAAGGTACACCACCAGCCGCAGGTTGTGGGTGATCAGGTCGTCCCGGGCAGCGGCATCGCCTGCAGCCATACGAGCCAGCAGGACCTTTTCCTGTTCCGGGGTCAGGGGCGGGGGCAGGCTGGGCGCGCCCGCCAGAAAATGTGCGCCGCCGCAATAGCCCAGCCGTGCAAGGAGCCAACGCCAGAACCGGTGCAGAACATGAAACATGAATACCCCTCCTGTACATCTATAAGTATCGATCGCATCAAGCGCTTCTCAGCGGATGCCCAGCTGTACGGCCAGTTCGCTGCCCAGCAGAGCTGTCCATGGCTGCTGTGTTTCCGGGCGGCAGAATGCGGCCAGAATACCCGCTGCACTGCCTTTGCTGGTGCGCAGGGCCTTGGCCGGAACGGCAGGCAGCACACAGTGCCCGGCAATGGTGGTGCAGGGCACCAGCCGCACCCGCAGCTCCGGCGGCGGTGCCGTGCCGCAGGCAAAATAACGGTCCAGAAATGTGCGCAGCTCCTGCGGCAGGGCGCTGCGCACGGCAGGGTAATAGACCAGAACCACTGCCTGCCCGGTCAGCGGGTCCTGCACTGAGAAGCCGGTGTCGCAGAAAGCCTGTACGGAGAGGGCTGCACCTTCCAGCTCCAGCACAGCGGCAAAGCAGCGGGTGCCTGCACGGCCAAAGCAGAACAGTACGCCGCGCAGCACGGCAAGCACTGCACCGCAGCACAGCAGCAGCCGGCCCGGAGACAGCGGCAGATAGACGCAGAGATTTGCGCTTTGCACTCCGGGCAGCAGCACGGCTCCGCACAGCAGCAGGTTCAGCAGCAGATACCACACACACAGCTGCACAAAATTGCGCAGGCCCGGCACGCCGTAAGCCGCAGCTACAGCAGCACAGCAGGTGAACACCTTATAAAGGAAAGCTGCAGGGCCGGGCAGCTCCGGCAGCAGAATGCCCAGCGAAGCTGCTGCCGCTGCCGCACTGCCCGCCATCAGCCGCAGGCCGCTGCACTGCCGCGCACACAAAAGCCCTGCGCCCAAAAGCAGCGCTGCTGCGGCCAGAAAGTTCGTCAGCAGCAGTTCGTCCAGATAGATCACGGTTTTCATACACGATCCCTTTCAAATTCCAGTATCTTCCAATTCCGCAAAAAACCATGTCGCTGTGTGCAAAAAAGCGGCTTCTGTAAGAATTTTGAGACCGGATTTTCACAGTCTATCACATTTTTCACATTTTTTCAAAAAGTACTTGAACATTTCTGGAAAGTGTGGTATATTATTGCCATCCTAGTAAGGGACGTAAGCCAAACAAATGGCTTGCAAATATCTTTCTAAATTTGAAGGGAGAAATTCATTATGATGATGCCTGCAAACTTCTCTGCTGTTGCAGAAAACGAGATGACCTACGTTGTTGGTGGTAGCCTGGTTGATGTCCTGGCTCCTGCTATGACCACTGCTAACTGGCAGAACGTTTCTACCAACGTGATCAAGATCGTTGGCAACGCTTTCCTGGCTAAGCACACCACCAATCTGCTGGGCGAGCTGTTCGATGGCAACTATGTTCCCGGCGATGTGATCGGCTACTCTATTAAGAATCTGGATAAGGCTTACAACAAGGGCTACGGCACCTTCGAGAACAACGCTTGGGGCCTTGCTGTTGGCGCTCTGAACGTCGGTATGCAGATCCTGGGCGGCCTGTCCGCTATCTACACCCTGGGCAGCAGCCCCATCGGTCTGGAGACCAAGGGCAATAACAATACTGCCAATATGCTGTAAGCCTAGCCCGTTCTGAATGAGCTGGATGGCTTGATTTGACATAGCGTTTGCTATGTCAGATAAAAAGAGCTAGAGACCCCGCACAAGACAAGCAATTGTTTTGTGCGGGGTTTTTGTTTGCATAAAAAACTTAGCAGGCTGTGGGAAAACGGCGCAGGGATGGAGCAGGATAGGACGATCTCAAAAAAATCTCCATTGGCAGACAAACTGCTGCAGAATTTTTCAAAAAACAGTTGACAACTCCCGGATGTGCTGATATAATAAATCACGTCGTCAGGCACGGCACGAACATCTGGGGGATTAGCTCAGCTGGGAGAGCGCTTGCATGGCATGCAAGAGGTCACCGGTTCGATCCCGGTATTCTCCACCAAAAAAGCACTGTACTTCGTTTGAAGTATGGTGCTTTTCTTTTTGATTTCTTGGAGGCTACGGAAAAAATCAGTCAAAAGTCTGATTTTGCAGGCGCATGGACGGCAACCCCCAATTCTTGCTGTTTCGTTGTTTTTGAAAATACTTGTTCGATGCCCGACTGTTTTGCAGGCGGACGTATCACTCCCCCTCGATGTACGGAGTAAGGTCGAAGTTGAACGAGATGTTGATCTGGTATCCGCGATATACGTCTACCCTGCGGATGAGCTGGTTGACGATCATCTTCTTCGCTTCAAAATTTGCACTGTCGTACAGGTCAGCATAAGAAATCAGTTCATCATACAGCCGCGACACTTTATCCATCAGCTCTGCCGTTTTCTCCAGTTCTTCACTGGCCGCTTCGCAAAGGTTTTCCAGCTCCGTGAGTTTCTCTTCCTGCGCTGTAATCATTTCGGCAAGGGTTTCTCTCGGTAACACGCTTTCACCTTTGATGCAAGCTAAAACCTCGGTTTTCAGTGCCAACAGGTCTTTTTCTGCCTTGTTCCGCTGTGTCTGAAGGTCTTGCAGATGATTCTTGCGTTCCGCATTCTCTTTTTCATAGCGTTTTGTAACGATCTGCTCTTTGGGGATACCCCTCATCTTGGAGAAAATCTGGCGGACAGCTTTATCAATGATCTCATCCAGAATGTGGACGGTATATCCCGTCTGCCCGGTGCAGTTGGTCTGCTTGCGGAGCTTTCCGTAACAGGTATAGCGAATACGCAGCGTATCGTCTAACGAACCATCTGCCATTTTTCGCCATTTACGGCTGCTGGTCAGTTCCAGCTTTGCACCGCAGTGTCCGCAGTAAGCGTTGCCGGCAAGCAGCGACTTCCCATGGATGTTCAAAGGAAGGCGATTTTCGGCTTCCGCAGTTGAGCGCACAGAGCGTTCATTCCGAATGCGCTGTGCGTTTTCAAACTGTTCCTGCGGGACAATCTGCAAATCCGGCATCAATTCTGACCGTGCATCCCCACAACGGAGAACGCCGGTGTAGGTCAGGTTTTGTACCATCCCCCGAATACTGGATGGGTGCCAGCACTTTCCAGACCTTGCGCGATAGCCAGAATTGTTCAGATAGGTAGCAATGTGCTGCGGGCCGTAGCCCTCATACACATACTTGTCAAAGACAATCCGCACTACGGCAGCTTCCTGTTCGTTGATGTGCAGTTCGTACAGTTCATGCTTGCGCTTGTTGATACGCCCACTCCGTACAAGGTCATAGCCATAAGGCGCATTTCCGCCCTTGAAGTGACCTTCTTCTACAAGCTGGCGCAGACTGGTGCGGGTACGGACGGAAGTCTTTTCGCTTTCTCCGTCCGCCTGCCAGAATTCGGATGTAGTTCAGCAGTTTGTCAGTGTGGTTGTCGAAACGCTGCTCACCCTCTTGGGTACTCCATACCCGGATGCCGTTCCGTACAAACCATTCCACAACAAAGGGCGTTTCATCTGCGATACGACCGATACGGTCGAACATGAATACCAGCAGGATATCGAACTTGCCCTTTCGGGCATAGTCCTTGATGATCTGGAGCTTGTCGCGGGCGGCGGCCCGGACTTTGTGGCCGGACACGCCTTCTTCCTGTTCTTCATGGACGATGACCCAGCCCTTCGATTCAGCGAATTTATGGCAAGCCTTTCGCTGCATGGGCAGGTCTGCTTCATGGTTGGAGTTGAAATCCACCTGCTTATCGGTGGAAACGCGGTACAAGCAGCACACGCGATTGTTATTTTTTGTCATTGTAAATTCCTCACTTTCATCATAAAAAGTGGGGATAGGCTTTATTTCGTTGTCAAAGAACGTCCGGCAATGGCTCGGTTTGTAATATCGCCCGTTACCGCACTCAGTATAGCGTTTGGTTCTGCATTCGTCCATGATGTCAACCTACCTTCTTCGTATAGCTGGTGGCAAGCAGGATGTTCCGAATGCGCTCAAATGCTTCCGGGTTGGGTTCTTTGGAAAAACTGAAAACAACAGGATAGCCATTGATTACATGATATTGCCGGTCGGCATCACGGTCAGCCGCAGGAAGGTTCTCTGCGACCTGTGAAAAATTTATCGATCATAAGATTGTAACTCCTATTATGAATAAATGCTGTTGTCTTAATATGTAACAATGGGCATCTGCGTTGTGCGGATGCCCATTGTCTTTAAGGAGAGATTCCTGTAAATGTCAGAACTTCATCGGCAGGGCATCCTTACGGGATTTGCCGTTGTACGCCGCATAGATCGGGGAAAACGTATTTCTTCCATCCGGGCAGCTTTGCCGGGTTGTCCATCCCGGTGCGGTAGATTTCCATGGGATGGACGCTGCGCAGGGCACGGATCAGCCGTTCCTCGTTGAACTCACCGTGATACACTTCCACGAAGTACATCACACCCTTCAGGACTGCGGCACGGAAGGAATCGGGTTTGCCCTCCCATGCGTCCACAATCAGCCGCAGAGCCTCGCAGTAGATTTTCTCGCCCATCTGGTTGTACAGCTTGAGTGCAGTGCCTACGCAGCTGATGCGGTAGTCGCTCAACTGCAAGCTGTCATAGTTGAAGTCCAGACCCACCCGGTTGGTGGCTGCGAGGAATGCCATGGAAAGAGCATCCTCGCCCACGACCTTGGCACGGAGCTTGATGCCCGCCGTCAGCGGTGCAGCGTGACCGTTTTGCTCTGCGAAGAACAGGGCTTCCTGCTGCATCGTCAGACCCGTATACACCTTGCAGAGAATCGGGAGGTCTTTGCCACCGTTGCGCAGGATACGCGCTTCAATGGTGTGCTGACCGTCCGTTACATAATACCGGCCATTGCGAAAGCTGACCTTCGGCTCATTCGCCGTATATTCGTTTAAAGTCTTTGGCAATCAACTCAACGCGCTTGCGCTGGATGCCCCGCTGGTACAGCTCACGAGGGTAGATCAGCTTACTGCTGTGAATGACCACCATCTGGTACGGCGGTGTAATGTTAAAGGAAGCGGAGAAGTTATCCGCAGTGTTTTTCAGGCGCATCTCATTTCCTCCTTGATTCGCCAGATGTATTTTTCAGCTTCTTCCAGAATCTCAGCGACCTGCTGCTTACGCTTCGGGATGGTGAGCAAGGTGGGATTAAAGGTAAAGCTGTATTCGAGCCGCTGAATCATGGCATGAACAGCGGATTGCAGTTCGGTGTACATCATCATCTCCTCCACACTCCCAGCGTCCTCAAAGGATGATTTGATGGGTGTGTAGGGATAGATGGGTGGCTTTCCATCCACCACTTCAGGAGGCGCGTAAGCCGCCTGAGAGCGGATGATCGGTTTGAGTTTTTGAATGCTGCCCATCGGATTCAGAGCAAGACTGATCTTCACAGCATCATCGACCCGGCGCATATTCTCCGGGGAAAGGTGTCCGACAAACTTCAGGACACGGCTTTTATCAATGGTGAAAATCTGTTCTGCCTGAACAATGGACGGTTTCAGGCCATCTTCTTCTACCTGACAATGGGTTGCCTGCGTTACTTTCTTATCTGTCTTACTTGTCAAAGCCGCGACAATCAAAGTCGGAGAGTAGATGTTGCCGACATCATTTTGAAGAATGACTGCTGGACGGGCACCGTTTTGTTCGGAGCCAACGCCTGCCTCCAGTTTTACAAAATAGATGTCTCCGCGTTGGAACTTCCAATTCGATTCCAAGTGCGAACCTCCATTCTGATATGCAAAAGCCCGCTGCGTTTTCGGCAGCGGGCTTTGCTCAATTCATGGTGGTAATTGATTTTAGGGATTCTATCGCATCCCTGCGGGTGAATGAAAACCGGATTCAGCGCGGCATGACAACGTAGTCGTAGCCACGCCGGGTCTGGCAGACCGTGCAGGTTTCCATGCATCTGTCCTTATTCGGCACAATGGCGATCTTGAACGCCTTGGTTTCAACGTAGTGCCGGAGGCAGACACCGCAGAGGGTACGGATGGACTTGACCATCGCAGGAGTCAGCTTCATCTCATGGTAGATCTGACGCTCTTTGATGGTAGGATTCAGTTCATCCATAGGTTTACCTCCTATGTGTGATTAAAAATGAGTGGGTAGTTATGTAAAGAACAGAAGCAGCCGAAGACCAAAAACAGCATCCGACTGCTCCTGATAAAATATGTTTAGGTCTCTCATATTCGCCCTCGGCTCCCTGAGAGTGGGGAATCATCTGGCGGCGGGCTTGTACCGCTCCATTGGCATCTCAGCCACCCCGTCTGCTTTGTGACCGGGCCGCGAATTACGGAAGTATCATTGTTCTGAGTACCAGATGACTGAACTGTTCAATTTTCAAGGTCCGTGAGTGTGGACATATCACCGGCGGCGGTAGCCGTCCGGGAAATTGTCCCCTCACTTACTAGCCATCGAGAAGGCTCAATCCATAGCATCAAATTCAAAGTTTTTCAAAAATTTAGTGATTCGTTTGATTTTGATGCTAATTGTCGGCTGAGAACAGTGCAAAACTTTAGAAATTTCAGTAACAGTGTATCCCTCATAGGCAAAAAGCGTCAGCAGCTCCAAATCCTTTGCATTCAATTTTTCAAGTGCTGCAAGCAGATGCTCATTTTTGATTTCTCCGACCCATGCAAAACGGTTTTTTGTTTCGTGATATACGTCAGTGACCGTAATAGCCTTTTCGTACCGCTTGAAATCCACGGAATCCTCATCATCCTCGGTCACAAAAATCGGCTGAGTATTATCAACATAGGCACGTTCACTATTGAGAACATCCAAATCGAACTGGTACATTGCCTGGATTGCATCTTCGGACATTCCTGCTTCCCGGTACTGGATACGCAGTTTCTTCCACCTGTTTTCCAGACGTACACGCTCTGAGCCATTATTGAATTTCATGTAAACCTCCAAATTTTCGATAAAGCGTAAAAGTCGAAAATTTGGAGATTCTAGGGATACTTTGCGGCCAGCTCCAGCCACGAAAAGAAGGCAAAAAGAAACATGAAGTGTCCTTTCCGCCGGATGCGGAGGTTGAGGACACTTTACTGTGTGACAGCTTGCGGGCTTTTCTTGGCAACAAAAAAGAGATGCACTAAAGAAAAGGGTCCCGACACTGTTTTCCATCCGAGAATGGAAAGCGGTATAAGTATCCTCGGCCTTTAATGCATC
>ENA-OQEL01000768-OQEL01000768.1-human-gut-metagenome-genome-assembly--contig:-NODE-768-length-10153-cov-2.017355_pt1 | contig 10153 bp, 10 predicted proteins | sample MGYA00242796_ERZ504637 | MGnify/ENA primary metagenome ERZ504637 (study PRJEB26092, sample SAMD00036306) | human gut metagenome | host: Homo sapiens | study: EMG produced TPA metagenomics assembly of... | reverse complement strand
AAATGGCAGACACAATCCTTACATCAAAAATCCCCCCAGCTATACAACCATTTTTTGCCTGAAATTTCACTGTTACATTTTTTTCTTGCTTTTATATATTCAGCAGGAATATGAATATAACATCTATACAGTCCTTTTCCTTCTTTACAAGGTTTAGACAAATCAATAGTATCTATCCATTTACCATCAATCAAAACATCAAAAATACGATTACCCGAATCACTTCCCAAAAGCTGTAAGCAAACAGACTGTTCCATCTCTTTCCGAACTTTCATTTCATACATAAAATATCCACCTTTAGAAGCATCCCGCCAATTCTCACCAGCTGTAGAATTTACTGCCTCCATTTTATGCATTTTCTCAGATTCAGCATCTGCAATAATGACCCTGTCTACAGTTCTTTTATTCAAGTTATCCTCTTCTTGCTTAAATTGCTCCGATTTCTTCAGCTCGGCCAAATAGTTCTCTTTCTTATCATAATGCCGAAAATATACGGCATAGCGGCTCCAGTGAATAGTATTAAAAGGAACCAGCTCTACAGGCTTGATACTACATTATCCTTACTACACGAAAAAAAGCCAGCTTCTCTCCTTTTTTCCGGATAACAAGCAGCCGGTATTTTTCCGGATATCCCCTATAAAAGTCCGGGCACACTCTAATCACTGGATAATCTTTCATAGCAACAGTAGAACGTGCAGATCTGAAATCATCTTTCGATAAATGCTCGTCACTAATTCTAGCTGCCAAAACAATAGGCCCATATTTCAAAGCAAGATAATGAGTCGCCTCATTCAAAGGCACTATTTCCAATTTCATAGGTAGCTCTATCCGTACTTTATCTCCATCTTTCCACTGCCTGTTTATTGAAACATATCCATCCACACCAGCCTTTATTTTCTCTCTCTTACCATTTACAATTACATTGAGTGACGAACTTCCCACCCAATAAGGACAACGTATCTTTAAATTAAAAACAGCCTCTCCGGAAACAGTAAGACTAGTAACACCTTCATCAGGAAAAGCAGTTTCCTGATGAATACTGATTCCTTTATCCCATGTAACTACCGATGGTATAAACATATTTACATACAAGGCATCATCTGTATGAGCATAAATCATTTGCCCAAACTTTGCTGTTTGCTCAAACCCCGTCCCGGTACAACACCAAAAAGAATCATATTTAGTTCCATAAATTTTATAGTGTCCCGGTTTCATGGAAGTATAATACACACACATACCCTGATCAGGATCATAGTTGGCCAAAATATGATTAAATAAGACTTTCTCATAATAATCCACTTTCTCCACCTCGGCATAATCACAATATAAACTCTCTGTCAGACGAAGCATATTAACCGAATTACAAGATTCAGGTCCCCCGTTCAATTCTATTCGATGCTCGAATTCCTCAGGAGCAAAGAAATGTTCTCCTGTACTGTTACCTCCCATCACCCAAGTATGTTTTCTCACTACTGTATCCCAAAAGAAACGGGCAGCTGTGGTAAAACGTTCATTACTATCATAACGATAAACAGATTCGAAACCTGTAAATTTAGGAATCTGGGTATTAGCATGCCAACCCTCCAATATATCCTTTCCTTCAGACATGGGAACCCACATATCCTCATCGTTGAGTCTTTGTGCCCACTTAAGATACTTCTCCTCACCCGTTATCTGATAAACATCTATAAAAGACTCATTGATAGAGCCATGCTCGCACACCAACAATTTTTGAAGGTCATCATGTGATAACTTGTCAATGACTGAATAGCCGAACCAGTCTGCCATCTTTACCAATATTTCTTTTGCCTGTAATAAATCACATCGCATATAAACCTGATAAAGCCCCAACATGATCTTGTTCATGACATACACAGGTTCCCAGCATTTGTCATAAGGAGTCTCAATAAAAGGATTAGAAGTCTTGAAATTTCCATCCAGCACATTCTCGAAAATAGCTCTACCGCAAATAGTAGGTAACAAATATCCATCACCTCCAGCTTGCTGGCAAAGAGATAACTCCTCCAAGATATAGCTTAATCTACTTAGAATTGCAGTATCTCCCGTAGAATCATACATCATAGAAATTCCAGACAGATAAAACCCCATAATATGTCCCGGTAAAGGTCCATGCCCGTTCATATACTCAGATTCCCAAAAAAGGATAGGGTTGTGACCTTAGGTGTCAAACCTGCTTCTCTCCGAAACCAAGACAGCAAACGGTCAGGTTCCAAAGAAAGCATATAGGCGTGGTTCAGGTCCATGATATGTTTAAAATCACTATCCAGTAAACGGACTTCTTTTAAAGAGAACAAAGAAATTTTATCTCCATTCACCGGCTCCACCTTTACCTTGTTTTCTTGTGCGTATACACCGGAAAAGACCAATAAGGTATATAGAAAAAGAAATATTTTCTTCATATTTAATGTGCTTTTTGATTTATATAATGAGCGATAAAAGGATGTCTATTCTTCCATTTGACCTCCATATTCGAAAGAAACCAAGTTTTACCAAAGTCATCATTCCCTTGATAAAATAAATATGTTTTTCCTTTCCTTGTTTTAAAGAGATGAGGATGTCCGGACTCACAGCAATTCCATGTTCCAGGATCACCATTCATCAGAAAGGGTTTATTAGAAAGTTTTGTCCAATGAATACCATCACTACTTTTAGCAACTCCAATCTGCTGAGGACGATTTATTATAGGCCCCGGCATAAAACATAAACATCTCATCTCCCATCTGCACAACAGATGCTCCTTCGACACACTTCTCTTCCCAAGGATATTCGGGAACAAGCACCGGATGATTCACCGGACTCTTCCATGCCTGTTTCGAAAAATCCGTATGTGCAGGTGCCATTGCAACTCCTATAATTTGGGGTAGAATAATCAGGAGTACGAGTTGCATAATATAAATAATACCGATCCTTTAAAAAAATCGACCTCCGCATCGATGGCACGCCCGCAGTTCCACTCCCCTTCCGGAGAAAAAAATTAGGATTTGTAGCATTACCGTACAAAATGGATCCCATCTTCAGACCATGCATGACAAATAGCATCTTTAGCACCATTACCATACGTCTGATAGAATAGATGAACCAGTATCATTTCTTACCAAAGCACCCGGAGCACATAACCCTTTAGACTCATAAGCTGTTTGAGGTATGATTTCTCCAATACGATGCCAATCTTTCAGATTCTTGCTCCCGGCAATGCCTATTCCCCAACCTTGCGCTTCCGCGTTTCCATTCTGCTTTGGAGGAATAGAATAATACATCAGATATTTACCTTGGAACTCCACTACATGAGGATCTTTAGAAAAAGGTATTCCAATACGGCTTGTATCTCCATACATCATTTGTTTTTGGGCTAAAGAACAAAACACGCATATATACATCAATCCGGTGGTCATAATATAGCGTTTCATAGGCCTATTTTTTTTTGGCTTCTGCATTCTGCAACCAAACACACCTCCAGCAATCATACCGGGCAAAGCCTGTATCTTAACAGTTACATGACTTTTCCCCCGAGTTAAATCAACAGGAATAGGATACACTTTATCAATCCATGCACTAAAATGTTTCCACCCGTAATTTTTGCTCCCTATCTTTTCATGTTCGGCAAATATCTCGAATTCACGATTTCCTCCATCTGTACTGCTATAAGTCAAAACCAATTCCATCGGTTGAACCGGATCTACTCTCAGGGTATACGAAAACCATCCACCATCCGAGGCATCACGCCATGTATTTGGTCCTCCCGTATGAGTATTCTCACCTTTCAACTGATGCGCAGTTTCCGAACTTTCTTTACCGATAAAAACTTTATCCGTAATACGGGCACGTTCTTTTAGCTGATCTTTCAATATATTCTCATCGGAAGGAAGCCACACAGCCATTTCACCATTTCCTCTATGAGACCGTGCATAATAAGGAATAAGCAGGATAGAATCTGTCACAGACTTTATTTCCTTAAAATCATTCTCGGCAATAATGCGTTCTGTGGTTCCTTTCAATATCTCCACACCTCCCAACATAGAAGCAGGAGCAGCCTCAAAAGCCGTTTCCGGTTTCAGCACATAATTCAATACAGTCCCTCCATTGTCAGCAAACTCTGCACAATAAACTATCGGGCCACGCTCTACGGCAAGATGATTCACATCCGTAGCAACCTTATCATTTGCTGAAACCTTGTGGACATCCATCGGAAGACTTAGCTTCAATTGTATCCCCCTGTTTACCACTACCGGATAAAACGGATATCCTTTCTCCATTACAAAATCCCGGGGTTTTCCATTGATTGTAATTTTTACGGCTCCTTTATCATGCCTGGTATAAGTATAAAGATCGGAAGGTACAGGCTGACTATTTACCCATCCCGGAATACGCAACATAACAGCAAAATCTTCCGGGGTTTCCGGAGTCAATATCAACTTTATCTTTCCATTCCACGGATAATCCGTCTGTTGTTCCACCTGTACATGCTTTCCATTCTTTAGAACTACATCAGCATGGTTGGCACCATACAGATTCACATAAAATCCTTTGGAAGAAGTGGCATACACATACCCTGGCACCGAAGGAATAAAACGAGCTAGATTAGAAGGGCAGCAAGAACAATCAAACCATTCGCTACGCTCTGAGCCATTTTCATCGCAAGAGAGGACATTTGGATAAAAAACTTCTTTCCATCCAGACTAATGCCACTCAACACCCCGTTATACAAAGAACGTTCCAGCACATCAATGTATTTGGCATCACCATGCAGCATGAACATGCGTAAATTCCACATGCAATTGGCAATAGAAGCACATGTTTCACAATAAGCTGTACTATTAGGCAACTCATAGTTTTTACCAAACGCTTCTCCATGACGAGTTGAACCAATAGCTCCGGTAATATACATCTTCTTCCCTACTACATTGTCCCATAATTTACCCACAGCATTTTCAAAATGCCGCTCGTTTTTCAAAGCGGCTATATCTGTCATAGCAGCATACATGTAGGTAGCCCGCACTGCATGGCCTACAGCCTCATCCTGAGCAATGACTGGCTTATGATCCTGCCAATAAGATCCGTTACGGAACTGATCCTCACTATTCCGATCATATTTGTCATACTTTCCACGAGCCTCCAAAAGAATTGTGACAAATCCAATAACGTTTATCTCCTGTCACCCTATAAAGCTTTACCAGCCCAATCTCCACTTCCTGATGCCCTGGCGCTACAGTAATCTTTTTCTTCTTCAGGACCAAAGGTATTACACAACAAATTCGCACTCTTAATGGCTATATCAAGAAATGAACGTTTTCCGGTAGCTAGATAATGAGCTACAGCCGCCTCATACATGTGTCCTACATTATACAATTCATGGCTGTTGTCACGTTCATTTTCCCATCTTTTACTGCCAGCCCACGGATGTTGCGAATCCCGCCAATAGTACGGGTAGTATAAAGATAACCATCCGGTTCCTGCGCAGCTCCTATCAGATGAATCAGACTGTCCATATACATATCCAGCGCTTTATCCTCCTTCACCGCCAACAAGTAAGCAGCTCCTTCCATTATCTTATACACATCCGAATCATCAAACGGATAAGGGGAATTGAACTTTCCTTCCATCAGTTTCCCCGCTACTGCAAAATTATCTATACGATAAGTTTCCTCACATTTATGAAAAGCAAAAGGCACGGTAACACTACGAATGGTTTCAATACGAGATGCCCAGAAATTATCAGAAAAGTGTACATTGGTAAAAGGTACATCCTTGTATTGATAATCAGATTTATTGCTATCCGTCGACTTACACGCGGCAAGAACCCCGGCGACGAATAATATAACCAACGATTTTTTTCATGGTAATCTATATTTAAAGTTTATCTATAATTCGTATCTGAAGTAATTTTCAATTCATACAATCCTCCGGCATTCTTCCCTTGAGCAGCACGGAAAGTAACATTCACTTTATCCTTTCCACGAGTCCAGTCTGCAGGAATAGAATACACATCGTCCACATAGGTCAGATATAGTTTTCGATTCAAACTGACAGTACGTAGATAGTTGCCGTCAATCAATATATCAAACTGACAAGTATCAGGCTCGTCTCCCCAGAAACGACAAATCAGATGATAAGGCTTTTGTTCCGTTTTATTTATATGAAGTGTGTAAGAAAACCATCCGTCTTTTGCCATACGGAACCGAGTATTCTTTGCCCAAAAATAATCATGCCAATAAATAGAATCATTCTCCCCTTGCAACGCATGTTTCCCTTCATCTTTCTCGTCACCGATCTTCACTTCATCCGTTAAAGAACGAGTACGATAAACAAATTCATCCGGAGAATAAGGTTTCCAATATACAGTATGCCGCTGATGATGCATTTGAAAATAAGGGATCAACCCTACCCCTTGTTGTCCACCTCCATTCTTTACTGTAAACCGTAAAGGATGTTGTGAAGAACATTGTATCCAGCTATCCAGATCGGCCAATGGACCCACTAACATAGGAATATTCTTTGCCGGAAGCGATTCACGACAAGCACGATTGTCAATAACCTTATCTTCGGGCATATCATCCGTCCCCAATCCTCCCGCAAGCAATATCGGGCCATACATGACAGAGCCGAAATGAGGTTCATCCTTTGCATAATCAATATATAAGTTACGTGTGAAAACCAATGTTATCACATCTCCGCTCTTAACAGAATCCAACAGGCGAATGTAGCTTCCCTTATGTGCTTCCGTCTGTGCCGGCTTTCCATTAATACGAACTACAGCATCACCGCTCACCCAATCCGGATAACGGAACAGAAGCATTCCTGTATAGCTCCCTATTTCATCCATCCTTACTGTAACCGTATCCGACTCCGGGAAATAAGTATCCAAAGTCAGCTTCAAACCTTTTTCCTTCCAGTGGAGACGTGAAGGAATATACAGATTGACCAGCAATTCTTGGTTATCCTTAAAATAAATGGATTCGGCATACTTAGAATGATTCTCCATCCCTGTACCCACACAACACCAGAAAGAATCAAACGGAGTACTATATTGCTTAAATGATCCCGGCAACAAAGAAGTATAATAAGTCACACAGCCCGGCATATCAGGATCTTGTGAAGCAAGAATATGGTTATATAAAGCATGTTCATAGTAATTCAGATATTTATAATCACCATCCAACATGAACAACTGTCTTGACAATTTCAACATGTTATATGTATTACAAGTTTCTGCCGAAGTATAGTCCAGCCGCTTGCTTTCTTCACCCGGTACGCCAAAACGCTCATAACAACTATTTCCACCGATGGCCAATGTGTGATCTTTAATTACAATATTCCAAAAGTTACGGGCAGCCTGATAATAAATATCATTGGGTGAGAACTCATACTCTCTGGCTACTCCCATAAATTTAGGTATTTGATCGTTAGCATGGCGACCGAATAACACATCTTCTCCGTTAGCAATCGGATAAATAACATTGATATGATTGAACCTTTCTGCCGTCTGCAAAAATTTCTTATCTCCGGTAATACTATAAATATCAACAAAAACTTCATTCATCCCCCCTGTTCCACACTCAAGGTACTTTGAAAAAGATCCCTATTGCTATTCAAGGCTATATGAGAAATAAAATCCGCCAAAGGCATCAATATATCCTTGGCTTGCCTACAACCTGCATAGACATATGCATCCCTCAATCCCGCCAAAATCTTATGGATACAATACCATGAGTTCCCATTCTGGTTATAATTCCAAGGTTGTCCGGTTTCATCCGGCTGGTTAAGCACCACATTCCCTTGAAGCAACTGCAAATAACCCTCCTTTCCTCTTTTACCGGTAATGAACCAACCATCCGGGGTCTGCTTTTTGGCACTCTTGCAGTTCATCCAGCATATAATTCAATTTATCCAGCAAGGCTTTCTCGCCTGTAGAAGCATACATCATGGCACAAGCAGACATATAATGACCATAGGTACATCCACCATGCTTCTCCCATCCTCCGTAATTATCTCCTTTCCCCTGCAAACCGACACTACGGCGTACGTGTGGAATGAGCCTGTCTACATCCAGCGACAGCAGATATCCTTTATGTAAATCCATCGCTTTCTTAAAATAGCTATCGGTTAATTCGACTTCCGACAGTGCAAATGACTGCCATACCGGAACATGTACACGAGGTGCTTTGCGCACCTGCTCATATTCCGATGCAGTCAACTTGATCACTCCTAAAAACAATATACTTAAAACGAATACTAACCTATATTTTTTCATGGTAACAGATTTTATAAAAAACACAATCAATGAATCAATTCAATCTTACAGAAATCAGCAAAGGTTCCGTCTCCCCCTTTAGCACACAAGCCTATGCGGAAGCCCATTCCCCACGGAACATACGGCGAAGCATCTATTTCCGTTGCCAAAGGTATCCACCTCTGCCCTTTCCGGAACTCAAAGCAAAGCCAATACCCGTCTTTCACAGTCATCCTGACCTGTGTCGTTGCTGACACCGTTATAGCACTTTGAGCCAAGACATCAACTTTACCATCTACATTTTTCCATACTTCCACCTTATCTTTCAAAACTGATATGCCAATACCGGCTAAAGGAGCGCCAAATCCATTATGAGCTCCACCAATAATACCGATACCAGCCGCAGCCATGCTTTTCCGGTTATCAACAGTAGCAGTCAACGAAAAATTCAAAGCCTTGACAGGTTGTACCAGCAGAGTACCCAATTCCCTGTTTTCCATAGATGCTCCTAGATGTAATCCGTTTTTTCCTGTCTGATAATCTATTTTCTGGGTTACCCTCCATTGCCAAATGGGAGCTAGTGTATTACCCTTAAAGGAATCCACATAATCCAAAGACAAATTAGGACGATTATAAACGGCATCGTTCCTAAAATAAGGCCAGCCATCCTCTCCCCAACACAATTCCTCCAACACGCCCTGACGTCCGACATATACCGAACCACTCCTATTATAAGCATGATACAAATAAAACTCCTTTCCATCTTTCCGAACTATAGTACCATGTCCGGGACAACGCCAATCCTGATTGTCTACCAGTATAGGATTCTTTTCATACTTCTCCCATTTACCCAGCAAAGATTTGGAACGGGCTACTCCTGTTTTATAATACATTTTTTATCACAACAGCTAGCTGCCGAATACAAGATATAAAATAATCCTGCTTTTTAAAAACACATACCCCTTCTACCAGCCCTTCCTCCCAAGGAGTGTCATTACAAACAAGGAAGTCATTTCTCCTATCAGACGGGTACGGTCCTCCGTCATCTCCTGTGCCCAAATATTTGTAGGCAAGCCCATACTGTTGCCGTCTTCTTTCCATATAAGATAAAGTTTACCCTTCTCATCTCTTGCAGCAAAAGCATCAATAGAGCCTGGTTCCTGAGCAACCAACGGTCCCAAATCTTTGAACCTCCCCATCGGGGAATCAGCTACCGCCGCCGCACACGATAATCTCTTTGTCCTCTTGTCACGGGCTGTATAATACAGATAAACCTTTCCCTGTTTCTCATCATACGATAATTCCGGGGCCCAAAAATTATTCAATGCCCAATCAGGTGCTCCATCCGGAAAAACATAATTCACCAATTCCCAGTTCACTAAATCTTTTGATTTAAAAATAGGGAACAACGGCGACCATTCATTAGAAGTCGCAGCAGCCCAATACTCTCCATTTATTTCAATGACAGTAGGATCAGGACGATCACCCGGCAATACCGGATTAATAAATTTTTTTCGTATCCAACGGCTTGCACATGTACACCGCAACATCCCATAATTGTCAATAGAATCACAAATAACAGTCTTTTCATAGTAATATAAAATTATTCATAAGTTACAGGAAATGCCGAGATACGCAAACGGGCAGCTCCCATCGGTATCAAGGTTATATCTTCCAATATTTCACTTTTCGGAGCCCCTTCTTCCGGCAACACACCACATAAGCCATATTGATCTATGCCCCAAGAAGGCACTCTTCTCCCTTGTGCTTTTATCACTAGAGGAACGTTATCAGCAGTAAAAGGATAATTGTCTGAAGGCCATTCTCTCTTCTCGACTTTCAAGCATTGCTCCAAAACCTTATCATCCAATTTCAAAGCATAGTTCCAAGCACTTTGAGGATAGA
>ENA-OQEL01000767-OQEL01000767.1-human-gut-metagenome-genome-assembly--contig:-NODE-767-length-10155-cov-3.027024_pt1 | contig 10155 bp, 16 predicted proteins | sample MGYA00242796_ERZ504637 | MGnify/ENA primary metagenome ERZ504637 (study PRJEB26092, sample SAMD00036306) | human gut metagenome | host: Homo sapiens | study: EMG produced TPA metagenomics assembly of... | reverse complement strand
GTCATTGCTAATGTCTGCAAACAGGCATAAACCCTGATCGAACAGAGGACTTGGAGAATATTGCTCTGTTTCTGTATCATATAGAACAGCGATGTTGTTGGTGTGCCGGTCTTCGTTTAGAAAGAAGGCATCAATTTCCAGCATAGCGGTCAGATATGCACCGAAATTCTGAATTCCCGTCATGTGTTCCATCTGATCTGCCAGAAAACGAATGCGTTCCGCCGGTTCTGAAAAAGCAGCAAGCGTGATTGCCAGACTGTCTCCGGTATTCTGGCGGTACAGTTTTTCCAATGGGATCAGCATCTGATTTGCTTTTAGAAAATCAGGACTGGAACAGCCACTGCGGAGAGTACCGCGGTATGCAATCCGAACTGGCTGATACAGGACAAACGGGTGGGAAAGAGAGCTTTTTTGCAGTAAATGAGACACCAGTGTCTCCGAGAGTCCCTCATATCCCATATAGTCGGATTTGTACCAGATATTACCGATTTTCCACTTGAGCTGGTCCCCTTTTGAGGTGTGATCTGTTTTTTTGACAGGCAGCTGATTATCAAGACGGATCTGTTCCATGGCGTGCCTCCTTATTTTTCAGAATCAGGATCCATTGCTCGTCACCGGCCATTCGCCCATCTGTTTTTTCAATGATAAGCAGCGGATCATAAAAGGGAAGTCCCATTTCTTTTAAAATATCTTTGGCATGATCGCGTGTTTTGGGAAAACAGCGGCTTTCCAGAAACCAGGTAAAATCATCCCAGGTCGGATGCTCCACAACGCCAAAGGCACGAAGCGGAATTTTTTTTTGTGTAATTCTGGATTGCAATTTTCTCATGACGGAAGTCGATATCAATCGTTGTGCAAAGCTGATCGCGGTAAAGAAAACACATCCGCGTTTTGACATCGGGATCCGTGCTGAAACAGTGGGCACGGGCGATTTGATTGTATACCGTCTGCCTGCTGACCTGAAAGGTGCGCGCGATCTCGGCAATACTTTTTCCCTGCTGCTGCAAGGCAGCCATCTGAATGATTTGTGGCAGCGAAAAAGCAGGTTTTCTTCCAGCTGCATGGCGCAGGGCTTCTTTTTTGGCTAACTGCTGGTATTGTTCCGCGTCTTTGGAAAGCCTGCGCAGCTCCTTTGGATCTGTTGTTCCAAAGATCTCGTAAATCTGTTGCTCAAATGTGTTTTTCATGCAATCACCTCGTTTCTGCCATTACTGTATCACAGAGATCTGAAAGCGTCAAGAAATCATTTATTGACAAAAAACGAACTGTTGAGAAAAGTTACGGCTCGCAGATGTCTGAGAACAGCAATCATGGCGATGAAAGAACTTCCCTGCAGTGCAGGCAAAAGCTTGACAGAAAAAAGCAAAGGCAGACCCCATTCTGCGTGAAAAACTGCTTCAGACAAGGGAAAATCCGAATCCAATCCACGCATTCTGCGAAATCTGCCATGCCTATGGCGTTTCCATCTATGAAATGGATCTTGCCATGGCAGGTGAAGAATTTTACGCAGAAATCAAACGCAGCACCAATGGCGGCGGAGAAAATTCCCCGGCGCTTGAAGGGGAAGATGACTTCTATGAGCTGTTTCTGGCAGCGTTAGAAAATATATGATTTTTTGCGAAGAATGTAAGTATTGATGAGTGTGGAAAGCTGCATGGACAGTGCCTGATGAACCTGCGAAGGGCTTGCCATGTCGTAGACGACACCGTCAAAAACTTCGAAGCGTTTCTCTTCTGGAAGCATTTCATACTGTTCCAGCGTGACTTTTTTCGAGCTGTGGTTGAAGAACTGGCGTCATAAAAATACACATCTTTTCCCCAAAAATGAAATGAAATCGCTTAAAATTCTTTCTTTAAATGTTCTGCGAGAATCGTATCGTAATCGCCTTCGATTTCCTCATCGCGCCCTGCATACCGCAGATTGGTCTCCACGCCGACCGGCTCCACATCGTCTGCAAATTCCCAGATATGATACCGCAGACCGCGGTGCTCAAAGTCGATGCTTCCGCAGTTGTCCTCTTCGACATAAGAAAAAGAGATGTTCTTCTCGTTTAAAACAGATTGAATTTCTGGCATATGCATAAAACTAAAATCCTCCGAATCGTTGTTACTTATCTGTTATCAGTATAGGGCAATGGCGGAAAAAATTCAATCGAAAACTTCGGAAGAACCGTATTGCTGCCTTGGTCAGAATCTACCCGGAAAAGATCAAAAAGAAATCTATCAAAAAGTGGAAAACAAAGCTATAATGGAGGATAAATGAGGCAAATATGTTTGTTTCTGTGGAAAAAATCAGACAACAGATCTGCCGGTGGGGAAAAAGGAGGATTTTTACGAGATGAAACTGCGAACAAGAGGGATTTCCGGGACAAGAAATCAGGCGGAGTCAGAGAGGGAGCGTGCGCACCGCGTCATTGCAAGAAAAGCAGCTGCAGAGGGCATCGTGCTGCTGGAAAACAACGGAGTTCTGCCATTGAAACAAGGAAGTAAAGTGGCACTGTACGGGGGTGGAGCCCGCCACACCATCAAAGGCGGCACGGGCTCCGGTTCCGTGAATAACCGAAGCAATGTGAGCATTGACGAGGGTCTGCGAAATGCCGGATTTACCGTCACAACCGATACATGGCTTGACGCATACGATGCCGCGTACGGGCAAAGCTATAAGGAATGGAAAGATTACATCTATGAAATTTCCGAGCCGGGTAATTTCGATTCCCTCTACCGTGCACATGCCAGCCATCCGATGCAGATGCCAAAGGGCAGCGCCATTACAAAAACGGAGGCGGCAGACGCCATCTACGTAATCAGCCGCATTTCCGGCGAGGGCGCAGACCGAAAGGCAGAGCCGGGAGACTATTACCTGTCGGAGCAGGAGGAGGAAGAACTGAAAGCCATCACAGAGTGCTATGATAACACGATTGTTATTTTAAACGTCGGCGGTGTGATGGATGTCTCCTTCCTGGAAAAATACAACATTGCCGCGCTGGTCATGCTCTCTCAGGCAGGCATGGAGGGCGGCAATGCGCTGGCCGATGTTTTATCCGGTGCCGTCACCCCAAGCGGAAAGCTGACCGACACCTGGGGCTGCCACTACGAGGATTATCCGTCCAGCGCGACGTTCAGCCATAATAACGGAAACATCATCGAAGAAAAATATTATGAGGGCATTTACGTCGGCTATCGTTATTTCGACAGCTTTGAGGTGGAACCGCGTTATCCGTTCGGATATGGAATGTCCTATACGACCTTTGACGTAGCAACAGAAAATGCAGCGTGGAAGCCGGATGCAGAGTCAAAAACAATCACAGTAACCGTAAAAGTAACAAACACCGGCTCCTGTGCCGGAAAAGAAGTTGTACAGATTTACGCTGCCTGCCCGTTTGGAAAACTGAAAAAAGAGAGAAAACGTCTGGTCGCTTTTGGAAAAACAGCACTGCTGCAGCCGGGAGAATCCGAGACACTGCACCTTAAGGTACCAACTGTCCTGCTGGAATCCTACCGGACAGGCAAAGCCGTATACTGTATGGAGGCCGGAGACTATGATTTTCTGGTCGGAACCTCAAGCCGGGATGTAACCCTGGCTGCGAGACTGACACTTGATAAAACCGTGGAAACCGAGCATCTGACCAACATCTGCCCGCTGCTCGACGCATTAAAGGAAATTCAGCCGGAAGAGGAAAAAGAGGAGCGCTGGAGAGCAGAACGGGAGCAGATGTGGGAAGAAAAGAAAGCAGAAATCCCGCTGCTGTTCCTGGATGAAAAAGGTCTGATCCGCGATGGAAAGAGTGCCGAAGAAATGTATAAAATTCTGAAATTCGGAGAAACAAATGCAGCAGAAGCAAAGGAATGCGATGCCAACGGCTGTGAATTTGAAGCAGAAACAACAGAAGCGAAAGAGGACGCCGGAAACTGCAAATGTGGAGCAGAACAGCCGAAATGGGAAGAAAGACGGCGCAGGGCAATGGAAAAAGCCGCCGAACTCGCTCGGAAGCTGACACCGGAAGAAAAAACGGCTCTTGTCTGCGGCCGCAGCAGCGGAAGCAAAGAAATCATCGGAGCCGCTGCCGTTACCGTACCGGGTGCAGCCGGGGAGACAACCGCGTCCTTGCTGGAAAAATACGGTGTTGCCAATGTCATTCTGGCTGACGGCCCGGCAGGCATCCGCATCACCTCACATTATCAGAAAAATCCGTCGGACGGCAGTGTTTACAAGATGAACATGTATCAGCGTCTCGAGAACCGCATTTTCGGAACAGAATTCCTTCACGACGACGGAGAAGATTACTATCAGTACTGCAGTGCGATCCCGGTCGGAACGCTTCTGGCGCAGACATTCGACACAGAGCTTCTCGAGGAAGTAGGCCGCATGATCGGCGCAGAGCTGGAGGAGTTCGGCGTGACCCTCTGGCTTGCACCGGGCATGAACATCCACCGCAATCCGCTCTGCGGCCGCAACTTTGAATACTATTCCGAGGATCCGCTCGTCAGCGGAAAAATGGCGGCAGCCCTCACAAGAGGCGTCCAGAGCCGGTACGGGGTCGGAACGACCATCAAACATTACGCCTGCAACAATCAGGAAGAAAACCGCCGTGGCGTATCGAGCATCGTCTCCGAGCGCGCGCTGCGTGAGATTTACCTGAAGGGCTTCGAAATTGCAATCAAAGAATCCCAGCCCAAGGCGATCATGACCTCCTACAACAAGGTAAACGGTGTCCACACCGCCAACAGCTACGATCTGTGCACAACCGCTGCAAGAAGGGAATGGGGCTTTGCCGGCATCATCATGACCGACTGGACCACAACAAACGCTGACGGAGGCTCCTCCGCCGCAAAATGCATCGCTGCCGGAAACGATCTTGTGATGCCGGGAACCGACACCGACCGCCGCGAAATCCTGGATGCGCTGAGTGCCGAAAATGACCAGTATCTTGAGAAAAAAAGACCTGACCGCCTGTGCACAGAGAATCCTGGAAATGGTTTTTACTTCCAATTTATATGAATAATGCGGCGTTTTCAGGGATAAAATAACATCAGAAATAGCTTCCGTCCCCTTCGCAAAGCAAAATTTTTCCATGCGGGCTTTGAATGTTACAGTTCGCTGAGATGCAGTGAACTGTAACATTCAAATAGTTGGGCAATTTTCACGATTGAAATTTCCCATAACATGTATTAGAATATAAATGATATCAATAAATACGAGGACGTGAAAAGAATGTCAGGATTAAGTAACACACAATATTTTAAAGTAAAAACAGAGCCGGAGATTCAGGTAAAAGAGGTACTCGAACCGTTTACAACGCCATGGTAGAAAAAGGGTATAATCCAGTCAACCAGATCGTAGGCTATATCATGTCAGGCGACCCGACGTACATCACAAGCTTTAAGGGAGCCAGAAGCCTGATCATGAAAGTAGAGCGTGATGAACTGGTGAGGAACTGTTAAAAGAGTACATCAAAAATGAATCCTGGAAGTGAGCGTAATTACTATGAGAATAATGGGATTAGATTACGGCTCAAAAACAGTAGGGGTGGCAGTCAGCGACGCCCTGGGTCTTACTGCGCAGGGAATCGAAATTGTCCGCAGAAAATCGGAGAATAAGCTGCGTCAGACGCTGGCCCGGATTGAAGAGATAGCAAAAGAGTACGGCGTGGAAAAAATCGTACTCGGCTTCCCGAAACATATGAACAACGACATCGGAGAGCGGGCCGGAAAAAATCTCTCGAGTTCAAAGAAATGCTGGAGAGACGGACAGGCCTGCCCGTTGTCATGTGGGACGAGCGGCTGACAACGGTCGAAGCAGACCGCACCATGATGGAAACCGGAATCCGCAGGGAAAACCGCAAGGAGTACGTAGATATGATTGCAGCTGTTTTTATCCTGCAGGGATATCTGGACTATCTTTCCCATCAGAAGGAATCACAGGAAAACTGAACAAAGGGAATATTGTATGGAAAAAAACTAACATTTGTAACAGATGATGGCGGCAAAGAAGAATTTTACGTGGAGGAGCAGACCAGAATCAACGGAGTCAACTATATTCTGGTATCCGATTCAAAGGACGACGAGGCAAATGCCTATATTCTGAAGGATATCTCCACCGACACCGACGCAGAGGCAGAGTATGTTATGGTAGAAGACGACACCGAATTCGATGCCGTTTCCGGCGTATTTGCTTCCATGTTGGATGACGAGGCAGACATCACCTATTGAACCAGCCGTTTTGAAGCCATACCGGGACGCAGACGAAGCGGGACCGGGACAGCGCTTTAAAGGGCAAATCCTGCAGGTGCGGGACATGCTCCATCAGCCTGAAGTGACGCTCAGGGGATGCGTGCGTGAAGCCGTACCGGTAACGGAATCGTTTGGAAAACATGCGCGGAGGTGCTATTTGAAAAAGAATAATGGAAGTAAATTAAAAATTATACCGCTTGGCGGTCTGGAACAGATCGGTATGAACATCACCGTTTTCGAGTATGAGGACAGTATCATCGTCGTAGACTGCGGACTTGCATTCCCGGAAGACGACATGCTCGGTATCGACCTGGTCATCCCGGATGTAACATATCTGAAAGAAAACATCGACAAAGTCAAAGGCTTCGTCATCACCCACGGCCACGAGGACCATATCGGAGCCCTGCCTTACATCTTAAAAGAAGTGAACGTGCCGGTCTACGCCACCAAACTGACGATTGGCCTGATCGAAAACAAATTAAAGGAGCACAACCTGCTCCGTACCACAAAACGGAAAATCATCAAACACGGACAGTCCATCAACCTGGGCGCATTCCGCATTGAGTTTATCAAAACAAACCACAGTATTGCAGATGCAGCAGCACTGGCAATCTACTCCCCGGCTGGCATCATCGTCCACACAGGAGACTTCAAAGTCGACTACACACCAGTCTTTGGTGATGTCATCGACCTGCAGAGATTCGCAGAGATCGGAAAGAAAGGCGTTCTGGCACTGATGTGCGACAGTACCAATGCAGAGCGGCCTGGCTTTACCATGTCCGAGCGGACCGTAGGAAAGACGATCGACGGCCTGTTTGCCGAGCATCAGAATTCCCGAATCATCATCGCAACCTTCGCATCGAACGTCGACCGTGTGCAGCAGATCATCAACTCTGCTTATAAATACGGCCGTAAAGTTGTCATCGAAGGCCGCAGTATGGTCAACATCATCTCCATCGCGCAGGAGCTGGGCTACATCAATATCCCGGAAAATACCCTGATCGATGTGGAGCAGATGAAAAACTACACCGGCGAACAGCTTGTCCTGATCACCACCGGAAGCCAGGGCGAGTCTATGGCAGCACTGTCCCGTATGGCAGCACACCTGCACAAAAAGATCTCGATCCTGCCGGGCGACACCGTGATCTTCAGTTCCCACCCAATCCCGGGAAATGAAAAAGCCGTTTCGAACGTCATCAACGAACTGTCTGCACAGGGTGCCAACGTCGTATTCCAGGACGTTCACGTATCCGGACATGCCTGCCAGGAGGAAATCAAACTGATCTACTCCCTGGTAAAACCGAAATACGCCATTCCGGTACACGGCGAGTACCGCCACTTAAAAGCAAATGCGGAGATCGCGCAGTCTCTGGGAATTCCGAAAGAGAATATCTTTATCATCCAGAGCGGAGATGTGATCGAGCTGAGTGATGCAGAAGCAAAAATAGTGGATAAAGTCCATACAGGAGCGATTCTGGTAGATGGTCTGGGTGTCGGTGATGTCGGAAATATCGTATTGCGAGACAGACAGCATCTGGCAGAGGACGGAATTCTGATCGTTGTTCTGACACTGGAAAAAGGCAGCAACAATCTGCTGGCAGGACCGGATATCGTATCCAGAGGATTTGTCTATGTAAGAGAATCCGAAGGACTGATGGAAGAAGCCAGAAAGGTTGTGACAGACAGTCTGGATAAATGTCTTTCCGGAAGACATGCGGACTGGAATAAGATCAAGATGACGATCCGTGACACAATGAACGATTTTATCTGGAAGAAGACAAAGAGAAGACCAATGGTCATTCCGATTATTATGGATGTGTAAGATATGATAGTAGATGAACGTATCGTGACATTCATCAATTCCTTAGAGACAGAGAACAGTGAAATACTCGAAGCAGTGGAACAGGAAGCTCTGAGCACATATGTGCCGATCATACGAAAAGAAATGCAGAGTTTCCTGAAAGTGCTTCTGATGATACAAAAACCTATGTGCATCCTGGAAGTAGGGACCGCAGTAGGTTTCTCTGCGTTATTGATGAGTGAAGCGGCACCAGAAGGGTGCAGGATCACAACAATTGAAAATTACGAAAAGAGAATTCCGATCGCCAGGGAGAATTTCAGACGGGCAGGGAAAGAAGAGCAGATCACGCTCATAGAGGGAGATGCTATGGATGTGCTGAAAACACTGGAGGGCAGCTTTGATTTTATTTTTATGGATGCTGCAAAGGGACAGTATATCCGGTATATGCCCAGGTGCTGCGTTTGCTTCGTCCGGGCGGAACTCTTGTGACAGATAATGTACTGCAGGATGGGGATATTATCGAATCCCGTTTTGCGGTGGAACGGAGAAACCGAACGATTCATTCCAGAATGCGGGAGTATCTGTACGAATTAAAACACCATGAACTGCTGACAACGTCCATTATTCCGCTTGGGGATGGAGTGGCTGTCAGTGTGAAGAAACAGGAAGGAGAATAAAATGGCAAGACATCCTGAACTTTTGATACCGGCAAGCAGCCTGGAAGTATTAAAGACAGCAGTCATTTTTGGAGCAGATGCGGTTTATATCGGAGGAGAAGCATTTGGACTCCGCGCAAAAGCGAAGAACTTTTCCATGGAGGACATGAAAGAAGGAATCGCATTTGCGCATGAACATGATGTGAAAGTGTATGTAACAGCCAATATCCTGGCACACAATGAGGATCTGCCGGGAGTGCGTAAATATTTTGAGGAACTCAAGGAAATCAAGCCGGATGCTCTTATTATTGCGGATCCGGGAGTGTTTGAGATCGCAAAAGAAGTGTGTCCTGAGATTGAGAGACATATCAGTACTCAGGCAAACAATACAAACTATGGAAACCTATAATTTCTGGTATAAACAAGGCGCGAGCCGCGTGGTTTCCGCCAGAGAGCTGTCTCTGGAAGAAAATCAAAGAGCTGCGCGCGAATATTCCGGAGGATCTGGAAATCGAGACATTTGTACATGGAGCGATGTGTATTTCTTATTCCGGAAGATGCCTTCTGAGCAACTATTTCACAGGCAGAGATGCGAACAGGGGGCATGTACCCACCCGTGCCGCTGGGAAATATGCGGTTGTGGAGGAGAAGAGACCGGGAGAGTATCTGCCGGTTTATGAGAATGAAAGAGGAACTTATATTTTCAACTCCAAGGATCTGTGCATGATCCAGTATATCCCGGAGATTCTGGACGCGGGTATTGACAGTCTGAAAATCGAGGACGTATGAAAACCGCGCTCTATGTGGCAACAGTTGCAAGAACCTACAGAAAGGCGATCGATGACTATCAGAAGGATCCGGAATTATATAAAAAGAATATGCCGTGGTATCTGGAGCAGATCTCCAATTGTACGTACCGCCAGTTTACGACAGGATTCTTCTTTGGAAAACCGGATGAGACAACACAGATCTATGACAGCAATACGTATGTGAAAGAGTATACCTATCTCGGAATTATCGGAGAGGTCAGGGACGGTCTGTGCCGGATCGAACAGCGCAACAAGTTTTCTGTGGGTGAGATCATTGAGATCATGAAGCCGAACGGGGAAAATGTGGAAGCGAAAGTAGAGCGTATCCTTAATGAAGAAGGAGAGGAGCAGGAGAGTGCTCCTCACTCAAAACAGGTGTTATATGTGGCGCTGGATCAGAAGGCGGACAAATATGATATCTTACGAAGAGCAGAAAAAGGACGCGTAGCTTTTCGACCGCGCTCTTTTCTATCCGGGATACATAAGAACGGGAGATCCCCAGTTGTTTGGCGACTTGCCCTCTGCGTGTATTCCTCGCCGCCATAAAGTCCATACCGCATTTTAAAACGAGTTTTTCCCGCTGGGAGAGCTCGTTTCTACTTTTTCATACAGCTCTGGATATTTTCTTTCAGGCATACCCTGTTCCGGGATGTCGTCTT
>ENA-OQEL01000766-OQEL01000766.1-human-gut-metagenome-genome-assembly--contig:-NODE-766-length-10156-cov-1.960315_pt1 | contig 10156 bp, 9 predicted proteins | sample MGYA00242796_ERZ504637 | MGnify/ENA primary metagenome ERZ504637 (study PRJEB26092, sample SAMD00036306) | human gut metagenome | host: Homo sapiens | study: EMG produced TPA metagenomics assembly of... | reverse complement strand
GAGGCGAGGACAGGGCGGTTCCGGGTCTGATGGTCCAGTCGAGGTCCCAGTGGCCGGGCGTGTCGCCGACCTTGACGGTGATGGCGGTCAGGTCCGCGTACGAGGGCGCGCCGAAGGTGTCGGTCATCGCATGCCATGCGCCTAGACCCGCCATGTCGATCCACATGTCGGCGAGATGGTCGTTTCCCGTGCGGCGCGGCAGCAGGTCGTTGTCCTTGAGCCACTGGTGTTCCGCCAGTCGTCGCCCGCGCGTGCGCAGATCGTCCGCGAGGCGTTCCACATGCTCGCGTTTGCCGATCACGTCGCCGCACACGTAGTCCTCGGCAGGCATCGGCTCGTCGGTGTCCGGGTCCCGCACCACGAGGTCTCCCAGTCCGGCCTCGGCCTCTGCGGACGGCATGTCCGTGAGACGGCCGATCAGGTCCAGATCGACGTGTCCGGTCCGGTCGAGGCTGATGTTCAGCGCATCCTCCAGCGAGGCCGCGCGCGTGGGCATGGGAGGCGCGGGGCGCAGCACGCGCCTTTCGAACAGCGCGGCCTTGCCGGTGAACCGTCCCCTGCGCGTCGGTCTCCTCAACGATTGCACGAGGTGGCAACCGGATTCGTCTGAATCGTATGCGCGCCGGTTCGCCCTGTCGCACAGTCGGCCGAACTCGGCCGCGAATCCGTCGTACTCCTGGTTGAGTTCCTGTCGTACGGATTCTATCGAAGCGTCGTCGGCGTCGGGGTCGAGTTCGAGGCTTTGCAGGCCGCGCACGAGATCGCGCAGGCGGATCATGCCGCGAAGACGCCGCGCCTCCTTGCCGTCGCCGTGCGCCACGTCGGTCACGATGGCGTCGTCGCCGTACCAGACGACGCCGTGCCGGTCCACCGTGTACTCGTACGAGGCCAGATGGTCCGGCTTCCTCATGCAGGCGGGCTCCGCTCCGCGTGGGCCGGCCGTCTCGTCCAGCGTCGGCTGCCCCTTGAGCTGCGCGTCGAGCTTCGATGCGAGCAGTCCGCCGATCGTGTGCTCGTCGCCGTCGAGGGTCACGTCGAAGTCCCCGCCGAAACGGCCGAGCACTGGCGTGATCTCTCCGACCGTGTGGCCGGCCGGATCGTCGGCGATGAGACGGTTGGCGGTTACCGTCACGTCCTGGTATCCCGGCACCGCGACGGTTGCTGCGTGGATCCATGGCAGGTCCGGAATATGGTCGAGCGGCTTCGCGCGCTTGCGCAGAACGAGCACGTCAGTCACGGCCTGCGTGCCGGCCTGGCGTCCGAACGTGGAGGAGGGCAGGCGCACCATGCCGACGAGTTCGGCCTTGCGCGCCAGATCGGCCCTGGTCGTTTCGATGCGCTGTCCATCGTGTGGCGGCTGGTGAGCAGCACTGCCACGCCTCCCGGACGCAGCGAGTCCACCGCGCGTTCGATAAAATAGTCGTGCAGCGGCAGGCGCGCCGTTCCACCGTCCGAAAGACGGTAGTCCATGGTGATGTCGCCCGAATACGGCACGTTGCCTACCGCCGCGTCGTACGAGTCCGTGGCGATCAGGCATTCGCCCAGGTCGGCGTTGATGATGTCCGCGGTCGGGTTGAGCGCGGCGGCGATGCGCGCGCTGACCGGATCGATCTCCACGCCCGTCATTCTGGCCCGGTCCGGGCCCGTGGAGATGAAGTTGCCGGTGCCGCAGCCCGGTTCCAGCACATGCGTGTGCTCGTCCTCGCCGACGCCGAGCCGTTCCAGCACGTCCCACATGGACGCGACGACCGGGCCTGGCGTGTAGAAGGCGGTGAGCGTGCTCGACCGGGCCTGCGCGTATTCGTCCGGGTCGAGCAGCCGTTCGACCTCGCCGGCGATGTCGGCCCATTCCGGCTTGTTGCCGAACGCGTCCGCGCATCCGCCCCAACCGCTGTATCCTCGCAACGCGTCAAGCTGGGCCTCGTCCGGCTCCCTGTCCGGTTCGTTTTCGATGCGGTTGAGGGCTTGAAGCGCTTCGATGTTCGCCAGGGCGCGTTCGCGCGGGGAACGCGCGCGCTGGCGATCCAATCAGGTCTAGTAGCTTTCCACGATCTCGTGGATCGCCATGTCCATCGCGTCGTGCTGCGCCTGGATCATGCCGTCAGTAGCGGTCCGTCTCGGTGATCTCCGGGTGCGCGGCCATCACGTCCGTGCGGCGTTTGAGGTGCCTCTGCTCCATGAGCATGTCCATGTTCCTGCCGTACTGGTGGCGTGTCCTGCGTTCCGTTTCCCGCAGATGCTGTTCGAGCACGTTGGCCATCATCATCTCCCGGTATTCCTGCGGACGGTTGGCGATCAGCCAGCGGATGCGCATGTTCTGGATGCCGTGCATGCTGTTCTCCGTGAACACCTTGTACGGCAGGGCCCATGGGCTTGCGAGTTCCGGATGCCTCCTGTGGCGTTCCTCCATGGCCTCCAGGTTCCTCCTGTACCGCGCTTCGAGGTCCTTGTCCTTCCAGACCATTTCCTTCGCGTTTTCCATCGTTTCCGTCCTTTCCTGATGTCGTGGTTTCCTGCTGCGGATCCTGTTGGTAAACGTTTACCACGCCGTTCGCGCCGTTTTGCTCCAGCGTGTCGGACCGTGCCGGCGCGGCGTCGAGCATGGACAGCAGATCGAGCTGCTGCCATTCGACGCTGGCCGTGCTGGCCGCGTAATACCTTTTCCTTGCCATTGCCGTTGTCTCCTTTCCTAGCGTGAACGGTGGTGGCGTCTCGTCGCTTGTTTCTTGTCGGGGTTCCGGTCGGGGTCGGCCTTGCCGTCCGGCCTGTCCTCCCCATCCCGTCTCGGTTCCGTGGCCGCGCGTGGTTCGCGCGCGGGGCTCTTCGAACGGATGTCGTCGAGGATGCCGGTGAGCAGGCGTCGTGCCGCGTCCTGGCGTTGGGCGGGGCTGAACGGGCTTTCGCCGGCGTTCCGGCAGGCCAGGTTGCCGTTGTCGCGCTCGTGGAGCACGGCGGCCGCGTCGATGATCCTTCGGGCTCCTCGCAGGGCGGCGTCCTCCCGGTATTCGTCCCGCTGCATGAAGTCGGCGAGCCTGTCTTCGAGACGCGAGATCTTCGGCCATGAGTTGTCGAGCGCGATCGTCGCGAGACGTTCCCCGGCGTCGTCTGCGGACGGTTCCGGGGTGTGCGCGTCGCGCACCCGCTTCGATTCGGCGACCGCATGGGCCAGCGTGGACGGATCGTCCACGGTCGCGGTCTGCCTGTGCTCGCCGCGTCCCCGGAACAGTTCGACCGGGACTCCGGGCTGGAAACGCACGTTCACGCCGCGCCCCGCGTCCTTCTGGCGCATGTTGGACTGGCTCATGAACCGGTCGACGCACCAGCCGCCCATGTCGCGGCCGTTGATGATCGTGCCCTGCGGAAGGGTGACGATCATCTTGTTCCAGTCGCGTCCGTCGCGCGCGTGCAGGGTGTACGGGTGGATGCGGCGGTTCGAGATCCACATGTTTCGGCCCATGGGATTTACGCCTGTCGGGGTTCCGTCCCGTCCGTCTGTTGGACGGCGGGCGTGTTCGCTTCTTTCATTTTTTCCGACCAAAAATATTGGGGCTTCGGTTCCGGTTGGATGGTCTTGGTCGGCTGTTGGGTTTGAGGCGGGACCTGCGGCAGCGCCGGCAGCGGGACGGGAGGACGGCCCGTGAGGATGAGATTCGCGGTGGAGTCTATGAGTCCGTCCCATTCGGGTGCGTTGCGCCCGTCCGGCAGTTCCAGCAGCGGTTTTGCCGGGTCTCCCTCGAAGGCCACGCCGCAACGTGCCGCGCTGCCTGTGAACATGCTGGCCGCGACCGAGCCGCCGTCCTGCTCGCGGGTCTGCTGGTACGTGTCGCGGATGATCCGGCTTTGCTCCACCAGTCCGTCCGCATCCAGTTGCTGCGGCGTGATCCGGTACGGCGCGCGGCTGTGCGCGATGGTCGCGACGTCCATCGCGATGTCGTCGTATTGCAGGTGCCGGAAATCACACCGGTCGAAACGGCCGGCGGCGTCCCGATGCCATTCGGCGACGATCAGGTCGTAGCCGTTGGCTTCGAGGAACCAGACGCACGGCTTGACCGTGTGGTCCAGGCTGTTCTGCAACAGGCTCGCGCCCATCAGCTGCGGGTCGTTGCGTTGCATGGCGGTGCCGGCCAGCGCGATGGCCTCGCTCCATCCCATGTGCAGCTCGCGCCCGGTCTCCGGCACGGTGAGCCGCTCCATGCCCGGTTCGCGCACGGTGCCGTACCGTTCCGGTTCCAGCCCGTTGTTCCAGTCGCCGATGGATTTGAGCATCTCCTTGAGGGGATTGCGCAGACGGCGTGGAATGACGCCGAATCCTTTCGTGATCTTTGTGTGGTCGCCGTCGATGGTGTGCTGGTGCACGATGAGGTCGCCGGGTTCGTAGGCGATTCCCAACGCGTCCATGCCCTCACCGCGCGCGCGGCAGGCGGTCCAGAGCATGTCGCCCCGTGTCGCCCACCATTGCACGGGCCATGGCATCGGATCGTTCAGACCGTTGATCGTGTCCTGCTGGATCGCTGTCCGTTTCGACGGGTTGATGTTCATGTTCGTCTCCTTATCGGCTTTGTTTGTGTGACGGTTTCGGCAGCGGCGGCTTCGGCTGCGTCGCGGTCGGCCGCGGTGGTTTCTTGAAGCTGGCGCGGAATGCCTCGATGGTTTCCGGCTTCAGCTGCGGGGCGCCGCGTCTGCGTTTCGAAGGTTTGCTTGCGGCCGATGTCGGTAGTGGAACCGGTGGCCGTTGCGTTCCCTGGTCCGCTCCGGTTCTTCCGGGAGCGGATGGAGTTGCGCTGGCTGGTTCGTTTGGGGTCGGGACTGTCTGCGTGGGTTTGGGAGTCGGTGCCGCGTGCTCGACGGGGCGTGCGGGCAGGGGCACGGGGTTCGTCCATGCCGGCGCTTCATGGCCGGCGTCCGCGATTCGGGTTTTCAGGTCCGTGTCGAACTGGTTCCTCCATTCGCTGTTGCCTTCGATCTTCGCGAGGACGGTCGCGGTGTCCGCATCCACGTTCGGGTATCGTGCCGAGAGTTCTTCCGGCGACCAGACGTTGGTCATGTCGTCCATCTCGTTGCTGTGTTGGCTCCAGAACTCGTTCGCGGCCGCTGTGAGCGTCGCGGCATCGACGTTGTTCCAGTCCACGCTTCGCTCGTCGGTGCCGGACCGTTCGGTCGAGGCGTGCTCCTGTTCCTCCTGGCCGGTGGATTCGGGCTGCTCGCTGTTCGAGGTCCTTTCTGTCTGTTCCTCGGTGCGGGTCTCGTCATGGACGACCAGATTGTCCGTGTTGAATTCGAGTCCCATCCGTTCGAACGCGCGGTTGACCGCGTGCATCGTGTGGTCCCTGTCCTTGCCCTGGAAGTGCAGGAAGTACTGGCCGTTGTCGGCCGGTTCGGCCGAGTATGTGATGCCGGCCTTGCGCAGGCTCTTCGTCACTTCCTTTTTCGTGTCGTCGGCAAGGTGGATCTCGTGGACGTCCTGGCCGAGGGATTGCAGTTTCTTCTCGCTGACGTGGCCGGTGTTGACCGCGTTCGAGAGGGCGTTTCCCAAGGCTTTGAGGATGTTGCCCACGGTGACCTTCCAGCCTCCCTTGATCAGTGCCTTGCCGAGTTTGGCTCCGCATCGGACGGTGAGTTTCACGCCTCCTTCCGTGATTTGCAGGACGACGCCCTGCACTTTCTGTTCCACGGCTTCTTCCATCGCCATGTTCTTCCTTCTGTTTGGGGCCGGTCTAGAGGTGCCGGCCACGTCTGTTGGTGTTGCGGCGCTGTTGCTCGCGTCGTTGGGTCTGCTCCTGTTCGTCGGAACGTGTCTGTTTGAGGGCGCGTTCGATGCTGGCGAGCTCGCCGTCGTAGTGTTCGGCCATGAGTTCTCGTGCCTCGACCTCGCTTCGCGCCTCGACTTCGGCGTCCGTGTCGCCGTTCGCTATGGCGTCGTTCAACGCGACCACGGCCGCCTGGAGATTGGCGTGCGCTTCGTTGACGCTTTCGTGCAGCAGTCGCAGGCCTTCGTTCGCGTCGCCTCCGGCCGCGTTGCGCCATCTGACCGCCGCGTTCAACGCGTTCACCCGGTCGGCCAGATCGTCCAATTGCCTGGCCTGGGCCGCGTAGTAGTGGCGTTGGCCGATGCTCTTACCCGCCTCGACCGGCAGGTGTTCCATGCGCGTGAGCGGCGCGACGTGCGATTGCGGCAGGCCGAACCACTGGTAGAGGCCGGGGGAGGTGACGTGCTCCACGAAAACGGCCGCTCCGGTCCGTGACCGGCTGCCTACGGTCCACGGGCAGGAACGCGCGGCACGTGCTGCCGTTCGTGACCACCGTCGAGCGTGGCAGTGTGATGCGTTTGCGGCGTTTAGTGCCCGGCAGCCACACGGTCACCGTCCGCCTGGTCTGCTTGGCGATCAGATGGCGGTTGAACGTGATTGGCACGACCGGACTGTCGCCGACGCGGGCCATGACGTTCTCCAGGTCGTACGCGGGTCCGAGTTTCGAGTCGCGGATTTTGAACCCGGTCGGCTTGTATGTGTATGTGAGGTGGGAGCCGCGCAGTTCGACGTGGATGTCGTTGATGTCGAGCATGTCCACGAGTTCATCGAAGCTTTCCGCCCTGGACGCGAACACGTCCACGCTGGTGCGGATCCGGTCTTTGACTCCCAGGCCTTTGAGCGTGGAATACAGTTCCGCCATCGAATAGCCGCGACGTTCCTGCTCCGCAGCGTCTTGCCCGTCTAAAGTTCGCGGTGCTGCTATGTTGGCATGCGGCTGCCTGTTCGCCGTCTCGGCCGAGTCCGGGTTCTCGTCCTCGATTGGTTCCATCGCGTGTTTGACTGGCTGCGCGATGACGCTCAGTCCCTCGCGCCGGCAGATCATGTCGCTGGTCTCACGCCACTGGTCGATGATGTCCTTGGGCAGCTCGGCCTTCAAATGTGGCGCGTCTTGCGCGGCCGCGCAGATCATGATGTGGTTGTGCAGATGGTGGCGGTCGGTGTGCGTCGCGACCACGAACTTGTAGTCGCCGCCCGTGATGCGCCGCGCGAACTCCACGCCCAGCTCGTGCACTTGCTCCGGCGTGACTGGATCGTCGGGACTGAACGACATTTTGACGTGGTACGCGAGGCGGCTGTTGTCCTGGATGCCTTTAGGCGCGGCGAGGTTATCGTCGATCATGGGTTGCGCGAGCCGGTGCCAGTCGGTGCCGGTCGTCGCGTAGTTCGAACTGACGAGACGTCCGTCGTCCGTCTTCGCCGGGTTGATGATGTATGCCATCGCACCGTGTTCGCCGTCAAGATTCGATTTGATGGGCTTGCCCAAAGCGATCACAGCCATCAGAGTTCCGTCTTTCTGGCCAGCTCGCGTTGTTCGAAGGCATCGTCAAGCAGGATGCCGATCAACTGTTCGATCTTCTTTTGCGATTCCCGAAGCTCGACAATCTCGGACGGGGCGATGTTCCGGTTTTCATTCGCCCAGTGCGCGATCTGGTTGACGTTCACGCCGATCCTGCCGATCTCCTTCGCGATCGGCGAGGGATCCGTCAACGGGCGCATCGTTGTGACGTTCACCTCGCCGCGCGTGAGCATGCGCCTGGCGAAACCGCTGTACGATGGAAACAGGTCCTTCCACTCCGCCCACAGTCCCTCGGCCTGTTCCCATTCCTCCGGCGTGAACGTGATCTCTCTACGAATATTTCTGTTGCGATTGACGTCCCACGTCATTGCCTTCCTCCTTCATCCGTGTCCGGCAGGTAGACCATGGCGGTCATGCCGAGCAATGAGACGACGACTCCGACCGTGCCGAGCGTCAATCCGTCCGTCCCGTCCACGATCGCGACGAACAGCATGGCCGTTCCACCGACCGCCGCCGCGAACGCGAGCAGCTGAATGAGAAGACTGGACGCCAGTCTTCCGAGCAAGCCACGTAAGTGGCCTGGAGCTCCGCCGACTATGGGGTCTGGGTCTCCCGAGCAAGTCGGACCGGCGGTAGTCGGGCCGAGTGAATGTACGTACATTCACGTCGCTTGCTACCCGCAAATCCGACAGGTCGGATTGCGGGCATTCCGTATCGGTTTTCCTTGCGGAAACCGTCGTTTCTTTTTGTCCAATCCCACGTCTCCTTTCGGCTTTTAAGGTGGAAACCGATTCGTTTACGACGATTCTCAGGCACTTGAAACGTGCCCGGATTGGACATTTTCCGTCGCATGAACAGCGGCGGAACGGACAGAAAGGACCCCGGAATGGGAGACGAGATCGTATCGGAATTCATGCGTGAACGCCGCGCGAAGATGAAGACCGAAGAGAAAACCCTGAAGGAATTCATCAAGGACCTCCAGAATTTCCGCAAGGCCGCGGCCGTGTTGAACGAAACAGGAATCGCAGTGCTCGACGTGTTCGACAAACCCCAGCAGGAGCTCGCCGACCGGTTCGGCCTATCGGCGGTCGAGAAGCGCATCGCCTTCGACCGCGACGCGAAGAGCGTTCAACCGCAGCCGGAACCTGATGAAAAAACCACGTCCGGCAACACGGAAAAGGATCACGAAAACGACGTGGACGAAGACGAAAACACGGAGGAGCACGACACCGTTCCGACCGTGAACGCCATGCCATGGCAGCAGCAGTGAGCGTGGAAGGACAGGGAACATGCGATTGATCATCGCGGAGAAACACTCGGTCGCGCAGGCCATCGCGGGCGCGATCGAAGGTGTGGGCCAACACAACGGTGACGGCTACATCGAAACGGGAAACAACATCGTGACCTGGGCGCAGGGACATTTGGTTAACCTCGCGAAACCGGACGAATACACCGACCGCGACTGGAAGAAATGGGCCATGGAAACACTGCCCATCGACCCGACACCGGACTGGAAATGGGTCATCAGCCGTACGAAAGGAGCGGCCAGACAATACGCGAACATCACACGCCTGCTGCGTCGCGACGACGTGACGGAACTCGTCAACGCATGTGATCCCGACCGTGAGGGCGAAGCCATATTCCGCCGCATCACCGCGCATGCGGGCGTCAATCTCCCCACGAAACGGCTCTGGGTCGCATCACTGGAAGAGGATGCGATACGCGACGCTTTCGCACGGATGAAACCAGAAACCGCATACGACGGCCTCGCCGTAGCGGCCGAGATCCGCGCGAAAGCGGACTGGCTGATCGGCATGAACGGAACCCGTGCTTTTACGAAAAAGTACGGCAGAAAACAGACCATTGGCCGTGTGCAGACCCCGACGCTGGCGATGCTGACCGAACGGCAGACCAAAATCCAGAACTTTGTAAAGGAACCCTATTATAAAGTGGAACTGTCCGGTGCGGGTGTCGTGGCGGCATCGGAACAGATGGCGCAGGAGCAGGATGCCGATACCGTTCAGGCAGCTTGCGATGGACAGTGTGCTGTGGTTGGCAGCATTGAAAGCAAAAGGGTGGAAAAGAAACCTCCGAAGCTGTATGATCTGACAACCTTACAGCGAGAAGCAAACCGATACTACGGCTTGACCGCCAGCCAGACCTTACAGGCTGCGCAGGAACTGTATGAAGAAAAACTGGTGACATATCCCAGAACGGACAGCCAGTTTGTGACCGAGGATATGCGCAAGACGGTGGAATCTCTGGTGCTGGCTCTGGATGGCCAGACCGTGGATGTGAGCTACGTTATCAACAACAGCAAGGTCGCAGACCATCATGCGATCCTGCCGACGATGCAGGGCGCAAAGTGTAATAAGGAAAAGTTGTCCGAAACCAAACAGAAGATTCTTTCGCTTATCATCTGGAAACTGGTGCAGGCTGTGCAGCCGCCGTTCATCTATGAGGATGTGCTGGTAACAGTGTGCTGCCAGGGCAGGAACTTCACGGCAAAATATAAGGATGTTCTGCAGCCTGGTTATACTGCAAAACCTGTTCCGCTTGTGGAGCCGGAGAAGAACAAGGATGCGTCACTTCCGAACGATCTGGAACAGGGGATGGTTCTTCCTGTGGTACGGGCGGAGAAAAAGCAGGGCTTTACTTCGCCGCCGAAAGTCTATACCGAGGACACCCTGCTGTCGGCCATGGAAACAGCAGGCAACAAGGAATTTGAAAAGGACACGGAGAAGAAAGGTCTGGGAACCCCTGCAACGCGCGCTGCGATTCTGGAAAAGCTGGTATCCTCCGGCTATGTGCAGCGTAAAGGCAAGCAGAT
>ENA-OQEL01000765-OQEL01000765.1-human-gut-metagenome-genome-assembly--contig:-NODE-765-length-10156-cov-2.573138_pt1 | contig 10156 bp, 8 predicted proteins | sample MGYA00242796_ERZ504637 | MGnify/ENA primary metagenome ERZ504637 (study PRJEB26092, sample SAMD00036306) | human gut metagenome | host: Homo sapiens | study: EMG produced TPA metagenomics assembly of... | reverse complement strand
CACCCTTGCTGTCGTCTGGTTCAGAAGTTCCAAACCATACACCGTCCTCGCTTGTCTTGCCTGCGTTAGTATTGTGCTTATGTGAAGCCCATTCAGAAGAAGTGGAGAACTGCCCGTTATCATCAGTTACCACAACATGATTTTCGCCCGTTGTCTTGCTTGTGATCCTAAAGGGAACATCAGCAAGACGCTTGTGTGTGCCTGCACCGATTTTTACACCCTCAATATCTCCACGCTTAATCTGATTGTAGATAGAATGGGCTTCGTCGGTTAAGTCCACGATTTTTCCATTTTCTGTGATTGTAAAATCAATCGGTTTTGCACCGTCAGTTAAGTAACCGTCGGGAGCTTCACTCTCAACGATACGGAATTTTCCATAAGGTAAGAGGTCAGCAGAAGTAGAAGCGACACCCTCAAGGTCTGTATGAATAGTCTTTACCACTTCATTTTTCTTGTATAGCTTGCCCTCAACCAAAACAGAATTATCATTTAAGGAAATGATGTCAAAAGCAGTATCTTTCAAAGTGGCACTTCCTTGTGGCTTTGTATCGCCCGTTTCTAAATCTCGTTTCTGAATTTTCACACCGCCACGGATAACCTTGTCAGATACGGAAAACTGGTTACTTCCAGTTAATACGGCAAGGTCGCCGTCCTCGGTAATCTGTGTTACATATAAGCCCTTAATCTGTTCGGACTTATCGCCAGCCTGCATATATGCACCGTCTAACAAGTAGCCGTTTGGAGCTTTTGTTTCCTCAACAGTTAGCGTTCCAAGTGGAAGAACCGCCTTACCGTCCTGCATATAGAAGTTGTTGCCAGACACCTTGTAAGCGTCCGCTAATTTTGTGATGTAGTGGGTTGTCCCGTCGCTGTCTGTTTCAGCGATTGTCTTTGTAACCCATGTACGAGTAGCTTCGGCAGGGAGATTGTCTTTATTGTAGAAGCCAGCATAATACTTCCATGTAAATTCCGCACCTGCTAAAGAAGCGTTCCCTTGCGGATTGTCTTTCTGTGTTTCCATATCAATCTTGAAAAGCTCAATCAAAGTGTCCGTTACTTTTGGCGTATCTGATACTTTCAAAATTGCTGTCTTTCCAACTTCAACCTTTAAGGAATATACAGTTTTATCCACTTTATATCCTGCTGGTGCGTATAATTCCTTGATATAGACTGTGCCTGCTTTTACCTCTGCAATATCTGTGTTTCCGTTTTCATCAGTCGTAAGGGTGGCAAGCTGTTTTGTGCAGTCTCTATCAGAAAAGACACCGTATGTTGCACCAGCGATTGAGTAATTCCCGTTACCGTCTGTAATGCTGGTATTACTGGAAGTCTTTTGCAGTTTCGCATTTCCGACATTCAGTTTCGCCCAGAATTGTCCCAATTCCTGCCCCTCGCCAGAGTAGATATAACCGCCACATTCATAGCGTCCTTTATTCTCTTTGACAAAGGCTCTTGCACCAGAGAAAACTTCGTCCTGCGTTGCCTTTGGAATTTCATCATAAGAAGCTCGCACGTTATCACATTGCCAGCCAAGATGTACGCTCAATCTCTGCCAGACAACACATTGTTCCAACAGATAGACTTGCTTGTAGTTCAGTTCCTTGTGAGCTTCGCCATACTGTTTGACATACTCTAAGGATAACGCCACATCTGAAATCTGGTCGGCACTCATGCGTGAGCTTGCGTCAGCTCTGGTCTTGTAGCCATTCTTAAAATCTGTATTGATGTCGATACAATAGGCAGTTTCGCCCTCGACTTTCATATAGCCCTCATTGAATGTCGAACCGATAGAACCGTCATTCATTACTTTTTCAATGATACCGACACGCTCTGCACTTTCCGTCCAGTATTGCTTGCTTTCTGCATGAACGGGTGTAGTCGGTAAAGCAGTAACGACAGTTGCAAGAGCTAAGAAGCCCGTACACAATCGTTTCCATGTCTTTTTCATAAATCTAATGCTCCTTTCATTTTGGGTATAAAAATAGACGCTCATTTCTGAACGTCTACATTATTGAAAGGCTTGTCCTCTCACACATATTCTATTTTAATAGGTACAACAGTTGCCTTTCTCCTTGTATTTTCGTTGTTTTCATCACTTGCGTTATCTACAACCTCCATGTGTGGGGAAGAAATCTCTAATAGATATTCCACATTGGCCCGAACATTATGAAGTTCTTTCATATCATTTTTGGCCTGCTTATAGGCAGAATAGGCTTTCCGTTTTTAGTTCCAGAAGATCGGTGTATTCCTCTCGGAGAGATTTGACAGAGGGGAGCTTTTTGATTCCCAGTTCGTCAAAATGATTCTTCGCTGTCTGGTGCAGTAAGATTTCCGCCTCATGTGCAACACGGAATTAAAAGGCTGAGCGCCAGCGGAAAAGATACCTCCTGTCTACGCATTTAGGGCGTTAAAAGTCCACGGAAATCAAGGGTTTTTCCGCATGGTCGGCAGGCAGGTGGATAAAGTTATCCTGTTCCCCGCAAAACGGGGTTCTAAATGCGGGAAAAAGGACAAAAAGAAGCGCCAGATGCAGAGGCTTTGATACCTCTGCGCCCGGCGCTTTTTCAGCCTATTAGCTGATCTACATAGGTAATTAGAGGGTGCAGATGTTTCAGGCGAAACATCTCAAATAACTTATCTGGATTTACCCATTGAACATCCACAACTTCTGTTTCCTGTAAACGCATTTCTTCAATCTTTATATCCTTATGAAATAGCCAAACATCGTAAAAATCCTGCACATTTTCCCGTCTGCTCTGATAAATCAATTTTTCACTTCCGGGAGTAAGCAGTATTCCTAATTCTTCTTTTACCTCTCGGATTGCTCCTTGTAAACTGGTTTCCCCGGAAAGTACAGAACCACCCGTACATTCCCAATAAAGAGGGTATTGCTTTTTCGGATGCCGCTGTGATAAAAGATACTGCCCCTGCTGGTTGACGATCCATACACTCACAGATAAATGATACAGCCCTTTGGGTATGATTTCTCCACGGCACACTGTTATTCCAGACTTTTCCCGTTTTGCATTATATAAATCCCATTTTTCCATTTTCATACCTCTTTGTGTGGGATCGGTGCTTGCCGAAAATCAAGTAAGTAAATATCCGCAATCCTTTCTATTTCTGTACGCTGATCTGCGGAATACTTATCATAAATCCCGCCTGCTAACATACGGGCTGCCTTTGCGCTTTTAATTGCTGGAAGCACATCATCAAACACAATACAGTGTTCAGGTGCAACCCCTAATTTTCTTGCGGCCAATTCAAAGACATCCGAATATTCTTTTCCCGCTGAACCTCATCTGTTGAACATAGAGCGTCAAATAATTCTAAAATAGAATTGTTCTTTAAGCATGGAATATAGAGCTTTTCCGGCAACCCCGTAGCAACTGCAAGTTTTATTCCATGTTCTTTTAAGCGCAGAAGATAATCAAGGGCATGGGGCAGCAGACCGACATGGTTACTGTATTCCTCGACCGCCATATTATTCCATTCCTCAATAATTCCCTCTACCGTTTCCTGCAATCCAAAAAGATCAATGGTATATTGTGCGGCTTCCTCAAAACTCCTTGCACATATTTCAGTTACATAATTTTCCGGGACAGGAAGATTTCTCTTTTTCAAAAACTGAATATCTATATGCTCCCATACATCCATTGAATCCAGAATTGTTCCATCTAAATCAAAGATTGCCGCATTAAAATCCATGTTTCTTTTCCTTTCTGCAAAATAAATCTTTCAGTTCCGCAGCAGCAGCTTTTATATCGGACTGCGCTATGATGGCAGATACAACAGCCAGCCCGTCAATTCCCATGGGCTTGAAACGCCCTGCATTTCCCTTATTGATACCGCCAATAACAACGATCGGCAAAGAAACGGCTGTGCGGATTTTCTGTAATTCCTCCATTGATACAGAATCAGCGTCGGTTTTAGTTCCAGTAGGGAACATTGCGCCAACTCCCAAATAATCTGCACCATCCTGTTGTGCCTGTATTGCTTCTGCAATGGAAGATGCAGATACTCCCAACAGCATATTTTCCCCAATTACTTTGCGGACGGCAGCCGCAGGTAAATCATGCTGTCCAATATGTACCCCCGTAGCCTGCACAGCCATTGCAATATCTATCCGGTCGTTTATGATAAGGGGAATATGGTATTTATCCGTAACCTGTTTCACGGCAACAGCCTGATTGTAAAATTCTAATGAGGACAATTCTTTTTCTCGGAGTTGTATCATTGTGCAGCCTCCTAAAATTGCCTGTTCTACCGCTTCTGTCAGGCTATCGCAGCTCATTAGTTGACGATCAGTAACAAGATAAAGTGTATAATCAAAGTTCATTTTGCACCTGCCTATTCTTTAGATAAACCATGCTGATACAATTCGTAGAAATGGTGCGTCGGGCCACAGCCTTTTCCAATCGCAAGAGAGTGTTCGATTGCCATTGTGACATAAGCCTTTGCAGATTCGACTGCAAGCGGAACACTTTTTCCCTTTGCAAGCTGGGAAGCGATTGCAGAAGAAAAGGTACAGCCTGTCCCATGAGTATTTTTCGTATCAATGCGGGATGTTTCAAAATGGTAGAAATTTTCTCCATTAAATAGGACATCAACAGCATTTCCTATATGATGTCCACCCTTGACAACAATCGCCTTACAACCCATGGCATATATTTTTCTTGCGGCAGCCTCCATATCTGAAACTGTGGAAATCTGCATATCTGCTATTTTCTCTGCCTCTGGAATATTCGGAGTAAGTACATCGGCCAGTGGAATTACTGTGTCTATCAAGGTGGAAACCGCCGTAGGATTCATCAATGGGCAGCCATTTTTGGCATACATAACCGGGTCGATTACGACATTTTGGGGCTTATATTGTAATAGTTTCTTTGCCACCGCTTTCATACATTCTGGTGTAGAAAGCATACCGATTTTTACTGCGTCCACTTCAATATCTTCAAATACGGCGTCAATCTGTTTTTCAATCATATCCGGGGTAATATCTTGGATGTCGATAACACGGCTGGTGTTCTCTGCAACAACAGAAACAATAACACTCATTCCAAATACACCGTGAGCAGAAAAAGTTTTCAAATCAGCCTGAATACCTGCACCTCCGCTGCAATCTGATCCGGCAATGGACAATACTTTTTTCATTTTGCATTTTCCTCCATTCTCTCGTTCCGATAGGCCATCTTCCAAAAAGCAAGCTCTAACAAACTTGCTTTTTCAAAAATATCAGCCAGATACTTTTTATTTGCTACTGATAACCCGGCACATTTATGCTCTGCAAAAGCAGACCATTCTTTGCAGCTTTCTGCATATTGTTCATCCGCATAATCTTTGATAAAGTCCCAATATCTTGACTGTCTGCTTGTAGGAACAGCCGCTAATTTGCGGAATATATAGCTGTAACTTAGCATACAGGGAAGAACCGCCATTAAAATTTCTTCATTCTTTCCATGTGACGCAATCTCAAACATGAAATCAATGTAATTTTGATTTTCAGGCAAAGGGGCGATCAGTTCAATATCATCATCTGTTATGCAAAATTGCTTTAGATAATCCAGCCGCACTTCCGATTCCGTATCATTTACAAAGTTCAGCATGGAGTAGTAAAGCTGAATTTCTCTTAATGTATCAGCATGAAAAATTGCCTTGCCGTATATACGGGCATAGTTTTTCAGATAGATACTATCCTGAATCATATATCTCTTGAACTTTTCAAGAGGTAGCTTTCCAGTTTGCACTTCCTGCACAAATGGGGTAGCTGCACATTCTTCCCAAATGGGAATGTTGTGGGTTAAGATGTCTTTCATAAATGCCATGTTTGATCCTCCTAAGATAAAAAAATAGAGCCTCTAAAACAATTAGAAGCTCTTTCAGACGCAATACGAGCGTAAGAAATTGCTTCCCTACGCCGGTATTAGCCGACAGGTCCAGAGGTCAGGTCTTACCTTTTTCAACTTGTTCAGTTCCCTCGCAAACACATATCATATCTTATTCAATTTAAAAAAGGACATTCCCAAAACAGAGAATGTCCCAAAAAATACGAATCTGTATTCTTTAGCTCCCTGCGTTGGTATTAGCCAACAGGTTCAAAGGGTCAGGTTTTAACCTTCTCAACTACAAGGTAGTCCCCCTGCTTGAGTATTATTATAGTTAGAAAGTCCCCAAAAGTCAAGTCTACGCATTTAGGGCGGTAAAAGTCCACAGAAATCAAGGATTTTTTTCCGCATGGTCAGGCAGGGCAGATTGGATCAAAGTTAATGCCTGCTTACCCTTAAAGCTGGGGCTTACGAAATGCGGGCAAATGGACAAAAAAAGAAATGCCGGACGCAGAGGCTTTGACAGCCCCCGCGCCCGGCGTTTTGCTTATTCGTCTGTGAAGTGGAACCGCTGCGCCGCAAAGTCGGCGTCGCTCATGGCGTCCAGCTTATTTGCGGTCTGGCAGGCCAGCGCCACCATTTCCTTGTCCATGTCCGGCAGTGCTGCCCGGAGATTTGCCGCCGTCCTGCGGCGGTCGGCGTTGTGGTACAGACAGATCAGGTTTTCTTCTTCCACGGTGAAATACATTCCTCATACCTCCATTTCTTTTGATTTTTCCCGCGCCGGGGGCCTCTTTTTCTGTTCCTCCTTGGCGGCGGCAAGCTGCGCCCGGATGGACGGTTTCTTTTGTTTCTGCGTCGTCTTTTGGGTCTGCTTGGGCTTTTTGGCCTCCGCCTTGGCTGCCTCGGCCACATCCAAAAGGGAAATCTGTTCCCCGGCTTTCGCCCTTGCTTCCAGTTCCTCCATAGACGGGACATTGTTCATCATGCCGTCGATCATGTTGTAGTTCTGCTCGGTGGACATTTCCGCCGTCTTGATATGGCTTTCTGGCTGGGCGGGATGGCAAAGGCTCTTGTGCCGTTTGCCATAATAAGATACCTGCCGTCCTCCGACTGGTGGTGGAATCCATACCCGGCGGCCTCCATCTGTTCCCGGCTCCTGTCGGTCAGATAGAAACGGCCTCTCGGCGTCTGGGATTTGTTCGCCGGTCATGCACTCGTCCGGCGTGAGCTGCTTTTCCGGCTCGGGCGAAAAACTCCGGCACCTGCCGGTAGTCGGCCCCCTCGTCCACATAGTAGGCGGTCTGTTTTCCATCCTGCCGGAACACCACAATATCCCCCATCGAGAGGGAATGTCCCTTGTAATCGGCGGGATGTTCCATGTTGAAGCGGCGGTAAATCTCGTCCAGTGTGATGTCCTTGTCCAGCGGCGCGGAGTAGATAAGCTGGTAATTCTTCCTGTCCACCGAAAGCCCATCCGCCTGCAATTCCTCATAGGAACGATAGCGGAAGTCGCGCCCCTCCGGGCCGGGCGGCACTTGGTAGATGGAAAAATTGGGCTGCGCCGGGGCCTCATAGTCAGAGGCAACATATTCCTCCACCGTCAGCCCGGCAGCGGCGGCCTCCTGTTCCAGCTCGCCTCGATCTGTTTTTTGTGGTCCTGCAAGCTCTGGTCGAAGTCGGCAAGCTGCGGCGGCTCCGGCAAGTGGTACTGTCCCTGATTGAGAAGCGGGCGGCACTCCTTTACATAGTCCAAAACCGCATTGAAATAAGCGGTCTGTTCCGGCGTCAGGGTTTCCCCGGATCGCAGGGGGCGCTGGGCCTCCTGCTCCATAGCGGCCAGATTGCAATGCAGCTCCATATACGGGATGAACTCATGCAGCAGCATATCCCGCTGGGCCTTGTCCGCCTCCCATGCCTCCGGCCCCTCATGGTGCAGCACATGGTTTTTCCAGCTTTCATCCTGTGCGTAGTATTCGTGGTAGCCCCGGATATGCTGGATCATGGAACCGTCCCCGTCGCCAAAGTCCTGCCGTCCCTCGTAGCTGTCCGGCTGGCCCTGCATGGTAAAATCAAGTGCGGAACTTGGTCTTGTCGTACCAATGGCCCGTATAGCCCGGCTGCTCCCTGTTCAATGGCGTCTGGCGCTGTCCAGCTCCTTAAAAACGGCCTCGGCTTCATGCAGCGGCATTTGCTGGCCGTCTTTCAGATGGGGGCTTTCACTCCAAAGGATCGTGACAACCGGCTCCGCTGCCGGATTGCTGGGGTATCTGCCGCTTGGCGTTTGCAACGGCAATCTCACTTTCGATCTCGCTTTTCACAAAGGAATCCATCTGGCCCTTTTGCAGCTCATAGCCCTGTTCACACAGGCGGTTGATAAGCCCGATTACCTTGTCGTTATCGCCCACGGCCTCGGCATAGGCCACGATCAACTGCCGTTCCTCGCTGCCCAAACGCGGGGCGTTTTTCTCTGCCAGTTCAATCAGAGCGGCAGCCCGGTCAGCCGGGGACGCCTCCGGCATGAACGGCTTTCCATTCAAAAGGCCGTCGATCCCATTCCACGCCTGCGGCTGGGGAATGGCGTTGGCCTGTTCGGTTGCTTCCAGAAAATCATCCAGCCCGTCGCCGGTCAGGGGTTCTATTGTCCCAGCCGGTCGCTCATGGATGGCAAGGATTTCTTTTCCGGCTTCCGCAAGGGACAGGTCGGGATTGTCAAGCTGGCCTCCGTCCAGTTCTTTGTAGTCGGGACCGTACAGCGTGTAATCGTAGCCGGTTTCTGATGTCTGGATATACAGATATTCGCCGCTTTCCAGACGGTAGGCGGCCTCCTGCGGGGCTTTGGCCTGTTCCAGCGTTCCATCCCCGGCAATGGTAAAGCCCTGCGCCTGCGCCGCCTCCTTGGTTCCCTGCGACACTTCGCCGGTGGATTTCAAATCCGCGTCAATGAGGGTTTGCAGCATGGCTTTTACGCTGGCGGTCATTTCCTGCTGTTGCTCCGGGGGCAGCTTGGAAAATACGCTGTCCGGGTCTGGCTGCTCGGCGGCCTGTTCCAGCGGTGCGGCCTGCGGCTGCTCCTGCTGGGCCTGCCGTTCTTTCTGAAGCTGGGCAAGGTGGCCGTCAATGGTGGTAATCAGTTCATGGGCGGTGGCCCGGATGGTTTCAAGGGAGGCTTTCAGCTCTTTCAAGTCCTTGCCGGAACTCCAACCGGCCACATAGCCAAAGGAATAATCGGAGGTGTCCAGCCCGTAGTGCTGGCAGACGGCATAGGCCACGCTTTCGGCCTGCACTTCGCGGGTGCGGCTGTCGGGACGGTCGGCCTGCTCAATGGCCGGGGCTTCCGGGTCGATGGCGTGGAGCTTGGAATGGGCGATCTCGTGGATAGCCGTCTTTAGGGTCTGTAATTCGCTCATGCCCTCCTGAATGGCGATCCGCTTTTCCGTCAGGTGGTAGTAGCCGTGGGAACCGCCCGGAATGTCCTCAAAACCAATGGGAACCGGGGAGGTCTGTTCCAGCGCCTTAAAAAATTCCCCGTAGCGTTCCACGCTGCCGGTCAGTTCTTCCACGCCGATAGAGGGCAGCGGTTCTCCCTCGGTCTGGCTCACATCAAAGACGGAAACGATCTTAAAGGCCGGAACCTGTATTTCCTGTACTTCGGTAACAGGCTTTCCGTCTTTTCCCATCACCGGCCTGCCCTGTGCGTCCAGCTTTTGCACTTCCTTTTTTGCCTTGAACGGGGCCGGGGCCAGTATCTTGATGGCCTTTTCGCCTTTCTTCACATTGCGGTGAAAATCGTCCCGCCACTTGTTGTAGCCTGCCACAAGCTGTCCGCCCTGCATGGCGATCAGGAGGGTATTGTTGAAGCTGTAACTGTGGAACTTGGACATGGTGGTGAGATAGGCTTTGTAGCGTTCACTCTCGAAAAGCTCCTGTATGCCGGTTTCCAGCCGGTCGGTGATCTCTTTCATGCGCTCGGCGCTGTTCTGGCCGTTTAAGAGAATGGGGGTGACAGGCTGCGGGGCCTTTGCGGGGGTTGCCGCCTCCGGCTGCACCTTGCTTTCCTCCCGCAGAATTTCCGGCGCAGGATAGGCCATCACCCGGTATTCCTCCGGCACTGGCTGGCCCTCATGGACGCGCTGCCATTCGTCGCTGGTTCGCAGGATATAGCCGTAATCGGTAAAGATTCCCTGTTCCTCGTTGGCGATAAAACTTCCCAGCCGGTCGGTGTCAATGGCCGGTTTCCACGGGTCGGGAACGACAAACAGCCCGGAATCATTCAGATAATATTCCCCCAGACTGCGGTTGTCCTTGGCGTTGATTAAGACAAAACAATC
>ENA-OQEL01000764-OQEL01000764.1-human-gut-metagenome-genome-assembly--contig:-NODE-764-length-10157-cov-1.970588_pt1 | contig 10157 bp, 15 predicted proteins | sample MGYA00242796_ERZ504637 | MGnify/ENA primary metagenome ERZ504637 (study PRJEB26092, sample SAMD00036306) | human gut metagenome | host: Homo sapiens | study: EMG produced TPA metagenomics assembly of... | reverse complement strand
CCAGCGTTAGGGCGTCAACTTTTTTGAAAAACACGGCGATGGTTTCTCCCAGGTTTACGGGGCGGTGGTTAAAAACACAATTAAAACCGGAAGAAGGCGAAGATCGAGTGGATGTTCAGGAGCGAACGGCAATTAGACAACAGAGTGTAGACTCATGACAAACGTACATCCGCCAGAGGCACGACCTTTATAAGAGCATGTAAAGAACATCAACTTATTGAATTTTTAGGATTTTATTGGCCGGATAAGGCATTCACGCCGCATCCGGCACAGACAATCAAATATTACAGAACGATTAATCCACGTATTTCATCGCGACCCTGAAGTCAGGCGCGTAATAAGTTCGTAAGCGCTTACTTTCGTCATTTCAGCGATACGTTCTACGGGCAAACCTTCGCCCCATAAAATGACCGGATCCCCGGCTTTGTCCTGCGCTTGTGGACCTAAGTCTACGCAGATCATATCCATCGCCACGCGCCCGACAATCGGTACTTCGCGACCGTTCACCAGCACTGGCGTACCGGACGGCGCGGCGCGCGGATAACCATCGCCATAGCCCATCGCGACTACGCCAAGACGGGTATCACGTTCGCTTACCCAGGTTCCACCATAACCAACAGGTTCTCCGGCTTTATGCTCACGCACGGCAATCAGGCTGGAGGTTAGTGACATCACTGGCTGACAGCCAAAATCGGCACCGGTGGAGCGATCTTCCAGCGGCGAGACGCCATAAAGAATGATGCCCGGGCGCACCCAGTCAAAATGCGACTGTGGCCACAGCAGAATGCCACCCGATGCGGCAATGGAACGTTGACCAGGTTTGCCTTCGCAAAAGGTATTAAAGATAGCGAGTTGTTTCTCGGTTGCGCCACATTTTGGTTCATCCGCGCGCGCAAAATGGCTGACGATATTCACCGGCTGACGAACGTTTTTGCACTGGGTCAGGCGATGATAAAACGCCTCAGCCTGTTCCGGCCTTACGCCCAGACGGTGCATACCGGTATCGAGTTTCATCCAGACGGTAACCGGCTCGTCCAGGCTAGCCTCTTCCAGCGCAGCCAGCTGATTCTTCGTTATGCACGGCGGTATGAAAATGTTGCGCAGAAATCGATCGGCAGATCTCTGGCATCAAAAAAGCCTTCGAGTAACAGTACCAGGTTTGGTGATTCCCCCCGCACGCAGTCGCAGAGCTTCTTCGAGACGGGCTACGCCAAAGGCGTCAGCATCGGGGAGCGTTCGCGCGGTCTCAAGAAGACCGTGACCATAAGCGTTCGCTTTCACCACCGCAACCATTTTACTGGCAGGGGCCAGTTCACGAAGACGTTGCAGGTTGTGTCGCAGAGCGCGGCGGTTAATCACAACAGTTGCCGCTTGCATTTGTGTTCCTTGATAAGTGTTTGCTTTAATTACCTAATTCATAAAATAATTATTATTCGTCGTCGTACTGCGGCCCCGCATAGTTGTCGAAGCGCGACCATTGACCGTTAAAGGTCAGGCGTACCGTCCCGATTGGGCCGTTACGTTGTTTACCGATAATAATTTCCGCGATGCCTTTTAAATCACTGTTTTCGTGATACACCTCATCACGATAGATAAACATGATCAAGTCCGCATCCTGCTCGATAGAGCCAGATTCACGCAGGTCGGAGTTGACCGGGCGTTTGTCGGCACGTTGTTCCAGAGAACGGTTCAACTGGGACAGCGCCACCACCGGCACGTTCAGTTCTTTCGCCAGTGCTTTCAGCGAGCGGGAGATTTTCTGCAATTTTCCAGCGTACCGGTTATCGGAAAGCGCCGGTACGCGCATCAGTTGCAGGTAGTCGATCATGATAAGCCCGATGCCGCCGTGTTCACGGGCAATACGGCGTGCGCGGGAACGCACTTCCGTTGGCGTCAGGCCGGAGGAGTCATCGATATAGATATTGCGTTTTTCGAGCAAAATACCCATGGTGCCGGAAATGCGCGCCCAGTCTTCATCATCGAGCTGCCCGGTACGGATTTTAGTCTGGTCAACGCGCGACAGCGACGCCAGAGAACGCATCATAATCTGTTCTGAAGGCATCTCCAGCGAGAAGATAAGTACCGGTTTATCCTGCAACATCGCCGCGTTTTCGACGAGGTTCATCGCAAATGTTGTTTTACCCATCGACGGACGCGCGGCGACGATGATCAAATCCGACGGCTGCAAGCCAGCGGATTTTTTTGTTGAGATCGTCATAACCGGTGTTTACTCCGGTAACGCCATCGTGTGGCTGCTGAAACAACTGCTCAATACGCGCCACGGTTGCGTCGAGCACATCGGCGATGTTCTTCGGCCCTTCGTCTTTGTTTGCACGACTTTCGGCAATTTTAAAGACGCGGGATTCAGCAAGGTCCAGCAGATCTTCGCTGGTACGCCCCTGCGGATCAAAACCGGCTTCAGCAATCTCATTCGCAACCGAGATCATCTCACGGACAACGGCACGTTCACGCACGATGTCCGCATAGGCACTGATGTTCGCCGCACTTGGCGTATTTTTTGACAGCTCTGCCAGATAAGCAAAACCACCGACGCTATCGAGTTGCCCCTGGCGTTCCAGCGATTCCGCAAGGGTAATCAGATCGATAGGACTACCGCTTTCCTGCAAACGCGCCATTTCAGTAAAGATATGGCGGTGTGGGCGGGTGTAAAAATCGTCTGCCACCACACGCTCGGCTACATCGTCCCAGCGTTCGTTATCCAGCATTAAACCGCCCAACACCGACTGCTCCGCTTCGATCGAGTGCGGAGGCACTTTCAGCCCGGCAACTTGTGGATCGCGTTCGCGGGGTTCAGCCTGCTGTTTGTTGAAGGGTTTATTTCCTGCCATAGTGAATGGAGTTACCGAGATAAAGAATGGGTCGAAACTTTACCATATGAAGCAGACCCTGACGATACGTTCTGGAGGACACATGGCAACACGAATTGAATTTCACAAGCACGGTGGCCCGGAAGTACTTCAAGCCGTAGAGTTCACTCCTGCCGATCCGGCAGAGAATGAAATCCAGGTCGAAAATAAAGCCATCGGCATCAATTTTATCGACACGTATATCCGCAGCGGCCTTTACCCGCCGCCATCACTACCCAGCGGATTAGGTACCGAAGCGGCAGGCATCGTGAGTAAAGTCGGCAGTGGTGTAAAGCATATTAAGGCAGGCGATCGTGTAGTCTATGCGCAGTCGGCGTTAGGCGCTTACAGCTCTGTGCATAACATTAATGCGGATAAAGCGGCGATTCTGCCTGCGGCAATTTCTTTTGAACAAGCTGCAGCATCTTTCCTGAAAGGCTTAACGGTTTATTATCTGCTGCGCAAAACCTATGAAATTAAACCCGATGAACAGTTCCTGTTCCACGCAGCGGCTGGCGGCGTTGGCTTAATTGCCTGCCGTGGGCAAAAGCCCTGGGCGCGAAACTTATCGGCACCGTAGGAACCGCGCAAAAAGCGCAGAGCGCGCTAAAAGCCGGCGCGTGGCAGGTTATTAACTATCGTGAAGAGAATCTGGTCGAGCGATTGAAAGAGATCACCGGCTGTAAGAAAGTGCGCGTAGTGTACGATTCCGTGGGCAGAGACACCTGGGAACGGTCGCTGGATTGCCTGCAACGCCGCGGCTTAATGGTCAGTTTTGGCAACTCATCAGGTGCGGTTACCGGTGTGAACTTAGGCATTCTCAATCAAAAAGGCTCGTTGTATGTGACACGCCCTTCCCTGCAAGGCTATATCACCACGCGGGAGGAATTAACCGAGGCCAGTAATGAACTGTTCTCTTTGATTGCCAGCGGTGTGATTAAGGTCGATGTCGCCGAGCAGCAGAAATATCCGCTGAAGGATGCGCAGCGTGCGCATGAGATTCTGGAAAGCCGGGCGACGCAAGGTTCCAGCCTGCTGATTCCATAAAAGAAATAGGGCTTCCACCTGGGAAGCCCTTTCTTTTTATAGTTCGGCTGTATGTAGGGTACAGCACGATGAATCTGTTAGAGGCGCAATAGTGACAGATTTGATTATCAATTCCTATTTGTTCTAAGGATAAAACCTTAGGTTGTGATCATCCGCACAATCCCTTAGTAACGCCAGCGGTCATAACGCTGATATTTCGGCACTTTTGGTGCTTTAATCGCCTTAATAACCCACACCACCGCAATCGCCAGTAGTAACCACGGCAGCAACTTAATCATCAATGCCAGCATACCGCCGAGGAACATAATGGCCGTCGCCACAACCAGCGCGGCGATAATGCCCAGCAACGAAACGCCGGTGACCATCAGCATGACAAAAAGCCAAACACAAAAAGTAGTTCCAGCATGATGCTCTCCCAAATATGAAATCTCTTGCTGGCATTACAAGAATCATGCCAAAAATAATCTATTGATTTAACAGCAAAACGCCCCGCGACGGTGCGCAGGGCGTGGTGAATTTGACTACTTTTTGGTGAAAAGTTAACGCTTATCCGCCACCAGTTTGAGCGCGTGTTCCAGCACATTAATGTCTGCACCCGCTTTATGGGCATTTTCACTTAAATAACGCCGCCACTGCCGCGCGCCAGGAATACCCTGGAACAAGCCCAACATATGCCGGGTAATATGGCCGAGATACGTCCCCTGGCTGAGTTCACGCTCAATGTACGGATACATGGCGCGCACTACCGCCACCGGATCGGCATCGGTATCCGAGGAACCAAAGATCTCCCGGTCTACCGCCGCCAGAATACCCGGATTCTGATACGCCTCGCGCCCGACCATCACGCCATCCATATGTTGCAGGTGTGCTTTGGCCTCTTCCAGCGACTTGATACCACCGTTAATCGACATTGTCAGATGCGGAAAGTCACGCTTCAGTTGATACACACGCGGATAATCGAGCGGCGGGATTTCACGGTTTTCTTTCGGGCTTAACCCCGAAAGCCAGGCTTTACGTGCGTGGATGATAAACATCTCACACTCGCCTTTGCCGGAAACGGTGTTGATGAAATCGCAGAGAAATTCATAGCTGTCCTGGTCATCGATGCCAATACGCGTTTTCACCGTCACTGGAATCGACACCACATCGCGCATCGCTTTCACGCAGTCGGCAACCAGCTGCGCATTACCCATCAGACACGCACCAAACATGCCGTTCTGCACCCGGTCAGACGGGCAGCCGACATTCAGGTTGATCTCATCATATCCGCGCGCTTCTGCCAGCTTTGCACACTGCGCCAGCGCCGCCGGATCGCTACCGCCGAGTTGCAACGCTACCGGATGTTCTTCTTCACTGTACGCCAGGTAATCACCTTTACCGTGAATAATCGCCCCTGTGGTCACCATTTCGGTATACAGCAACGTATTGCGGGAAAGCAGACGCAAGAAATAGCGGCAATGTCTGTCCGTCCAGTCGAGCATTGGTGCAACGCTAAACCGACCACTCCAGTGAACGTCAGTTTTTTCAGGCATTGCGCTGGTTTGGTTGATTTTTTGCATTTCAGAATTACCGTGCATTTTCAAATGTAGAGATTATTTTATCGATATATCATTGGGTTATGTTATTCAGCATCACTGTTCAGGAGGCTCAATAGCGGGGTACTATACCATAACAACAGGAAGCGCCTGTCTCATTGCAAAAGAAAATTGAGATCAAATCAAGGCATGAAGCTCTCACGAAGTGATGGAAATAATCTTATTAGCCGTTAGCCTTGTTAAGGACAATGATAAACAATCCAGGTTCGACGATAAATAAAAAATCACACATTAAACTCCGGTGATATCTCTTCCTGCTAATGGCACTGATAGAAGAAAAAAGAACCCAATAAGTATTAGGTTCTTTTATGTAATGCCTTCCATACCATCGAAGAACTTCACATATTATTTCGCCGATTTAACCCCGAACAAATCATAAATTAAATTAGAAGTATCTGTAAGTATTTTAATCTTTTCCTTTGAGTTTGGGTCAAACGACTTAGCAAAGTCAATTAATTTCGGTGCAGCATCTCGCATTTTGCTTAAAATATCAGGTTCGAGCTTTCCTTCATTCACCAGAAGTGACATTTTATCCAGATAGTCATCAAATTTCATCCCCCCCGGTCCGCCAGATGCTTCATCTCTCCCAGGTACTTCTTCATATCACGTTGAGATAATTCTTCAAACTGAGCTGTCAGATAGTTCTCATTATATTCATTAATATTCACTTTTTCTGCTCCGGCTAAATCTGTGTAGGCACTAGAATATGAAATTGAAATTAACAGCGAAGCAAATAATTTTAAGCTGTTGTCATCATGTTCCTGGCAGGCATTAACAAACGTTAAAAAAACCAAGAACCTATTGCTTGAAAAATGTATATTCGCTAAAGGTTCATTATCCTTAGATTCCTCATAAAATAGCTGAACCGTGGAGGGAAGGCCATTCTTAGTTTCTACATCAAAAGTACATCGTTCAATGGGAGTCGCATCTTTATTATCCCCAGGATTACATATACTATTAATCGCGAAATGAAAAAATAGCCCGGTCAACAACTGATGCAAATAAATAGTCACGATCGTTTAAATCCTCATCAGTGCAATCGTCAATATACTTATTGACCCACATTTTGAGATCATTTATTTGCTCAATTAAAAACACATTTTTTTACGTGCATGCCATAAATTATGCGTGATTCGTTGAATAAACAAATCTATTTTTGCAATAATTATATCCCGATGACGCAGCGCTGCATAATCAATAGATTTACCATATATATTATTTAATTTACCTTTGATTGAACCTCTATTATCTAATTTATCTTTGATTGCATCTTCATTATCGAATTGATTTGAATTGAGTGTTTTATTAAAGTATCCAGTTGCACCGGGTATTATCTTCAACATGATTCATCTACCTTTTTTGTCGTACCGTGTCCTCCTTATAATTCTTTTGCCATCTGGTCACTATCAAAAATCGCTCATAATTTCTGAACTACAGGTATGCGTTTAAACCCAGTTAAATAAATAGCGAGTTAACTTGAAGCAATTTATTTAAAAATGAATTATTAATTATTATCGTGTTGATAATGGTACGACAAGGCAACACAACACCTTACCTACAAAACAGAAAATCAACATTACGGCAACAATAAGGGTTCTCGGTGTTTTTCCTGGAACATGGTAAAGTAAGGACATTCTTAACCCCCACTTTGAGGTGCCCGATGGAAAAGACCACAACGCAGGAGTTATTAGCGCAGGCTGAAAAAATCTGCGCGCAGCGTAATGTGCGCCTGACCCCACAGCGCCTGGAAGTGTTGCGCCTGATGAGTCTGCAGGATGGCGCTATCAGCGCTTATGATCTGCTTGATTTACTGCGCGAAGCTGAACCGCAAGCCAAGCCGCCAACGGTTTATCGCGCGCTGGATTTTCTGCTTGAGCAAGGTTTTGTGCATAAGGTGGAATCCACCAACAGTTATGTGCTCTGTCATCTGTTCGACCAGCCCACGCATACGTCAGCCATGTTTATATGCGATCGCTGCGGCGCGGTGAAAGAAGAGTGTGCAGAAGGCGTGGAAGACATTATGCATACGCTGGCGGCAAAAATGGGGTTTGCCCTGCGGCATAATGTGATTGAAGCACATGGGCTCTGTGCGGCATGCGTGGAAGTGGAAGCGTGTCGTCATCCTGAACAGTGCCAGCATGATCACTCTGTGACAGGTGAAAAGAACCGCGTTAAGAGGGCGTACATCCATTGTACACGTCGGGCAGGAGGGATTAATTACCAGCGATATTCATTGCGGGTTTCCCAATCCACGACCTCTTTTTCTGCCTGATCTTTCTGATAACCATAACGTTCCTGGATTTTACCGACCAGTTGATCACGTTTACCTTCAATGATCGTCATATCATCATCGGTCAGTTTGCCCCATTGCTCTTTCACTTTACCTTTAAACTGTTTCCAGTTACCGCCGGCTTCATCTTTATTCATAATCAAGACCTCATCGTTAGGTTGTGAATGAGAGTACGTTCACTTTTCTTCTGAACGTGAGATTAAGTGTAGTCAGCAATTTGGCTTAGGATAATTTATTCAGAATTTTTTAACCGTCACGTTGCGGCAAACCAGGTACCGTTGCGCCAGTGACGCCGCCAGATAGCCGCCAGAGAAAGCCCGCGCAACGCCAGAAAGACGGTTAATGCCAGCCACAAACCATGATTACCCAGCCACGGCAGCGTAAGGAGCGTCAGCGCAAAACCTGCGGCGGCCACCGCCATACTGTTACGCATTTCGGCGGCACGCGTTGCGCCTATAAACATGCCGTCCAGCAGATAACACCAGACGCCAACCAACGGCAAAATCACCTGCCAGATAAGATAGCGGTCAGCCAGCTGCTGAATCTGGGTTAACGACGTCAGCAACGCAATGATGTGTTCCCCTGCCAGCAAATAAACCACCGAAAACAGTAACGCTACAATCCCCGACTGGCGGCACGCTGCCCGCCATACATCCAGCAACTGGCTACCGTCGCGCGCACCGTATGCCTGACCGGAGTGCGCTTCAACCGCGTAGGCAAAACCATCAAGCGCATAGGCGGTAAAGGTGAGTAGCGTCATCAGAACCGCGTTAACAGCGACAATGTCACTCCCCAGTCGCGCACCAAGTACGGTGATCGCGCCGAAACAGAGTTGCAACAACAGCGAACGCAGCATGATATCGCGGTTAAGCGCCAGCAAGCGACGGAAGTTTCCTCGCCAGGCAGTTTTCAGCATTTCGCCGGAAATTCCGCGTAGTTTGAGGATTTTACGCACCATTAGCAGACCAATCAGCAATGTTGCATATTCCGCAATAACCGTCGCCAGCGCCGCGCCCTGCACGTTCATATGCAGCCCCATCACCAGCCAGACATCCAGCACAATGTTGAGGATATTGCCGACCACTAACAAAATTACTGGCGCACGGGCATATTGCACGCCGAGTAACCAACCGAGTAATACCAGATTCGCCAGCGACGCCGGAGCGCTTAACCAGCGGATTTCAAGAAAGCGCCGCGCCTGTTCCAGGACCGCTTCACTACCGCCAACAATATGCAGCGCCAGATCGATAATCGGTGTACGCAGCAGCGCAATTAACGCCCCAGCCCCCAACGCCAACAGCAACGGTTGCACCAGCGCACGGGCTAATGCCTGAGGATTTTTGGCACCATAAGCCTGCGCAGTCAGCCCGGTGGTGCTCATGCGTAAAAACAGCAACAGCATAAAGAGAAAGCTGGTCGCCGTTGCACCAACCGCCACGCCGCCCAAATAAACCGGGCTATCAAGATGACCAATTACCGCCGTATCGACCAGTCCCAGCAACGGAACGGTGATATTGGAGAAAATCATGGGTAAGGCGAGATGCCAAAGTGCTTTATCAGATGAAGTGAGGAATGCCATGCAGACAAGCCTGATGAAGAGAGATGAAAAACAAACCGCGACGCCTGGCGGCATCGCGGTCTCAGAGATATGTTACAGCCAGTCGCCGTTGCGAATAACCCCAACCGCCAGCCCTTCAATGGTGAAGCTCTGCTGACGAAGGTCAACGACAATTGGTTTAAACTCGCTATTTTCTGGCAACAGTTCGACTTTATTGCCCTGTTTTTTCAGGCGCTTAACGGTAACTTCGTCATCAATACGTGCGACAACGACCTGACCGTTACGTACATCCTGAGTTTTATGCACTGCCAGCAAGTCACCATCCATAATGCCGATATCTTTCATCGACATCCCGCTGACGCGCAGCAGGAAATCAGCATTCGGCTTGAACAAGGAAGGATCGACCTGATAATGACCTTCAATATGCTGTTGCGCCAGAAGCGGTTCACCGGCAGCCACACGACCTACCAGCGGCAACCCTTCTTCCTCTTCCTGCAACAGACGAATCCCGCGTGATGCGCCGGAAACAATTTCAATAACGCCTTTGCGTGCCAGCGCCTTCAGATGTTCTTCAGCCGCGTTTGGGGAACGGAACCCCAAACGCTGCGCGATTTCCGCACGCGTCGGCGGCATACCTGTCTGGCTGATGTGATCACGGATGAGATCAAACACCTCTTGTTGCCTGGCCGTTAACGCTTTCATTCCGCCCCCTGGGTGTATATACAGTTATGCTGTGAGTATATACAGCAAAAGGCGATTTTGGAACCATAAACTGCACAATAAACCAGAGATTTATCGAA
>ENA-OQEL01000760-OQEL01000760.1-human-gut-metagenome-genome-assembly--contig:-NODE-760-length-10226-cov-3.619269_pt1 | contig 10226 bp, 7 predicted proteins | sample MGYA00242796_ERZ504637 | MGnify/ENA primary metagenome ERZ504637 (study PRJEB26092, sample SAMD00036306) | human gut metagenome | host: Homo sapiens | study: EMG produced TPA metagenomics assembly of... | reverse complement strand
TTTTGTTCAGATTCATGGATAAATGGTGCAGCTTTGATTATCTGCGGCCAATGCGGGGCGTTGCATCCAAAAAGCCGGTTTCCAGCTTGTCGTTCAGGCCAAGGCTCATGGCAGTGCCCAGTGCCACACAGTTGACGGGATCGGGCGAAACCGTCACCTCCACCTTCAGCTCTTCGCTCAGGTATTCGGTAAGGCCGTGCAGCTGTGCACCGCCGCCGGTCAGCATGACGCCATTGCGGAAGATATCGCCTGCCAGTTCCGGAGGGGTCTTTTCCAGCACCTGATGGGCCGCGGCGCCGACCTGCTCGCTGAGCATCATGACCGGGTCGTACAGGTCGTCAGTGGAAACATTCACACGCACCGGCAGGCCGGTGAGCAGGCTGCGGCCCTTGATCTCCATGGTCTCGTGGAAATCAGTCTTCTGGGGGCAGCAGGCCACGTTCTTTTTCAGCTCTTCGGCGGTGCGCTGGCCAATGGCAACGCTGTACTTGTTGCGCACGAACTTGAGGATCTCTTCGTCGTAGTGGTTGCCGGCCACGCGCACGCTGGTGGCCTTGACCTTGCCGCCCAGAGAAAGCACTGCAATATCGGTGGTGCCGCCGCCGATATCAATGATCATGCGGCCCTCCGGCTGGGTGATGTCGATGCCGGAGCCAAGGGCAGCGGCAATGGGTTCGTCGATCAGGTACACCTGACGGGCACCAGCGGCCACCACAGCCTCCACCACGGCATCGCTTTCAATGCCGGTAATGGCGGCGGGCACACAGACGGCCACGCGGGGCTTGACCATGTGGGAGCTGTACACCTGCTTGACAAAACGGCAGATCAGCTCACGGGTCATGGTATGGTCACTGATCACACCGTCCTTCAGCGGGAAGATGGCAGAAATATAGTTCGGGGTGCGGCCCACCATAGCAAGGGCCTTATCGCCTGCTTCCAGCACGGTCTTCTTGCGGGTATCCATTGCCACAACGCTGGGCTGGTTGAGCACAACGCCCTTGCCCTCCTGCGCAATGATAATGGTCGTGGTACCAAGATCGATACCGATATCGTTCTGTGCCATAAGTTCTCTTTTTCCTTTCTCTGGTTCCTCTATCGAAACAACGGCCTGTTGATGCAGGCCGGAAATCATACCAATCTACAGTATAGCATAGTTGCCGTAAAAAGTATACCGGTTTTGAACTCCTTCCGTCTGCTCACTTTGTTCGCATCCACCACCCTCCCAGAGGGAGGCTTTGGCAGTGCAGAAAGCTTTTCCTCTTCGCCAGAGGCTCCCTCTCCGAGGGAGCTGTCACCGAAGGTGACGGAAGGAGTTATTCTGCTTCCGTCTGTTCCGGCGGCAGCTCTGCCTGCAAAAGATAGGCAAGGCCGCTGTAGCGCAGGTTCTGGCGGATGTTGCCCATCATGCGGTTCACAACGTCCCTGCGGCCCGCCACGATGCACAGCTTCCGTGCACGGGTAACGCCGGTGTAGAACAGGTTGCGGTAGCACAGCCGCGGCGGCACCTGCGCCACCGGCAGGATCACCGCCGGGAACTCGCTGCCCTGACTTTTGTGTACCGTGATGGCATAGGCGATCTCCAGCTCGCCCAGGTTCTCTGCCGGGTAGACCAGCCGCTTGTCATCCATGCGCACCACCATGGAGCGATCCCGCGTGTTGATGCTCTCCACAATGCCGATGTCGCCATTGTAGGCACCCACGCCCTGCTCCCCGCCAATGCGGTTCCAGATGATCTCGTAATTATTGCGCACCTGCATCACCTTATCGCCCACGCGGAACACCCGGGCGGCGCTTTGCAGCTGGGGCTTGCCCGTCTGTTCCGGGTTCAGCAGGTTCTGCAGTTCCACATTCAGTGCCTGTGTGCCGGTAGGGCCAAGCTTGGTGGGGCACAGCACCTGAATGTCCCGGATCGGATCGAAGCCGTAGCTGCGCGGCAGGCGGGTGGTGACCAGATCACACACCAACCGCTGGGCCGCATCGCCATCCGATTCCAAAAAGAAGAAGTCGTCGGTCTTACCGCCCTTCTGCAGCGGTTCACCTGAGATGATGTGGTGGGCGTTCTCCACGATCAGGCTGCGCTTTGCCTGCCGGAAGATCTCGTTCAGGCACACGGTGGGCACCAGCCCGGAGCGGATGATCTCGCCCAGAATATTGCCGGGGCCGACGCTGGGCAGCTGGTCGGCATCACCTACCATGATAATGCGGCAGCTGTAGCGCAGCGCTGCGATCAGGGCCTGAAACAGCTTCACATCCACCATGCTCATTTCGTCCAGAATGACCACATCGCACTTGAGCAGGTTCTTGTCGTTGTGGATAAAGCTGACCACGCCGCCGGTGTAGTCCACCTCCAAAAGACGGTGGATGGTGCTGGCCTTGCGGCCGGTCAGCTCACTCAGCCGTTTAGCTGCGCGGCCGGTGGGCGCACACAGGGCCACCCGTTCCGCCTGATCTTCCAGCAGCTGCAGAATGGCGTTGACGGTGGTGGTCTTGCCGGTGCCGGGGCCGCCGGTGAGCACAAGGCAGTTCTCGGTCATGGCTTTGCGGATGGCTTCCTTCTGCAGGGGCGCATAGGCAAAGCCCTGCGTCAGTTCCAGAATTTGAATGTTTTTATCCAGCCCGTGGGCGGTATTCTTGCCCCGTTTTGTCAGCATGGCAAGCCGGGCAGCAATGTCCTCCTCGGCTTCCAGCAGGTCGGGCAGATAAATATACGGTGTGCCGTCAAACAGCTTCACCCGCAGTTCTTCGGTGCGGATGCACTCGTCCAGCGCAGCAGCCAGCTTTTCCGGCGGCTGATGGATAAAATTGGATGCCGTTTCCAGCAGCTGGGTGCGCGGCAGGCAGGTGTGGCCGTTGCCCGCGTTATGGCGCAGGGTGCGCAGCAGGGCCGCTTCCAGCCGCTGGGCGCAGTCGCCTTCCATGTGGTAATACTGGGCAATGCTGTCCGCGTGGCGGAAATCCAGCTGCAGCGGTTCGCCGCAGAGCAGATAGGGATTTGCCGCAATGGCCTGCATGGCCCCGGGGCCGAAGGTGCGGAACACCTCCATCGCACGGCGCGGGCTGATCTCGAACTGCGCCAGATAGGCGATCAGCTCCCGCATCCCAAACATCCGCTTGAACTCCTGCTGGATGCGGTCGGCCTTGTCCGCCGAGATGCCGGGCACCTGCGTGAGCCGAGCCGGGTCGTTGGCGATCACCTCAAGCGCCTCGGCACCGAACAGGTCGATGATCTTATCCGCCGTCTTGGCCCCGATGTACGGCAGTGACCGGCTGGCAAGGAAGGCGTACACCGCTTCCAGATCCTTGGGCATGTCGGTCTCGCACTCCTGTGCGTGGAACTGGCGGCCATAGGTGGCGTGGTTCTCGTAGCGGCCGCGGCAGACCACGCTTTCGCCCGCGTGCAGTTCGCCCACAATGCCGCACACCACCGTGACCACACCGCCGCCGGACACCTCGAACACCATATAGCCGTTGTCGGTGTTCTCGTAGATGATGTCCTCCACGGTGCCCTCGATCTGTTCCAGCTGCTGCTCTGCCATGCGCTCACCTCCTGCCAAATTACACAATCATAAGCAGTATAACGCTTTTGGCGGGATTTGTAAATCATCCGGGCAGACTGCAGTGCAGCCCTACCGTGGAGAAACACATGATACAGTGAGAAATATATAACTTACTTATGTTTCTTTTTGCCAGTGTATCAGGTTGATACACTGGCCTGCCCTGATACACTGACTCACTGTATCAATCAAGGGGCACTGTATCAGCTTGATACACTGCATTTTTCATCGCATCAGCGTCAATAATCCGTCACTGTATCAGATAACACTCCCACAGTAGCACCTGATAAAGTTCCCTGAAACCAAGGGCTGCCCTACAGCCCAAACAGCAAAAAAGCTCCCCTTTGCAGGAGAGCTTGCGAACATTCTTTAAGCGTTTGCGGTGCGGGCATCGTGTTCCTTCTCGATGTCCTTTTCCTTCTGCAGGCGTTTGCGCACCACAAAGTAGGCCGGAATGAGGAAGAAGCAGGCAAAGAACCATGCCACCGGGCTTGCGATGCAGGCCGCAAAGTAGCCCCACAGCGGCACGAACCAGAAGCCCACCATGGCGCGGGCGATCATCTCGGCCACACCGGCAAACATGGCAAGGCCGGAGAAGCCCAGGCCCTGAATGGTGTAGCGGTAGATAATGAGCACCGCCAGCGGGATGTAGAATACGCTGTTCCAGAAGATGAAGCTCTGGGCATTGGCCATAATGGCGGTCTCGCTGGCATCCAGGAACAGGCCGATGAGCAGCTTATCCGTCACGCGCAGGATGAGGAAGGACGCAATGCTGTATACGCAGCCGATGCCGAGGGCGGTGTACACACCCCGGTCCACACGGTCCAGGTCCTTTGCGCCCATATTCTGGCTGGCATAGGTGGTCATCGCTGTGCCGATGCTCTCCAGCGGCACGCACAGGAACTGCGCCGCCTTGCCGCCGGCGGTCTGCGCGGCCACGATGTCGCTGCCCAGACCGTTCACCGCACCCTGCAGCACCACGCTGCCAATGGCCGTAATGCTGCACTGCAGGCCCATGGGAATGCCCATGCTGCACAGCTTTGCGCAGTGGGTCAGGCTGAAACAGCCCTCTTCCCTGCTCCAGCGCAGTTCCGGGTAGTGGCGCAGGATGTACAAAAGACTGCCCAGACCCGCCACAGCCTGACTGACCACAGTGGCAAATGCCGCACCGAATGCCCCCATATGGAACATGATGATGCACACCAGATCCAGCCCGATGTTCAAAAAGCTTGCCACCAGCAGGAAATACAGCGGGCGCTTGCTGTCGCCCAGTGCACGCATCAGGGCGCTGGTCACATTATAAAGCAGAGTGAAGGGGATGCCTGCAAAAATGGTGCGGATATAGATATCCGCAAGGTCGATGATGTTTTCCGGGGTGTTCGTCCACACCAGCACCGAGCGGGTCAGCGCCACAGTGACAATGGTCAGCACCACCGCAAAGAAGATGGAAAGCCACACGGTGTTGGCAGTGTAGCGGCGCATCTCCTTGTAGTCCTTTGCGCCGAAAGTCCACGAGATGGGGATGGAAAAGCCGCAGGCGATGCCGTTCACAAAGCCCAGCACCAGATAGTTCAAACCGCCCACGCTGCCCACAGCGGCCAGCGCTTCCACGCCCACAAAGCGGCCCACGATGATGGTATCGGCCAGATTGTAGAACTGCTGGAACAGGCTGCCCAGCATCAGCGGCACCGCAAACGCAAGGATCAGCTTGAGCGGACTGCCTTGGGTCATATCCTTTGTCATAGTATAAAATCCTCCTGCCACACTGGGAACCGGCTTGATGTCGTGATTTTTGCCGTGAAAAACGCCCTGCCGGAAAGGGGCAGGACGTCGTGTACATTCATGAATGATATTATAGTGGAGTGACGCAGGATTTACAAGATTTGCATTGCATCAACATTTACGAATTTTTGCCGCAAGAATTGGTGATTTTGCTTATTCCGAGTAATGCGCAAGGAACTGTTTGGTGCGCTCCTCCTGTGGGTGCTCAATGAGTTGCTTGGCAGGGCCTTCCTCCACCACCACGCCGCCATCCATGAACATGATGCGGTCGGCCACGTCACGGGCAAAGTGCATCTCGTGGGTGACGATGATCATGGTGGTCTTGCGGTCGGCAAGGTCGCGCAGGACGCGCAGCACCTCGCCGGTCAGCTCCGGGTCGAGGGCCGAGGTCGGCTCGTCGAAGCAGAGAATGTCCGGGTGCAGAGCCAGTGCGCGGGCAATGGCCACGCGCTGCTGCTGACCGCCGGAAAGCTGGTGCGGGTAGTGGCCTGCCCGGGCAGAAAGGCCCATCTGGGCCAGAAGTTCCTGTGCCTGCTGTTCCAGCTCGGCATGGATGGCCTTTTTGTTCGCCTTGTAGTCCGGGCGCTCCTTCGCCAGCAGTTCACCCGCCAGCATTACGTTCTGCAGGGCGGTGTACTGCGGGAAGAGGTTGAAGTTCTGGAATACCAGACCAAAGTGCAGCCGTTTTTTGCGGATCTCGCTCTCGCGCTGGGTGGCGGGGTCGGCAGCGTCCCACATGGTCTCGCCGTTCACCTTGATGATGCCGGTGTCCGGCCGTTCCAGAAAGTTCAGGCAGCGCAGCAGGGTGGTCTTACCGGAGCCGGACGAGCCGATGATCGCCAGCGCTTCGCCCTGTTCCAGCGTGAGTGAGATATCCTTGAGTACTTTGGTATCGCCAAAGTTTTTGCCGATGCCGGAGGCTTCAAGCAGTGCCATGATCCAATTTCCTCCCTTTCATCAGCGGAAATAATCCAGTTTCTTTTCAGCCCAGCCGAACAGCAAAGTCAGCGCGCCCACGAACACCAGGAAGAAGATGGCGGTGGAGAACAGCGGCCAGATCAAGCCCTTTGCACTGTATTCCTTGGCCATCATGATGATCTCCTTGTTGGCGATGGTATTGGCCAGCGAGGTATCCTTGACGAGGGTGATGACCTCGTTGCCCATGGGGGCCAGAATGCGCTTGACCACCTGCAGCAGCGTCACCTTGAAAAAGATCTGGGTCTTGGTCATGCCCAGCACCTGACCGGCCTCGGTCTGGCCCTTGGGAACGGCTTCGATGCCGCCGCGGTAGATCTCGGAGAAGTAGCAGGCGTAATTGATGGCAAAAGCCACCACCGCCGCCACCATACGTCCGCCGGAGCCGGAGGGCCAAGGGTTATTCATGCCCAGCAGGCCGGGGCCAAGGTAGATCACGATGATCTGCAGCATCAGCGGCGTACCGCGGATGACCCACACAAAGGTCTTTACCGCGCCGGAAAGCGGCTTACACCGGCTCATGGAGCCGAAAGCCACCACCAGACCCAGCGGCAGCGCAAACAGCAGGGTCAGAGCGAACAGCTCACAGTTGAGCAGAAACGCGCCGGAAAGGCGACTCAGAATCACAGACACAAGAACACACCCATCAATCCGTTTTTTGAACTTCTTCCGTCACCTTCGGTGACAGCTCCCTCAATGAGGGAGCCTCACGCATATCGGCAACAAAAAGCCTCCCTCACCGAGGGAGGTGGCATCGCGTAGCGATGACGGAAGGAGTAATTACATTCTTATAGAACTCAGTCGGCCAGAGCCAGATCGTACTTGTCGGCCAGAGCCTGCATGGTTCCGTCAGCCTTCAGCTCGTCAAAGGCGGCATCCGCAGCTGCGGCGGTATCGCTGCCCTTGCGGAAGGCCACGCCGTACTCTTCAGCGTTCAGCTCGTCCACGATCTTCAGGCTTGCATAGTCGGTGCCCTCACCGATCATGGCGTTGGCCAGAGTCAGATCCAGCACAGCGGCATCAGCAGTGCCTGCGGCAACTTCCATCAGGCAGTCGGTCTGCACGCTCTTGGAGACGTAATCGGCCTGTGCAAGGTTCTCGTCGCCCTCAATGGCGGCTTCACCGGCAGAACCAGCCTCGGCAACCACGGTCTTGCCCACCAGATCCGCAGTGGAACTGTAGTCGGTGCCGTCCTTCACGACCACGACCTGTGCGTTCTTGGCGTAGGCCTTGGTGGTGGCGGCGTTTGCCATGATGTCATCGGTCAGGGTCATACCGTTCCAGATGCAGTCGATGCTCTTGGCATCCAGCTCCACCACCTTGGTATCCCAGTTGATCTCCACGAACTCCGGCTCGACTCCCAGCTTTTCGCATACGGCAGTTGCCAGCTCGGTATCAAAACCGGTAAAGTTGCCGTCGGCATCGGTGTAGTTCATCGGCTCATAGACGGTGTAGCCAATGACCATCTTGCCCTTTTCCTTGATGTAGTCCAGATCGCTGGCTGCGGTCTCGGAGGCGGCTGCGCTCCCGGATGCAGAGGCAGAAGATGCCACGGTGGAAGTGGATGCGGCACCGCCGCAGGCGGCAAGGCTCAGTGCCATGGCACCAGCCAGAAAAGCAGAGACAAGACGTTTCATAAAAGGTTCCTCCCTTTTTTGTTTCCCAAATGTGCTCCCTCTCGGTTTAGCATTTTATCATGCTAAAGCGTTAAACTGTGACTATAGCATAGCGCGTTTGCAGCCATTTGGCAAGAGGAAATGCAAAAGTTAGTGCAGTTCGTCTTTTTCAAGGCTTTTCTGTGCCAATTCTTTGGTCTGGTTGCACAAAGAAAAGAGGAAAAGCTTTGCGCCTTTCCTCTTTTCTCTGCTTTACTCTTCCGCAAACGCCGCCAGCGCAGCCTTCTTGCAGCTCCGTCACCGAGATGGTGCACAGTGCCGCAAGGTCAGCATCCGAACCATCGTCCGGGATGCCTGCGATCTCAGTACGGGTCTTGCCCTTCAGGTAATCGCACCAGCCCTCGCTGTGCTCGTACCACTCCTTGCCGAGGCTGGATGCGTTCCGCATCCCGTAGCTGTCGCCCAGTTCCGACCTTGGTTTGACCATCGTCCGGTGCCGACACCGTACCATCCGCACCCACGGTAAGAGCAGGCGTCTGCCACATCCGCCACTGCACCGGTCACACGGCTGTCAGCATCCAGCGTCAGGGCTGCCACTGTGATGTCCACCTGCGCGGTCACATCGTGGTCATCGTCGGCGGTCAGTTCCTTGGTCGTCATTGCGCACTGACACGCCCAGCACAGCGCGGTCGCCGCGGGCCGAGCCGACTGCCTTGCATTCTCGCAGGCGCGCACCACAGCATCCCGATAGCCGTCCACCGCAATGGTGCAGGTGGAGAGCAGATCAGCATCCTTCGGCTTGCCGTCATCGTCGGTGGCAAGCTTCTTCACCTCATCCGGGGTTTTGCCGGTAAGATAATTGCCAAAAGCATCCGCCTGCTCTGCCCAGCCCTTTTTCAGCGAGGACACCGCCGCCAGCGGGTAATCATCGCCCTTCTGGCGCTTGGTGCGATTGTCGGTGGGCATCGTCACCTTGCCGGTGCTGTCCCCCGTGACCGAGATCTCCACCTCGTCCAGCATCACATCTGCCACCCTGCCCTCGGCATCCAGCAGAACGGCAGCTGCGATGGTATCGATCTTGCCCGCGCGTTCCTGATCAGACGCTTCGGTCAGGATGCCAAGGCCGGTGCGGTATGCAGCGTTCTGGCCCGCCTGCCCCGTCTGCGATGAACTGCCGCCCATGTTCGTGCTCATGCTGCCGGAGGAACCGGAATCGCTTCGGCTGCAGGCGGTCAGGGCCAGAGCTGCCGCCAGCGTGCAGCCCAGGATCATGCGAGGTATCTTTTTCATTACAATAAAACGCTCCCTTTCCTGCCCCCATCGTAAAGGGGCTTTTGGGCTAGTTTACCCGGAAAGGGAGTTTTTATCACATCAAGGGGCTCAGCAGCCGCAGCACACTGTCCAGCACCGTGCCGGGCAGGCTGGTGCGGCATTCCGTCACCTGTATCTCACGGCACTGCGGCAGCGTGGCCCGTACATCGTCCCGCAGAACTGCCACCTGACTGTTCTTTTGCAGCAGTACACCGCACTCAAAGTGTAGGAACAGGCTGCGGTAGTCCATGTTGATGCTGCCCACTACGGCAGTTACATCGTCGCTTACCCAGCACTTGGCATGCAGAAAGCCGGGCGTATATTCGTAAATGCGTACACCTGCCCTCAAAAGCGGCAGATAGTACGACCGGCTCAGCCGGAACACCAGCTTTTTGTCCGGGATGCCCGGCAGCACCAGCCGGATGTCCACCCCGCGCTTGGCCGCGTTTTTCAGTGCGTCCAGCATTTCCTCGCCCACGGCAAGGTAGGGCGTGTAGATATAAACATACCGCTGTGCCTGCGCAAGGATGTTCAGGTACACCGTCTCGGCCATCGGTTCCTCGTCCAGCGGGCTGTCCGCGTAGGGCTGCACGATGCCGTCCGATACCGGCGTCACCAGCGGCATGGGACGAAATGCATCATAATCCGTCTCGCTGGGGCGGAAGGCGTTCCAGAAGTTGAGGAACATCACCGTAAAATTCCACGCGGCATCGCCTTCCACACGCAGGGCTGCATCCTTCCAGTAGCCAAAGCGCTGCTCCGCATTGATATACTCATCTGCCAGATTCACGCCGCCGGTGTAGGCCACCGTACCGTCAATGACTACGATCTTGCGGTGGTCGCGGTGGTTCATCACCAGCGAGAGCAGCGGCATCACCGGTTGAACGGGGATGCAGCGGATGTGCGCCCGCTCCATGCGCACGATGAAATCGGCGGGCAGACCCAGCAGACTGCCAAAAATCATGCGTAGATCAGGCGTACAATCCAC
>ENA-OQEL01000758-OQEL01000758.1-human-gut-metagenome-genome-assembly--contig:-NODE-758-length-10240-cov-2.317809_pt1 | contig 10240 bp, 14 predicted proteins | sample MGYA00242796_ERZ504637 | MGnify/ENA primary metagenome ERZ504637 (study PRJEB26092, sample SAMD00036306) | human gut metagenome | host: Homo sapiens | study: EMG produced TPA metagenomics assembly of... | reverse complement strand
TGATCAGCATATCCGCGCCGCGTATGAGCCATACAGCATCATCTATGGCATTGATATCGAGCGACTCTTCATAAAGCACTATATCCGGCTTTATGATGCCGCCGCAGTCGCAATGCGGCACTGGATTTGAGCGGGAGATGAATTCAGGAAGATCATACCGCTTTCTGCACTTTTCGCAGGTATTGTGAAGCGTGGAGCCGTGAAGTTCCACTACATTCCTGCTCCCTGCTTTCTGATGGAGCCCGTCAATATTCTGAGTGACGACACCGGAAAGTTTTCCCATCTTCTCAAGCTCTGCCAATGCCCTGTGCGCCGCATTAGGCTTCGCATGGCTGATTGTTTCCGCCATTTTCTTGTACATAGTGAAAAACAAATCCGGATGCTCCCTGTAAAAATGGTGGGAAAGCATTTCTTCCGGAGACCATTTCTCGCTTACCTTCTGATAATACAATCCGTTCTTGCCGCGAAAATCCGGGATTGCAGATTCCGTAGAAACACCTGCTCCGCCAAATGAAAACAATATGCTGGTGGTCCTTTATCATCTCAGCCAGCTTTTCAATACTGCTATTCTCTTCAGCCATTTCCCCTCTCTCCTCTCTTACATGATAAATTTGAAAGTCTTATCCGGGCAGCCTTTGGTATGATTCAACAAGAAAGACAGAATAATATCATAAATATATTAGGAGGTCATTCTTATGCCATGTAAAACCAAAGCGTCCCCGGAGGAAATGTTAGACCAGATTGCTTCATATCTCTATCAGGGTGTTACGATTACCCAGGCAGCTGAAAATCTTCATATGAGCCGCATAACATTCAGAAAATGGGTTCTCCGGTATAAAGAGGAGGGCTTTAAGGGATTGCGGCCCAGGCAGCATTTGTCTTACTACTCCAATCAGATGAAGATCCAGGCCGTAAAGGAATATCTTAAAGGCGGCGTTTCCATGCTTTCCGTCTGTGCCAAATACAGAATTTCCGGCACTCTCTCCCTTAAAACATGGATTGAGGCGTATAATGAGCATAAGTTGACAGACCTCGTTCCTGAAGGAGGAGATCTTATGGGCAAACGCCAGCAATCGGTCAAGGAAGAGCGAGTCAGAATCGTTCAGGAGTGCATCGCCAGTGGATGCGATTACAACAAGATAGCCAAGAAGTACAACATGTCCTACCAAACACTCTACACATGGGTAAAAAAGTTCAAGGAGATGGGAGAAGTTGGTCTTGAGGATTACAGAGGAAAGCCAATCAGGCTCCAAACGCCCCGGACCGAAGAAGAACGGCTGCGTCAGGAGAATGCCAGACTTCTTGAAGAGAAGAAGGATCTTATAGCAGAGATTGCCCTGCTAAAAAAAGATGGAGATAGAGGAAAGGTTGCGTTCCTCGAAGGATTCAGCCTTACTCACCTTCTCAGAGATTTTAAAGCCATAAAAGAAGTCCATGAAGAAACCAACATCTCCATAGAAAGTCTCTGCCGACTCTCAAAGGTCTCCAGGGCAGCTTATTACGGCTGGCTGAATCATATTAAGAGCGGCCGTGAACTGCTGAGAGAAAAGGTCGCACAGGAGGTCGTGAAAATCCATCAGGAATATCCGGATATGGGATACCGCCGGATGAACGATTGGATCAAGAAGTATAGCGAGAGCCACCTTATGGTAAGTGACAGTCTGGTTCTTCGTGTCAGGCGGATACTTAATATTAAGTCCGTGATCAAATACAAGACCGATGGCTGCACTCGTAACGCAAAAGATCCAAAGTACATTTTTGAAAACCTGCTGAACCGTGATTTCGATGCAGGCGTATCCAATGCAAGATGGATGACGGATGTCACCGAATTCAAATACACAACGGCTGATGGAGTTTTGCATAAGTTATATTTAAGCGCCATTATTGATGGCCATGACCGTCGGATTGTCTCTTATGTCATCGGCGACAGAAACAATACTGCACTGGCTTTTGAGACAATGGAAAAGGCACTTAAAGAGAATCCAGGAGCACATCCAATGATTCATACTGACCGCGGATTCCAGTATACAAGCAACGGATTCCATAAGATCGTTGAAAAAGCAGGACTGGTTCACAGCATGTCCCGCGTAGGCTGCTGTGCAGACAACGGTCTGATGGAAGGGTTCTGGGGAATGCTGAAGCGCGAACGTTACTACACACGTAAATTCACCAGCCGCAAAGCAGTGGTAAGCATGATCAACGGCTACATCTACTTCTACAACAACAAACGCATTCAGCGCAAATTACATCTTTTAGCCCCAATGGAAGTATTCAACGCAGCTCCAATGGCTGCATGATTAAGATTAAGGTACGATTAGATTTTTTATGATATTTATTTGTCTGTATTAACAAATCCGCACCACCTTCTCCTTCGAAGCAAGGTTAACACCCTTAAACCAAGGCTGACGCCTTGAGGAAAACAAGTAAACCTCGCTTCGCTCGTAAAAGGGAGCAATGAACACTTTTTAGTCGGAACGTTACCCTCGTCATTTTTCCGTCTTTATTCCTCTCTGGAAAAGGTTTACCTAAAAAAGTAAATAGATTTTTTTTCTTATCTTGTATAGAATAAAGGTAGACTCCGGAAGTGTGTCTTCAGGGAAAACGGAGTCTCTGGTATCGTAGGATTCTGGCTCTTGCCGCCCGCTTTGCGGGTTTTCCTGCTTGCATTGATAGACAGGAGTGATATATATGACGAATCGCCAGTGGTTGAAACAGGAAATCAATCAGTGGGTGGATGACGGGTCATCACGGATGAAGAGGGGAAGGAGCTTTCGGCGCGGTACAAGCACGCGGGGCCTTATCCTTACCGGGAGGCGTTTTTCTTCCTGGCGGCTGTCTGTATCCTTGGCGGGCTTTTCTTTCTGGGGGCCGGGCTTTGGAACGGGCTGACGCAGGATCAGCGTTTCCTTCTTGCAATGGGACCGCTTCTTGTTTCTTTTCTTCTGATGCTGGCTGTGGTTCTTGTGGATAAGAAGATTCCGGATCCTGATGTGATGGAGCCGGATTACCGCGGGACTTCTCTTTCGGATGAAATCCTCGGGTTCGGCGGTGTGTCGGATTCGGATGCTTTCGAGAGTGTGGACAAGATCGGAAAGAAAGCGGGCCTGATGGCAAAGATCGCCTCAGGAACGCGGACGGTGCCGGCAAAGACGTGGCATCATCGCGTGCCTGCTTTTATCCGGGAGGCGGCGGCTACGCTTCATGGGTTCTGCCTTCTTGGCGCTTTCTGGATGGTTTCGGATTCATTCCAGCTTTCGCCATATTGGAACAATATGTATGCCTACATACATGAGGCGTGATCTTTGGCATTTGTTCCTCATGAGTACGATTATACTTTCCTAACGCCCACTGAAAATGTTTTTCCCAATGGAGTGCTACCTCAGGCATATCTTTTTTATCCAGGAATAAAAATCGACTATATCCATCTATAATCGGCTCAACCCTTACTTTTTTACGGTTTTTCACAATCTGTTCAAAACATTCATAAACTTCATCTGTCATCGGCAACATTCGTGTTCCACTTGAAGTTTTGGTATCTTCAATGACGTACTGCATTCCTCTGGTTCTCTGAAGCTGATGATTCACATTGATTTTTCTCTCCTGAAGATCAATATCTTTCACTGTCAATCCACAAAACTCAGAAATACGAAGTCCAGTCTTAAACAAAATAAACATTCCATTATAGTATTTTGAGTAATGGTCATCATTTCGGATAAACTCCAGAAATAACTCTTCCTGTTCTTTTGTAATTGCCTGTCTTGTAACACTGTCATTTACGACAACTGTACATAATTGAAATTCAAAAGGATTCTTGCGCAGTAAATCATCTTCAACTGCCATCTGAAATGCAGGTCTTACAATTCCACGCACACTGTGAATGGAACTGTATCCTCTTCCATCTGCTTGCAGCTTAATAAACCATGCTTTTGCATCCGACAATTTTATTTTATCTATTCTTCTGGTTCCGAATTCTTCTTTTTTTATTATATTGATCACAAAATCATAGTTCGCCTGAGTATTATGACGAACCCCCTTTTTTTGTCCAATATATTTTTGAACCAAATCCAAAACTGTTAAATTTCCTCCGTAAGGTACTATACCATCATGTAAATCTCTTTGGATATTTTTTTCTTTTTCCCTTAGAGCTAAGCATGGTCTGCATCCAGTTGGCAGAGAATCTGTTGGCTCTAATTTCCAACTATACAAAAACTTCTGCTTTCCATAACAATCTGTATATACAAACGCATATCTTCCATCTTTTCTCTGACTTTCTCCGTTTCGTAAAATTCGACCTTTTTTATCTCGTCGTTTTGGTCACGTTTTGTTTACCCAAACGTCTTCGCCCCTTTCTACGAAGAAGCCCTAGCACGATATAGGTATTATATCATACCAGGGCTAACATTTTCACTTTAAAGTGCTAAATTGTTCGTATATTTTTTACAAAGACGTAGTCTGATCCAGAAAGGCCTCAAATTTCTTACGGTTAATCAATGACTTACACCCCACCTGGACTGTAAAGCAACATTCTGAATTTAGATGTTCCGAAATAAGCATCCTTATTTTCTTTTCACCTATTCCGAAATATTGCACTGCTTCATCCACCGTAAGCATATATTTTTCCCAAATTGGAATCTTACCTTTTTCAATTTTAATCGCCACTCTTCTCTCCTCCTTTTCTCTTTGGACAAAACATTTTTATCTGCCCATGACAATTTACAATTTTATACACTGTCATCGGCAGATAAAATTACAATACAGGTGGCAGTTCAGTACTCTGCCCACATCGGTTTTGCACCGTCATTAAATATGACCAGATTTTTTCTGGAAGTATCATTATCACAGATATGCTTCGTCGCCCTGTGCAGCTGCTACACATTTTGTCAAATTCTTCTCGCTCCATACCTTTACTTCAATGTTATATTTCAGCATTTCCTCGTATTTACTCCATTAACAGAGCAGATATATCATGGCGGATTTACCTAGTGGCTCTACATATCTTCACGTCCTGTATGTAAAACAATATACAATTTTCAAGGTACAAAAATTCCTGAAGGGGAAAAGGAATCTATATTAAATACTCCCTTTACTGATTACTTTTCCTTACATATGATTTCGTATCAAATCCCAAGGTCTTAGTAATCAGTTTTGCTTCCAGGCGTTGACGCAGAGTTTCATCTACACAGTAATGCACCTGTCCAAATTCGTCAAACATTTTTCTGGTAGCCAAAACTGTTATGTACCCTTCATAATGCTTCAACACTGCCTGGATTGCCTCAGTATCACCAGTTGATGCTGCCTCAATAACATGGAATGGCAGCAAATCAAATGCGCATTTCTGTTTTTTACTTTTTTTCATTTGCAGATTCCTCCATATTTTTTCTCATCAGTTCCAGTGATCGTCTACGATGCTCATTAATTGTGCTGCGTACAAGATTCATTTCTCTGGCAATGTCTGCATCACTCATATCCATAAAATATGATAATAACACAACATTCCTTTTCTTTTCAGTAAGTGTCTGCAGTGCTTCAGCAATCAATCCGTCACGTAATGACGGATATGATACCAGACAATAAAATTCTTAATCTTTCCTATACCTCCGGATCTGTTTTACGGAAATTCAGAATTTTATATGTCTTTTAAAAAGTGAAATATCACCCTCTTTTTTAGTGAAATATTAGTTCATTTTCTTTCAAGAAAGGGAACTATACACTAAACATGGAGGTGTATCATATGCCAAAACAAACAGATAAAGAACTGGGATTGTTTTTTAAGAACGCCCGACACGAGCAAAAATTGACTTATGAAGAATTAGCTGAAAAAGCAGAAATGTCCAGCCGATATTTAAAGGAAATTGAAAATGGGGGCCGAGTTCCCAGTTTTCATAAAATCAGAAAACTGGTACGCGCTTTAAATGTTCCTCCTGAACCATTGTTTTATCCAAACAATCATACAGATAATCTTGATTATCAACGCCTGCTCATGTACCTGTCAAAATGCAACGATGAGCAAATTACCGCTATCCTTGCCATCGTAGAAGCATACCTGCGCACATACAAAATTCCTACAGACCACGATAAACAAGATCCCTGAAATTCATTTGAATTTCTATCTGAATTATTCTGAAGAAGCGGTATGGTTTCCCATACCGCCACTCTTAACGTGCATATTTTTCCTATCATTCTCTTAACATTCGTGGATTTCTTTATTGCCCCTATATTAATAAGAAACTCAACTACATCCATCATTCCCTGGTAATAAGCCCGCTGCTCCTCTTCATAATGGAAATGTTCTAACTGATCCAGATATTTATTCCAGAAATTCTGCTCACGCTCTGGGATTTTTTCCAGATGTAGTGGCAGCTTCTTTTGTATTTGTTTCAAATTCTTCTCTGCTTCTTTCCATTCTTCCGGCTGTACTGTATATTCTCTTTCTCCGGAGTCACAGCGCAATTCCTCAAATAAATTCGATACTGCTTCATAAAATTCATTCATCTTCTTTCCACCTCTCATTAGAATTATTTCTCATTACAGGCAGCATTATCATTTTCTTATTTCAAAAATCAAATAAACTTCCCAAAAACTTCATCTTTAGAAGTATAGTAACAATATTTTTCCTTAAAATCAATAATAATACTTCATCTTTAGAAACTTTTGAGGATCAGAATGATTATTTATTGGGATAAAAAAATCGAACAGTAAAAACAGAATAGGACAACGGGTAAAAGAATTACGAAAGGCTCAATAATCTTACTCAGAAAACACTCGCTGCCAAATTACAACTTGCAGGATATGATTTTAATGATCTGGCAATCCTGCGAATTGAACAAGGCACACGTTCGGATTCCCGACTACGAAGTTGTCGCACTGGCCGAAGTATTTAATGTTTCCTGCGAATATCTTCTTGGTCTGACGGACGCTCCTGCAAAATAATTCAATTGTATTGCTGCCCATTCTATGCTAAACTATGGATAGATACTTCTGAACAACATACACTATTTATAAACCGTATGATTGGAGTGATTTCATGGAATTAACAAAAAAAGTCCCTACAACCGATAAAAACCAGGAAAACAATCATCTTCTCCGCATGTTAGACCGGGGAATTGATGATATGGAAGCTGGTCGTGAATTGCCACTGGAAGATGCTTTTCGCAAAATCACAGAATTAAGGGATGCACGAAGAAATGCAAGAATATAAAATTATTTTAACCTGGGAAGCAATTTACGATGTCACAGACATTGCAGATTATATTGAAGAAGAATTCGGCCAGCAACGTGCTGACCGTTTTCAATCTGATCTGAAAGAACAAATGCAGAATTTAAGCCAGTTCAGTACTGCCTTTCCCCGAACTCAAATTCTGTACAGAGGATATTCCATACATAAAAGATCTTTTCCGCCATCTATTATTTTTTATATTATAATGGAAGAAACAAAAGAGATTCATATTCTCCGAGTGTTGCGCCATGAACGAGATTGGGAAAATTATCCTGTTGCAAAGATCAACTTATACATATCCAGAATGAATACCTGGGAGCCAATCAGAGATTTTTCTGAAAGGCTTCCTTTTTTATTACTTCCCACTGTCAATTAAATCATAACTCATATCCAGAAAATCCAGCGTCTTAGCTTCACTGACAGAATCATCCAAAAGAATCGTAATCCAGTGTTGCTTATTCATATGATACCCCGGTAAAAATCCATACGTTTGAATAATCATCCCAACCAGATCAGGATCACATTTTACATCCAGGATGTCAATGTTTCCATCTTCTTCTAATCCCAGTATTTTCTTTTCCACTACCATAATTATAGCATACCATTTTCCATTTTTATGTCGAAGCACCGCAGAATCAGGATCTTTTTTCCATAAATATTCCGGTTCAGTTCCATATTGCTCTTTTACATATTGAAAAATTTTCTTCACGTTTCAAATTTATCCCTCACTTACGATTTCTTTCTCTGATTATACGCTATCAGGATTGTATTCTCAACCACTTCTCACAGTTCTATTTATGTTTTATAGCTTTTGCATAGCCTGCTTTGCAGGCTACACCCCAAAATGAAGCAAGCACTGCCAGTGTCATGACACCTGGCTCATTTTGTCAAATTCCCTTTCCGGTTCATTCTACCAAAATGTATCAGGGAGTATCCCTGGCCCTCTCATATTTTATAATTTCTTAATTTGACGCTTTCACCCAGTCCTGTTAAAATAACTTACAGATACATCTGTCCAAACCAACAAAAAACCAAGTACCATAACTGTCATAGCCGAACTGGTTAGACAGTTTTTTTGTACTCTTTTTTATAGAAAAAAACGAATTGGAGGATTTCAATGAGCAAACGTACCAGAATTCATCCCGTACAATTTTATTTGAATGATGACGAACAATACATTTTAGAAGAAAAATATCGTCTTTCCAGGATGAAAAGCAAATCTGCCTTTCTACGGAAAATGATCTTATATGGATTTGTATATGAAGTAGACTACTCTCATATCCGAAAAATGAATACCCTGCTGGGCAATATCAGCAGCAATTTGAATCAGATCACCCATCGTATAAACAGTACCAATACAGTTTACCCAAAGGACCTGGACGATATAAAGGAGTTAATGGAAAAAATATGGCAGTTACAAAAATCCATGGTATCAAAACAACCGTTGATAAAGCAATAGAATACATCTGCAATCCAGATAAAACTGACCAGAATCTATATATTTCTTCCTTTGCCTGCTCTCCCGAAACAGCCGTTCTTGACTTTAAATACACTTTGGATCATACACATGACTGCAGAGATCCGCACAATACAAATAAGGCATTTCATCTGATTCAGGCATTTTCCCCTGGTGAAGTTTCCTATGAAGAAGCCCATCAAATTGGCAAAGAACTTGCGGATCGCTTACTGGAGGGAAAATACTCCTATGTTCTGACAACACACACTGATAAAGGTCATGTACATAACCATTTAATTTTCTGTTCTGCAGATAACATCACTTTTTCTCATTACCATGACTGTAAAAAGAATTACTGGAAAATACGAAATCTCAGCGACACTTTATGCCAGGAACATAACCTGTCCACAATTATGCCAGATGGTAAAAAAGGAATGAAATACAATGAATGGGCTGCAAATAAAATCTGAATCCAGTAAAAAACGCGCAGCTGCGAAAAGATATCAACCAGAACAATCCGAATCGTTTCCACTTATTCAGAAATTTCTTGCATTTATGGAAGCTAAAGGATATGAAATAAAAAACGCAGAATTTGGCGAAAACAGCAGAAAATACATTACCTTTCGTTCTCCCGATATGTCCCATCCAGTGCGTGGAAGTGCTAAATCTTTAGGGAAAAAAATTTTACTAAGGAACGTATCAAAGAACGCATTAATAATAAGCTCCACAGAACTACTGTTCCTTCTGTTCGTAATAAGTTAATAGACACCAACACTCCCAATATAGCAGGAAACATTGGACTTCAGAAATGGGCAAATAAGGAAAATTTAAAAATTGTCTCTGCTGAATATAACAAGATGTTCACACATAATCTACATAATTTTTCAGAACTTGAAGACCGCATAGCCTTGTTACATATGCAGCAAAAAGAGGTAAATACCTCTGTTGTTTCTCTCGAGTCTCAGATACGCCATCTTCGAGAAATGCTAAAATATGCCGAACAATATCAGAAAAATAAAATTTACGACGACCATTATAAAAAGCTCCAAAGATCCAGATCGTTATTTCCGTAAATATGAATCTCAAATTATTCTTTTCGCGGGTGCTGAACATATTTTACAGGAAAATGGTATAAACCTGAAACATCTTAATTCCAATAAGTTGCAAGAGCAAATTGCAGATCTTATTTCCAGAAAGGAATCACTAAATACTCAATACGTTTCCTTTAAGCAAGAAATAAAAGAGTTGGAATTGATACATCAAAACCTGTCCAAATATCTCAAACAGGATGCTCCTGAAATACAAAGATCTTCTCATAACCAACTCCCTTCTTTGTAAAACCATAATAATAGGCAGCGATTTACACTCGCTGCCTAAATTCCCGTTAAACCGATATCCTACACCTCGTACTGTTTGTATATATAATGGTTGTCCAGGATCATCTTCTATTTTTTCTCTGATATTGCAGATATGTCGCATAACCTACATTATAATCACCGGAATAAGGTTCATTCCATACCAGATCATAAACCATTTCTTTTCCAAATATTCTACCTGGACTTTTCGCT
>ENA-OQEL01000756-OQEL01000756.1-human-gut-metagenome-genome-assembly--contig:-NODE-756-length-10266-cov-4.504882_pt1 | contig 10266 bp, 10 predicted proteins | sample MGYA00242796_ERZ504637 | MGnify/ENA primary metagenome ERZ504637 (study PRJEB26092, sample SAMD00036306) | human gut metagenome | host: Homo sapiens | study: EMG produced TPA metagenomics assembly of... | reverse complement strand
TTGGTGGCGGTGATTGTTAAAGTCGTTATGAACGGTGAAAAACAGATGCAGTCCCTTGTTATTGATAAAGCTGCAGTAGATCCAGAAGATGTAGAAATGTTACAAGACCTTATTTTATCTGCTGTAAATCAGGCTATGGTAAAAGTAGATGAAATGATGGCTAGTGAAATGAGCAAATTAACTAGTGGTTTAAATCTTCCTGCTGGATTATTCTAATGAGATATATTGAGCCTATGGCTAAGCTAATTGAACATTTTCGTGCTTTACCAGGAATTGGTTCAAAGACAGCTGTACGCTTAGCATATCATATTTTAGACATGGAGCCTGCCCAAGCAAAAGCCTTGGCGCAGGCTATTATTGAAGCTAAAGAAAAAATTGGCTTTTGCAGTTGTTGTTTTAATCTCAGTGATACAGACCCTTGTGCTATTTGCACTTCTCCAAATAGAGATCATTCTATTATTTGTGTAGTAGAACAGCCTAAAGATGTAGTGGCTATGGAACGTATGCGAGATTATAAAGGTGTTTATCATGTATTGCATGGAGCTTTATCGCCGATTGAAGGAGTAGGGCCAGAGGATATTCATATCAAAGAATTATTAAATCGTCTATATGATGATAAAGTAAAAGAAGTTATCATGGCTACTAATCCTAATATTGAAGGCGAAGCAACAGCTATGTACATTGCCAAATTATTAAAACCACTAGGTATAAAAGTAACAAGAATTGCTCATGGACTTCCTGTTGGTGGCGATTTAGAATATGCAGATGAGGTAACTTTAGCTAAAGCTATTGAAAATCGTCGAGAAATGTAAGTTCATTTAGAACAAAGGTTGTGATTTTATGGTTGAATCTACATTAGTTATTGCTTTTTTTGTGGGCTTATTGATTTTATGTGTATTCACTAAAATTTTTTCTATGCCACTAAAAATCTTATGGAATTGCATTTATAATAGCATAATAGGTGCTATCGTTTTATATATTATAAATTTCTTGGGATTTGTATACATTCCGATTAATTTTATAACGGCATTGATAGCAGGGATATTTGGAGTACCAGGAGTATTGGTATTAGCGATTTATTCTATGTTATAAGAGCTACAGTTTTGGCTGTAGCTTTTTTTGTAGGCAAATTTATAAATAATTAATTAGATAATTGATTGATTATGCTTTATATGTTAAAATAACTATTAATTAGACAAAAAATAACTATTAAAAAGAGAGTGTGTATAATGAATTTCAAAAAAATATTAGCAATTGTGATGGTGTGTGTTTTTTGCTTTTAGTGGTATCGGCATGGCAAAAGCAAAATCTGGCGGTGGCGGGTTCAAAGCTCCAGCTAGTACAACAAAATCTTTAACACCTTCTACAAAATCAACAACAACTACAACACCAAAAACTGATGCACCAAAGACAAATGCTACAGAAGCACCTAAGTCTAATGCAACTACAAATAATACAACAAATAATGCGAGCACAAATACTGCAAATAAAACTAACACTACTACAAATACAGCAAACAATCAGCAATCTGGTAGCCGTTGGGGTAGTGCTTTAAGAAATATTGGTTTATTTGCTGGTGGTATGTTCTTAGGTAGCATGCTCAGCAATATGTTTGGTCTTGGCGGATTTATGGGTGATATTTTAGGTTTAATTGCCAATGTGGTACTTATCGGTATCGTAGTAATGGTAATTATGGCTATTTATCGTAAACTTTTTGGCAAAAAAAAATGAAACTAATGCTTATGCTAGCAGTAGATATGATGAAAATAATTTCCGTTGCCCTAATTGTGGATGGATGGCACCAGATAGAAATAATCCTCCAAAATTCTGCCCTGAATGTGGAAACCGTTTAAATGGTGCAAATCAAAATGAATATCAACAATATAATCAATATACAAATGAACAAGATGCGGAATATACAGAGTCTAAAAGTGGTAAAATAATAGATATTACACCACCAAAAGATAAGGATAAATTTTAATTAAATAATGATTTTATCTATAAAAGCGACACTATTTAAAGGTGTCGTTTTTTATTTTTTAGATAAATTTTGCCTAGATGTGATAAAATGAAAAATATGTATATTTAGGAGGCGATAATTTTGAATGTATCACAAGCACAAAAAGGAAGAACTTATCTTGTAAAAAAAGTAAATTTAGAGGGAAATATTGAACGTCGTTTAGAGATGCTCGGCATGACTGACCAAGTAAAACTTATGGTTTTAAATAAAAAAATCAAGGTGCTGTAATTATAAAGGTACGTGGCACTCGTTTTGCCATAGGTAAAGAAATAGCAGATGCTATAGAAATCGAGGAAATAGAAAATGAGTAAAGATGTTCATGTAGCTTTTATTGGCAATCCTAATTGTGGGAAAACTACTTTATTTAATGCTTATACTGGTGCTCATTTAAAAGTTGCTAATTGGCCCGGTGTAACTGTAGAAAAAAAAGAAGGAGCAATGCAATTTCACAATGAAAATTATAAATTAGTGGATTTACCAGGAATTTATAGTTTGACTTCATATACTATGGAAGAGCAAGTATCACGTCAATATATATTAGATGATGAAGTCGATATTGTTGTCGATGTGGCAGATGCTTCTTCTTTAGAGCGAAATTTATATTTAGCATTGCAACTTATTGAATTAGGTAAGCCAATGGTTCTAGCTTTAAATATGATGGATATTGTTGAAGAGCGAGGCATGGATATCGATTTTCATAGATTGCCAGAAATGCTAGGGATACCAGTAGTTCCTGTCAGTGCTAGAAAAAAACGTGGTCTAGAAATCTTAATGCATGCAGTTGCTCATCATCAGGGTGAAAAAATTAAAGATAAAATAGAACATCATCATGGTGAAGAAATTTTAAATCGCAAGCATAGACATAATCATCATAAAGATTGTGTAGTTGTTTATAGTGATGAGATTGAAGATAAGATAGATATTATCGAAGAAGCTCTCGTTGAAAAATATGGTCAATTACCTAATTTGCGTTGGCATGCAATCAAAGAATTAGTACAGGATAAAGAAATTATTGAAAAATATCCTTTAGATTTGCCTGATGTATTGGATAGAAGTTATGAAAAAGATATCATCAAGCAAAAATATGACTTTATCGAAGAAATAATACAAGAAGTATTGGTAAATAAAGATAAAGAAGCACGTTCTACAGATAGAATAGATGCTGTGCTTACTGATAATGTCTGGGGAATTCCAATTTTCTTGGCTATTATGGCATTTATTTTCTTCTTAACTTTTACTATAGGTGATATTTTTAAAAATTTATTTAGTAGAAGGAATAGATATTGTAAGCAATGATTTGATGGCAATATTGAATTCTATAGATGTCAGTCCAATTATATCGTCATTGTTAATTGATGGGGCTATAGCTGGTATTGGTGGTATATTAGCATTTTTACCGAATATATTTATTTTGTTCTTAGCTTTAGCTGTGTTAGAAGATAGCGGATATATGTCGCGTGTGGCCTATGTCATGGACTCAGTAATGGGTAAAATCGGTTTATCAGGTAGAGCATTTATTCCTTTATTATTGGGATTTGGTTGTTCAGTGCCAGCGATTATGGCATCAAGAGCTTTAGAAGACCCGAAAGATAGATTGCGTACTATTTTAGTAACGCCATTTATGTCATGTAGTGCTAGACTTCCAATATATATTTTATTTTCAGGAATGTTTTTCCCAGAATATGCGATGTTTGTAGCTTTCTCTATGTATGTAATTGGCATAGTCATGGCGATAATTATTGCTAAAATCTTTTATAAGGTGAGCGATAAGAGCGATAAAAAAGTATTGTTGATAGAACTTCCAGAATATAAATCACCAAATGTAATGTCTATATTTTTATATGCTTGGGAAAAAGTTAAATCATATTTAGCCAAAGCTGGTACAACTATTTTCGTAGCTTCAATAATTATTTGGTTTATCTTAAACTTTAATTTCTCCGGTATGGTAGATATCGGTGATAGCTTTGGAGCTCAAATCGGTCGATTGATAGCACCTATTTTAGTTCCTGCTGGACTTGGATTATGGCAGATTGCAGTGGCTTTGATATCTGGTATTGCAGCAAAAGAAGTTGTTGTAGCAAGTCTGAGCGTATTGTATGGTATTTTAAATATCAATTCAGCAGAAGGCATGAATACTTTAGTTGGTCAATTAGCGCAAGTTGGTTTTCATGAGTTAAATGCTTATGTTTTAATGGTATTTTGTTTATTATATACTCCATGTATAGCTAGTATTGTAACTATAAAAAAAGAAACTAATTCTACAAAATGGACTTGTTTTGCAATATTTTTCCAATTATTGATTGCATATTTAGTAGCAGTTATTATCTATCAAGTAGGTAGCAATATTTTATATTAATATTTAATTTTTGTTTGAACAGTGTTTATGAGAGTTTAATTATTTATAAAACTCTTGGAACACTGTTATTTTTTTATTAAATATATGGGAATAGTGCTATAATCAGTGTTATTGAGAGCGATTTTCATGATATAATATAAATAAAAGTATGATAAGTAAAGGTGTAAAGATGAATTTGAAGTACAAGTTTTTTGATTATTTGCCCCAAGAGGCAAAAGATATACGCACAGAAGTATTTGTAAATGAACAAAAATTTGAAAATGAATTTGATGATATAGATGATATTGCGTATCATTTAATTATTTGGGAAGGAGAAAAAGCTATAGCAAATGCGAGATTATATCAAGATGATAAGCAGAAAAATTCATATATAATTGGCAGATTAGCAGTGCTTAAAGAATATCGTAAATGTCATATAGGCACTAAATTGATGAATTTATTAGAGGAAAAAGTGAAAGCTTTATCAGGTGAAAAAATAAGTTTATCTGCACAATGTAGAGCGAGAGCTTTTTATGAAAGTTTAGGATATAAAGCAAGTGGAGATATTTATTTAGATGAATATTGCCCGCATATACATATGGAAAAATTAATCAAGTAAAGTTTAAATAGCATGGATAGAGAATAAAGAAAGGGTATGATTTTGTGAGGATTGTTGGTATTATAATTATCATTTTAGTATTGGGCTTTTTTTGGAGGCTATGGCATAATGCAATCGCAGATAGATGACCAAAAGGAATTTAAAGGAGTAAAAAATGTTATTCCTATGGATAATAGAACAGAACAACAAATTGAACAGCATGATGTAAAAGTGGAAAAATCAGGAATAATATCAAAGGAACAAGCTGAAATTATTGTTTTAGAAAATGCAGATATGGAAGCTAAAGATATCAGTCGATTAAAGACTAAAATAGAAAATTATTATGGTAAAGATATTTATGATATAGAATTTTATGCTGATAACAAAGAATATAATTATAATGTAGATATGTATGGCGGAGAAATTTTGGCAATGGATTATGAGATTGATAAAAAATATTATGCCAAATTATCTGGAAAACCAGTAGATGAAGCGGGTGCTATTGAATTAGTAAAAGCACAAATTCCAAATTGTACTACTGGTGATATTAAATTGAAATTAGAACATGATGATGACTATTTACAATATGAAGGTAGAGCACAAGTCAATGGTGTTTTATATGAATTTACCATAGATAAAAATACAGGAACTTTCGTAGAATGGAAATGGAAAAATCATAAATAAAAATAAGCTATAGCAAAGTAAAATTTTAATTGCTATAGCTTATTTTTTATAGACTAATCTTAGCCTTTAACAACGATATTTACAAGTTTTTTAGGAACGCTGATTACTTTAACGATAGTTTTACCTTCGATTAAGCCTTTGATTTTTTCATCAGCAAGAGCGATTTCTTGTTGTGCTTCACGAGTAGCAGAGGAAGATACCATTATTTTGCTACGTAATTTACCATTTACTTGAACAACAACTTCAACTTCATCAGCAATAGTAGCTTTAGGGTCGAATGTTGGCCATGTAGTATGATGTACGCTACCTGTTTGACCGATTTGTTGCCAAAGTTCTTCAGTAACATGTGGTGCAAATGGTGCTAAAAGTTTAATTAAGTTGATAACTACTTCGCGAGCAAGACCTGCATTTAAGTTGCCATCTTTGAATACATAGAAAGCATTTACAAGTTCCATGATGGAGCTAATTGCAGTGTTGAAAGTACCACGAGTACCGATATCTTCAGTTACTTTTTCAATAGTAACGTTTAAAATACGGAATAATTCTTTTTCTTCTTTAGTGAGTGCTTTTACATCAAAAGTTGGATTTTCTTTAACTTTATCAGCATAGGAAAGAATAATTCTCCATACACGCTGAATGAAACGCCAAGCACCTTCAACGCCTTGGTCACTCCATTCAAGGTCACGTTCTGGTGGAGCTGCAAATAAAATAAAGAGACGAGCAGTATCTGCACCATATTTTTTGATGATTTCTTCAGGAGATACAACATTTCCTTTAGATTTACTCATTTTAGAACCATCTTTGATAACCATACCTTGAGTTAAAAGGTTTGTAAATGGTTCATCAAATTCTACAAGACCTGCATCTTTTAATACTTTTGTGAAGAAACGGGAATATAATAAATGCAAGATAGCATGTTCAATACCACCGATATATTGGTCAACAGGGAGCCAATAATTGATAGCATCTTTGCTAAATGGAGCTTTATCATTGTGTGGGTCAGCATAGCGCATATAGTACCAGGAAGAGCAGATGAATGTATCCATAGTATCTGTTTCACGTTTTGCAGGTGCACCACATTTTGGACATGTGCAATTTACGAAATCTTCAGCTTGAGCAAGTGGAGAAGTTGCACCAGTTTCAAATTTTACATCTTTAGGTAATTTTACAGGTAATTGTTCTTCAGGAACGAGAACTTCACCGCAATGAGGGCAGTAAATAATAGGAATTGGAGCACCCCAATAACGTTGACGGGAGATGAGCCAATCACGTAAACGATAATTTACACGACGTTTGCCGAGGTTATTTTCTTCGAGCCAATCAATCATAGCTGTGATAGCTTTACGATTATTCATGCCTGTGAATTGACCGGACTCTACAAGTTCACCATCTTCAACGTATGCATTTTCCATAGTTTCAAGTGTTAAATTATGTTCTTTATTTTGAATAACAATTTTCATTGGTAAATTGTATTTTTTAGCGAACATAAAGTCACGTTCATCATGAGTAGGAACACCCATAACAGCACCAGTACCATATTCAAAGAGAACATAGTTTGTTACCCATACAGGAACTTTTTCACCATTGAATGGATTTATAGCATAAACGCCTGTGAACATACCTTTTTTCTCAGATTCACTAGAAGTACGTTCGATTTCATTCATATTGTGTACTTCTTCAATGAATTTTAAGATTTCTTGTTCGTTTTCTTTGCCTTTGATGAATTTTTTTACAAGTGGATGTTCTGCTGCAAGTACAACATAAGATACACCAAATACAGTATCAGGGCGAGTTGTATAAACAGAAAATTTTTTCATTGTAATCAGGTACATCAAAGCTAAATTCAGCACCTTCACTGCGACCAATCCAGTTATCCTGCATGATTTTTACGCGGTTTGGCCAGCCTTCAAGTTTATCAAGGTCTTTTAATAATACATCAGCATAATCTGTGATTTTTAAGAACCATTGTTCAAGGTCTTTTTTCACTACTGTATCATCACAGCGCCAGCATTTGCCATCAATAACTTGTTCATTAGCAAGTACAGTATGGCAAGTTTCACACCAGTTAGCAGAAGCTTTTTTCTTATAAGCTAAACCTTTTTTATAGAATAATTCAAAGAGCCATTGAGTCCATTTATAATAATCTTCATGGCAAGTAGCAACTTTTCTATCCCAGTCATAAGAAAGACCCATTTCTTTTTGTTGACGAGTCATATTTGCCATATTATCTTCAGTCCAGTCAGAAGGACTAACACCATGTTTGATAGCTGCATTTTCAGCAGGCATACCGAATGCGTCAAAGCCCATTGGATGAAGCACATTGAAACCATTCATAGTTTTATAACGAGCAATAACATCACCGATGGAGTAATTGCGAACATGTCCCATATGTAAATTACCAGATGGGTAAGGGAACATTTCAAGTACATAATATTTTGGTTTGTTTGGGTCCATATTAATCTGGTAAGCTTTTGTTTCGTCCCAGATTTTCTGCCATTTTTTTTCAATGGATTGAGGACAATATTTTTCCATAAAATTAACACTCCTATACTATTTTTGGACATTAAAAAAGCCCCTGGCAAAATGCCAGGGACGAATTATCGCGGTACCACCCTGATTGATAACAAAAAGTTATCCTCTTTAAAATCTTAACGGGATTAGCGGTGCTTTTGCACTCCTCCACAGCGAGTTCAATTACATGATTATAGGCTCGCATCAACCGCCTACTTTCTGAAAAATCCTTAAATAATTTACTACTCTGTATCATTGGATTTGAATTTGATATAAACAAATATCATTATACTTAGCTATAATATTAAAGTCAAGTAATATTGTTACATTGTTAATTTTTTATATAATTAAATACCTGATATTTTATAGGTGTATAATTGAGAAAAAATAGAAAAAAATTGAAAATATAGCAGTTTTTAAAATTGATTTCCTACTAAAATAATAGTAAAATATTTATGAGGTGATTTTGATGAAGGTTTCAACAAAAGGTCGATATGCATTGAGAACAATGATTGATTTAACAGTGAATAATACAGGTAATCCTATTCCGCTAAAAGATATTGCAACTAGACAGAATATAAGTTTGAAATATATGGAACAGATAATTTCTTTATTGATAAAAGCAAAAATTAGTAAAAAGCGTGCGAGGAAATAATGGAGGTTATTATTAGCAAATCTAGTATGCAATACACAGCTGGCGATATTTTGCGAGCAGCTGAAGGTGATATGGCTCCAATGCTTGTATTGAAAAAGATCATTGTAATTGTAATAGAGCTGATTATTGTAGTGTATTGCCATTTTGGTTAGGTTTGAATAAAGTAATAAATGGTTATTTAGATAGTGTTACTTTATCAGAATTGGCAAGACAAGCTAAAGAAAATAATGCAATGATTACTTGCCAACAAATGAAAAAGAAAATAAAAAGTAAAAATAATCCTTAGTATTTATGCTGAGGATTATTTTATTTTACATAGGATTATCATAATTAATCATAAAATGAAAAAATGATTAAAATTATATTTTTTAAAAAATATACAAATTTACATTTTTTGTATTGTGTATATTTTATTTTGCCTATATAATATAAAAATATGACTATAATCGTAATACATTAAAAGAAAGGATTTTATTATGCAAGTAAAAATTAGTGATGTAGTTGTAACGGGGTTTTGCATTATTTGCAATGTTTTTTGGTGCAGGAAATGTAATATTTCCTCCATATTTAGGTATGACCTCTGGAACAGAGTGGTTAACAGGTTTCTTATGTTTCATATTTATTGATGTATTTTTATCTTGTATCGGAATATTTACTATAGTTTATGGTGGCGGTGGCATTAAAGCCTTAGAAAGTGTTGTAGGTAAAATTCCAGGCATGATTTTAAATGTAGCAGCTGTATTATGTACAGGTGTATTGATTGCTCCACCAAGAACAGCAGCGACTACTTTTGAAATGAGTATTGCGCCATTTACAGATAAGATTTCCTTATTTGTGTTCTCTATTATTTTCTTTGGTATAGTATTTGCTTTTACTATTCGCCCTACACGTTTTGTTGATATAATCGGTAAATTTTTAACACCTGTACTCATTATTTGTACATTTATTTTGATTATCGCAGGTATTCTCAGCCCTATTGGTGAAATCGCAGCTCCAGTATCCCAAACAGTTGCTGAAGATGGTATCATCGCTGGCTATCAAACAATGGATATCTTAGTTGTATCTGGTTTTGGTCTTGTAATGCTCAACACTTTACGTTTAAAAGGATATGTAGAACGTAAATCCCAGATAAAAGCAATCATTGGTGTTTGTATCGTTGCTGGTATTTTATTATCTTTAATTTATGGTGGTTTAGCTTATTTAGGTGCTACTTCTAGTGTTGTTTTAGGTAATAATAATCTCAACCAAGCACAGCTTATTGTAGCTATTACAAATCATTTAATGGGTCATACAGGTATGATTATTTTAGGTATAATCGTAGGTTTTGCTTGTTTGACTACTGCTGTAGGTCTTATCGGTTCCACAGCTTGCTTCTTTGAAGATTTTACAAACAAAAAATTCAAATATCCTGTATGGGTTGTATCAATACATTAATTAGTATTTCTCTTTGTAATTTAGGTTTG
>ENA-OQEL01000750-OQEL01000750.1-human-gut-metagenome-genome-assembly--contig:-NODE-750-length-10338-cov-7.444325_pt1 | contig 10338 bp, 9 predicted proteins | sample MGYA00242796_ERZ504637 | MGnify/ENA primary metagenome ERZ504637 (study PRJEB26092, sample SAMD00036306) | human gut metagenome | host: Homo sapiens | study: EMG produced TPA metagenomics assembly of... | reverse complement strand
CCGCGCCAGGCTCTATAGTGACAAGAAAAGATAAACACAACCTAATCAAAATCGGCGGATTTTCTGAAAGATGGAATCGCCGATTGTCATTCAAAGAAACGGTATGCAGAAAAAAGACCACTCAGCAAGCCAGTCTGCAGAAAATCATATCGACCTGGATAATCCTGAGTTGCAGAATGCACTCCAGATTATACAGTACACCCGGCGCTCACTCTTCCTCACAGGAAAGGCAGGCACCGGCAAGTCCACCTTTCTGCGCTACATTGCTGCCCACACCAAAAAGAAACACATCATTCTTGCACCCACCGGTATTGCTGCCATCAATGCCGGAGGAAGCACCCTGCACAGTTTCTTCAAGATTCCCTTCCATCCGCTGCTGCCCAACGACAGTATGTTCAGCGTGCGCAATATCCGCAACACCCTGAAGTACAACTCCGAGAAAATTAAGATCATACGCGAGGTGGAACTCATCATCATCGACGAGATCAGTATGGTGCGTGCCGACATCATAGACTTCATAGATAAGGTGCTGCGCATATACAGCCGCAACATGCGAGAGCCTTTCGGAGGCAAGCAACTGCTTCTCGTGGGGGATATCTATCAGCTGGAACCTGTCGTGAGAGAGGAAGACCGCAGGCTTCTCTCACCTTTCTACCGCAGCAGTTTCTTCTTCGATGCCAAGGTGTTCGAATACTTCCAGTTGGTGAGCATCGAGCTGAGAAAGGTTTACCGACAAAGCGACCCTGTGTTTATCAGCATACTCGACCACATTCGCACCAGTCAGGTTCCCATGAGCGACCTTCAGAAACTCAACCAGCGTGTGGGAGCCCGACTTGACGAAAGCGACTGCAAACTCGCCATCACCCTTTCCACACGCCGCGACACAGTAGACTACATCAACGACAGTCAGCTCAAACTGTTGCCTGGCGAGCCTACCCTCTTCCGAGGCAATATCCAGGGCGAGTTCCCTGAAAGCAGCCTCCCCACCCCAATGGAACTATATCTGAAGACGGGCGCACAGATCATCTTTATCAAAAACGATATAGAGCACCAATGGGTCAACGGAACCCTGGGAACCATCATCGGTTTCGACGATGACGATGATGCCAAGATATACGTTCGAACAGAAAACGGACAGGATGTCATGGTGGAGCCTGCCGCATGGAGCAACATGAGATATCACTTCAACGAGGTGGAGAAAAAGATAGAAGAGGAAGAGATTGGCCGTTACGAGCAATATCCCTTGCGGTTGGCGTGGGCGATTACTGTCCACAAAAGCCAGGGCCTTACCTTCAATCAGGTGAAGATAGATTTCACAGGGGGCGTCTTTGCTGGAGGACAGACCTATGTGGCTCTGTCACGATGCACCAGTCTGGAAGGCATCAGCCTGCAGGAACCCATCAGACAGAACGAGGTCTTTGTACGCAACGAGGTGAAGCAGTTTGCCCGTCACTACAACGACCAGTCTACCATCAACACGGCTCTTACCCAGAGCAAAGCCGACAAACAATACCATGATGCCGCAGCAGCATTCGACCAGGGCGACATGCAGGGAGCACTCGACAACTTCTTCCTTGCCATACACAGCAGATACGACATCGAGAAGCCAAGTGCCAAACGACTGATACGAAGAAAATTGGGAAAGGTCAACTCCCTGATAGCTGAGAACGAGCAGCTGCGCGAAATCATCAGGCAGAAGGAGGAAGAGAAAAAGAAACAAGAGAAATTCCTGAAACGCCTGGCAGCAGAATACACTTTGCTGGGCAAGGAATGCGAGAAAGAAGGTATGTCGGCTGCTGCCATCGCCAACTACAAAAAAAGCACTCGAACTGTGCCCCGAGCATCCCGAGGCTAAAAGAAGACTAAAAAAGTGAACCCGTAAATGGATTCAACTTTTTTTCTTTTTATCTTGTCCGCATTCTGATTCAAGATCAGTTCTATTTTCCTATCAGTTTCTTATTGACCTTGAACCGGTCGAAGCCCAATCCATAGACACCGATAACAGCACTCTGGCTGACAAACGCAGAAGGGTCAATCTCATCTATCAGACGGAATATCGTCTGCGACTCACGCTGACGGGCCAGCACAAAGAGCATGTGCACATCCTTGCCACTATAGCATCCATGACCGTCCATCACCGTACAGCCTCTGTCGGCAGCTGTATTGATGGCGGCACTCAGTTCCAGATACTTGTCCGAGATGATGAAGAACTGCACCGATCTGCGAAGTGTGTTCACCACATGGTCTACACAAACTGAGCAGACAAAAAGGCACACATAGCCATAGATCACCATCTCCCAGTCTTTCAGCACCAAGTAGGAACTCGTGACAATACACAGGTCGCAAATCATGATGGCATGACCCAACGAGATGTTGTAATACTTGTTCACCATGGCTGCCACCGTATCAGAGCCACCCGTAGAACCATTGCTCGACAATCCCAATCCGGCACTGCATCCCATGAAGAAAGCTCCCACCACTGTTGCCATGAATGGCTGGTCGTGCAAGAGCGTGATTTCATTTCCGCCATGACTCTCAATCAAGCGGGTGACTACGGCAAAGACTGCCACGGCATACACCGTCTTCAAGCAGAAGCGCCATCCCAATGCCCTATAGGCCAATACCAAAAGAAAAATATTGAGACCGAAATAAGAAAACGATACTGGAATACCGAAGCCCCAATACAAGATAGAGGCAATACCGCCTACACCACCCATAGTGATATGGTTGGGAAGCAGGAACACGTTAAGACCGATACTTCCGATAACCATGGCTAAGGCTATCACTATGTAATCACGTATCTCATGAATTTTTGTTTTCCTCGTCATGATGCTGTTTTGATTATTTTTTGATTTTGATGTGTATATTATTTGGTATATTTCTTGCCAAGTCCCTTGGCGAGTCCGCCCTCACTGGTCTCCTTGTAGAGCGAAGGAAGATCATGACCCGTCTGGCGCATCACCTCCACCACTTTATCAAACGACACACTGTGATGACCGTCGGAGAAAGAGGCATACAAGTCGGCATCCAAGGCACGGGCTGCAGCAAAGGCATTACGCTCGATACAAGGTATCTGAACCAGTCCGCATACCGGGTCGCAGGTCATACCCAAGTGATGTTCCAGACCCATCTCGGCAGCATACTCCACCTGGGCAGGACTTCCACCAAATAACTGGCAGGCTGCAGCCGAAGCCATCGCACAGGCCACGCCTACCTCACCCTGACAACCCACATCGGCACCACTTATCGAAGCATTGTGCTTGACGATGTTGCCCACAAGACCGGCAGTAGCCAAGGCTCTCAAAATGCGCTGTTCGCTCATGTCGTGAGCTTCCTGCATGTGATAGAGCACCGCTGGCAACACGCCACAGGCGCCACAAGTAGGAGCCGTAACGATGGTTCCTCCAGATGCATTCTCCTCGCTCACTGCCAGGGCATAGGCATAAACCAAACCTCTCGACTGCAGCGAGGCGCGATAGCCCTTGGCTTTGGTGTAATAAGTGGCAGCCTTACGAGGCAGATTCAGCGGACCAGGCAACACACCCTCATGGTCGAGACCGCGACGAATGGCTTCCTTCATGGTCTGCCATATCGTCTTGAGATAGTCCCAGATTTCCTTGTCCTCACATTTCTCCACATATTCCCAGAAAGAGCGACCGTTATCGTAGCACCAGCTCTGTATATCGCTCATCTTGTTGAGGTCGTACACTTCGGAAGCTCCCAGTTCATCATGACCGTCAATGCCATCCGAAAGGGCTCCACCGCCAATGCTGTAAACCGTCCACTCGTCTATAATATCACCATTCACGTCCCTGCCAACAAACTTCATTCCGTTGGGGTGAAAGGGCAAGAACACCTGTGGCTTCCAGATAATGCTGACAGTGTGATGTGGATGAAGCACCTCCTCTATGGCGACATCCGTCATGTGTCCCTTGCCTGTGGCTGCCAGACTGCCATACAGAGTCACCTCATACGAAGATGCGTTGCTACAGCGTTCCAAAAAGAGTTGGGCAGCACGCTGGGGTCCCATCGTATGACTGCTCGACGGCCCCTTGCCTATTCTATAAAGCTCGCGTAATGATTTCATATTCTATACTAACTTTCTGCTTGTTTAAAACAACTATTTTCTGTTCTCGTTCTATCAAGTTGCAAAATTACAAATTTTAATAGAAATATCGGCAAGTTTGAACAGAAAAATCAGCAAAGGCAAATAGAAATAACTTCTGCTCTCTTCTAATCTTCAAATCAATCCACGACAAGCAAACTGTTTAAGAACGTCAAAGAGAAAACCCCAATAATTCAGCCTTTTCCTTCTTCACCTCCTCGAAGTCATTCGCCACTTCGATATAGTCGTGCCATCGCCACGAATCACGCCTTTCTCTGCCATGTCATCCAACAGGGTGATGTGGAGTTCCAGAAGCCTTTCATGTTGTAGGAATCACCATCTTGTGATGGTAGCTGATGGTGTGGGCGGCGGCGATGGTGAAGATTTCGTCCAGGGTGCCGATGCCGCCAGGAAGGGCTACGAAGATGTCGCTCAGGGTAAGGCAATGGCAGAGAAGCTGCTGGCGAAACAAAACCAGAATCTATTCATTATGAATGAAAGATTTTAGAAAAAGTATTCGTTCTAAATGAAAGGTTTTTGATAAAAGTATTCATTCAGAATGAAAGATTTTTTGGTTTTCTCTTGCTGCTTTCAGATATTTTTCTTATTTTTGCCCACGAATCATAAAATAGTGGAGCAATTCATAAAATAGTGGAGCAATGAAAGAACTGTTGAAACGAATTATATTTGAGCAGCAGGAAAACTGCAAGCATCTTATGCAGGATGCTATCCCTCGACACATAGAAGAGGAATGGCTTACCACCACGGAAATCCTTATCATAACTGGTGTAAGACGATGTGGAAAGTCGGTGTTGCTGCAGCAACTGCGTGATAAGCTGGAGGAGAAAGATTTCTTCTTCAATTTTGACGATGAGCGTCTCGTAAACTTTAAGCTTGAAGATTTTGCAACCTTGCAGGAATGCTTCTTTGAGCTTTTCGGCGAGCAGCACACCTATTACTTTGATGAGATTCAAAACATCACGGGTTGGGAAACCTTTGTGAGGCGTCTTTACAATGAAGGCAATAAGGTGGTGGTGACTGGCTCCAATGCCCGGATGCTGAGCAAGGAGATGGGCACTCATCTCACAGGGCGTTATATCTCTGTAGAGGTTTATCCTTTCTCTTTTGCCGAATATCTGCAGCTGGAGCATATTGAGCCTTCGCAGAAAGATTTCTATCTGATGGCGAGCCGTTCCAAACTGTTGGGGCATTTCCATGATTTCTTGGAGAGGGGTGGTTTTCCGAAATATCTTCAGACGGGTTCCGTCAGTTACCTATCCTCACTTTATGAGAGCATTATTTTCCGGGATGTGATGGCTCGCAATGGTCTTACGAACGACAAGGAAATTAAAGAGCTTGCGTTTTATCTTGCCAGTAATGCTACCAGGCGTGTTACCTATAACTCGCTGGGAAAGATAGTGGGCATTCGCCATCCCGAAACTATCAAGAACTATCTGGAATATATTCAGCAAACCTATATGATATTCCAGCTGCTGAAGTATGCTCCATCGGTAAAGACTCAGATGTTGAGTCCGAAGAAGGTGTATTTTATAGATAATGCCATCATCAGCAGGATGGGGTTCAATGTCACGGATAACCAGGGTGTAAAGCTGGAGAATGCCGTTTTCATCGAGTTGCTGCGAAGGGGTTATGACTTGTTCTATCATGCCGACAAGAAAGAGTGCGACTTTGTGGTGAGAGAAGGTGTAAGGATTACCCAGGCTTACCAGGTTACGGTGAAGATGGATGATGAGAAGACTCGCAAGCGTGAGATAGAGGGCCTGCAAGAGGCGATGGAAATCTATGATTTGTCAGAGGGTTACATCATTACGCTGAATGAGAAAGAGGAGCTTACCGTGGATGGGAAGACGGTGCATATAATTCCTGCTTGGGAATGGATGCTGAAGTAATGGCTGGATTAAGAAGGTCGACTTTGCCAAAAAGAAAGGGCGGAAAGACAACTGGGGTTAACAGAGTTAACAGTTGTTTTCCGCTCTTTCTTTGTTTTCGAACATCTGTTCCCTTTCTTGTGTGCCCCACATCTATCTTTTTTGTTTTTCTCTCTAAAAAAAGTTCCTGGAAAAGGAGTGGCATTTCAAATATTTTTTAACTGTTACCTAACATTAGTTTTAATGGTATGTGTCAGAGTACACATATTAATTAAGCATTAAAAACATTCTTTGCTATTTTGCTACGGCAAATAAAATGTTTTAGATATTGATGTAGTTTTCTGCATCTCATCGATTAGGCAACTATGGCAGTACTTGCCTTCTTAAAGATTTCTACTATTGGGTACCAGCAATCGTGCCCATTTTTTATGTTTCTGAAGAGTTAAATCGATGAAAAAGTTTGGCTTTATCGAGTAAAAAGTGTACTTTTGCTGCAAAAATATGTGTCTTGACACAAAAATTTTCTGTGAAATAATGTATTTTGAGCGCAAGGAATATATAGATAAGCTCATCTCTGCCGAAGGCAATGGGATGATAAAGATTATCACTGGCATCCGCCGATGTGGTAAATCTTTTCTTCTTTTCAACATCTTTTGCAAGCATTTGCTTGAAAGAGGTGTTGCGGAAGATCATATCATACAAGTAAATCTTGAAGACCGCAGAAACAAGAAACTCCGTGACCCTGATGCACTCTTAGAGTATATAGATGCTCAGATGGTTGACAAGGAGAAGTATTACATTCTTCTTGATGAGGTTCAGATGGTGAAGGAGTTTGAGGATGTGCTCAATTCTTATCTCCATTTAGAGAATGCTGAGGTGTACGTAACAGGTTCCAATGCCCGGTTCTTGTCAAAGGATGTAATCACAGAATTCAGAGGGCGAGGATGGGAAATCCGAATTCACCCATTGAACTTTTCTGAATACTACGAGGTTGTGGGAGGAGAGGAGCGTCAAGCCCTGGAAACCTATTATCTTTATGGTGGATTGCCTGCTGTGGTGCAGATGGAAAGCCCTGAAGCCAAGCAAAACTATCTTCGAGAGATTTATGAGACTGTTTATCTGAGAGATGTATTGGACCGAAATCGCTTAAAGAATCCAGAGGGAATGAAAGAGCTGGTACGTTTCCTTGCATCTACGATAGGTTCTTGTACCAATGTCTTGAAAATCTCCAATACGTTTAAGTCGGCTGGTGGAGTAGAGATAAGTGGTAATACAATCAGCAAGTATTTGGAATACCTGCAGGATTCCTTCATCATCAGCGATGCTTTGCGCTATGATGTGAAGGGACGCAAATATATTGGTACTGGTACCAAGTATTACTTCGAGGACATCGGTATCAGAAATGCCGTGGTAGATTTCCGGCAGATAGAATTCACTCATATCATGGAAAACGTGGTTTATAACGAGTTTCGGAAGCAGGGTTATACTGTGGATGTCGGCGTAGTGGAGAGTTTCAAACGAGATGCGAATGGTAAGTTGCAGCGTAGGAATCTTGAGATTGATTTCGTGGTGAACCGTCATGATGAACGCCTCTATATCCAGTCGGCTTACGCCTTGCCAGATAAGGAGAAGGTAGAACAGGAGCAGGCTTCTCTATTGAATATAAACGATGGCTTCCGCAAACTGATTATCATTGGGGATAGGTATCGTTCGGGGTATAATGAAGAGGGCATTCTGATGATGAGCCTCTCCGATTTCCTCTTGGGAAAAGAATAGATTGTTTTGAAGAAAATATCAAGAGCGGAAGAACTACTGTTAATCCAAGTTGTTGTTCTTCCACTCTTTGCTTTTGTTTCTGAGTACTTCGCTTACAGGCTTCCATTCCTTCCTACATATTTAAAATGTGCATTTTTTGCCGAAAAATCATATTAATGGGAGTTTTCAACCATTGCCGTAAATGTTCTATTTAGCCTATAAAAGTTCTATTCAAAGCCTTGTCTTTGTTCTGTTTTGCGGACTAAAAATCGTTAAACCACAGATAAATCTATGTTCTAAACTTTAGAACATAAGTTCGATACTTTAGGACACAAGTTCTAAACTTTGGAACATAAGTTCGATACTTTAGAACATAGATTTATAGGCTAAAGAAAACAATTACTTCCCTTTCTGTATAAGTGCTACTTAAAGAGCACTGTTGTGCCATAAGCAGGCATTTTTGCTGCATCAGCATTTATAAGAACAGCATAAATACTTATAAAATCAGCATTTATAAAAAGCAATATGTCGAAAACAAGAGTCTTATTACTTTACGTCTCCAGAATCAACGTTTTCCCTAAAAAGTGAAAAGGCCATCCTCACGGACAGCCTAATACATTTATACAAAAACATTATGAATTCTTTATTATTAGCGAACAAGATTCTACTTTATCAAAATCAATATATCTATCTAAAAGCTTCAAACAGTTAATTCGTAAGACCGGCCGCTGCCTGAGCCTTGCGACACTTGCGCTCACAATAGCGTTCGCACTGTGCACAAATGTCATAGCCTAACATGGCACCCAAGATAAAGTCTTCTTCGGGTGTCAGTTGGCTGAGAGGTTTGTTAACCATCAGACGGATAGCATCCAGACACTCAGGCTTGCCAAAGAACAAGTTCAGTCGACCATTGCCCACAGGCTGAACGATATAACTGATGTTCTGACTTTGCAATCGGGTTATGGCAAAAGACTCAAATCGCTCGTTGAAAGTGAAAAGCACCATACGGCGCACACCTTTTTTATATTCATATATATGATTCATCAGAACCTTCATGTCCGTTGGCATCACTTCTTTCTGTTGCATAATATCCGTCTGTTAGTTAAAAAAATGACTGTGTTACAGGAGCATTCTCCTATTCCGCATTACATTAAAGCGAAGGCTTAATGGCCTCAAGCCATGCATCAATGCGCTCCTCGGTCTTATCGTCCTCGTTGACATCGTCAAGAGCAAGACCTACGAATTTTCCATCTACAACTGCATCGCTGTCATCGAAAGTATAACCCTCTGTCGATACTCCTTCGAGAACATTGGCACCACCCTCTTTGGCAGCATCATAAAGTTCCTTCATTCCGCCACAGAAGGTATCAGGATAAGACTCAGCATCGCCACAACCGAAAAGAGCGACCGTCTTGCCGGAAAGACCTGCTGACTTCAACAGGTTGATGCCATCATACCAGTCGTCCTGCAACTCGCCTGCTCCCCAGGTGGAAGTTCCCAAAATAAGGTTGTCATGATCTGAGATGGCGGCCTCGTCGATGCTGGATACATCTACTGCACTGGCGCCCAACTTACCGGCTATTGTCTCTGCTATGCTCTGGCAGGTCCCTGTGGAAGAGCCATAAATTACAATTGTTGATTTCATACGCTATAATTACTTTAGTTACATTGTTTCTTGTTTACGGCTGCAAAGATACGGCGATTTTTCCAATGCCGCAATACCTAAAAATAATGGTTTGGCATGAATACCTACATATTATGACTCGACTTTGGCTGGTTCTATCAACAACAAAAAAACTGCGGACAGATTGCTCTGCCCGCAGTTCTCCTCATATAATCTCTCTCTTACTTTACATAAAAGTCTTACTTGATGCCACGATTTACGAGAGTGACGTTCAGCAACATCAGATACTTGCGATACTGAGTGTTTGAAAGGATGACGTGCATGTACTTCAAGTCCTTGTTGATGGCCTTGTCGATCATAGCCTTGCGGTCGTCACCTGCTGCTACGGCAGCATTCATCATATCTGCAGTGAAGTTCTTGTGTACATCAGCTACAGCCTCAACCTGGTCAATGTTCAAACCGAGAGCATCAGACAAGCTGTTCATGTTTACATTCATGTTGAAAGCAGCTGTTGCTGTTGTTGCACTTGCATTCTCATCTGCTGCAAAAGTAGTTGTCATACTGAACAATGCTACTGCCAAAATCATCAATTTCTTCATAATCTTTTTACCTTTCTTTTCTTTAATTCTACATTATCCTTACTAATCTATTTGTGTATGTCTTTCTGAAAGACACTGCAAAGATACACACAACATGCTGTGCACGCAAACATTTCAGCTAAAAAGAAAGACTTTTAGTCGTATTTTTGACATAAATCAACATGAATATCCCCTTCCGGCTTACTTTTCGTAAGATTTCACACAAAATAACTAACATAAACAAAGTTCTCTGAACCTTTTAGCTTCAACATTGTTAATCACCTGGCTACAGCCATTGCTTCGGCTATATTAGAGAATACAAAGCAGCAATAATGCGACATTTTGAGCGATTCATTCGTTAGTCTCAGCAAGATTTTGTATCTTTGC
>ENA-OQEL01000748-OQEL01000748.1-human-gut-metagenome-genome-assembly--contig:-NODE-748-length-10357-cov-4.241251_pt1 | contig 10357 bp, 17 predicted proteins | sample MGYA00242796_ERZ504637 | MGnify/ENA primary metagenome ERZ504637 (study PRJEB26092, sample SAMD00036306) | human gut metagenome | host: Homo sapiens | study: EMG produced TPA metagenomics assembly of... | reverse complement strand
CTCATAAAGTCAACTTTAGAGATAATTACTATATTTTTTAACCTATATTATTTTAATATCTTATCTTTTGTTAATCAAATAACTGTATTTTTTCAATGATCAATGGATAATTTCAGCACCTTTTAACCATTTACCATCGGATACTACTACATTTTATCGCAAATTACATTTTCTACTAGAGCATCATCTTGTAATTCACAATTCTGCATGATTACGCTATTTTTAACTTGAACGCCTTTTCCAATTTTAACACCACGGAATAAGATACTGTTTCTACAGAACCTTCAATTACGCAACCATTTGCAACTAGAGAATTATTAACTTTTGCTTGTTTTTGTACTGTACAGGAGCTTCATCACGAACTCTTGTATAGATTGGATTATAACCCATGAATAATTCTTCCCAAATTTCTGGTTCTAACAAATCCATATTAGTTTTGAAATTAGGAAATTGTAGAGCAGATTTCAGATACATAACCTTCATGTTGGAAACCATAGATATTTAAATTATCCTGATGACGTAAAATACCATCAATTAAGAAATCATAGCCACCACGTTCATATGCTGTAGATATAATTTCCATGAATTTTTTACGGGACATTAAATAAATACCCATAAATACTTTGGAATTTTCATAAACAGCTGGACGGTTAGCAATTTCTGTAACAAGACCATTTTCACCAGTCTGTAAAATAGTTGCATTGTCTGGACGTTCTTTATTTTCAATATGGTAAACCATAGTGATATCAGCACCAGTATTCTGATGGAAACGAAGAGCTGTAGTAAAGTCTATATTATAAACAAAACGGCTGTTGCAGATTAATACATATTCTTGTTCAGACTGTCTGATAAAGCTCATATGTCTATAGAAAGACTGTAAGTTACCATTACGGCTATCTTTATCCATTTTTATAGCTGGTAAATAGAATAAACCATCATGACGACGTGCTAAATCCCAGTCTTTACCAGAACGAAGATGGTCTAAGATAGAACGAGATTTTGCTGGCATCATCATACCAATTTTTGTAATACCAGAGTTAACCATGCTAGATAAAGCAAAGTCTAATAAACGATAACGACCTGCAAAAGGTAATGTTGCAACAGGTCTTTTTGTTGTAAGTGTTCTTATTTGTTTATCATCTTCATATAAATCCATTATTCCGAGAACATTTTTCATAATTATATCCCTCTCTTATTTTATCCCACATTTACATTTTCAGTTGCATCGGAAACAACCATTGGTCGTACAGTTTCACCTTCAGGAATTACTACAATAGTACCATCGTCACTACCTACTTGAGCAGTTGCTTCAATTTTGCTATTTTGAGCTACAATAGCTTTTTCAACAACAGCATCTGCTTCGATTTTTGCAAATGGCATAATTACAGAATTGCTTACTTTTGCACCTTTAGCAATGCGTACACCTGGGAATATAACAGAATTTTTTACTTCACCGCAAATCATAGAACCTTCGCTTACAAGAGAATTTTTAATTTTAGCTTTTGGTCCTACATAATGAGGTGGCATAGCCATATCCACGGAATAAATTTTCCATTTACCATTCATTTCAAATGGTTGTTTTTCTTTTAATAAATCCATGTTTGCTTCCCAAAGGCTATCGATTGTTCCTACATCTTTCCAATAACCTTCAAATGCATAGGAATATAATCTAGCTTGGTCAGCTAACATTTTTGGAATAATATTTTTACCAAAGTCATGACTAGAAGTTTCATCTTTAGCATCATTTTCTAAGTATTCACGTAAGAAATTCCAGCTAAAGATATAAATACCCATAGAAGCTAAATTGCTTTCTGGTTTAGCAGGTTTTTCGGCAAATTTAGTAATACGACCTTCTTTATCTGTGCTCATAATACCAAAACGAGAAGCTTCTTTCATTGGAACTTTAATTATACCAATTGTAGCTTCTGCTTTATTCATTTTATGTGCTTCAATCATTTTAGCATAATCCATTGTATAAATATGGTCACCAGATAAGATTAAAACATAGTCTGGATTAGCTTTATTGATAAAATTAATATTTTGGTAAATTGCATCTGCTGTGCCTTTGTACCAATCTGCACCTTTTTCTCTAGCATATGGAGGTAAAATATATACACCACCATTTTTGCGGTCAAGATTCCATGCTTCACCAGTACCTAAGTATGTATGCAATTCTAGTGGACGATATTGAGTAAGTACACCTACTGTTTCAATGCCGGAATTTGCACAGTTACTCAATGGAAAGTCGATGATACGATATTTTCCACCAAATGGCACAGCTGGTTTAGCTATATTTTTAGTTAAAGCTCCTAATCTACTCCCTTGACCACCAGCCAATATCATGGCTAAGCATTCTGTTTTTCTCATAATATAAACCTCCTGAAAAAATTAAACATAGTCTACACATCTTGTCAATTTAGCAAAAATGCAGGAATTAATCTATAAAACTATTAAAATTTTACACAAACATAACATATTACTTATAAAACTTAACAATCTTAACAATTGTCTTACATTTTATAAAATTTAAGATTAAATAAATTTACACTTCCTTTCTATTTATAAACTTCTCAAATAAATAAAATTCGTTACATTTTCATTTGACAATATTACAATTCTATATAAATTTTGTAAATCCTTCTTTTTTTTTAAAATTTTTTAAAAAAATAATAAAAAAAGCAGGACATTAAATTTGTCCTGCTAAAATCAACCCTTTTTTATATTTGCTTATCGCGGAAATTTGTAAACCAAATTTTTTAATCAATTCATCTTTTAAAGATAATAAATCTTCCATTTTTCCTTGTTTTAATTCAATTTCAACTTCACAAATAGGAGCTTTATTTTCTCTTCCTTGAACAAAACCAAGATCTAAAGCCACTTCTAGCTTAGAGTCCAGCCATGTTAGCTCTATACACTCACGCACAAAATCTGTTATTACTATCGGTAAAAGTTTTTTATCCTTTGTAGTTTTAATCAAAGACCAAATGTCTTTATCTTCAGCAAATACATTTATATCTGGTGTCAACTTTGTTACTTTTTTATTAATTTCCACGCGTTCAAACAGACCATCACTATTTACTTTTCCCGATTTGTACGTTGCTACGATACAATCATTTTCACAGCGTACACGATAAGCGATTTTATGTTTTTGATAGAAATTATCTTCCGTATCATAATAAATAGCCTTCATATCTATACGTTGCCATGATTGCTCTTTATTTTCTTGCAAAAATCCACGTATATTTTCTATTTGGGCTTCACTTTTATTTCCATTTTTACTTCTATTTCTTGATTATTCATGGATTTCCCCAACAACCTTTCTCTTTTCAATTCTCAAAATTAGCCTGATGTTTTGCTATTAAACTACTGCGATGAGCAATTAGCTGATAATTTTTCGTATTTGGCAAATGAATTTTCAACATATCATATAAATTGCCCTCTAAATCTTCATCAAGTGCTGATGTCGCTTCATCTAAAAATACAAATTCTGGTCTATATAATAGAATTCGCGCAAAAGCTATTCTTTGTTGTTCACCTAAAGATAAAATTCTACTCCAATCATCAACAATATCCAATTTTATCTGCTAAAATTTTCTAACTTACAAGCTATGAGTATTTCTTTTATTTCTTCATCATTATATTTTTCACTGATTACTTCTTCAACTACAGGATAAGAAATTGCCTGTCTTAAGCTACCAAGTGGCAAATATGGTCTTTGTGGTAAAAATAAAAATTCTTCTTCTTTTGGCAAATAAACATTACCTTTTGCATAAGGCCAAAGACCTGCAAGTGTTCTTAAAAGAGTTGATTTACCCACACCAGAAGCACCCATGATCAATAAAGATTGATATTTCATCAAATCAATTGTACAATCCTTGATTAAAACATCTTTATTTTTATTAGGAAGGAAAACATCTACATTTTCTATACCGACTTTAATATTAGAAGCATTATCTATGATTAAATCAGATTTCAAATCTAAAGCTTCACTAACATGACGATTAAAACCATCTAAACGGCGGACTACAGAGCACCACTGTGCTATAGTTGTATAAGCATCTACAAAATATGACATTGCTCCTTGAACTTGTCCAAAAGCATTTGATACTTGCATAATCCAGCCCACTTGTACCTCTTTAGCAAACCAACGCGGTGCAGCCAATAATAATGGAATGATAATCGCCAATTGACCATAACCAGCTGTAAAGCCATTTAAGATTTTTTGACGAGTCATAATATCGCGGAAATTGCCAATTACAATCTTAAATCTAGTCAAGAAATTTTCTAATTCTGGTTTTTCACCACGATAAAAAGCAATCGACTCTGTATTTTCTCTTACACGCATCATCGCAAAACGGAAATCAGCTTCATATTTTTGCTGTTCATAATTTAAATTGATAAGTGCCTTACCCACCTTATGAGTGAGATACGTACCAACGATAGAATATACCAAAGACAACCAAACCATATAACCATAGATAGTGAATTCATAACTACCAATAGGCACAGTGATAATTCCTGATAAATTCCATAAAATTACAGTAAATGCCACCAAAGTTATCAATTGACGCACCAGACCAATCGTCAAAGATAAAGTCAAAGCTACAAATTGATTGATATCCTCAGAAATACGCTGATCTGGGTTATCCATATCTTTTCCCATCAATTTCAACTTATAATAAGCTCTATTTTCCATCCATCTAACTAAATATTTATCAGTGAGCCATTCACGCCATTTTATCTGCAATAATTGTTGTAAATACACAGAATAAACGCCAATCGCTATATAGATAGCGGCAATCAAGGAAAATTTGCCCACTAAATACCAAAAACTATCAAATTCATAGGCTTGCAAAACATCCCAAAATTCTTTATACCAATCATTTACCAATACCGTCAAAAATACACTCGCTAAATTTAAAATTAAAACAACAGCTAAAATACCATAAGCTTTCCATTTTTGTTCAGAACGCCAATATCCTAGTGCTAAAATTTTAAAAGCCTGTAAATAATACATAATTCTTCTTGAAGTCAAACCATACACCTCTATCCTAAAATTAATTTTCATATCTTCTAAAAAAATATGCTAAAATAAATATATTGCTTACTTTTCTTTCATGAGCAAGAAAAGTAACAAAAGAACTCTACCTCCCGATATCAATTTTACTTTGTCAATTATAAAATTATGTCTATAACGCTCTAAACTCGCTTTGCTCAAACAGTAGAGCTAAAACCATAGCCATAATTTTATCCTTGCCAATAGCCTACGGCTACCGTAAAATTCGCTAACGTGAGGAATATTCGGTATTATTTTTAATAATACTAAATAATTTGTTATATTTTCCGCATTATAAAATTTAGCGGTAATCACAAGATTATTGAAAAACATTATCATTGAATACGTTTTTTGCTTAACTGTCTGAGCGTAGCGAGTTTTAAGCATTGTATGAAATGATAATTTTTTTCAAAGCTAAAATTTTATCTGCGGTGGCTTTCTTTGGTTCGTTTCTTTGCCATCAAAGAAATGAACATATAATATAAGGAGGAAAAAATTTTTTATGAATATTTTACTAGCTATCGCTTTTATGATTATTATCATTATTGCTAGTTATTTAGCTGATAGAAAATACCCTACAAAGAGAATATTTATTATTCCTTGTGGCATTATTTTACTTTGTTTTGTAGCTGTCTATAGTTCTTTAGTGATACCATCTTCTTCAAATTCTATCTCCACTGAACAACGTTTGGCTATTTTAAATGAACAACCTTATTTTATAACATGGTACAATGATTATAAAGAAGATATCAATCAGCTAGATAGATTTGCTACAGTCTACCACAAAATCATTTCTAATTATGAAAATCAATCCATATCTGCAACTGAAGCTTTAAGTCAATTGCAAAGATTATATGATGAAACAAATGCTTTTAATAATTCACTGCAAGATGCTTTACCGCCAAATGAATTATCACAAAATAATTATACATTAGTTTATAATATTTTGGAAAAAACTCGTGTTTATAGTTATAAATTAAATGAAACTGTTCGTCAAAGTATTGTAATCATCAACGAAGGAACTTACAATCAAATTGAGCATAAAGATATTGTAAATAATTTAAATCGCATTTATGCTATTGAAGCTCCTATAATGTTAGATATCAATAGCGAAGTATCGCAAATTAAAGATAATCTAACTATTCCAGAAAATTAATCACAAATATAATATATAGATAAAATAAAAGGTGATACTAAAAGTATCACCTTTTTTAATTATAATTATTATTATAAATCTTTTACAATTGTTTTGAGATATTCCGCAAAGTCACCAGATAAATCATCACGACGGAGAGCAAATTCTACTGTAGCTTTCAAAAAGCCTAATTTATCGCCTACATCATAGCGTTTGCCGGTGAAATTATAAGCATAAACATTTTCACGTTTTGCCATAACTTTGAGTGCATCTGTTAACTGTATTTCTCCACCTTTACCTGGCTTAGTATTTTGTAATACTTCAAATACATCTGGAGTGATGATATATCTACCAAGCACTGCCATTTGACTTGGAGCTTCTTCAATACTTGGTTTTTCAATCATATCATTGACTTTCATCAATTGTTCATTGATAGTTGGCACGCCTGCTACAATACCATAAGAAGAAACTTTTTCTTTTGGTACTTGCTGACAACCTAAAATAGTAGCACCTGTTTGTGTGTACATATCCATCAATTGTTTTAAAGCGGGCATTTCGGGATTATAAACTATGTCATCACCTAATAATACAGCAAATGGTTCATTATCAATGAATGCTCTAGCACATAAAATGGCATCACCTAAACCACGCATATGTTTTTGGCGAATGTAATGTACATTGATTTCTGATGTTTCCTGTACCATTTCCAATAATTTAGTTTTACCTTTAGCTTTTAATTCTGCTTCTAAAATTGGTGCACTATCAAAATGGTCTTCAATTGCACGTTTAGCATGACCACTGATGATCAAAATATCTTCAATACCGCTAGCAATAGCTTCTTCCACTATGTACTGAATTGTAGGTTTATCTACTATTGGTAACATTTCTTTAGGTGTTGCTTTTGTCGCTGGCAAAAAACGAGTACCAAAACCAGCAGCAGGTATAACAGCTTTGCGAATACGTTTCATAACAATCTACTCCCTATAATCTACTCAAATAAATAAAATACTTTAAATTATGACAATTTTATACAATCAAAATTTATTATAGCATAAAAAAAGATTTTCTTCATAAAATTATTTATTCTATCCATTATAAAGAAAATCTTTTTTTGATTTACTATTTATATTTGGTTGTTTTAATTTATCTTTTCTACTAATTGGAACAATATCTGAATATCCTATATAATTATCCATGTAAATCTCCTTTACTTACATGAACTTTCACATGATATTTAGCTGAATTATCACTTAAATGATTATTTTCTTTAGGACTAAGAATTATCCCTTAATATTTACATCCATATGAAATGGTTCAATCTTTAAGCCTACTGAACCGCTTATCTCTCAACTTTTCTTATCTTCTTTACTGCTTTTAGAGGATTTTACTTCCATATCAAAACTTATATCTACACTATCAATAGCTAATGCAGGTACCTTTACTATAGCTGGTAATGGAACAGTTAAATCCACATTTTCCATTCTATGAGTTCCCTCCTCACTATTTTCATCATTAACAGGTCGATTAAAACTAAAATTTACTGTTCTAGCAGTTATTACCTTTTTATCTGGTTCATTTGAATCTGGTGTTATCTCTGTCATACATGCATTATTAATAAAATCTGCTGTAGATTTTGCTAACATTACTTGAGCATCACATGTTGCTTTTAATGGTCCACCAATTAGTGAACTCATATCCAATCCACCAAATTGATCTGACATTTTTTCAGACATATATATCACTCCTTATATTTATTAAGTCACCAAAAGCTATAATGATGCCTTTTGGTGGCTCTTTATTTACAAATTCAATTTCAACATAAATATTATTTTTATCATTTTCATTAACAAAATAATTTATCAAATATAAATATTTTCCATGATAATATTCTTTCATTATCAATCATCTATATTATAGCACAGAAAAATATCATAAAAAAAATTAAACTGCACTTTCAAAAGTCAAATATAAAACAACTTTTAAAAATGCAGTTTATTATATTTATGATGAAGAAAAACTTATATTTTTATTAATGATTGACCTGTTTAGCTAAAGTTTCATTCATATGTCTTATACCTTCTTCTAAATTAGCCAAGTGTTTATCCATGCGAAATAACAAAAAACTTGCTACTACCATAGGAAAACCATAATTTGCTATATACGTAAAAATATATTCCATATTATCACCTTAATTCTTTATTTCTCTAGAGATTTATTAATAAAAGCTAATGCTTTACGATAATTTTTGCTTACAGCTTGTACAGATATATGCAATAGTTTTGCTACTTGTTTATATTTTAATCCTTTAAATACTACCAAAATAAAGACTTTATATTGTTTAGGTGGCAATTGATGAATAAGCTTCATTATATCTAATCTAGAAGAAATACTGTCTGCTAAATCCTCATCTACTGCCAATAAATCCCCAAATTCTTTTACTTCATCTTCATCATCTGTATTCATTTGAGCAGATAATGACACTTCATTTTGCCAAATACGCAAATATCTACGAAATAAAGTATGCACACCTTGATATACTTTTACTTTAGCATAACCGGCAAACGGCACACCTAAAGACTCATTAAAATCTTTAATTGCCTGATAAAAACTAATCACAGCTTCTTCATATGCCTCTTCTTGAATAGATATTAAATGATGTTGTCTAGAAGCACTATTTAATAAATTCTTATACTTATTTAATAATAACTGTATAGCATAATTATCTCCAGCTTTAGCTTTTATTAATAGTCTTTCCATCTAATCGTCTTCTTTCTATCATCAAGAGAATAATTTAAAAGAAAAAGGGGTGACACGCACCCCTTTTTCCTTATTCCACAGCGATTTCTGCTGTGTCCTGACGATTTACACTACCTAAATTATATTTTTGTAATGCCCGCTATTTTTTGACCGATATCTAAAATATCATCTTCTGATAAAGAAGGATTGATATAACCGAAACTACGACTGCTATAACTAGCTTTACCTGTAGAAGTAGTACCTGTTTCTACTTTAATGATGATTTCACATTCTGCATTTTTCTTAACTGCCATAATACATTCCTCCTAATAAACTATAAAATTATAAATTAAACTTAAGCTAAAACATCTTGTGTAGTAGTTGTGATATATGCTTCTTTAATCGCTGTTGCTTTATGATTATCTTTGATAATAGCCTGTGTATCAATCATTTTCTGCATGACTACATCGACTTCACTCTTTGTCAATTCATCTTTCGGGTCTGCTAAATTATATTTAAAATCGTCTCCATTATCTAAAGTAAATACCATTGTTAATTTGCGTGTATCTGCCATTAAAAATCACTCCTTAATTTTAAAATTTAAAAATACATCATAGCTTTGATTGATAACATCTTTTGCCGCCGTTTCTTATTCATCTTATCAACTCCTTACACTTATTTACTTGCAACTTAGATGGCAAAAATCAACCCCTAAATCAAAAAATTTTTTCTTAGCAAATAAAAAAAGACAAACTATTATCCAAAATTACATAATAGTTTGCCTTTCGCTATATGTGCAGTTATGAATGAATTTTTTATTCTATTTTAGTCTTAATTAATAAACCTGAAAAATCATAATCTATTTCATTTAAGTCTTTCCAACCACCTTTAGGACTATTAGAATCAATAACTTGTATTTTTCCTTCTTTATTTTTTTAGTTAACATATAATGTAACGCTACTAAAGATTCAGCATTTTCATAAATCCAACCTTTAGGCATATAAATACCTATTCCATATTTTTCTGAAGGCACTAAAACATCTGTTAACTTTTTATCTATATCTTTAAATTTTAAAGGCTCATTATCTATCTGTGCTTCTATTATATCCGATTTCCATTTACTTTCTACTTTATTTACTTTATCCTTAATGCCATCAGAAGTTTTTAAGCAATATAAATTAAAATCTATATCTCTCCCCATATCTTTAACTATATCTTTTAAATACTCTACTATTTTATTAGGATGTGAACCTTCTGCTTCTTTAAATTTTATGTTCGCATATATTTCATTTATTTTTTCATATATCTTCTCATCATTTTTCTCTAACATTTTTTTACTTCTAAATCCATTTTCAATAAATAATAGTATGTAGCACATGCTCCACATGTAGGACCTTTTTGACCAGGTAAATTATCATAAAATTTTTCCA
>ENA-OQEL01000747-OQEL01000747.1-human-gut-metagenome-genome-assembly--contig:-NODE-747-length-10360-cov-3.012118_pt1 | contig 10360 bp, 9 predicted proteins | sample MGYA00242796_ERZ504637 | MGnify/ENA primary metagenome ERZ504637 (study PRJEB26092, sample SAMD00036306) | human gut metagenome | host: Homo sapiens | study: EMG produced TPA metagenomics assembly of... | reverse complement strand
CCTCACGTCGAGATGATCGGCGAAGACCACAAGGCGATCGACTTCGACGCCGCCGAGCTTGAAGCCAAGGCGGCCATGGCGAGCCGTCATCACAACGAGGGCGACGACGACATGCTCTCGAACATGATGAACGACGCTTCCAAGACCGAGAAGGAACAGGCCGATGCCTTAAGCGACATCGCTGCCGACCTTCAGAGCATGATGAACGACGTGACCGACGCGAACCCGACTGTCGAGAGCCTGACTCGGCTCCGGATGCAGCCGAAGCTACCACCTTCGGCGAAGGAGAGGAAGAGTAAATGAGCGATTACGACGTGAGCAACTTCAGCGCCCTGCGCATCTCTCTCGCGAGCGCCGAGGATATTCGCAGCTGGTCGCATGGCGAGGTCAAGAAGGCCGAAACCATCAACTACCGCACGCTCAAGCCCGAAAAGGACGGCTTGTTCTGCGAGAAAAATTTTTGGTCCCACCAAAGACTGGGAATGCGCCTGCGGCAAGTACAAGCGCGTGCGCTTCAAGGGCATCGTCTGCGAACGCTGCGGTGTGGAAGTCACCAAGAGCCGTGTTCGTCGTGAGCGCATGGGCCATATCGAGCTTGCCGCTCCGGTGACCCACATCTGGTTCTTCAAGGGTGTTCCGTCCCGTTTGGGCTACCTGCTGGACATCGCTCCGAAGGATCTGGAAAAGGTCATCTACTTCGCCGCCTACATGGTCACCAGCGTCGATGAGGAACAGCGTCATGAGGATCTTCCTGGTCTGCAGGACGAGTTCGACAACGATATCGCCAACCTGGAGAAGCGTCGCAACGCGGAAATCGAAGAGCGTGCCAAGAAGGTCGAAGCCGATCTGGCTGAACTTGAGGCCGAAGGCGAAGCCAAGGGCTCCGCACGCGCCAAGCTGCGCAACAGCGCCGAGCGTGAAATGGCCGCCATCCGCGTTCGTTTCGACGAGCAGATCCAGCGTCTGAGCGCCGTGTTCGACCGCTTCAAGAACCTGAAGCCGGGCGACATGGAAGGCGACGTCGACCTGTGGCGCGAAATGGAAGACCGCTACGGCGACTACTTCGAAGGCTGCATGGGCGCCGAAGCCATCAAGAAGCGCTTGCAGGACTTCGATCTTGAGGCCGCTTCCAAGCAGCTGCGTGAGGAAATCGACACCGGCACCGGACAGCGCAAGGCCCGCGCCCTGAAGCGTCTGAAGGTCGTCAACGCCTTCCTGACCACCGGTAACAAGCCGGAAGCCATGGTGCTCGACGTGATCCCGGTCATTCCGCCGGATCTACGCCCGATGGTGCAGCTCGACGGTGGCCGTTTCGCCACCTCCGATCTCAACGACCTCTACCGTCGCGTGATCAACCGTAACAACCGTCTGAAGCGACTGATCGAGCTCGGCGCTCCTGAAATCATGCTCAACAACGAGAAGCGCATGCTTCAGGAAGCAGTCGACTCCCTGTTCGACAACGGTCGTCGTGGCCGCCCGGTCACCGGCGCTTCGAACCGCCCGCTGAAGTCCCTGAGCGACATGCTCAAGGGCAAGCAGGGTCGTTTCCGTCAGAACCTGCTGGGCAAGCGTGTCGACTACTCCGGCCGTTCCGTGATCGTGGTCGGTCCGTCCCTGCGCATGCACCAGTGCGGTCTGCCGAAGCCGATGGCCCTCGAGCTGTTCAAGCCGTTCGTCATCAAGCGCCTTGTCGACCTCAACTATGCCCAGAACATGAAGAGCGCCAAGCGTCTCGTGGACCGCGGAGACTCCGAAGTGTGGGGCGTGCTCGAAGAGGTCATCGCCGAGCATCCGGTGCTCCTGAACCGTGCACCTACGCTGCACCGTCTGGGTATTCAGGCATTCGAGCCGATCCTGGTGGAAGGCAAGGCCATCCACCTGCCGCCGCTTGCCTGCGCCGCATTCAACGCCGACTTCGATGGCGACCAGATGGCAGTCCACCTGCCGCTGTCCGCTGAAGCCCAGGCTGAAGCACGCTCCCTGATGATGGCTTCCGACAATATTCTGAAGCCGGCTGACGGCCATACCGTGACCATGCCGAGCCAGGATATGATCCTCGGTCTGTACTACCTGACCACCGTCATCGACGGCGCCAAGGGCCAGGGCCGCGTGTTCTCCTCGCTGGAAGAGGCCGAAATGGCCCTCGACAAGCATGAGATCGACATGCAGGCCAAGGTGCTTATCCGCCTTCCGGAAGACTTTGTGCTGCCGAAGGGCTGGGAGCCGAGCGAAATCGAAGTCGTCGATCCGGAACCGGGCAGCCCGGCCGTGGTGAAGGAAGAGCGCTTCCATGATGGTTCCGTGCTTTTCGCAACCTCCTATGGCCGTATTCTGTTCAACAGCACGCTGCCGGTGGATTACCCGTTCGTGAACGATCAGGCTCCGAAGAAGCGTCTGAGCAAGATCGTCGACGACATCGCAACCCGTTACTCCACCGCACAAGTGGCGGCAACGCTGGACGCGCTGAAGGATATGGGCTTCACCCGCGCACCGTGGTCCGGTGTGTCCTTCGCGTTCTCCGACGTTATCCAGCCGTCCGAGCGCGACGAGTACATCGAGAAGTACGAAGCCGAAGCCGACAAGGTCAACGAGAACTACGAAATCGGTATGCTCACCGAAGAGGAGCGCCGTCAGGAACTCATCGACCTGTGGACCAAGTGCACCAGCGAGGTTTCTGAGGCGGTCGAGGAACACTTCGATTCCAAGAACAACCTGGCTATCATCGTGCAGTCCGGTGCACGAGGAAACATGATGCAGATCAACCAGATCGCAGGCATGCGAGGCCTCGTGGCTAACCCGAAGGGCGAGATCATTCCTCGACCGGTGAAGTCCAACTACCGTGACGGCCTGTCCGTGCTGGAATACTTCATCTCCCAGCACGGTGCACGTAAGGGTCTGGCCGATACCGCTCTGCGTACCGCTGACTCCGGTTACCTGACCCGCCGCATGGTCGATGTCTCTCAGGAAGTCATCGTCCGCGAGATCGACTGCGGCACCACCGACGGCCTGTGGGTCTCCGAGATCCACGAGGGCAAGGAGAAGATCGAGAGCTTCCGTGAGCGTATCATCGGCCGTTATGCCGTGGGCGATGTCCTCGACCCCGTCACCGGCAAGGTCATCGTTCCCGAAGGCAAGATGATCGACCTCTACGATGCAAACGACATCGAGGCCGCAGGCATCACCAAGCTGAAGATCCGCAGCCTGCTGACCTGCCGCGCCAAGATCGGCGTCTGCGCACACTGCTACGGCAGCGATATGGCAAACGGTGAGCCCGTCCAGCTGGGCGAGTCCATCGGTGTCATCGCTGCAGAGTCCATCGGCGAGCCCGGTACTCAGCTGACCATGCGTACCTTCCATACCGGCGGTATCGCATCTGCTGAAGATATTACTCAGGGTCTTCCCCGTGTCGAGGAGCTGTTCGAGAGCCGCCGTCCCAAGAGCATGGCCATCATGAGCGAGATCTCTGGTGTCGTTTCTCAGGACGATACCAAGAAGAATGTCGTTATCAAGGTGACCGGCAAGGACGAGAACGGTGCCGAGGTCGTAAAGAGCTACTCCATCCCGTTCACCCAGCATTCCCGCGTGATGCCGGGTGACCGTGTGGAGAAGGGCGACATCATCACCCGTGAAGGTGTTCTGTATCCGCAGGATATTCTGGCAATCAAGGGTCTGGAGGATGTCCAGAACTACCTGATCAACGAAGTTCAGAAGGTCTACCGTCTGCAGGGCGTTGAGATCAACGATAAGCATATCGAAGTCATCGTCCGTCAGATGTGCCGCAAGGTGCGCGTGACTGATTCCGGTTCTTCCAACCTGATCGGCGGTGCACTGGCAAGCCGTCTGGAAGTGGAGAGCATCAACGCCGATCTGCAGCAGCGCATCGACGCTGGTGAAGAGGGCCTGAAGCTGGTCGAATACCAGCAGGTGCTGCTGGGCATCACCAAGGCTGCTCTGGCAAACGACTCCTTCCTGTCCGCTGCATCCTTCCAGGAGACCACCCGCGTGCTGACCGAAGCTGCCATCAAGGGCAAGGTCGACCCGCTGGCCGGCCTGAAGGAGAACGTCATCATTGGTAAGCTGATCCCCGCAGGTACCGGTCTGCCGGAAGTCCGTGAGGATCTGAAGAACCGTGAGGCTGAGCGCGATGCTGAGGTCGCTGCTGAACTGGCAGCTGCTGCACAGTAAGCAAAGCTCCTTCTTCTAAAATAAAACAATGGACCGCTCTGTGGGCATCCGCCTGCAGGGCGGTTTTTGTATGCCCGGAAAAGCGGAAACAGGGGAGAAAACCGTGCGTTTTGCGACGAAAAAATGCTGAAAGAAAAAATCTGGAATAAATGCAAAAAACTTTGCAAAAACTGTTGACATCCGCCTGTAAAGCGAGTATTATATAACTGTTGCGCATCCCTCATGGGGATAGTGCGGCAAAAAAGTCGGAAAAAGTCCGATGTGCATTATTAAGAAAGGAGAAACAAAATGCCTACTTTTAACCAGCTTGTACGCAAGGGCCGTCAGGTTCTGGCTACCAAGAGCACCGCTCCCGCACTGCTGAAGAGCTACAATTCTCAGAAGAAACAGTATTCTGATCTGAACAGCCCCCAGAAGCGTGGTGTCTGCACTGCTGTTCGTACCATGACCCCCAAGAAGCCCAACTCTGCTCTGCGTAAGGTTGCTCGTGTCCGCCTCACGAATGGTATCGAGGTCACCTCTTACATTCCCGGTATCGGCCATAACCTGCAGGAGCACTCCGTCGTGCTGATCCGTGGCGGTCGTGTTAAGGACCTGCCCGGTGTGCGTTACCACATCATCCGTGGTACCCTGGATACTCAGGGTGTGGCAGGCCGTAATCAGGCCCGCTCCAAGTACGGCGCAAAGCGTCCTAAGGCCGGTGCTGCAAAGAAGTAATTGAGGACAACCGCCATAAACGGCTTTCCATTATATAAATAACAAGTCCGCTTGCAAAGCGGAGGGCAACAGTTTATGTAAAGGTCAGCTCTTTGTGACACAACGGGAGTTTTATTACTTTCGAGTACCGATGATATCATTCTGTGAAGGAGGGAAGAAAGATGCCTAGAAGAGGTAACATTGCTAAGCGCGATGTCTTAGCTGATCCTATTTACAATTCCAAGATGGTCACTCGTCTGGTCAACAGCGTTATGCTGGATGGCAAGAAGGGCGTCGCTCAGAAGATCGTTTACGAAGCTTTCTCCATGATTCAGGAGAAGACCGGCAACGATCCTCTGGAGACTTTCGAGAAGGCGATGGAGAACATCATGCCCAGCCTCGAGTGCAAGACCCGCCGCGTTGGCGGTGCTAACTACCAGGTTCCTCTGGAAGTCAGCCCGGCTCGCCGCGAGACCCTGGGTCTGCGCTGGCTGACTGCCTACAGCCGCAGCCGTGGTGAGAAGACCATGGCTCAGCGTCTGGCTGCTGAAATCATGGATGCTGCCAACAACACTGGTAACGCCGTGAAGAAGCGTGAGGATACTCACAAGATGGCAGAGGCCAACAAGGCTTTCGCTCATTTCCGTTATTGATCTGTTCTGTAGGAGGTTAATTTCATGGCTACACCCAGAGAAGTTTCTCTTCAGATGACGAGAAATATCGGCATTATGGCCCACATTGATGCTGGTAAGACTACTACTACCGAGCGTATTCTGTACTACACCGGTATCAACCACAAGATCGGCGAAGTTCATGATGGCGGCGCTACCATGGACTGGATGGTTCAGGAGCAGGAGCGTGGTATCACCATCACTTCCGCTGCTACCACCTGCTACTGGAGCCACTCTGAGACCCAGAAGGATCCGGTTGCATTCAAGAAGAACCGTCACCGCATCAACATCATCGACACCCCGGGCCACGTGGACTTCACTGTTGAGGTCCAGCGTTCTCTGCGCGTGCTGGACGGTTCTGTGACCGTTCTGGCTGCAAAGGGCGGTGTTGAGCCGCAGTCTGAGACCGTTTGGCGTCAGGCTGACGAGTACAAGGTTCCCCGTATGGTGTACGTTAACAAGATGGACACCATGGGTGCCGACTTCTTCCGCTGCATCAAGATGCTGCACGATCGTCTGCACGCAAACGGCGTGGCGATCCAGCTGCCTATCGGTCAGGAGGATACCTTCCGCGGTATCGTTGACCTGGTCGATATGAACGCTGAGGTCTACTACGACGATATGGGCAACGACATGCGCACTGAGCCCATCCCCGAGGATATGCGTGAGCAGGCCGAGGAGTACCACAACATTCTGATCGAGGCTGTTGCTGAGAACGACGAAGAGTTGATGGAGAAGTACCTCGAGGGCGAGGAGATCACCCGTGCCGAGCTGAAGGCTGCGATCCGCAAGGAGACCATCGCTAACACGCTGGTTCCCGTTGTCTGCGGTTCTTCCTACAAGAACCGTGGTGTCCAGAAGCTGCTGGACGCTATCGTTGACTATATGCCCGCTCCTACCGATGTCCCTGACATCAAGGGCGTGAATCCCGAGACTGAGGAAGAGGAGACCCGTCCGTCTTCTGACGACGCTCCCTTCGCAGCTCTGGCCTTCAAGATCGCTACCGACCCGTTCGTTGGTAAGCTGGCATACTTCCGTGTTTACTCCGGTAAGGTTGAGGCAGGTACCACTGTCTACAACTCCGTGAAGGACAGCAAGGAGCGTATGGGCCGCATCCTGCAGATGCATTCTAACCACCGCAAGGATATCGACTGCTGCTACGCAGGTGATATCGCTGCTGTTGTCGGTCTGAAGAACACTACTACCGGTGACACTCTGTGTGATGAGAATCATCCCATCATTCTGGAGTCCATGAAGTTCCCCGAGCCTGTTATCCGCGTTGCCATCGAGCCCAAGACCAAGGCCGGCAACGAGAAGATGGGCATCGCGCTGGCAAAGCTGGCCGAAGAGGATCCGACCTTCAAGACCTACACTGACGAAGAGACCGGTCAGACCATCATCGCCGGTATGGGCGAGCTGCACCTGGAGATCATCGTTGACCGTCTGCTGCGTGAGTTCAAGGTTGAAGCAAACGTGGGTGCACCTCAGGTTGCTTACCGTGAGACCATCCGCAAAGAGGCCAACCAGGAGACCAAGTACGCACGTCAGTCCGGTGGTAAGGGCCAGTACGGTCATGTTAAGATCAAGATCGAGCCCAACGAGCCCGGCAAGGGTTACGAGTTCGTCAACGCCATCGTTGGCGGTGCCATCCCGAAGGAATACATCCCGGCTATCGACAACGGTATCCAGGGTGCTATGAAGTCCGGTGTTCTGGCTGGCTATCCTGTCGTTGATGTCAAGGTTACCCTGTGGGATGGTTCTTATCATGAGGTCGACTCCTCTGAAATGGCCTTCTCCATTGCTGGTTCTATGGCGTTCAAGGATGCTATGCGCAAGGCTGATCCTATCATCACTGAGCCTATCATGAAGGTTGCAGTTATCGTTCCCGATGAGTATCTGGGCGATGTTATCGGCGACCTGAATGCACGCCGTGGTCAGATCCAGGGCATGGAAGCTATGGCTGGTACTCAGCGCGTCAATGCATTTGTGCCTCTGGCTCAGATGTTCGGCTACGCTACCGACCTGCGTTCCAAGACTCAGGGCCGTGGCCAGTATGTCATGGAGCCGTCTCACTACGAGCCGGTGCCCAAGAACATTGCTGACCAGATCATTGCTGGCCGCACCAAGGGCTGATCGCCTTAAATTTAAAGTGAATTTTGCCGGGGTAGTGTAACCTCGGCAAAATTTCCTGTAAAAGCACTTGATTTTACAGGGCAAATTTAGTAGAATAGCCTTGCAATGCAATGTCTGCATCTTGCAGGGTTGTTGTAACCAAATATCAAAACCTAAATTAAGGGAGGATATTCCAATGGCTGAAAAGGCAAAGTTCGACCGTTCTAAGCCGCATGTGAACATCGGCACCATCGGTCACGTTGACCACGGCAAGACCACTCTGACCGCCGCTATCACCAAGTACCTGGCTCTGAAGGGCGACGCAGACTTCATGGATTATGCCAACATCGATAAGGCTCCTGAGGAGCGTGCTCGTGGTATCACGATCAACTCCGCTCACGTTGAGTATCAGACCGACGCTCGTCACTATGCTCACGTTGACTGCCCGGGCCACGCTGACTACGTCAAGAACATGATCACTGGTGCTGCTCAGATGGACGGCGCTATCCTGGTCGTTGCTGCTACCGATGGTCCCATGCCCCAGACCCGTGAGCACATCCTGCTGGCTCGTCAGGTCGGCGTGCCCTATATCGTCGTGTTCATGAACAAGTGCGATATGGTCGACGACGAAGAGCTGCTGGATCTGGTCGAGATGGAGATCCGTGAGCTGCTGACCGAGTACGACTTCCCGGGCGACGATACCCCGATCATTCGTGGTTCCGCTCTGAAGGCTCTGGAGTCTACCTCCACTGATCCCAATGCTCCCGAGTATGCTTGCATCAAGGAGCTGATGGACGCTGTTGACAGCTATATCCCCAACCCCGATCGTGAGGAAGACAAGCCCTTCCTGATGCCCATCGAGGATGTCATGACCATTTCTGGCCGTGGTACTGTTGCAACCGGTCGTGTTGAGCGTGGTACTCTGAAACTGAACGATGAGGTTGAGATCGTTGGTATTCACGAGGAGACTCGTAAGACAGTTGTAACTGGTATCGAGATGTTCCGTAAGCTCCTTGACCAGGCTCAGGCTGGTGATAACATCGGTGCTCTTCTTCGTGGTGTTCAGAGAACAGAGATCCAGAGAGGTCAGTGTCTTGTTAAACCGGGGTCCGTAACCTGCCACAAGAAATTCACAGCTCAGGTTTACGTTCTTACTAAAGACGAGGGTGGCCGTCATACACCGTTCTTCAACAACTATCGTCCGCAGTTCTACTTCAGAACAACAGACGTTACAGGCGTTTGCGAGCTTCCGGAAGGTACAGAGATGTGCATGCCGGGCGACAACGTTGAGATGGACGTTGAGCTGATCACCCCGATCGCTATCGAGGAAGGCCTGCGTTTCGCTATCCGTGAGGGTGGCCGCACCGTAGGTTCCGGCGTCGTAACCGCTATCAACGCTTAATTTCAGTTAAGCAATAGCATAACGCAATTTACAAGCTCCCATGCTTCGGCATGGGAGCTTTTTTGTGCGTAAAATCCTCTTTCCTGCGCATACTATGCGAAGGAGGGATGCAATTATGTCGGAAAATCACGAAAACCGCTATCAGCTCCGGGCCGCCGCGAAGGCGTTCGAGTGGCTGCGCCGCAGCAAACCGGCAGTGGCCGCGAGGGAACAGGAAAAGATGAGCGAGGGTGTCTCGCTGCCGCCCAATGAACGGGATTGCGGAACCGCCTGTTCCATGCAGGGCACCGATCGGGAAACGCTGAATGAGTGGTGCAAAGAACATGAAACCTGAAAAAGAGACGCGAAAGCGTCTCTTTTTCAGAAATGGAAAATGAAATTTGGTTATCGTTCTATCATCACGTTCATTCTCCATTCTCAATTTTCAATTATCCCCGGATTTTCTGCTCGGTTTACTTATCCGAACAATTGTGCTATACTATATACTAACAAAGTATTCCCTCCGTGCATAGGCTGATAGCAGGAGGGAACGCTCATGTCTGTTTTTCTGCAATCGGTTCTGGCGGTATTTGCCGCGGTGGGATTTTACACCGTGCTGCACACGGTGTACGAGATCGCCTCCGCACGGCTGCTGCGGCTGCACGGCTCGGCGGAGCTGACGCTGTACGGCGATGGCTGCGATGCCGTCAGCGAACACCTGATCCGCGCGGCACTGCGCGTGCGGCGGCAGTATTTTCCCGGTCTGCTGATTACATTTGTCGAAATCGGCAGCGGACAGGGACAGAACATCGCCAAGTACATGGCGGCACGGCAGGACATAACCTATCTGGAATGACAAGTTGGGACGGTGGGACGTTGGACGAAAGAGAATATTTGATCGTGCGCGGCACGGTGCAGCAGATCGTTTACTACAACGACGAAAACGGCTACGCCGTGCTGCGCCTTGCTGCGGAAAACGGAGCCGAGGTCACGGCGACCGGTACGTTTCCCAACATTGGACTGGGTGAGGAGGTCATTCTGACCGGCTGCTGGGTGACGCACCCGACCTACGGCGAGCAGTTTGCGACCGAGGCGTTTGAGCGCCGGCTGCCGACCTCGGTGCGCGGCATCGCGGAGTACCTCGGTTCGGGCCTGATTCGCGGAATCGGTCCGCGGCTGGCGGCGAAAAATTGCGGAAAAGTTCGGTGAGGACACGTTTGACATTCTTATGCACGAGCCGGAGCGTCTGTCGGAGCTGCGCGGCATTACCGACCGCAAGGCGAAGGAGATCGGCCGTCAGTTCACTGAACAGAGC
>ENA-OQEL01000746-OQEL01000746.1-human-gut-metagenome-genome-assembly--contig:-NODE-746-length-10382-cov-2.178937_pt1 | contig 10382 bp, 10 predicted proteins | sample MGYA00242796_ERZ504637 | MGnify/ENA primary metagenome ERZ504637 (study PRJEB26092, sample SAMD00036306) | human gut metagenome | host: Homo sapiens | study: EMG produced TPA metagenomics assembly of... | reverse complement strand
ATCACTCCCAAGAGTTCACATCGACGGAGTGGTTTGGCACCTCGATGTCGGCTCATCGCATCCTGGGGCTGTAGTAGGTCCCAAGGGTTGGGCTGTTCGCCCATTAAAGCGGTACGCGAGCTGGGTTTCAGAACGTCGTGAGACAGTTCGGTCCCTATCCGGCGTGGGCGTACAATACGGTCGCGCCGGTCAGCTCATGGACCCCTGCGGGCGGCAGGGAGCGGCTGCGAGCGCACTTTGTCGACGCTGGCTTCGTTTTCCGGTCTAGCCGAGTCAACATGCGGGCCAGCTCCCCGACGTGCGGGGTGACAACCACTTGAGCCGGCACTTTGCCTGGCAGCAGGTCCAAAGCTCCGGCGTCTACCACGATCGGCGGCATGCCCAGAGCGCTTTCATTCCTGGCGTCGTCATTGGAGCCGGTTTTTTCCCTGCAGTGCGTAATGCTTCAACAACGCGGTTATGGTTTCGCGTTGAATGTCGGTGTCGGCGGCTTCGTCGTCACCCGTGGGAACGCCGGAACCAACCACCCATGATTGGATGCGGCCCTTGCCGATCACCGCCTCGGGCAACGAGGAAAGCACCATGTCCTGCGCTCGTTGCGGGCCGAGATAGCGCACCATGCCAGTGTTGGCGCGCGCCGCCGCCGTGGCCGACAATACGGCTGCACCGGGGTAACGGGCGGAGCCGGTCACCAATCCGACCACTCCACGCGAATACTTGCCGTCCGAAAGTTGCGGAAGGCGAATCGAATCCGTTACGAAATCGCCGTCCGTCATTTCGGCCGCGGGGACGCAATCATCAATGTCGAAACCGAAATCGACCAAAGTGAGGCGGCCGCATGCGTATGAGGCGGGTGGCACCATCGCGCACGGCTTCATCGCGCCGAATGTTACCGTAACATCAGCAGGAATGTACGGTCCTGGAAGCGAACCGTCATTTACGCCAACGCCGGACGGCGTGTCGATCGCCACGACGAGCGGCAGGGCGGAGGAAGGCTCGTTGTTCGGCAGGGCGGGCCTGTCGGGAAGTTCGCCATCGAATCCCAAGGAGGAAGCGATGGCGCCTGCGATGCCACGCAATGCGCCGCTTACGCCGATTCCGGTCATCGCGTCGATGATCACATGGGAGCCCTGAACGTATTCAACGGCGGCCTGCAGTCGTTCTCCGGCCTCTCCCGCGGAAAAACCCGTGGTGCATCCTGGGATTTCGGCGGCGGGATCAAGTACGAGAACACGGCCTCCGGCATGCACGAACGCGCCGAACGCCTCCTCGTGCAGGGAACGTCCCACGGCGATCGCGGTGACATGCGCGCCTTCGTTCGCCAGTTCCGCGCCGGCGTATAGACCGTCGCCGCCATTATCTCCCGCCCCTACAAGGAGGGCTACCCGCGCGTCCTCGACGGCGAGGTCCTCATCATCGAGCAGTGTCATGGTCACATGGGCCGCAGCCGAGGCGGCCATGCGCATCAGCGGCACGCCGTCGTCAAGCAGCGGACGTTCCATCTCGCGCACGGTATCGGAATCGTAAGCGCTGTACAGCAGTGTTTGCAAACGGTCGGCGTCGTCGGCGATGTCCATAACGTTCCCTTCCTCGTCGTCTATGAGCAACAATCCCTACTGTAGTCGTAATATTGGGAGTCAAGGATTTTTTCGGCGTGGAATGGAGACCAAAATGGCATATATCGAGATGCAGCATAGTTACAAGCGTTACCAAATGGGTTCCACCACCATCACCGCGAACGATGATGTGAGCTTCGGCATCGAAAAAGGCGAACTGGCCATCATTCTGGGCGCGTCGGGCGCGGGCAAGTCGACGGTGCTCAACATTTTGGGTGGCATGGACACGAATTCAGAAGGCAGCGTGGTCATCGACGGACGCGACATTTCCAACTATTCCCCGAAACAGCTGACGGCTTATCGCAGGACGGACATCGGTTTCGTGTTCCAGTTCTACAATCTTGTGGCGAATTTGACCGCGAAGGAAAACGTCGAGCTCGCCTCGCAGATCGTTTCCGATGCTCAGGATGCCGTCAAAGTGTTGGAAGACGTCGGTCTCGGCGATCGTGTCGACAATTTTCCCGCGCAGCTTTCCGGCGGTGAACAGCAGCGTGTGGCCATCGCCCGAGCTGTGGCGAAGAATCCGAAGATCCTGCTGTGCGACGAGCCGACCGGCGCGTTGGACTACAACACCGGCAAGCAGGTCCTGCAGATTCTGCAGGACATGAGCCGTAAGAAAGGCGCCACCGTGGTGATCGTGACCCATAATTCCGCGATCGCGCCGATCGCGGACCGTGTGATCCGCATGCATGATGGCAAGGTCACCGCCGTCGACGTCAACGAGCATCCGATGGACATCGCGGAACTCGAATGGTGATGTCGCGACACGCTGTGCGACACTCGATTTGCGAAGACAAAGGATTTGTGTAATATATGTGACTTGTGCACGGAAGCAATTCCGTACAGGAAGCACATTCCTGCGTAGCTCAGTTGGCAGAGCATCCGACTGTTAATCGGACGGTCACTGGTTCAAGCCCAGTCGCAGGAGCGCGTTTTAGGTTTTCCTGATTTCGTCGGGAGAATGCTTAGAACAGGAGAATATTCCTGCGTAGCTCAGTTGGCAGAGCATCCGACTGTTAATCGGACGGTCACTGGTTCAAGCCCAGTCGCAGGAGCCACATGAAAGCCCTTGGAAATCAAGGGCTTTTTGTTACTCTAACGAATCAAGCACGTCGTCGATCAGCGTGCGCTCGTGCGGTCCATCGGTCTTGAGCCGAGGAAAGCGCCGCAACGCGTTGGCGGGACTTGCCCCGGCCGCGCGCGCCACATTCGATTTCGACTCGCCGTGCGCCAAAGCCGTTTCCGCAAGACGGTCCACCAGCGAGTCCGACACCTTGCGGATCTGCTCGGCAACCCACAACTGCGCCAGTTCGGGGGAGAGCGCGTAATCGTCCTGCAATTCGCTTGACGCTTCCTGCACGGCCGCCCACAGCACCATAAAAGGCTTCTGATAGTAGGTGATCCGATCGTAATCGGACTCGCTTTCCAGTTGCTGCAACGCTTTGCGCTGTGACGTGTTATCGCTCATACGTTCCATCGTATGCCGAGACACGCCCGGAGCCTGTGGATAACTCATCCTCCGACCACAGGGCCGTTTCAGCTGGACAAGCACAACTTCACACTGTCATGCTGGCGATTTACCACAGCACAACGCAACGGCGCAAACACAGCAACGTGAAGGAGCCATCATGGACGAACGTGAATATCGCAGGCGAATCCGACGGAACAGAATCGCACAGGAGGAAAAGAAGCGCATCCGCCAGCAGTTGCGCCAAACCATGGTCGTATGCGCTCTGGCGTGTGTCATGCTGCTCGTGTGCTGCCTATGGTCGGCCGAACCGACGTATGCGAAAACGAATGCGGCGACCGCGTCCGGTTCCTGCGCCGTCCTGATGCGATGGCCGCTGAACGGCGCGCAGGTGGTCGGCAAGTACGATGCGCCGAAACAACAGTGGCTTCCAGGCCATCGGGGTGTCGACCTGCTTGCGGACCCTCAGGAAGCCATCGTCGCGCCCGCGGACGGCGTGATCGTCTTCAGCGGCAACGTGGGAGGCAAAGCCGTGGTCACCATCCGGCATGGAGGCGACCTTTCCGGCCTGACCTCGACGTTCGAACCCGCCATTGCGGAACGCGATGTCGGCGCACATGTTGCGCAAGGGGAGCGTTTCGCGCGTGTGGAGGGCGAATCCGACCATTGCGACGAGCGGTGCCTGCATTGGGGGATAAAATCGGAAGGACGGCAATACACCAATCCGGAAAGCAAAACCCGTACGGTGAGAATCGGATTGAAAGGCCTGTGAAACAGGGGTCGACAGAACCATTGATTTTGTCCATACGTCGTGGCCTCGTCGAAAAAAGTGAAGCTCTCAGGCTATGATGCTACATGTACGACGATTACGCAGGGGAGAAATGCCATGTACAAGGAATACACGCGGCCTTTGGAACAGCAGATCGACACGGATAAGAACATTTTCTCGGTGCTTGATGAACGAGCGAACCGCACTCCGAACGATTCATTGGTCGAATACAAGAACGAGCATGGCGAGTGGTCGTCGTTCAGCGCCACCGAATTCCGTGCCAAGGTCATCGCCATCGCCAAAGGCCTGATCGCCCAAGGCATCATGCCCGGCGAATCGGTGTCCATCATCTCTCACACCTGCTGGCAGTGGACTGCGCTCGACGTGGCCATCATGTCGATCGGAGCGCTCACCGTTCCCGTATACGAGACGAATTCTCCCGCGCAGGTCAAAATGATCTTCAACGACGCCAACGTCAAAATGGCGTTCGCAGAAGATGACGCGCAACGCGACAAGATCGAATCCATCAGAAACGAATGCTCCAATCTTGGCGACGTCTACGTCATCGGACTTGGCGCGATCGACACGATGATCGAATACGGACATGCCGTGTCCGACGCCGAATTCCAAGAGCGCGAACATGCGGTCAAAGGATCGGACCTCGCCACCATCGTGTACACTTCCGGCTCCACAGGCACGCCAAAAGGCATTGAGCTCACCCATTCCAATTTCGTGTTCATCACCTATTCGGGCATTAGCTCCATGCCCGATATCGCGATGAAGCCGAACCGTCGTCTGCTGCTGTTCCTTCCACTGGCGCACGTGTTCGCACGCTACATGCAGTTCTTCTGCTTCGCAGGTAACGTCTCGCTCGGCCTATCCAGCAACTTGAAGACGATCCTGGCTGATTTCAAAGCGTTCAAGCCGACGTTCATCCTTGCCGTGCCGCGTATCTTCGAAAAGATATACAATGCGGCGTCGCAAAAGGCCGGAGCCGGCCTCAAAGGACGTATTTTCGCAGGTGCCACGCAGACGGCGCGCGACTGGTCGTACGCACAGCAGTCAGGCGAAGGCATTCCGGTTGTCTTGAATCTCAAGCATGCGCTGTACAACAAGCTGGTGTACTCCTCGATCATGGACGTGTTCGGCGGCCATGTGGAATACGCGGTTTCCGGAGGCGCTCCGCTGATTCATCCATCGCGCATTTTTTCAATGGCGTCGGACTGCCGCTGCTGGAAGGCTACGGCATGACCGAAACCTGCGCTCCGTCAAGCGTCAATCCGACCTCCGGATACAAGATTGGCACCATCGGACTGCCTCTGCAGGGCGTGGCCATGGGTGTCGACGAGGAAGGTGAACTGTGCATCAAGAGCCCGGCCGTATGCGCCGGCTACCACAACAATCCCGACGTCACCAGGCAGCAGATTGTCGACGGCTGGCTGCATACCGGTGATCTTGGTTCCATCGACGACGAAGGCTTCGTCTCCATCGTCGGACGTAAGAAGGACCTCATCATCACAGCCGGCGGCAAGAACGTCTCTCCATGCGAAATGGAAGCGTCGATCATGACGTCGCCCGTGGTGAGTCAATGCGTGATGATCGGCGACCGCAAGCCGTTCATAGCGGCCATCATTGCGTTGGATCTTGGCGAAACGAACGCATGGCTTGCATCGAAAGGCGCGGGAATGCGCGGGCATCCCTCGAGGAGGCCTCCCGCAATCCGATCGTGCGCGCCGAAGTGGAACGTGCCGTCAACAAAGCCAACGAGCTCGCATCCCGTGCCGAATCGATCCGTAAGTCGAAATCGTGCGGACGAGTTCACCGAAGAAACGGCTTGGTCACGCCGAGCATGAAGGCACGCCGTCAGGCGGTGGTTGATCACTACCGCATGCTGATCGACACCGTCATCTACGTTCCGAAGAGTAGAATGCGATGATCGGCGGTAGGAATGTGCCGGCCGCAACATAAAAAGCTTGGCTTCCGTCGCGGCGGTTCGACGGAGGCCAGCTTTTTCCATCTCTTGTCGGATTTCCTATGTCTGATAATCCGGATTACCTTGTTGCCGGTCTACAAGCCTGCTTCGGCGAGCGAGATATATCCCGGTTCGATCAGCGTTTTCTTCAGATTGCTGGCGCTGACCGCAAGCGCCTCTTCCTGAATGGTCGGCACTTTCATGTCTTCCATGGCGACGGATGAGATGAACGTCAGCTTCGCAAGTTTGCCCGACGTGTTGAGCTGCACGCAGGTCTGTGCGATGTCGGATGCTAAGGTCTTGCGATTTTCCAAAGCGGTCATCCACTGTTTGCCGTTCACGATATTCGGTATGGAGCTGACGTAGGCGCCGTAACCGGTGATGATCGGCCATTGCGAGTTCTGCTCGTCAAGGGAATCGCTGGTATCCTCCGTATCGGAATCGCCGTCATCGGATTCAGGCGCCTGCGCAGGATCGGGAACGGACTGTTTTTTCAGGTCTTTCTTGCCGGTGATATTGTCTACGATGCCGGAAATGGTGATGGATGGGTTGATGTCGGCCGCCGAACCGGTATATCCAAGATCGTTGAGCTCTTCGGAAGCATAGCCGGCCACATAATCATTGCAGGAGATGATGCCGTCGATGCGGGTATGGCGCGATGTGTCCTTATCCATGCCGAGACGTCCGGCGAGCGTGGATTTGACCCGCTCACTTTTCGCCGCGTCGAACGCCACGGACACCCAATCGGATTCCGTGCTCGACGAGGTCAGCGTGCCGGATGGGGAAACGGCCTTCCCATCTTTGAAATACGGTCCAAGCACTGACCAAATGCCTTTGAACACGCCTTGCGCGAAAGTCGCGTCCGCTGTGCTGCCGCTTTCATTGGCGGCATCGTAGGGGAGTAGCACTTCGATATGCTTCGGATTGTCGGAGCTGGTTTTGTCGAGCTCGAGCTTGCTGACCAGCTGTTTGGCTTGAAGCTGGCCGATCTGCTCGGCCGTGGTCATCGGCACGTACACATCCGGAGTGAAACCCTGCAGCGTGTTCGACACTAACACGACTTTCATGCCCTCGTTTTGAGCGAGCTGCAATGCGGAAACCAAACGTTCCGCGGATTGGGCGTAGTCCTGGGCGTCTTCGTCGGAGGAGCTCCCATTCCATGTGATGGCGTGCGACACATAGTCTCCATATTGGCGGTCGGATTCGGTGGTGTCGGCCACCGGCGCCACTACCAGAGTGGTTTTGTCGGAGGAATCCGCATCGTCGCTGGTGCTGTTGACGTGATTCACCACGTAATCCTGCACGCTTTGGCTTTGCTTGTCGAGACTTGGCGCCGCTTTGACGGTGATGTTGGCGCCTTTGACATCATTGTCTTTCAATGATGAAACGATTTCCGGCACCAGCTTCTCCCATTTGCTCAGAGGCGTCTGCTGGGAGATGGTGATGCCGTCCGAAGGGGTGAAGATCACCACGTTGCCGGCATCGGTGGCAGTGGCGGTGCTGGGGGAGTCCGTTTCATGCGATTGCGTTTCATTGGCGGATGAGCAGGCGCCCATGGTCATGATGAGCGAGGTCGATGCCAACAGTGCGAACAGACGTTTCGTCACGGTCGTGCGGTGCAGTGTCATGCCGTTTCCTTCATGAAAATCGAATGATGATTCCTATGCTGAGCTCCGATTGTAATATCCGGACGTCAAAAAGGGCTGGATATGCGTGTGAACCATACATATCCAGCCCTTTTGAGCCTGCTGCTGGCCGTTCAGCCAAAGGTTATTCGGCTAGGTCATTCGGCCAGAGCCTTGGCGAGATTCTCGTCCAAAGCGTTCATGAAGCCTTCGGTGTCAAGCCAGGCCTGATCCGGACCAACGAGCATGGCGAGATCCTTGGTCATCTGACCGCCTTCAACGGTAGACACGATGACCTTCTCCAAAGTTTCGGCGAAATACTTGACTTCCGGAGTGTTATCCAAGTCGGCGCGGTGCTTGAGACCGCCGGTCCAAGCGAAAATCGATGCGATCGGATTGGTGGAGGTCTTCTCGCCCTTCTGCCAGCGGCGGTAGTGGCGGGTCACAGTGCCGTGTGCGGCCTCGGCCTCGACGGTCTGGCCGTCAGGGGTCATGAGCACGGAGGTCATGAGGCCGAGAGAGCCGAAGCCTTGCGCCACGGAATCGGACTGCACGTCGCCATCATAGTTCTTGCAGGCCCAAATGTAGCCGCCAGCCACTTGAGGGAGCTGGCCACCATGTCGTCGATCAGACGATGCTCATAAGTCAGGCCCGCTGCGGCGTACTTGTCTTTGTATTCGTTTTCGAACACTTCGGCGAACGTATCCTTGAACTGGCCGTCGTATGCCTTGAGAATCGTGTTCTTGGTGGAAAGATACACCGGATAGCCGCGCATCAGACCATAGTTAAAGCAGGCGCGGGCGAAACCACGGATGGAATCGTTCACGTTGTACTGCACCTGGGCCACGCCGCCGTCGGCACCATAGTTGTACACGACATGTTCGATCGGCTCGGAACCATCTTCCGGAGTGAAGGTGACGGTGAGCGTGCCTGCCCCCGGAACCTTGAAATCAGTGGCCTTATACTGGTCGCCGAACGCATGGCGGGCTACTACAATCGGCTTGGTCCAGCCGGGAACCAGACGCGGAACGTTGCTCATCACGATCGGCTCGCGGAAAATGGTTCCGCCGAGAATATTGCGGATGGTGCCATTGGGGGACTTCCACATCTTCTTCAGGCCGAATTCCTTGACACGCGCCTCATCCGGCGTGATGGTGGCGCACTTTACGCCGACATGCTCACGCTGGATGGCCTTCGCCGCGTCGACGGTCACCTGATCGTCGGTGGCATCGCGGTTTTCGATGCCGAGATCGTAATATTCGAGATCCACGTCGAGGTATGGAAGGATCAGGCGATCCTTGATATCTTTCCAGATGACGCGGGTCATTTCGTCGCCGTCGAGTTCGACGACCTTGCCTTCGACCTTGATTTTGGCCATGTGTTGCCCTCCTGTCGGGATTGAAGGTGATAAGTTCCTGTCTTATAACGAACGTGTTAACGGCACCTGTTAATGTCCAAAAAAATCGGTGTGGCGGCAGGTGACACGCTCTTGCATACTGTCATTGCTGAGCATTAGCCTTGAAAACATGTCTCAGGAAATTGAAATCGGTTTGGGCAAGAAGGGCCGTCTGGCATACTCTCTGGACGACGTTTCCATTGTTCCCTCCCGTCGTACTCGCGATCCGCAGGATGTGTCCACCTCGTGGCAGGTTGACGCTTATGAATTCGACGTGCCGGTTATCGGCGCTCCGATGGATTCGGTGACCAGCCCGGCCACCGCCATCGCCATGGGCAAGATGGGCGCGCTTGGCGTGCTCGACCTCGAAGGCCTGTGGACCCGCTACGACGATCCGCAGCCGCTGCTTGACGAGATCGCCGAACTGCCGGCCGAAAGCGCGACCGAGCGTATTCAGCAGATCTACGCCGAGCCGATCAAGCCGGAGCTCATTGTCGAGCGTCTGCATGAGATTCGTGACGCCGGCGTCACCGTTGCGGGCGCCCTGTCCCCGCAGCGCACGCAGGACTATTATTCGACCGTGCTCGAAGCGGGCGTCGACCTGTTCGTCATCCGCGGCACGGTCGTTTCCGCCGAGCACGTCTCCCAGGATCACGAGCCATTGAACCTGAAGAAGTTCATCTACGATCTGGATGTGCCCGTCATCGTAGGCGGCGCCGCCAACTACACCGCGGCCCTGCACTTGATGCGTACCGGCGCGGCCGGCGTGCTCGTCGGCTTCGGCGGCGGCGCAGTATCCGCGAACCGCAACACCATCGGTGTTCACGCTCCGATGGCCACCGCCATCGCCGACGTGGCCGAAGCCCGCCGCGACTACATGGACGAGTCCGGCGGCCGTTACGTCCAAGTGATCGCCGACGGCGGCATGGGCGACTCCGGCAGCTTCATCAAGGCGTTCGCGCTTGGCGCCGATGCCGTGATGCTTGGCTCTCCGCTGGCCCGTGCCGAGGAAGCTCCGGGCAAGGGCATGCATTGGGGTGCCGAAGCCCGTCATCAGACGCTTCCGCGCGGCTTCCGCACGAACGTCGGCACCGTCGGCACCCTGGAAGATATCATGTTTGGCCCCAGCCACAATGCGGACGGCACCACCAATTACATTGGCGCGCTCCGTCGTGCCATGGCAACCACCGGCTATGTCGATCTCAAGAGCTTCCAGCGTTGCCCGGTCACGGTCGCTCCGACCCGCTGAACGAGCTTTGCGGTAAAGCCTGAATAACGGTTCATTGATCCTGTAGCGTCATGCTGCAGGATCTTTTTTTGTTATGTTTCCCCGGCTAAGAAAGTCAGGTTGGAATGATTAAGCTATACATCGCAAATGAAAGAGCAGAGGTGAGATGAATGGCAGCGCATAGAAGTGGCGATTCCCGACGTTTGGACCCGTTGTCCGGACGATTCACGGATTACATCGTGATCGATACGGAAACAACCGGATTGAGTGTGCGCAAAGGTGCCAAGCTCATTGAGATCGGCGCGGTC
>ENA-OQEL01000745-OQEL01000745.1-human-gut-metagenome-genome-assembly--contig:-NODE-745-length-10404-cov-2.185365_pt1 | contig 10404 bp, 17 predicted proteins | sample MGYA00242796_ERZ504637 | MGnify/ENA primary metagenome ERZ504637 (study PRJEB26092, sample SAMD00036306) | human gut metagenome | host: Homo sapiens | study: EMG produced TPA metagenomics assembly of... | reverse complement strand
TCAATGAGATCGTTGTGGCTTATGAAAAGCAGGCTTTCTGCTGTTGCGACAGACGGAAGAAACCAACCGCCAGCTTATGACGAGCCTTTCTCACGATGTTCGGACGCCTCTTACCACTCTGATCGGGTATCTTGATGCTGCACACAAAGGTATTGTCACGGGAAAAGACCGGGATGATTATATTGAAACTGCTCGCCGGAAAGCCCACGATCTGAAAGAATATATTGATGTGCTTTTTGACTGGTTCAAGTTAAATTCCAACGAGTTTGCTTTGGAAAATTTCAGAGCATTGAGGCCGCAGAGTTTTACAAGGAATATCCTGATTGACTGGGGATACCGATTTTTGAGGATAAACAGGTTGATTATGACATTGATATTTCCGAACAGCCTGTCCGGGTAAGATTGGATATAGACAGCTATATGAGAATCATCAATAATCTCATTCAAAATGTCATCGCTCATAGCCATGCGGACAAAATTAAAATCTCCCTATCGAAGAAGGAAAACAGCATGGAGCTGCTGCTGGCGGATAATGGAGTGGGAATTGAGAAAGAAGATTTGAAACACATATTTGAACGGCTTTATAAGTGTGATAAAGGACGCTCTGAAAAAGGCAGCGGACTTGGTCTTTCTATTGTCCATCAGCTTGTAGAAAAGATGGGTGGAAGTATAACAGTTGAAAGTTTGCCGGGAAAAGGAACTGAATTTATGTTGCTTTTTCCTTTGGAGAGTTAAGCGGGTTCCCGTCTTTATGGCGGGAGCCTTTGTCATTTTACTGGATTTCAAATTGCAAGGTTAATGCAAGGTTGCGGCAAGGTTAATGCAAGGTTGGCATGATAGAATACCTTACAGAACAGGAGGTTTTGAATATGGATACAAATTATATCATTGAAACAAAAAATCTGACGAAGCAATACGGCTCACAAAAGAGTGTGGCTGACTTAAATATTCATGTGAAGCGTGGGAGAATTTATGGTCTGTTGGGCAGAAACGGAGCCGGAAAAACCACTACCATGAAAATGCTGTTGGGCTTAACGAAGCCAGACTTCCGGGGCAGGGTCAAAATCTGGGGAAAAGTCTTTGCAGGGAATGAAAAGAAGTTGCTCCCCCGCATTGGCAGTCTAATTGAGTCCCCGGCTTTTATCCCAATCTGACGGCACAGAGAACCTGCGTATCTTTGCTACTCTGCGGGGCGTACCAAACAATCATGCTATCAAAGATGCTCTGGATCTGGTAGGACTGCCCTACAAAGATAAAAAGCTCTTTTCACAGTATTCTCTTGGTATGAAGCAGCGGCTTGCCATCGCCCTTGCCGTTATGCACGATCCGGAGCTTTTGATTTTGGATGAGCCGATCAACGGCCTCGATCCCATCGGTATTGCAGAAGTACGCTCCTTTATTCGGGAGCTTTGCGACGCAAGAGGAAAAACGATTCTGATTTCCAGTCACATTCTTTCGGAGATTTCCTTGCTGGCTGACGATATTGGAATTATCGACCACGGCGCATTGCTGGAAGAAGAAAGCCTTGCCGCGTTGGAGCAAAAAAGCAGTAAGCATATCCGGTTTACGCTCTCTGATACTGCACAGGCGGCAAGAATTTTGGAACGCAATTTCCATGAAACCCATTTTTCCATACAAGACGACCACAATCTGCGTCTACACAATATGGAGCTACACGTGGGGAAAATTGTAACTGCTTTTGTAGAAAACGGATTGGAGGTATCAGAAGCACATACCTGTGAAGAAAGTCTTGAAGATTACTTCAAGCGTGTGACAGGGGGCGAAGGAATTGCTTAAACTAATCAAATGCGAATTTTTGAAATTGAAACGGAAGAAATTTATTCCGCTGATTATTTTGGCTGCGTTCCTGTTTCCAATCCCGCTGACTTATCTGATGACAACGCCCTCTATGATGGAGCGATATACGGATCGGGCAGATGCTTTCGATGGACTATTTAACATGGTGTTGGGATATGGTATCCAGTTTTTACTGCCCTGCATTATCGGAGTGATTGCCGCTATTCTGTTTTTTATGGAACGCGACAACGATACATTCAAAAATCTGCGTACAATTCCCGTAACCAGCACGCAAATGGTACTTGCAAAGATTATTGTCCTTTTTATCTTTGGAATTGTTTTTTGCGTGGCTTCTACTATTGCAACAATTCTTTGCGGAATTGGAACATTAGAAGTTTATGGGAATTGGTTATAAGCTGCTTTTTGGCGGTTGAAACGGGGATCTTCATTACGGCAGGAACACTCCCGTTGATTGTCCTTGTTGTCTTTTTCAGTAAGACCTATGTTTTTTCCATTTTTGCTGTGTGTCTTTTTACAGCGTTCTGAACATGAGTGCTACGGCATTGTTTGACACACTGCCTAAAACTATGTTATGGCTTCTGCCCACGCCACTGACTACATTTTGGAGTGCGGGAGATATGGCGGCTCATGGAATAAAAATGGACTTAGAGCAAATGACAGGGTTAATTCCCTCAACATTTCAAGTTGTATTCATTCTTGGGATCATGGCATTCGTTTCGTTCTTACTGATTGACAGATTATATAAGCAGAGGGGGGAATAAACATGGTTCGCATTGTAAAAACAGAATTTTATAAATTGAAAAGGTATCATATCCTTTGGGCGGGCGTTGCACTCATGCTCCTATCCGTCCTGCTGACCTTGTTTACCTCTATGGCGAATGATGGTTCCGTTTGGGATTTTGCCTATCTTACAGAACAGGTCATCAAAAACAATATGTCCATGATTTTTCCGATGTGTATCAGCCTAATTGCTGGATATATGATTTCTCGTGAGCAGACGGATGACACATTGAAAAATATTCTGACTGTGCCGATCTCTTTTAAGAAACTGTTGACCGGAAAATTGATTGTGTGCGGCGTATTGTCTATTATTTTCGGGCTGATATGCAGTCTGTTTACAATCATAGCAGAAATGATTGTGGGATTTCCCGGCTTTGAGATTTCCTTAGCTCTAAAAGCAGCCTTGCAGATTACTGCGGTTAATTTCTTTTTATATCTTGCGGTTCTGCCGATTATCGCTCTTACTTGTCGGAGAGCAGGCAGCTTTTTAGTCGGTGTAATCATTGCTTTTGTCTATGGATATGGAGGGATGTTTGCCGCAGGAAATATGACATTAGCAAACCTTTATCCGATTACCGCAAGTCTTGGAATGGTAGGCTACCGTAGCTATGATACCGCAGTCAACTGGAATATCGGAACCTGTTCTTGCAGTCTTGCGCTTGCTGTCGTTATTTCTGCCATCTTGATTTTGTGCATGAAAGAACGAGAAGCAACCCAAACAAAGAAAAAGGCCAAAAAGGTAGCTCCAAAGAAAGGCTGGTGATGATTGTATGAAGAAAAGTGATTTAGTATTAACATTCGTTCTTTTAGGAAGTTTTATGCTTTCTGGCTGTTCAAAAGATGAAATTCTTGATCATTATAATAATATCGTTCAGTCGGCTGGAGCCATAGAGCTTACAGGAAAGTCATCTTTGGAAGGAACAAAAGAAAAAGGGATCGATGATTATACGGGAACTTATACGGCTGATTATGAGGATTTTTCAGATACAGAGTATTTGTTCGGAGGAACTTCCATAAAAAGAGAAGCCGGTAAGGAGCTGTCTATTGACTGCACTTTGGAGGTTACGGAAGGTACTGCAAAAGTATTTTGGATTTCTGGATCTGATGAAGCAGTCACTTTGATTGAAACAACCGGAACTTATAGTGACACAATTACACTTCCTGATGGCGGAAATTATGTCGGCATTGAGTGTGAGAAATTTACTGGAAACATTGAATTGAATATTGAATAATCTTTAGCTGTGTGATGGTAAAAGAAAAATGTCACAGTACGGCAGATTTGTTTTAGTTAAAAGTTTATGCATAAAAAATAAAGTAGGTGATTACATGGGAAAATGTTAATACTGACATTTGAAGATAGTGAGGAAGAAATCCTGAATCATATAATATCCTGTGTCAATACGGGAGCAAGAGCATTTCAAGTAATTGAAAATGCAAAAACAAATTTGAGTTATGGAGATATTGTTATTTTGTTGGATAAAAGAGAATTATTTCGAAAGCAGGAAAAATAGATTTATCTTTTATAGAGTTTGAAATTTTGCATTTATTAATGCGAAGTCCCGGAAGAGTGTTTAGCAAAGAACAAATATATGATATCATATGGAATGAACCTTATTCCGGTGATTATAATGTGGTTATGCGACATATCTGCAACATTAGAGAAAAGATAGAGGATGATCCGGGCCAACCAATGTATATACAAACGGTGAGAGGTGTAGGATATCGGTTTAACGGGAATTTAGGCAGCAAGTGAAATCGCTGCCTATTATTATGGTTTTACAAAGAAGGAAGTTTGTTATGAGAAGATCTTTGTATTTCAGGAGCATCCTGTTTGAGATATTTGGACAGATTTTGATGTATCAATTCCAACTCTTTTATTTCTTGCTTAAAAGAAACATATTGAGTATTTAGTGATTTTTTTTTGGAAAATAAGATCTGAAAGTTGCTCCTGTAACTTATTGGTATTAAGATGCTTCAGGTTCATGCCATTTTCCTGTAAAATATGTTCAGCACCGGCGAAAAGAATAATTTGAGATTCATATTTACGGAAATAACAATCCGGATTTTTCTGATGGATAAGCGGCTTTTCGTTTTGACTCTCTCCGCTACAAATTGTATGATTTTCTTTATGCCGATTACGGCGTTTTATCCTTTGATGATAAGTGACTATTTTCAAGGAACGGCATGCGAGGCGAGTAGTGTAGAACTTCTTTATTCCGCAGGTATGATGATTGGAACTTTTGGTGATAAACCATTTTGGAAATAAGCTGCAACATAACGCTGCCTGTGCCGCCTTCATTGGATTATTTGGCCTTGGAAGCACCACACTCATTAGTGGGTTTCTTCCAAAGTCAGATGCGGCATTTTGGATATTTGCTTTTATGTGTTTTGGAATGGGAATCAGTGCTGTGTTCTATAATATTCTTTACATTGCGTATATGCAGGAAACGATATCTTCAAAATATCATGGACGCGCATTTTCTTTATTGAACAGTATTATTTCGTTGACAATGCCTCTGGATTTATTGGTTGCAGGTCCCGTGTTCTGTTTAATAGGGTCTGACCCCAAAACAAAATGATTATAAGAAACGAGCAGGGTTATTTCAAAGATCAGCAGATTTAGAGTAGTTCTTTTTTTTCTGAGAGAAAATTTAAAATCGTTTTTGGTTCTTCTGGAGAGTGATTTATAGCGTTTGGGAAACATCCGGAGAAACTATTACCTCAGAGTGTCGTAAAGTTCTTTATCAAAGAAGGCTTTGAGATGCCCTTTCTTTTTTATCCAAATCTTTCCTCTTGTTTACATATATAAACCTAAGAAAAAGCTTGACGTTTAAATATTACAAGTGTAATATTTAAGAAAATATGAAAAAATGGAGAAATAAAACTATATGAGAAAAAATGAAAAGAAAAAAAGCACACGAAGATTATTACAAAAATAGTTTTATTTAGCGGTATATTGATTGGTGGTGGAATCGGTATTGTAACAATAATGAATTGTAATGTTCCTGAAAAAACGACTAATGGAATATATGAAATATATTGAAAAAGGGGAATATGAGCAAATGTATGCCATGCTGGATCAGAAAAAAAGGCAGCATGAACAGTAAGGAAGAATTTATAGACGAAATTCTAAAATATATGAAGGCATTGAGATGTCTGATCTGTCCATAACCGATATTACAGTAAAAAGACAAGAAAACGGAAATGCGGCAGTTTCCTATACAACAAATATGCAGACTGCTGCAGGAAATGTAGAATTTACCAACGATGCGGTATTTTCACATGATTGGACAGGATATCATTTAATCTGGCAGGATCAGTTGATTTTTCCAGAGTTATCTGCAACGGATAAAGTTCAGGTAACGTCAGAAGAGGCAAAGAGAGGAGATATTTTAGACAGAAATGGTCGTCAGTTGGCTGGAGAGGGAACTGCATCTTCGGTAGGAATTGTTCCGGGCAGGATGGAGAACAGAGAAGATACAATAAAAAAACTGGCAGAGTATCTTGGAATTGGAGCAGACGAAATTGAGGATAAGTTAAAAGCCGGTTGGGTAAAAGCAGATTCTTTGTACCAGTAGCAACAATTCCTAAAATACAAGAGGTCGATCTTTTGACAGTGAATCCGGATAAAACTGTTCTGGAAGAAAAAGAAAAGCAGGACACATTATTGAAGATTCCAGGTATTATGTTATCTGATGTAAAAGTACGAACTTAATTATCTAAAAAGAAGCTGCCTCTCAATCTGGTAGGGTATGTACAGGCGGTTACAGCCGAAGATTTGCAGGAACATAAAGGGGAAGGGTATCGTAACAAACAGATGTGATTGGAAAAGACTGACTGGAAAACGCTTTATGAAAAAGAACATAAAAGGAACAGATGGGTGTGAAATACTGATATTGTAAGATGCAAATGGAAATAAAAAAAGTGTTATTGACATAATGAGCCTAGAAAAGATGGAGAAGATAATCCATACTACAGATTGAATGGTGATCTTCAAAGTACTCTTTATGAACAATTTAAAGAAGACAGAGGATGTTCTGTAGCTTTGAATCCTTATACAGGGAAGTATTGGCGTTGGTAAGTACGCCATCTTATGATAATAATGAATTTTGTACGTGGAATGGACAACAGCCAGTGGAGTGCATTAAATGAAAATGAAGACATGGCCTTTATACAACCGCTTTCGCCAGACATGGTGTCCTGGCTCAACTTTTAAACCTATAATTGCTGCAATTGGATTAAAAGTGGGGGCATTTACTGCAAATGACGATTTTGGAAATGAGGGTCTGGCGTGGCAGAAAGATTCCTCGTGGGAGATTATACAGTGACTACACTTCATGATTATGAACCTGTGATCATTGATGAAAATGCGCTTATTTATTCAGATAATATTTATTTTGCAAAAGCAGCATTAAAAATTGGTGCGGATCAACTGATGCAGTCTCTAAATCAAATAGGATTTAATCAGGAACTTCCATTTGATATTAAAATGTCAGAGTCCAAATATTCTAATATGGACAAGATAGAAACAGAAATCCAGCTTGCTGACAGTGGGTATGGACAGGGACAGATTCTGGTAAATCCTTTGCATCTTGCAAGCATTTATACGGCTTTTCTAAATGATGGAAATATGATAAAGCCATATCTTCACGCGGATGGAAGCACTTCCAGTGAAATCTGGATAAAAGATGCTTTTTCACCACAGATTGTTTTGGAGGTTATGGAGGGGTTAGAGGGTGTAGTGAATAACCCGGAAGGAACTGGTTATGGAGCATGCCGGGAAGACATTAGATTAGCAGGAAAAACCGGAACAGCGGAACTGAAAGCTACAAAAGAAGATACATCTGGAACAGAAATTGGCTGGTTTACAGTTTTTACTACAGATAGAGATACAAAGAATCCTATTTTGCTCATCAGTATGGTAGAGAATGTGAAAGATATTGGAGGAAGCGGTTATGTGGTGGAAAAGGATAAGGCGATACTGGATGAATATCTTGGTAATGAATAATTTTTACCTTTAAATATTACAAATGTAAGAGGAAAATGATATGAAAAAAATTTGGAAAATATTTGTGGGAGTTATTTTTCTTGCTGTCTGTAGTGGATGTGGCATAAAGAAAGAGCAGAAAAAGACAATTGAAGATACGAAAGAAAAAAATTTACAGAGAGTGTGAAATGCTAGCAGAAGGCTATCGGAACATATATGAGAATGCTGTGAAAGAAAATGCACTATATGAGCTGAGTACAATACAAAAAAGTATGGATTATTTTGGAAAATATGGATATGCAGTAATTGATTCCTACAATCAGCTGGATATGGTTCAAAGTATTAAAGTAGATGATTTTTTGAAAAAAGCAGAAAAAGAGAAGAATGGAAAAACTACTATATTTCAAGTTATAGCAGGGGATCATTTTATCCGGTATGATCTGAAAACCAAACAGGGGAAAATAGACGTTGAAGTAAGCTCTTTTAAATGGAAAGAGGACACTTGGCAGGAAACATATTATCATGAGTTTAGAGCTAATTCATGGAAATATACAGAAAACGGGCATTTCTTTATAGAAGAATATCATCCGGCAGGATATGATGGACCGTCTGGATAATCGGGACTTTCGGGTAGCACCGTTAAATAAAAAATGTCGGAGTTGATCGAAAATATATACTTCCTTTTGGATATACACTTAAATAAATTGTTTACTTCTAATTGGAAGTGGAAAAAAATTATGATGGAATAAACTTTTTATGATGTTTTTGATCGTTTACTTTCAATGGAAGAAAAAACTGATGAAATTTAAGGAAGGAAAGACTTATGAAATCCCAAAAGAATCATTTGAAACGATATTTCAAAAATATTTTAATATAAGCGCAGAGATACTGCAGACAGGAACGGTATTTCACACAGAAATACAGACATATCGGTATCGAACCAGAGGAATCGTATATGATTTTGCTCCCACACCATATATTCCATATCCGGAAGTTGTTTCCTACATAGAAAATCAAGATGGAACAATAACACTGGAAGTAAATGCGGTATGGCCACAAAAAGAATTAGATCAGGCGTTTTGTCATAGCGTAACCATTCGGCTGTTAGATAAAGATAGATTTCAATATGTATCCAATTATGTATCAAGGTCAGAAATAGAGGTTACCTGGTATACAGAAAGATTATCAGACGAAAAGTGGGAGGAATGTTATGGAGATAATTGATATGATTACAAAAAGAAAACTGAAAAAGATGATGAGCGTTTTATTTATTTCGGGATGCTTTTTCATAGGAAATACAAAATGTAAAGGGGCTGATTTAGAATATATTTCACAGGAAACTGCGAATTATGCTGTACAAGAAAGAGGATATGATTTGCCAGTAGATGAAGTCGTGAAAGAAGAAGCTATTGAAGATTGTAAGAATGTTATGAATCAGATGAAAGTCATTTATCAAAAGGCGGATAAAGGGACTTCATCGAATATAGTAGTTTCTGAGACAGTAATGGAAGAAATGCAGGAAGTATTAAAGGAAAAAAATGTCCCCGTTATTACATCAGCACCGTATTCAAATATGGCTAATTATTCTAAAATGGAAGAATTTCTTTTCAGGGCAGAACAGGATCTGACAGGAGATATCGTCTTATATAGGATTAACAGGGATGGTGGGATAGAAAGACTCAAATTCAATTATGATGGGACAGATATGTATTTGCTGGCTGTGAAAGCTGTTTGGGGTATGAACGACAATCCATCTATTGTATATGTTTCGTATACAAGGATAGAAGAATGGAAATATACAGAAAAAGGCTGGTTTGGTTATACGCTATGCGTTCCAAAGTATCCGGAAGTATCAGAAGCGGTTGATGGCAGTTCTATGATAAGAATTAAACCTTTAAGTGATGAATGCAGGGAAGTTTCAAAGAGGTGTGTGTATTTGCTTGGATATCAGGGGAATAATCTTTTATGTTCTGATTGGGATAGATCTGATATGGAAGGGTTAGATTATAATGGTTTATATGAATATTTATATCGAATGAAATACGGGGAGAGATATGAGTTTTCAGGTAACTCAAGTGGAATTCCGGCAGAAGAGTTTGAAAATCTGATAATGGAGATTTTTGCCGATAACAGCAGATCAAATTGAAAAAATGGGCAGTATTTGATTCGGAACATCAAACTTATGACTGGGAACGATTAGGCTGTTTAAATTATAGCCCTACTTATTTTGGAACATCTTTACCGGAGGTCGTTGAAATAAGAGATAGCGGAGAGGGAAACAGTGTGTTGGTTGTTGATGCTGTATGTGATACATTTATATGTAATGATGCCGTTATTACAAGTGAGCTGACTGTTAAGTTCAACGATGATAAGAGTTTTAAATATATGGGGAATAAAATTCTGAATAATGGTACGAAAGAAGTTCCCAAATATCAATATAGAATAAAAAGAAAGAACTGATAACAACTATCAGCCCTTTCATATTTGTTAATTCCATATATGTAATTTTTTTTAAGATATCAGAAGTGATTTCAAATGCTTTTTTGCCAGTTGCATTAGAATCACTTTGGATATTGGTTGCAAAATAATAGCTGTTATCGGAAGTTTCTACATATCCGATAAACCAGCCGTTGATATCCTGTCCGTTGACACGACCGGTTCCAGTTTTTCCGTAGAAATTACCATTAGGTGTACTGGCAATTTTTTATAGCATTTTTAACAGAAAATACATTTTGGGAATTTAGATGGAATTCATTTGTGTTAAATTTTTTCAATTAATGTTACTTGCTCTAAATGGCGAGATTTTTAATGAAAAATTC
>ENA-OQEL01000744-OQEL01000744.1-human-gut-metagenome-genome-assembly--contig:-NODE-744-length-10409-cov-2.595701_pt1 | contig 10409 bp, 8 predicted proteins | sample MGYA00242796_ERZ504637 | MGnify/ENA primary metagenome ERZ504637 (study PRJEB26092, sample SAMD00036306) | human gut metagenome | host: Homo sapiens | study: EMG produced TPA metagenomics assembly of... | reverse complement strand
CTAATAAACTTCAATTATAATGGGTAAACTGACAAAAAATCAAAAGTTGGCTGCAGAAAAAATTGAAGCAGGGAAAGCATACTCACTGAAAGAAGCTGCACAGTTAGTTAAAGATATTACTTTTTCTAAATTTGATGCTTCATTAGATATTGACGTACGTTTAGGTGTAGACCTCGTAAAGCTAACCAGATGGTTCGTGGTGTAGTTTCGCTGCCTCACGGAACAGGTAAGCAAGTACGTGTTTTGGTTCTGTGTACACCTGATGCTGAAGCTGCTGCAAAAGAAGCTGGCGCTGACTATGTTGGTCTTGATGAATATATTGAAAAGATCAAAGGTGGATGGACTGATATTGATGTAATCATTACAATGCCGTCTATCATGGGTAAGATCGGTGCTTTAGGTCGTGTTCTTGGTCCTCGTGGATTAATGCCGAATCCTAAGAGTGGTACTGTAACTATGGATGTAGCTAAGGCTGTTAAGGAAGTTAAGCAAGGTAAGATTGACTTTAAGGTTGATAAGAGCGGTATTGTTCATACTTCAATTGGTAAGGTGTCTTTCACTGCAGATCAGATTCGTGATAATGCGAAAGAATTTATCGCTACTATCATCAAATTGAAACCAAGCTCAGCTAAGGGTACCTATATTAAGAGTATTTATCTTTCAAGTACTATGAGTAAGGGTGTCAAGATTGATCCCAAAACTGTAGAAGAAAACTAATAATAAGGAGGAATCATGAGAAAGGAAGATAAAGGCGTTATTATTGGTCAGTTGGCTGAAACCGTTAAGCAATACGGACATTTTTACTTGGTTGACACAACTGCTATGGACGCAGCTAAGACAAGTGAACTGAGAAGAAAATGTTTCAAAGCCGGTATTAAGCTGGTTGTTGTGAAGAATTCTTTGCTTCACAAAGCTCTGATGAGCATGGAAGATGTTGATTTCTCTCCGTTGTTCAATTCTTTGAAAGGTACAACTTCTGTAATGTTTAGCGAAGTAGCTAACGCTCCTGCAAAGTTGTTGAAAGAATACAAAGAGGACATTCCTGCATTGAAGGCAGCTTATGCCGAAGAAGGTTTCTATGTAGGTGCAGATCAACTGGATGCTCTCTGCAATATCAAGAGTAAGAATGAGGTTATCGCTGACATTATTGCATTGTTGCAATCACCGGCGAAGAATGTTATTTCAGCTCTTCAATCAGGTGGTAACACCATTCATGGAGTACTTAAAACTCTGGGCGAACGCGCCGAATAATCAATTTTATAATCAATTAGTAACAAACAATTAAAATCATACAAAAATGGCAGATTTGAAAGCTTTTGCAGAACAATTAGTTAACTTGACAGTAAAAGAAGTTAATGAACTTGCAACTATCCTTAAAGAAGAATACGGTATTGAACCTGCTGCTGCAGCTGTAGCTGTAGCTGCTGGTCCTGCTGCTGGTGCAGCTGCTGCTGAAGAAAAAACATCTTTTGATGTAGTTTTGAAGAGCGCTGGTGCTGCAAAATTGCAGGTTGTTAAAGCCGTTAAAGAAGCATGTGGTCTTGGCTTGAAAGAAGCTAAAGACATGGTAGACGGTGCTCCTAGCACAGTAAAATGAAGGCTTGGCTAAAGACGAAGCTGAATCACTGAATGAAAACTTTGGAAGAAGCTGGAGCTGAAGTTGAGCTTAAATAATATTAGCCTGAGTATCAGGTAATACGGTTAGGAATCCTCTGGTAGAGGATTCTTAACCTTTTTGTGTCTATATTATTATTAAGTTCTACAAAATATTAACAAATGTCTTCAAATACTGAAAATCAAAGAGTTAATTTTGCTTCCATTAAGAATCCGATGAAGTATCCGGATTTCTTGGAAGTGCAATTGAAGTCATTCCAAGACTTTTTACAGTTGGATACCCCGCCCGAAAAACGTAAGAATGACGGGCTGTACAAGGTATTTGCTGAAAACTTCCCTATCGCTGACACTCGTAATAACTTTGTCCTTGAATTCTTGGACTATTACATTGACCCGCCTCACTATTCAATAGACGAGTGTCTGGAGCGTGGCCTCACATACAGCGTGCCCTTGAAGGCGAAATTGAAGCTGTATTGTACTGATCCTGATCATGAAGATTTTGACACAGTCATTCAGGATGTTTATCTGGGTCCTATTCCGTATATGACTCCGAAAGGAACTTTTGTAATTAATGGTGCAGAACGTGTAGTCGTTTCTCAGTTGCATCGTTCTCCGGGGGTATTCTTTGGTCAGAGCGTACATGCTAACGGTACGAAATTGTATTCTGCCCGTATTATCCCGTTCAAAGGTTCATGGATCGAATTCGCAACAGACATCAATAATGTGATGTATGCGTATATCGACCGTAAAAAGAAATTGCCTGTTACTACTCTGCTGAGAGCTGTAGGCTTTGAAAATGATAAAGATATCCTCGAAATCTTTAACTTGGCTGAAGACGTTAAAGTTAACAAGACTAATTTGAAGAAAGTCGTAGGAAGAAAACTCGCTGCTCGTGTTTTGAAAACATGGACAGAAGATTTCGTAGATGAAGACACTGGTGAAGTAGTTTCTATTGAACGTAATGAGGTTATCATCGACCGTGAAACTGTAATTGAAGAGGAGCATATCGATGAAATTATTGATTCAGGCGTTCAGAATATCCTTGTTCACAAGGAAGAGGCGAATTCATCCGACTATTCTATTATATTTAATACTCTTCAGAAAGACCCGAGTAACTCTGAAAAAGAGGCTGTGCTTTATATCTACCGCCAGTTGCGTAATGCAGACCCGGCTGATGATGCCAGTGCCCGTGAGGTTATCAACAACCTGTTCTTCTCTGAAAAAAGATATGACCTTGGTGAAGTAGGCCGCTATAGAATCAACAAAAAGTTGGGTCTGACTACGGATATGGATGTGAAGGTATTGACAAAACAAGATATTATTGAAATCATCAAGTATCTGATTGAGTTGATTAATTCTAAAGCGGATGTTGATGATATTGACCACTTGAGCAACCGCCGTGTACGTACGGTAGGCGAGCAGTTGTCTAACCAGTTTGCGATTGGTTTGGCACGTATGTCTCGTACTATACGTGAACGTATGAACGTACGTGACAATGAAGTGTTTACACCGATTGATTTGATTAATGCAAAGACAATTTCTTCTGTTATCAATTCATTCTTTGGTACAAATGCTTTGTCTCAGTTCATGGATCAGACTAATCCGTTGGCTGAAATCACTCACAAGCGTCGTTTGTCAGCGTTAGGTCCTGGTGGTTTGTCACGTGAGCGTGCCGGTTTCGAGGTTCGTGACGTACACTATACTCACTATGGTCGTTTATGTCCGATCGAAACTCCTGAAGGTCCGAATATCGGTTTGATTTCTTCTTTGTGTGTGTATGCTAAGATTAATGAGCTTGGCTTTATTTCAACTCCTTATCGTAAAGTAGCTGATGGTAAGGTGGATATATCTGATGAAGGTATTGAATATCTGACAGCCGAAGAAGAAGAGGATAAGATTATCGCTCAGGGTAATGCCCCGTTGGATGATGAAGGTAAATTTGTTCGTGAGAAAGTAAAAGCCCGCCGTGATGCTGATTATCCGGTTGTTACTCCTGACCAAGTAGAGTTAATGGATGTTTCTCCACAGCAGATCGCTTCTATTGCTGCTTCTTTGATTCCGTTCTTGGAACATGACGATGCTAACCGTGCATTGATGGGATCGAACATGATGCGCCAGGCAGTTCCTTTGTTGCGTACAGAAGCTCCTATCGTAGGCACAGGTATTGAAAAACAATTGGTTGAAGACTCTCGTACTCAGATTGCTGCAGAAGGTGATGGTGTTGTAGAATATGTAGATGCAACGACTATCCGTATCCTGTACGATAGAAATGAAGATGAGGAATTCGTAAGCTTCGAACCTGCTTTGAAAGAATATAGAATTCCTAAATTCCGTAAAACCAACCAAAGCATGACTATTGACCTTCGTCCTACTTGTGATAAGGGCCAACGTGTGAAGAAGGGTGATATCCTGACTGAAGGATATTCAACTCAGGGTGGTGAGCTTGCATTGGGTAAAAACCTGTTGGTGGCTTATATGCCTTGGAAAGGTTATAATTACGAGGATGCTATTGTATTGAATGAACGCGTTGTACGTGAGGACTTGCTGACTTCTGTACACGTTGATGAATATATTTTGGAGGTCCGCGAAACGAAACGCGGTATGGAAGAATTAACTTCTGATATTCCTAATGTGAGTGAAGAAGCTACCAAAGATTTGGATGAAAACGGTATTGTACGTGTAGGTGCACGTATCGAACCGGGTGATATCTTGATTGGTAAGATTACTCCGAAAGGTGAATCAGATCCTTCTCCGGAAGAAAAATTGCTTCGTGCTATTTTCGGTGATAAGGCAGGTGATGTGAAGGATGCTTCATTGAAAGCTTCTCCGTCATTACGTGGTGTCGTTATTGACAAGAAGTTGTTCTCACGTGTTATCAAGAGTAGAAGTGAGAAGAATGCCGATAAGGCTATTCTGCCTAAACTGAATGATGAATTCGAAGAAAAGGCAGCAAAACTGAAAGATATTTTGATTGAGAAACTATTGGTTTTGACTAATGGTAAGGTTTCCCAAGGAGTGAAAGATTATTTGGGAACGGAAGTTATTGCCAAGGGGGCGAAGTTCACCAAACGCGATTTGGAATCATTGGATTATACTATTATCCAGTTGAGCAAGTGGACAGCTGATGCTCATAAGAATGATATGATTCGCGACTTGGTGATGAATTATTTGAAGAAATATAAAGAATTGGATGCTGAATTAAAGCGTAAGAAGTTTGCTATCACTATCGGTGATGAACTTCCTGCGGGCATTATTCAGATGGCTAAGGTTTATATTGCCAAGAAGCGTAAGATTGGTGTAGGTGATAAGATGGCGGGACGTCACGGTAACAAGGGTATTGTTTCTCGTGTGGTTCGTCAGGAAGATATGCCGTTCTTAGCAGATGGTACTCCAGTAGATATCGTATTGAATCCGTTGGGTGTGCCTTCTCGTATGAATATTGGTCAGATTTTCGAAGCCGTATTAGGTCGTGCCGGAAAAGAGTTGGGTGTGAAATTTGCTACTCCTATTTTTGATGGTGCTTCTATGGATGATTTAAATGAATGGACAGATAAAGCTGGATTGCCTCGTTATTGTAAGACTTATCTTTGTGATGGTGGTACAGGTGAACGCTTTGACCAACCTGCAACAGTGGGTGTAACTTATATGTTGAAACTAGGGCACATGGTTGAAGATAAGATGCATGCCCGTTCTATCGGTCCGTACTCCCTTATTACTCAGCAGCCGCTTGGTGGTAAGGCACAGTTCGGTGGTCAGCGTTTCGGAGAAATGGAAGTTTGGGCGCTTGAAGCATTCGGCGCAGCACATATCTTACAGGAAATTCTGACCATTAAGTCTGATGACGTTGTAGGACGCTCAAAGGCTTACGAAGCTATTGTGAAAGGTGAACCTATGCCAACTCCGGGTATCCCCGAATCTCTGAATGTATTGTTACACGAACTGAGAGGTCTTGGCTTGAGTATCAACCTTGAATAATAAAAAAATTATAACTCTTTACATTATAAATAAGGAAGTATGGCTTTTAGAAAAGAAACTAAGATAAAGAGTAATTTCTCGAAAATCTCAATTGGCTTGGCTTCACCCGAAGAAATCCTTGAGAATTCGAGCGGTGAGGTGTTGAAGCCTGAAACGATCAACTACCGTACTTACAAACCGGAACGTGATGGTTTGTTCTGCGAGCGTATTTTCGGTCCGGTGAAAGATTACGAATGTCATTGCGGTAAGTACAAACGTATCCGTTATAAAGGTATTGTTTGTGACCGATGTGGCGTTGAAGTGACTGAAAAGAAGGTCCGTCGTGAACGTATGGGACATATTCAGTTAGTTGTGCCTGTAGCGCATATTTGGTATTTTCGTTCATTGCCGAACAAGATCGGTTATTTGTTGGGGCTGCCTACAAAGAAACTAGACGCTATTGTATATTATGAACGTTATGTGGTTATTCAGCCGGGTGTGAAGGCTGAAGATGGCATTAATAATATGATTTGCTTTCTGAAGAAGAGTATTTGGATATCTTGGATACACTTCCTAAAGAAAACCAATATTTGGAAGATACAGATCCGAATAAGTTTATTTGCTAAGATGGGGGCAGAAGCTATTTATGATCTGCTCTCAACTTTGGATTTGGATGCTTTATCTTATGAATTACGTCATAAAGCAAGTAATGATTCTTCGCAGCAACGTAAGAATGAGGCTTTGAAGCGTCTGCAGGTAGTTGAATCGTTCCGTGCATCTCGCGGACGTAATAAACCTGAATGGATGATTGTACGTATTGTGCCGGTTATTCCTCTGAACTGCGTCCATTGGTTCCGTTGGATGGTGGCCGTTTTTGCTACCTCTGACTTGAATGACTTGTATCGTCGTGTGATTATCCGTAACAACCGTTTGAAGAGACTGATTGAAATCAAGGCTCCCGAAGTGATTTTGCGTAACGAGAAACGTATGTTGCAGGAGGCTGTCGATTCCTTGTTCGATAACTCACGTAAATCAAGTGCAGTGAAGACTGACGCTAATCGTCCATTGAAATCACTGTCCGATAGCTTGAAGGGTAAGCAAGGACGTTTCCGTCAGAACTTGCTGGGTAAGCGTGTTGACTACTCTGCTCGTTCGGTAATCGTTGTTGGTCCTGAATTGAAGATGGGTGAATGTGGTATTCCTAAACTGATGGCTGCAGAGCTTTACAAGCCGTTTATCATCCGTAAGTTGATTGAACGTGGTATTGTGAAGACTGTAAAATCTGCAAAGAAGATTGTAGACCGCAAGGAGCCTGTGATCTGGGATATCTTGGAACATGTCATGAAAGGTCATCCTGTATTGCTGAACCGTGCGCCGACTCTGCACCGTTTGGGTATTCAGGCTTTCCAACCGCATATGATTGAAGGTAAAGCTATTCAGTTGCACCCATTGGCTTGTACAGCGTTCAATGCCGACTTCGATGGTGACCAGATGGCGGTTCACTTGCCTTTGAGTAATGATGCGATTCTGGAAGCACAGATGTTGATGCTTCAGGCTCATAACATTCTGAACCCTGCTAATGGTGCTCCTATTACTGTGCCTGCACAGGATATGGTACTTGGTTTGTATTATATTACCAAGTTGAGAAAAGGGGCTAAAGGTGAAGGCTTGACTTTCTACGGTCCGGAAGAGGCTTTGATTGCTTATAATGAAGGTAAAGTGGATATTCATGCTATCGTCAACGTAGTGGTGAAGGACTTGGACAAAGATGGCAAAATCGTAGATGTGATGATGAAAGAAACCTCCGTAGGGCGTGTGATTGTAAATGAAATCGTTCCGGCGGAAGTGGGGTACTTGAATACCATTATTTCCAAAAAGTCTTTGCGAGATATCATTAGTGATGTTATCAAAGCTGTCGGTGTTGCACGTGCTTGTGAATTCTTGGATGGTATTAAGAACTTAGGTTACTATATGGCGTTCAAGGGTGGTCTGTCATTTAACTTGGGTGATATTATTATCCCGAAAGAAAAAGAAGAACTGGTAAAACGTGGTAATGAGGAAGTGGAACAGATTATGATGAACTATAACATGGGTTTCATTACTGACAATGAACGTTATAACCAGGTTATCGATACATGGACTCACGTGAACAGTGACCTGTCTGATATACTTTACAAGACGATTAAGAATGATGACCAAGGCTTCAATTCAGTATTTATGATGCTTGACTCCGGAGCCCGTGGTTCTAAAGAGCAGATTCGTCAGTTGTCTGGTATGCGTGGTTTGATGGCGAAACCGCAGAAAGCCGGTGCTGAAGGCGCACAGATTATTGAAAACCCTATTCTTTCAAACTTTAAAGAAGGTTTGTCTGTGTTAGAGTATTTTATTTCTACCCACGGTGCTCGTAAAGGTTTGGCGGATACTGCGTTGAAGACTGCTGATGCGGGATACTTGACCCGCCGTCTGGTAGACGTGTCGCATGATGTGATTATCAATGAAGAAGACTGTGGAACACTTCGTGGTTTGGTTTGTACGGCCTTGAAGAATAACGATGAAGTTATTGCTACTTTGTACGAACGTATTCTAGGACGTGTTTCTGTACATGATATCGTCCATCCTACTACTGGTAAACTGATTGTAGCCGGTGGAGAGGAGATTACAGAGGATATTGCGCAGGAAATCGAGGATTCTCCGATTGAAAGCGTTGAAATCCGTTCGGTATTAACTTGTGAATCTAAAAAAGGGGTATGCGCTAAGTGTTATGGACGTAACTTGGCATCCAGTCGTATGGTTCAGAAAGGTGAAGCAGTCGGTGTAATCGCTGCCCAATCTATTGGTGAGCCGGGTACACAGTTGACATTGCGTACATTCCACGCCGGTGGTATCGCAGGTAATATGGCTGCTAATGCAAGCATTGTTGCCAAGAATAATGCACGTTTGGAATTCGAAGAATTACGTACGGTAGATACGGTTGATGAAATGGGTGAGGCTGTGAAAGTGGTAGTCGGTCGTTTGGCTGAAGTCCGCTTTATCGATGTGAATACAGGAATTATCCTGTCAACTCATAACGTGCCTTATGGTTCAAAATTATATGCTGCGGACGGTGATATTGTTGAGAAAGGAAAACTGATTGCTAAGTGGGATCCGTTCAACGCTGTTATTATCACAGAGGCTACTGGTAAGATTGAATTCGAGAGTGTGGTTGAAAACGTAACTTATAAGGTAGAGTCTGATGAAGCTACCGGTCTGCGTGAAATTATCATTATCGAGTCTAAGGATAAGACAAAAGTACCTTCTGCCCATATTGTAACCGAGGATGGTAATTTGATCCGTACTTATAACTTACCCGTGGGGGGCATGTTGTGGTTGAAAACGGTCAGGCAGTGAAAGCTGGTGACATTATTGTGAAGATTCCTCGTGCTGTAGGCAAGGCTGGTGATATCACCGGTGGTCTTCCTCGTGTTTACAGAGCTGTTTGAGGCTCGTAATCCATCTAATCCTGCTGTCGTTTCTGAAATAGACGGTGAAATTACTATGGGTAAGATTAAGCGTGGTAACCGTGAAATTATTGTCACATCTAAGACAGGTGAAGTGAAAAAGTATTTGGTGAATCTGTCTAAACAAATATTGGTTCAGGAGAATGACTACGTTCGTGCCGGAACTCCGCTGTCTGACGGTGCGATTACTCCTGCTGACATTTTGGCCATTAAAGGTCCCACGGCTGTACAGGAATACATCGTAAATGAAGTGCAAGACGTTTACCGTTTGCAGGGTGTGAAGATTAACGACAAACACTTTGAGATTATTGTTCGTCAAATGATGCGTAAGGTAGAAATCGATGAGCCGGGCGATACTCGCTTCTTGGAACAGCAGGTAGTGGATAAGCAAGAGTTTATGGAAGAAAACGATCGTATTTGGGGCAAGAAAGTAGTTGTTGACGCTGGTGATTCTCAGAATTTGCAGCCGGGTCAGATTGTTACTGCTCGTAAGTTGCGTGATGAGAACAGTATGTTGAAACGTCGTGACTTGAAGCCTGTTGAGGTACGTGATGCTATTCCTGCTACATCTACCCAGATTTTGCAAGGTATCACCCGTGCCGCTTTGGGAACTTCGAGTTTCATGTCTGCTGCATCATTCCAGGAAACAACGAAAGTTTTGAATGAAGCTGCTATTAATGGTAAGGTTGATAGATTGGAAGGTATGAAGGAAAATGTGATTTGTGGTCACTTGATTCCTGCTGGTACTGGTCAGCGTGAATTCGAAAAGATTATTGTTGGTTCGAAGGAAGAATATGACCGTATTCTTGCCAATCGTAAGAATGTACTCGATTATAGTGAGGTAGAGTAATTTTAATATATACACTGTAAAAGAGGCTGATTTCTGTCTAAGAAATCAGCCTCTTTAGGTTTATTATAGTAGATGCTATAGGAAAATTATATAGAATAATAAGTATGTTGTATTATTACAAATAAATGTCTATATTTGTACTCCAACCAAAGAATAGGAGTTGGGGATATTGAGATTCAGAATATTTTTTAATGCTAAAGTATAAAATCATGGAAAACGAAAAAAATAATAATCAGTTGCAGATAGAGTTGAAAGAAGAAGTAGCTCAAGGAACGTATGCAAATCTTGCCATTATCACCCATTCCAGTTCGGAATTTATTGTTGATTTTGTGCGTGTAATGCCGGGATTGCCCAAAGCTGGAGTGCAGTCACGTATTGTACTGACCCCTGAACATGCAAAACGTTTGATGTATGCATTACAGGAGAATGTTGCAAAATACGAACGTAATTTTGGACCTATTCGAATGCCGGAAGAAAATTGAATGGGGGAAATT
>ENA-OQEL01000743-OQEL01000743.1-human-gut-metagenome-genome-assembly--contig:-NODE-743-length-10422-cov-2.592618_pt1 | contig 10422 bp, 15 predicted proteins | sample MGYA00242796_ERZ504637 | MGnify/ENA primary metagenome ERZ504637 (study PRJEB26092, sample SAMD00036306) | human gut metagenome | host: Homo sapiens | study: EMG produced TPA metagenomics assembly of... | reverse complement strand
GTAATACACTGAATCACAGATGCGTTACAAAGAAGGTTTTTATAACGGAGGACACGGGAGGAAAAAGACAGACACATTATAATATTCGCACGCGCGTAAACAAAAACGGAAAAAGGAAAAAAAGAAAGGGAAGGCGCGAGTCCGGAGGGGCAACCAAACACCGTAAGCCAGGACAGGGAAGACAGCTACGGAAAACACAGGACGAGGTACGCAGCACACACAACTGAGTTAGCAAAAACAGATGCCAATGCTACCACTCTTGAAAAACTTTAGGAAGGAAAAAGCAGAGAAGAATTTCCTTGTTCAAGCACGTGCCAACAAAAGTCTGAATGTAAAATCCATAAAGAAGACTACATATTTTGCACTTCCCCCTCTACCACACATACACACTTGACAGTTATTATTTGAAAAAAGTTCTATGAAAATTTGGTTTATATTATAAACTATATTATATTTGCAAAGTAATTAAGTAAAATAAACTTTTATCATTCAACCTATAAAACATCATAACAATGAAAACAAACACAACATTTCACAAGAAACGTGCCACTATCCTGGCATGCGCCACACTAGCTATTCCGAGATTTGCCACTGAAAATATAGCACAAACCACCGACTTTATATCACTATAATAAGAAATAAAGCTATGAAAACAAATCAGAACAACAAAAAAACCGTTCCAACTCAGGAACAAATCGAAGTAGTATGCCGGCAAAGAGCCCGTCATTTTTGGAATTGGCTCACTTGGTCATTAGTCTATTATGTGGTAATAAACCTGTTTCTTATAGCTATAAACTGGTTTACCAGTCCACACTACTGGTGGGTACTATGGGTGATAGCAGGCTGGGGAATCAGCTTGCTGATGACAGCCATAGAGAAAAGCATCAAATATTAATTAATCACAAACTAAAAAGAAAAAAACAGTATGGAAGAAAGAAAATTGAATGAGAAAGAAAGTTTGGAACTCATCGCTCAAATGATTCAGAATACAAAAAACAGGCTAGAAACCAATTGTGGCATGCCGTTCCATTTTTTGGGGATATACCACTATCTTTGTCAGCCTGCTGGTCTGGTTTCTGGTAGTAACTACCCGGAATTATTATTGGCAATACCTATGGTTCTTACTCCCCATCATCGCAGGAACAGGAACTTACCTTTCCACACGTAATCAGCAGCCGGGTATCAAGACTCATTTGGACAAAGTAATCAATTATATTTGGTTGGTATTCGGCATAACCGGCTTTCTGATATCCATGCTCGCCATGTTTTTCTGGCAACTTCCCATCCTATTCATGGTCCTTCTGCTGATGGGCATGGGAACTACACTAACAGGTCTGGTGATAGGTTATAAAACTGTCACTATTTGCGGCACACTGGGAGCGTTAAGCTCCATCGGATGCCTTTTTTATCCAGGTCTAAACCAGATATTAATCTTCGCTCCTGTCTTTATTTTTATGATGGTTATTCCGGGACATGTGTTGAATCATGCTGCCCGTAAACAAAAAAAATCGTAACTTTGCGCCTATGTTCAAAGAATTGAATCCATTACTACATTCCGAACTGAGACTTGCCGTGATGTCCATACTGGTTTCAGTGGAAGAAGCCGAGTTCAGCTATCTGAAACAACAGACAGGAGCAACGGCAGGTAATCTGAGTGTGCAAATAGACAAGCTGAACAAGGCTGACTATGTAGAAGTCATCAAGACATTTAAAGGAAAAATGCCTTGTACCATTTGTAAGATTACACAAAAAGGGCTTGAAGCTTTTGAAGAATATGTAGATGCATTAAAAAGTTATATAAACATAAATACATAACAGATCATATCATTATTTGTTCCATCCACAAACCTGTTTGAATAAATACTGTTTAACATCTTGATTGACAGGCATTCTGAAATTCACCATCCTAGGATGATTATATGAGATAACTTTCTATTATCCCATATAATTTTTTAGAATAAACACCTTAATAAAAGGTTTTGTAAATTTGTACCCGGAAGAGAGAACATCCTCTCCCACAAAAGCGTTTATATTATACAAACTTTAAATAAAAGAATTATGGAATTTGTAACGAATGAAAAGCTGACAATCGTAGGTGCTGCCGGAATGATTGGCTCGAACATGGCTCAAACTGCTATTATGATGGGCCTTACTCCCAATATTTGTTTGTATGACCCATACGCTCCCGGTCTGGAAGGTGTGGCAGAAGAACTATACCATTGTGGTTTCGAAGGCATGAACATCACTTTCACTTCCGATATCAAGGAAGCTTTGACCGATGCTAAATATATTGTAAACTCAGGTGGTGCGGCACGTAAAGCCGGCATGACCCGTGAGGACTTGCTGAAAGGAAACGCAGCCATCGCTGAAGAATTCGGAAAAAATGTAAAGGCCTATTGTCCGGACGTAAAACATATCGTGGTTATTTTCAATCCGGCTGATATTACCGGTCTGATCACCTTATTATATTCAGGCCTGAAACCATCACAAGTTACAACTCTTGCCGCTCTTGACTCTACACGCTTGCGCAGCGAATTGTCCAAGCATTTCGGCATCGCCATGGATAATGTAGAAAACTGCCGCACGTATGGCGGTCATGGTGAGCAGATGGCTGTTTATGCTTCTACCGCTAAAGTAAACGGAAAAGCATTACTTGATATCATCGGCACTGATGCTTTGACAAAAGAACAATGGACTGAAATCAACAAAAAGTAACTAAAGGCGGTGCAAACATCATCAACCTGCGCGGCCGCTCTTCTTTCCAAAGCCCGTCATATGTTTCTATCGAAATGATTGCCGCCGCCATGGGAGGAAAGCCATTCCGCTGGCCTGCAGGTACTTACGTATCCAATGGTAAGTTCGACCATATCATGATGGCCTGGGGAAACTTCTATCGCTAAGGATGGCTGCCACTTAAAAGAAGTGAAAGGCACGCCCGAAGAAGAAGCCGCATTAGAAAAAGTTATGCACACCCTTTGTGCTTTGCGTGATGAAGTGATTGCGATGGGAGTACTTCCTCCGGTTTCCGAATGGAACAAGCTGAATCCTAATATTAAATAATTCTGATTACAATATTCCGTTAAAAACATCGCCGGGTTCACCCTTGGCGATGTTTTTTTGTATCTTCGCACTCGCAATGATAGACCAACCCACCATAGACCGGATACTGGATGCCGCACAAATTGTAGATGTGGTATCCGAGTTTGTCACTCTGCGGAAACGCGGTGTGAATTTTGTCGGACTTTGTCCATTCCATGATGACAAAACCCCTTCATTCTATGTATCACCGGCCAAAGGATTATGTAAATGCTTCGCCTGTGGAAAAGGTGGAAATGCTGTCCATTTCGTTATGGAACACGAACAGATGACCTATCCCGAAGCACTACGCTGGCTGGCCAAAAAATACAATATAGAAATAAAGGAACGCGAATTGACCGATGAGGAGAAACAAGTACAAAATATACGGGAAAGTCTCTTTGTAGTCAATGAGTTTGCCCGCGATTATTTTCAAAACATCCTCTACAACCACGCTGACGGAAAAGCCATTGCCATGTCTTATTTCCGCCAACGGGGCATTCGTGACGATATTGTCAAGAAATTCCAATTGGGATACAGCACTACCGCTTCTGACGCATTGGCACAAGAAGCCATGCGAAAAGGATATAAAAAGAATTTCTGCTCAAGACCGGACTATGTTACGAAAAAGAAGATGGCAGTTTACGCGACCGTTTTGGGGACGTGTGATATTTCCATGGTTTAACATCAGCGGAAAAGTGCTTGGCTTCGGTGGACGTGTACTGGACAGCCGCACCAAGGGAGTAAACCAAAAATACGTCAATTCGCCCGAATCCGAAATTTTCAGTAAACGAAAAGAACTATATGGCATTTATCAGGCTAAAGCTGCCATTGTAAAAGCCGACTGTGTTTACATGGTAGAAGGATACACCGATGTAATTGCCATGCACCAATGCGGGCTGGAGAATGTAGTGGCCAACTCGGGTACAGCATTGAGCGAACAACAAATCCGGTTGCTACACCGCTTCACCTCCAATATCACCCTATTATATGATGGTGACGAAGCCGGTATAAAAGCAAGCATCCGAGGTATCGATATGTTACTTGCAGAAGGCATGAATATCAAAGTGCTGTTTCTGCCTGACGGAGATGATCCCGATAGTTTTTCCAGAAAACACAATGCCACGGAATTCAGAAAATACATTGATGATCACGAAGAGAACTTTATCCGTTTCAAGACCAACCTTTTACTAAAAGATGCACAAAGGGACCCCATCAAACGGGCCGGATTGATATCGGACATGGCACGAAGTATCGGACTGATTCCGGATAAAGTAATTCGATATACCTGCTTGACAGAATGTGCTACCCTCTTGAACGTAAACGAGCAAATTATTTTAGACGAGATCAAAAAGCATCTGCTTCAACGGGATGATAACTATCTGGAACAAATCAAGAAAGAAAAAGACGCATCCGCCACTATCGGCTCTCTGCCTTCTGCCGATGCACCTTTTCCTGCCGGCAGCATACCTCCTGCCGATATGCCCCCCATAGAAGTAGATGATGATGTTACCCCCTCCGTTTCCTCCTGCAGAAGCAGAAGCGGGGTATCAATCGTATATTCCCCAAGAAGGACTGGGGAAAAAGTACGATTTTTTATGTTAAAAGAAACAGTTACTGCTTCAAACTTTGATACGCCACGGAGAGAAAGTCATGTGCTATGTAGAAACGGAAGAAAATACGGAAACTCCGCTCACTGTGATAGAATATATTTCCATGGATTTGAAACAGGATGAATTACAGTTCCATAATCCGTTGCACCGGAAAATACTAGCAGAGGCAGAAGCTCATCTGCATGACTCCAACTTCACGGCAGAGCGTTATTTTCTGGCTCATCCCGACCCTACAATCAGCAAGCTGGCAGCAGATATGATAAATGATCGTTACCAATTGAGTAAAAACGCAATTCACAAGCGATGGTCAAAGATGAAGAACGCTTACACGAACTAGTACCACACCAACTTATCGACTTCAAACTTGCCATTTTAGAAGAAGATATGAAATATACGCTGCAAGCATTGAACAAGCCTGAAGTAGCAGCCAATGCCGATAAATGCCTTGAAGTCATGGCCCACTTTAAAGAATTAAGTGAATTACAAAAATTATGGCCAAGCGTGCCGGAGACCGGGTAGTATTAAAATAAAGGAGACATAACTCCTTACCGGTTATGCCGTATCAAATCCATAAATTCCTCACGTGTTTTGGCTTGATTAAACGCACCTGTGAAATCAGAAGTAGTAGTAATGGCATTTTGTTTCTCTACCCCGCGCATCTGCATGCACATGTGCTTGGCTTCGACCACTACCATCACTCCCAGCGGATTCAAAGTTTCCTGAATACATTCTTTTATTTGCAATGTCATACGTTCCTGTACCTGCAACCGATGAGAAAACACATCAACTACCCGGGCAATCTTACTCAAACCGGTGATATAACCATTGGGAATATAAGCAACATGTGCCTTTCCATAGAACGGAAGCATATGGTGTTCGCACAAAGAGAAGAAATCAATATCTTTCACGATAACCATCTGACTATATTCTTCTTTGAATTTTGCTCCCAATAAAATGGCATGCGGATCTTGTTCATAACCGCGTGTCAATGTCAGCATAGCTTTGGCTACGCGCTCAGGAGTTTTCAGCAATCCTTCTCTTTCTACATCTTCACCCAATAGCGATAAAATACTCTGATAATGGCCTTTCAACTGTTCAATTTTCTCTGCTGACCATTCGGGATGCAATAGTTCTTCCATGTTATTAGTCCAGGGGAATATTAATTTGTTCACGAACAATAGATACTTCTTTAAAAACACCGGTAGCCTTCAGACGGCGCATAGCGGCATCCGCTTCCTCAATACTGCGGAAATCACCTACACGACACAGCCAACGAGGCGGCTGGAAATAGGCATAGACAGGCATATCGGGAAACTCTTCTTTCACCTTGGTAGCCACGTTATTAGCTTCATTACGAGCCACACGCGAATTATTTCCTGCATAGACCTGAACCCGATACCCTCTGGCTTTCAACATTTTCTGCTCACCTCCCGTAACATTCCCTGTATAGATACTACCAATCAAGCCTGTTATTTTAGGATCTTGATGGATGGTTACAGTACCTTCTCCGGCACGGTTACGCTGCAAGCTTTCTACTATGTTCTGCTGTGCCAAGGCGGAAAGTCCGAGACTTAAAAAGAGTAGGATAAAAATGTATCTCATGTCGTTTTATGAATTTAGGTAAATCATCACAGATTACTCAGATTCCCACAGACGATTTTATGATTCTTTATCTGTGTAAGCTTGAGTAATCTGTGATGAAATTAATTATTTGAATGCATCGATAATGCCTTTGAAATCAACAACTTTCAAAGCAGCACCACCAATCAAACCACCGTCTACATCAGGGTTAGCAAACAATTCTTTAGCATTAGAAGGCTTGCAGCTGCCACCATAAAGGATTGAAGTATTATCAGCAACTTCTTTACCATACTTGTCAGCAATCAAAGAACGGATAAACGCGTGGATTTCCTGAGCCTGTTCAGCAGTAGCAGTCTTACCTGTACCAATAGCCCAAACCGGTTCGTAAGCCAGGATAATCTTACTAAAATCTTCAGCAGACAAAGAGAATACCGATGCCAACTGAGCAGCAACCACTTCATTTTGTTTGTTAGCTTCACGTTCTTCCAATACCTCACCGATGCAGAAGATCGGCTTCAAATTATTAGCCAAAGCCAATTTAACTTTTTCTTCCAGAATTTCTACTGTTTCGTGATAGTAAGCACGACGTTCTGAGTGACCCAGGATTACATATTCAGCACCTGTAGAAGCAACCATTTCAGCAGAAACCTCACCGGTATATGCACCTGATACTTTATCTGCACAGTTTTCTGCACCTACACCAATTACAGCTTTGTCAACAATAGGAGTAACAGAAGCCAAGTGAATAAACGGAGTACAGATTACTACATCACAATTAGGTTTGTCAACAGCCAAAGCTTCATTCAATTCTTTTGCCAGAGCAATACCTTCCTGAAGGTTCTTGTTCATTTTCCAGTTTCCTGCAACAATGTTTTTTCTCATTTTGTTTATTTTATTAAAGGGTTAATGAAATTATTTTGTTCGATTCTCTTTCAATTTCTTTTTCCTATGAAAATGCTCCCAAATGACATCCACCATGCTGAAAAATCAACAACGGGAAGACAAAACCATGCCAATACCAGCACCACTTTATGACTAAAAGTCTTTTCATTGATTTGTGCCAAGGGCAATTTTTCCCAGCCTGTCGGTCAGCACATATTCATCAGGCAGATCTATTCACACTCCACTTGTTTATAACTACTCCGTTCTTCAGCAACATCAGTCCAGGATTAGAGCGTATCATGGTTTTCAGTGTAATGTCATCCATCAGGCAAAAAGGATACTCGGCTCCCGTACGCTCCTGCCAGTCTTCAATGTCACTATCGGGTGATGAAGTAAGACAATAGAATTGATATCCATGCTCCACACTATAATCATACAGTTCATTTATCAGGTCAATGGTACTATCATCCGCCTGGCTCAGCTGATGCGCCACCAACAGAAAAGTATAATTATCATCATCCAGTACTTCATCGGTTATATCTTCCCCATCTTCTTGACGAATAATAGAAAAGTCATGAATAGGCGGTTCGTATCCTTGTTCCTTCACCATCGTTTGGGAATCTACAAAAGTCCATGTGCTATCGGGATAATTTTCTAATGTAAATTCTTTCTCCACTCCAATTTTTTTGAAGAATAAAACGAGTTTCATAAACAGTAGGCTTCGCTCCTTCCGGAATTTCCATCCCTTTACGTATATCTGCCCCGATATGATAAGGGCGGAAATCAAAGACAGGCAATTCATGGTAACAATACAAAGTCATCCCCGAAATATAGAGAAACGCATACATAGCCACCAACCAATCGAAACGTTTGGTCACCAAAGGAGTTATACGATTTCCCCATTTAAAAACGGAAGCCGCAGCTATCAACAAAAATACATTCTTCCCAAAAGTTTCCCAATTAGTCAAAGTCACAGCATCGCCAAAACATCCACAATCCGATATCGGATTGGAAAGAGCCAACCATAAAGTGAGCGGAGTCATCACCCCCATGATAAGCACAACAAACAAGGTTGTCATTCTTCTGCGGATACCAAAACAAAAGATATCTCCTAAACAAAACTCAACCATTGCCTGCAATATAGACGCCAGAAACGGAAGAAAGGCAAGCACCGAAGCAGCCCAACCGAAAGCCTCCAAATAATCCTGAATTTTATATTGGGTACCCAGCGGATCTACCGCTTTGACAAAACCGGAAAATATAAATACTACCGCCAGCAAAAAGCGGCAGGCATTTGTCCAGATTCCAATGATACTATGTAACTGTTTACTCTCCAAATTCCAACTTGATCAATCCGAATACAGAATAATTAATCATATCCATATAGTTGGCATCAATGCCCTCTGATACCAATGTGGCTCCATCGTGACCTTCAATCTGCTTGGTACGATAGATTTTCATCAAAATCAAATCAGTATACGAACTGACACGCATGCTGCGCCATGCTTCGTCATAATCATGATTCTTGGCCAGCATCAGTTCCAATGCCTGTTTGGCATACCGGTCATACAATTCCAAAGCACGTTCTTCAGTCATATCATCCGTATCAGCATATCCCAGCTCCAATTGGATCAGGCCGATTATTCCATAATTCACAATAGCGATAAACTCCGAACGGATACCTTCATCTACCATCGTCACCCCTTTGATTTCAATACTACGGATGCGGTTTGCCTTGATAAATATCTGATCGGTAACAGATGAAGGGCGCATGATACGCCATGCTGCGCCGTAATCGTGCAGTTTTTTCGCAAACAAATCACGGCAGACAGCTATTACATGTTCAAATTGTTGTTTCGTATCTTTCATCACACTCTATGATTAGACGGCAAAGTTACGCATTTTTCTGCTTAAGCGTAAACAAAAAGGCGGAAAAGAATACTCTTTCCCGCCCTATTTTGTATTTCTTAATTAACTAAAGCTTAAGAACATCTTAACACTTGTCCCGGACGAAGAATAGTTCTACGCGTAATATGGTTCAACTTGCATAAAGCATCAATAGATGTACCTGTTTTCTGTGCAATGCGGCTCAATGTATCTCCACTTCTTACCTTATGGTAACGGATAGTACCATCTGATGAAGCCAACAAATTCACGTTCTTACTATTCGTGTTACGCTGGTATCTGTTATTACCTTTTCTAAACAAATAAGAATCGGCTACAATATCCTGTTTTTCAAAATCAAATAAAAGTGCCGGATTAATGGCCTGTCCCAAGAAACGGGTTTCAAAATGAAGATGTGATCCAGTAGAACGCCCGGTATTTCCACCCAATCCGATAGGTTCTCCTGCTTCTACATACTGATTCTCATCCACAATCTGCTTTGACAAGTGACCATAGACAGTCTCCAACCCATTCTCGTGACGAATCACTACATATTTTCCATATCCGCGACGTTCATACTTCACCATACGCACCTTTCCACTGAAAGCTGCACGGATCGTATCACCTATATATACTTTTATATCCAATCCATTGTGCATACGACGACGACGGGGACCAAATTTAGAAGTTATTTTTGTGTGTTCTGTCGGCATACGGAAACCGGTCATATCAATACGGAATGTATCAGGAATAGTAACAGTATTACCATAAGCGTGTACACGCTCGTTACTCCAATTAGGATAGAGACTATATGCAGGATAAGCTGACTTTTCCGCCTTTATCTGACGAATCAATGCAACAGAATCTACTGCTTTCAATTTTCGGTCGATAGGTGCCTGGCGTGCCAACAGATCCTGTCCTGACACATTCAGGCTGACTAGGGCGAAGGCTGCCGCTGCGACTACTTTAACACATTTCAAAATCATCCGTTTTTTTGGTTTTCTTTTAATATTCGTCATTAGCATAAAGGGAGCCGAACACAGCTTGTTTATACTCGAATATCTCATCTGGTTTAAAAAATCGTTTAAGTTCCACTTCAGCGGTTTCCGGCGAATCGGAAGCATGAACTATATTCTCCTGAAAGCTCATGCTGTAATCTCCACGGATAGTTCCAGGAGCCGCCAGACGTCCGTTAGTAGGACCGGTTAATGTTCTCACTACTTGAACTGCGTCCACACCTTCAAAGCAACATACAATAACAGGACAAACCATCATTGCATCTTTCACGCGCTGAAAGAACGGCTTTGAACTTAAATGAGCGTAATGTTCGCTAAGCACTTCATCCGTTAACTGAACCATTTCATTCCGGCTAAACGCAGACCTTTCC
>ENA-OQEL01000741-OQEL01000741.1-human-gut-metagenome-genome-assembly--contig:-NODE-741-length-10431-cov-2.166828_pt1 | contig 10431 bp, 14 predicted proteins | sample MGYA00242796_ERZ504637 | MGnify/ENA primary metagenome ERZ504637 (study PRJEB26092, sample SAMD00036306) | human gut metagenome | host: Homo sapiens | study: EMG produced TPA metagenomics assembly of... | reverse complement strand
GAGATGAGTTGTTTCCGCCGAATCCGAAGGAGTTGGATAATACATGCCGTATGGGGAAGTCCCGACCGGAAAATCGTTTCAGGAATGAGACCGCTTTCTTCATCGGACAGATGGAAGTTCAGATTAGGGTAAATCAGTCCGTGACGGATGGAGAGTACGGAATATACGGCTTCTATTCCTTCCGAGGCTCCCAGGGTGTGACCGATGAAAGCCTTGACCGAACTGAAAGGTGGAATACGGGTATCGAAGATACGCCGGATGGCTTTCCCTTCGGAAGCGTCGTTACTGGGAGTACCTGTGCCATGTACATTGATATAGTCTATGGCTCCGGCTGTCAGTCCGGCAGAGGCTATGGCCTGACTCATGGAAAGGAAAGGCCCGTTTCCATCGGGGGAACTTCCTGTCTGATGGTAGGCTTCGTTGGCATTGGCGTAACCGCTGAGTTCACAATAAGGAGCCTTTGTAAGGGATTTCTCCGATTGAAGAACAAGGTATCCGGCTCCTTCTCCCAGGTTTAATCCGGCACGTGTGCGGTCGAAAGGACGGCAGTGCTCTTTGTCCAGTATCATCAATGAATTGAAACCGTTGAGCGTGAAACGGCATAAGGCATCCGTTCCACCTACGAGGACGGTGTCCAGATAACCGTGTCGAATCAGGCGTGCCCCTAACATAATGGCATTTGCAGCCGAAGAACAGGCGGTGCTGAGGGTGGTCACCATTCCTTTCACTCCTAAATAAGCGGCTATCATTTCGGTACTGGCTCCACAGTCATGGGAGATAATATCACGTAATCTTCCTTTTCGGTTATCCTCCCGGAAAGAGGCATAAAACCGCTCGCTTGCATCCATTCCTCCGATGGAAGTGGAAGAAATGAGTCCGATACGGGGAGAAGCGAAATCGAGTTCCGCATCACGGGCTGCCTCTTGAGCTGCCAACAAGCCTAGCAGGGCTGTACGTGAATACGTTTTGCCGGATGGAAGGAACAGGATTTGCTTTAATTTTTCATGCTTTGTTTCACTTCGGACACGGGTACGTCAAGCACGGTGGGGAAAAGGGTGATTTTCCCCATACCGTGTTTTCCGGATTTTAAGGAGTCCAGATTTTCTTTTACTCCTTGTCCTATGCCCGAAATCACTCCCAGACCGGTGACATAGATCTTCCTCATTTCTGATGGGCGGTGATGTAGTCTGCCAGGGTACGCACCGAATAGAATATTTCCTTTCCTTTGGCAGGATTCTCTATTTTAATGCCATAATTCCTTTCCAGAATCAGGATAATCTCTAATGCGTCAATCGAGTCAAGACCCAATCCGTCGTCTCCGAATAAAGGTGCTTCACTATCAATGTCTTCCGGAGTGATTTCTTCCAGATTCAATGCTTCTATTAATTCAACTTTCAATTTCTCAATCAATTCTTCCATATTCTTTATTGTTTTTCAATCAGTTTAAATACTGCTTTATAGGTGTTTTTTAATAATTCACACCATCCGATGATACAATAGTTCAGTTTCCCTTTTTGCATGACTATTACGTGCGTATCTTTCCAGTTTCTCCGGCTGATAGGCTTTAGTTATGAAAAAGGTGTTTTCCCCTTGTATCTTGTGGCGGATGCAAATCTCGCCGGACACTACATTGGGTAGTGTGTAAACAAATACAGCCGGACTGGCTGCCCGGTCTCCGTCCTGGTCTATCAGTTGCTGGTGTCTGATATCCGTATGTAGGGATGAAGTGGCGTTGGCAAGTAACATTCCCATTTTCCAGTGGGGCGAATGTCTGTTCTTTCAGTAAGTATTCGGCGGCAACATATCCCAGTTTGCAAAGGTCATTCCATTTTATAGAATTTCATATTGATTTCCGCCTAAATTTTTTATAGGTATCACGTATAAATATGCCGAAATCCGGTTCTTCAGAATGAAAAATAAGTTCGTTGTTTATGAAGACAGAACTGTTTTCAATACGAACCTCCCGTGTACATCGGATTTCGGGCAAGGTGTTGTCCTCATCCTTGAACGGAGCATATTCCGGTAAAGACAAGACAATGGCTGCGTTACACCCACCGAATCCCGAAGCGGCTTTTTACACAATGTTTCATCGGAATGTGTTGGTGAGTCGCATAGACTGGTATAGGCATAGGCACACCCGGTGTTTCGTAACCCGGAGTGCCGAACAGGATGCCTTGTTTCAGTTCGTGCATACAGACAATGCTTTCAATGATTCCCGATGCTCCCAAGGTATGCCCGAAATAGGGTTTTAAGCTATGTGTGGGAGCTTGTTCCAGATGAGCCAGCGTGAGGGCTTTGGATTCCATTTCATCATTGTATACGGTGGCCGTGCCATGGGCATTGACAAAGCTGATGTTTTGGAGGGCTGTTCCTGCCTCCTGCATGGCTTGGCGGATAGCGAAAAAGAGCCCGTCTCCTGTACGGGAAGGGCCGGAGATATGGTTGGCGTCATTACTTATGGCTCCTCCGGAAAGAATGATGCTGTTTGGCGTCTTTTCCGTACTTAGTAATACGGCTCCGCAAGCCTCTCCCAAGTTCAGTCCGTCACGGTTGCTGTCATACGGACGGCATGGACGGGAGCTGAGGGACCGGAAAGACAGGAAACCACTGGTGATGAAATGAGAGAGAAGGTCACCTCCCGCTACAATTACTTTGCGGTAGATGCCGTTCTCTATCATGCGTTTCCTGTTACAAGGGCTGACACTCCTGATATGCAGGCGTTGGAGATGACATGTACCCGTTCCTCAGCATGGAAATAACCGGCAATGTTTTTGCATTTCCAAAGAAAGACCGCTTCATCGGGATGTTCCGTATGACGGGTCAGTAAGTCGATGTTCCCTTTGGTGGTGGAGAGGATGAGTCCGCAGGTTTGTCTTCCAAAGTTTGTCCGGACTGACGGATGAGTTCGTTGATAGTCAGTATGAACAGTTGTTCCATCTGGGGATAGCCACTTACTCCTATGGCTTCCGCCTGTTGTTGCAATCTCTCTTGCGAGATAGTAGCTGCCAATAGGGGAGTGTCTGCAATCCGTTTGTCCGTCTGCAGGGTGATACCGCTGTGATAGCTCCGGATGGCTTCCAGATTTTCCTGTGTGCCGAAACCCAGCGCGCTGATCAGGGTATCATGGGTGATATAGGTAGTCAGATGATGTTCCATTTCTTTTTCCACTCTATGTAAAAGGCAGGATTAACCAATTCCAGTTCTCTATTTGTATTCAGGAATACCTGTGTAGTGGTTCCTGTTGCCACAATGTTTTGGTCTGATGCCCGGTAGATGGTGTATTCAAAAAGGATTTTGGCAGCATCACTATGAATATACCGTGTCTCGACAATGGCTTCCTCACCGAATGACAGCGGCTGTTTGAACTGGCAGCTCAGGTCTACGATAGGAACTAAATAGCCTTCCCGGTAGATGCTCATATAGTCCAAGCCATATCGCTTTCCGAAAGCTTCACGTCCATCTTCGAAATAACGCACATATTCACCATGCCATACTATCTGCATGGAATCTATTTCACTGAAGCGGACCTTGATGGTGGTCCGGTCTGTCAGTGCTGCCTGCTGTGGACTTTGGTTTTTCGTTTCATTCATTTTTTCAGATATATTTTCATCCGGCATTCGGCCAGAAGTTCATCGTTTTCTTTCACCTCGGCGGTAATCAGTGTGATATCGAATATTTCCTGCACAATGGTTATTCCGGTATATAATTCTGCTCCGGCAGAAGGAAGACGGAATATTTTCAATTTTTTCTACAGAGCCGATAAAGCCTAGTGGTACAGGCTCTTCTCGCAGCATATAGATATATCCTACCCGTGCCGCTGCTGATTGGGCGATGTGTTCTATGATTCCTGTTTCCTGTAATACGCCGTCCCGGCAAAACAGATTATCGGGGGTGACGGTCAGCCCTGACCAGGATGTATTTTCTTCTATCCCATAGAAACGGTCTATCATGACCATGGGCGGACGTTGTGGAATCAGCCGGAACAGTTCGTCTCCCCGACAAATGATTTCTTTTCTGTTCATTTCAGTCTGCATTGCAGGATACTGTGTCCCAGTCCTATGTTATCATGAATCTCTTCCACTTCCAGTCCGGCATTTTTAATACAGCGGATCAGGTCATCCGAATGGAACATCTTGCTGTTGCCGTTGGCCATGGCTGTGAAGTAAAGGCTGATTTGAGTCAGGCAGTAAGAGCCCGTTTCGTATGGCTGCCGGTCCCACAGCGTTTCCATGATGTAGACTTTACTGTCTTTGCTGGCGGACTGTGCCACACGACTTAGAATACTGGTTGCTTCCTCTTCCGAAAAGCAGTCCAGAAACTGGCTCATCCATACGGTGTCAAAGCCTGAAGGAAAGGGCACGGTCCGATCCAGCAGATTGGCGCCGTGGCCATGGATGCGTTCTGCACCGGGCACGTCGGCAGTTTGTTTTCTCATCATTTCCAGTTGTTGAGGCAAATCCACAATGGTTACTTCTACTTCTTGATTATATTGGACGCATCGGGTTGCCCATCTGCCGGTGTTTCCACCAATATCGAGCAGTCGTTTCGGTGAGTGAAGAAATACAATTTCTAATGCCTGGCTGAACGAGTTGTCCGAGTAGAAATGGTCAAAGCCAAACCAGCTTTTCTGTACCTGTTCCGGCAGTTGGGAAAGTCCTTCGTAAATGGTAGGCCATCCGCCGAATACTTTCAATCCTTCCGGCTGACCATTTAAAAGAGCCTCTTCCAGATAGAAAAGTCCTTGATAGTTCACATCGTGATTGAATTCCATATTGACACGTGCCATTTTATCATTCAGCAGAAACCAGCCTGCCTTGGCCAGTACATAGCGGTCTTCTTCCAACAGGATGGTTCCGATGGTCAGCGATGCTTCCAGTAATACTTGTGCTGCATAGCGTGTCAGTCCGGTCTGCACACTGATTTCTTGCAGCGTGTATCCTTTCCGTTTGTCGGCCAGCAATTGGAATATTCCGAATTTCAACATCAGACGTGAAACTTGGAATACCACGGGACCGAAAGCGATCTCTTGCGCCAGTCTTTGTGCCTCTACAGCTGTCAATTGCTCTTTTGTATATCTTTTATGCATCATAATCCAGATTTGTATTTATGCCCAGAACGGGTAGTAATTGAACCATTGTTCCGGATACTGCCGGATGATTTTTTTCCAGCGTTTGTGTATATTGCTCCAATAATGCTTGTTCGACCCGCTTCTCTTTGGTATGTACCACTGCCTCGGCAATAAAGAAATGGAAACGATAGTTTTTTTTCGCTTCACGCATGGCAAAATAGAATACGACAGGTACTCTCATTTTGGAAGCCAGCAGGAAAGGACCCATCGGAAATTCGGCTTCTTTTCCCATGAACGGACTGCTGAGTAATTTCTCTTTATTCAGATAGCGGTCACCTTGAAAGCAGACATATTCTTTGCGCTCCAGTGCCTCTGTAATACGGAATACATGGGTCAGATTGTCTTCATTCACGGGAATTATTTTATAATCGCGTGTGGAGGCATTCTTTTCCAGAATCTCTTTTATCCGTTCGTGTTCGGCATCAAACATGACAATATTGATTTTTTTGCCGTATTCATCGAAAAAAAGGAGCACCTATTTCCCAATTACCTACATGGGCACCTATCATAATTACGCCGGTGTTTCCATTCAGTACGTTCAAAAATGCCTGATAGTTCTCGAACTCGAAATGATATTTGTCTGCCATCCCATTGCCGATGGCTACTTTGTCAATCAATATCTGCCCCAGCCGGTAGTAATTTTTCAATAACAGTCCGGCGGCTTTGGCACGTCCGTATTTCAGTCTGTTCCGTGCGTATTGCCAGGTACTGGCGGTAGCTTTCGGTGCGAAAGGTATAAAATAGAGGACGACCAATGACAGAAAGCCGTAAGCCGCAGTGATACCCAGACAGCGAATCATGTAGATGAAGAACATGTATCCGAATGTACCTCCTCTTGTTTTACCTTTCCATGTTTCGGGCATCAGTCTTCTTTTTGTATGTGCGAAATTACCAGATTATAGAAATCCTGGAAGGTTTGATACCGGCAAAGTCTTTGGCTGTCACGGTGAAACCGAAATTCCTGTCAATCAGTACTACCATATCTACCAAATCAAGGCTATCCAATTCCAAGGTTTGCATCAAAGGGGCGTCCGGCTGAATCAATTCTACATCAATCTCAAATTCTTCGGCCAGGGTGGTTCTGATCTTTTCGATGATTTCTTCGTTGGTCATAAATTTATATATTGGTTTAAATTAATTGTTTTCTTTGAATTTGCGGATAATCAGTGAGGAATTGGTTCCTCCGAATCCGAATGAGTTGGACAAGAATGTGTCAAATTCCGTTTCTACCCTTCGGGAAGGGATATTCAGCAGGGCAGAGGCTTCATCGGGCTCCTCAAAATTGAGGTTGGGTGCGATGAAGCCGTTGTTCATCATCAAAGTGGAGTAAATGACTTCACTGGCTCCTGCCATCCACATCTCATGTCCGGTCTGTGATTTGGTGGATGTGACGTAGGGATGATGGCTCCCGAATACTTCCGCTATGGCTTTTGCCTCGTTCAAATCACCTACAGGAGTGGATGTGGCATGTGCATTGATGTATGCAATCTCTTCCAAAGGAATACCCGCATCCTTGACTGCCATCTGCAAAGAGCGTCTGGGGCCATCCACATTGGGTACGGAAATGTGATCTCCGTTGGATGAGAAGCCGTATCCTGATGACTTCTGCCAGGATAGTCGCTCCGCGCTTTACGGCTGATTCATAACTTTCCAGCACCAGACTGGCGCCTCCGCCGCTAGGTACTAGTCCGTCACGGTTTTTATCGAATGGACGGGATGCTTTTTCCGGTTCGTCTTCCCGGGCGGAGAAGGCTCCCAACCCGTCGAAACTACCCACGGAATAAGGGTTCACTTCCTGTGCTCCTCCGCACAGAATGCAGTCCTGAAGTCCTGATTTGATAAGCAGATAAGCCATGCCGATGGCGTGTGAACCACTGGCACAGGCTCCCGATATAGTGAAGTTAATTCCTTTTAGATGGAAAATAACCGAAAGATTCATGGTAATGGTGGAATTCATGGACTGGAAAATAGAACCGGAACCAACCAATGCCGTATTCTTTTTCTCGCGGATAATATCTATTGCTTGAATAACCGGAGCAGCACTACTGTCATTGCCATACAGTATTCCGACTTCGTTCTCCAACAGGAACTTTTCTTCTATCCGGGCTTGCCGGAATGCTTCCAGGGTAGCCATATAGGCGTATTCTCCCTGCTCGGCAAGGCTATGGCGTTTCTTGCGGTCCAATAATTTCTTCAAATCGGGACGTTCGACAAGACCGGTTAACGCCGAGAAATAGCCCATTTCTTTGCGAGCCGGAGCAATTCCGATGCCTGACTTTCCTTGAAACAGTGACTCTTTCACTTCCTCTTGATTCCTGCCTATGCACGAATAGATGCCCATTCCTGTAATAACTACTCTTTTCATCTTTTGCTTACGTATATAATCCTCCATTGATGGAAATCACTTCTCCGGTAATGTAGGAAGCTTGCCCGGATGCCAGGAAGCCTACCAGTGCGGCTACTTCCCCGGGGCTCGCCGAAGCGTCCTGCCGGGATGTGTTTTTTACCACTCGTTCTCATCAATTCCGTCTGTCATATCTGTACGGATAAATCCCGGTGCTATGGCATTTACCGTCACGTGTTTTTGGCAACTTCCTGCGCCTAACGCTTTGGTAGCGGCTATGATTCCACCTTTGGCTGCCGAATAATTTGTTTGTCCCGGCATTCCTTTGATCCCCGACAGGGAGACGATGTTGATAATACGTCCGAATCGCTTTACCAGCATATTCTTCAGCAAGGGTTGGGTGACGTTAAAGAAACCGTTCAGACTGATATCCAGTACCCGGCTCCATTCTTCCTGTTCCATCCACAGCATCAAGTTGTCACGGCGTATACCGGCATTGTTCACCAGTACCTCAATGTAAGTATCGGGATGCTGTTCCATCCATCCGTTCAGTGCGGCGTGTGTGGCTGCTGCATCTGTCACGTCAAATTTCATCAGTTCGCCATCCGAGCCTTGTTCCCGTATTTGTTGCAGGGTGGCTTCAGCTTCCGTATTGTTGCTTTGGTAGTTTATCAGTATATGATATCCCATTTCGGCCAGTTTCAGACAAATGGCTCGTCCGATTCCCCGGCTTTCCTCCTGTTACTAATGCGTATTTCATTTTTCTTGAAACCTCCCTTTTTTAAGATATACCATCATGCTTTCTATCTCTTTATATTTAGGTGTATCTTCCCGGAAAACAGGGAAAAATGCTCGTATTTCTTTATATACTTGTTGTGACCGGGGGCTTATCCGGTCGGCTATATCCAGGCAATCAATGGCTTGTACAATACCCATCATCAGGATAGCCATCACCTGATAAGCATTTTCAATGACTGTTTTTGCCATCAAGGCGGAATTGGTACCCATGCTTACAATGTCCTGGTTGTCATTGTTGTTGGGGATGCTATGCACATACATCGGATTGGACAAAGTCTGACATTCTGCCGTGGTAGAGGTGGCTGTGAACTGGGAGGCCTGCAAACCATAATTCAGCCCCAGCACTCCCATATTGACAAAGGGGGGGTAGAATGCCGTTGATGCGGTCGTGAAACAGGTAATTAATCTGCCGTTCGGCAAGCATCGTCAGTTTGGTGACTGCTATTTTCAACTTGTCCATTTCAAAAGATACATAATCTCCGTGGAAGTTACCACCATGATATACATTCTGTGTGTCAGGGTCCACTATCGGGTTGTCACAAACTGAATTTATTTCGTTTATCAATACTTTTTCAGCATTGAGTAATTCATCATAAACCGGCCCTAGAATTTGTGGAATGCAACGTAGCGAATAATAGGGCTGCACTTTATGGGTGAAGATCTTCTCTTCGTGCTTCCCATTATAAAGTTCATTCTCTCTTTTTGCGTACACACATGGCTGCCTTTTTAACCCATTGGCGCATCATGCGGGCTATCTCTTGTTGTCCTTCATGCTGTTTGGCCCCGTTCAGCGGTTCAGACATGAAGTCATCGTATGAGGCGGCTATTTCATTCATCATAACAGATGCACCTACCGCCCACTGCATAAGTTGGCGTGCGTAAATCAGATTGACAATACCTATACCTGTCATGACTGAAGTGCCGTTGGTCACTGAAAGCCCTTCGCGGATGTGCATTTGAAAAGGTTGCAATCCGTTTTCCGCCAGCACAGAGGCCGTATCTCTTTTCGTGCCTTGGTAAAAGACTTCTCCTTCTCCAATCAGAGTGAGGGCGATATGGGCGAGTTGTACCAGATCACCACTGGCCCCCACACTGCCGTGTTCGGGTACGTATGGAATAATCCCCCGGTTGATAAACTCGGTAATGAGCAACGCCAGTTCTTTATGTACGCCGGATTTTCCTTGCAGAAAAGTATAGAGACGCGCTATCATGGCAGCTTTGACATAGAGTTCCGGAAGGGGTTGCCCTGCTCCGGTAGCATGGCTGCGGATGATATTATACTGTAATTGTGACAAGGATTCATTTTCAATACGGTATTGGGCCATCGGTCCAAAGCCGGTATTGATGCCATAGATGATCTTGTCGTTGGAGAATGTTTTTAGAAAATTGAAACTCTCTTCCAATTTTTGCATACATGGGTCGGAGAGTGTCAGTGGCTCTTCTTCAAACAAAATCTTATACAGGGACGCTAAAGTTATCTTATTCTCAGCTAGCATTGGATTGGTGTGATAAGCAGTTTTGTATAATTTCTGCAAAAATAGTTATTTAAAAATAAGTATTACCATCCGAAGGGAGATTTTTCAGTTTTGATGGTTATCTGAAAGGTTCACCACAGATTATACAAATAAACGCAGATGCTTCTTAAATCATTGATTGTTAGGTTGGATAATCTGTGTGAATCTGTATAGTCTGTGGTGAAAAAATATAGTACCGCTCTACGTATTCTATTTATTCAGTCTCCATGTGAAACCATCTTTGGTATCTTTCACTTCAAAGCCAAGAGCGGCTAGCTCATCACGGATTTTATCACTTGTAGCCCAGTCTTTATTGGCTTTGGCTTTCATACGTTGTTCCAGCAGCATATCTACTACTTTGCCATATGCCTCTTCACGTGCCTCGTTATTGGCGGCTTCTTCTTTTATACCCAGGATTTCATACATAAAGAGATGGAACACACTTTTCAGCTCTTCCAGATCTTCGGCGGAAAGGGTCGCTTTTTTATCAAGCACTGTGTTGATCATACGGGCGCCGTCAAACAGATGGGCGATGACAATCGGTGAGTTCAGGTCATCGTTCATGGCTGTATAGCATTTTTCACGTAAGTCTTTTACGCCTTCTATGCCGGTGGTTTGTGCGCTTGGGGTGATGCGTTCAAGACCTT